>ENA-UEQE01001955-UEQE01001955.1-human-gut-metagenome-genome-assembly--contig:-NODE-1955-length-15724-cov-3.736116_pt1 | contig 15724 bp, 9 predicted proteins | sample MGYA00242934_ERZ507935 | MGnify/ENA primary metagenome ERZ507935 (study PRJEB26167, sample SAMN06115423) | human gut metagenome | host: Homo sapiens | place: China:Anhui | collected 2015-03-30 | study... | reverse complement strand
GGCCGTTGTTTTTATGGGAGGGGCTGGCATGGTAGCGTTGTCATGGAAGGGGGGCATGGCGGGTGACTGTGGATTTGTGTTTTGGTCAGGAGAGTTTGAAAGGCCTGTCTTTTTGTGAAAGAAGATATTCTGGAGTGTGGAGATTGTTTTTGTTGGCATGACTGCCCCTTTATTCCTGCGTAAATGTTTGCTGGGGACGGAAAGTCCGGTATTGCGGGTATGATGCAGCCGCGCAAAGAATAGGAAAATATGGATGAAAAAGCAGTGGGCGGCTGTTATGGGAGTCAGGCAGGAATACTCAGTCCGTCCTTAAATTCTGCATTTCCGCTCCTGTGAAGAAGGGAAGGCGGACGTTTCCGGATATTTTGCTTGGAGTAATGCATTTCAATCAGGAATGCGAAGAATATTGAATGGATGAAGGTGAGATGGGAAAAATACCTTTTCTCCCCATGCGGGTGGATATTTAAAGCCCTGGAAGGAAATGGACTGCTATGGTTATCAAACTATTTGCTTGCATTATCCTTGACAGGGATTATGCTTTCATTCGACGTTCGGGGATTCGTTTCCCGAAACGTTTCTGTCGGGCATGCCTTGAGAAATTTTCGGATTTTCACAGGCTGTCAAGCCGGTAAGACTGGGCCGGAGCGTTTGATCCATCTGGGATGCGCGTCCTGCCGCGTGGACAGTATTCCCCCTCTGTTTCTGGGAAAGGACTGTTGCGGATAACATCTTCCTGAGGCACTGCCCGTACCTGACGCCATTCAGGCTTCCCGCCCGGAGCCGGCCTGGATGGGCTGATGAGGCTGCGGGTGATTGAAAGACAAAAAATATAATGAGCATACATTCAGTTGAATGCAACGTTGGTACGAATCCTATCACGATTGAAACCGGCAAGATGGCCCGTTTGGCGGACGGCGCTGTTGTTGTCCGCAGCGGCGATACCGTCGTTCTTGTGACCGTGGTAAGCGCCACCAAAGTCAAGGAAGGACAAACCTTCTTCCCCCTGTCCGTGGAGTACAAGGAAAAGGCCGCTGCGGCGGGTATGTTCCCCGGCGGCTATTTCAAACGCGAAGGGCGTCCCACGGAAAAGGAAATCCTGACGTGCCGCATGACGGACCGCCCCCTGCGCCCGATGTTCCCCAAGGGCTACTTCTACGATACGCAGGTAATTACGCTTCTGCTCTCCGCCGATGGTGAAAACGAACCGGACATCCTGAGCATTAACGGCGCTTCCGCCGCCTGTGTCGTTTCCGATCTTCCCTTTGCCGAACCCGTAGGGGCTGTGCGTGTGGGCCGTATTGACGGACAGTTCGTTATCAATCCGACCAACTCCCAGCGTGAACATAGTCAGCTGGATCTGGCATTTGCCGGCACGAAGGATCAGGTCATCATGATTGAAGGTTCCGCTAATGAACTGCCGGAAGAAGATTTTATCGCCGCTTTGCGTGTTGCCCAGGAGAACGTGAAGGTCATTTGCGAAAAGCAGGAAGAGCTCCGTGCCGTTTGCGGTAAGGAGAAGCGAGCTTATGAACTTTGCCTTGCCAAGCCGGAATTGCTGGAAATCGGTTATGAAATTGCCGGCGATCGTATTGAGGAAGCCATTTACGCCCCTTCCAAGGTGGAGCGTCAGAAAAAAGTGGGAGCCCTGCGTGACGAAGTGGAGGCCGCCATCAAGGAACGCCATCCGGAAGCTACTGACTTTGATGTGGAACAGGTTTTTGAATATATTCAGAAAAAGGCTTTCCGCATCTCCATCATGGAAAAGGACAAGCGGGCCGATGGCCGGGCTCTCAAGCAGCTGCGCCCTCTGACTGCGGAAGTCAATGTGCTGCCTCCTGTGGTGCACGGTTCCGCGATGTTCGCCCGCGGTGAAACGATGTCCCTTTGCCTGGCGACGCTCGCTCCGATGGAAGAACGTCAGTACATGGACAATTACACGGGCAGCGTGAATGAAAAGCGTTTCATCCTGCACTATAATTTCCCGCCTTTCTCTGTGGGAGACACCGGCCGTTTCGGCGGTCAGAACCGCCGGGAAATCGGCCACGGCGCTTTGGCGGAACGTTCCATCGCTCCGGTCGTGCCTGGCGAACAGGAATTCCCGTACGCCATTCGCGTCTCTTCTGAAATCATGGAATCCAACGGTTCCACCTCCATGGCTTCCGTCTGTGCGGGCACGATGTCTCTGCTGGCGGCCGGCGTGCCCCTCAAGCGCCCTGTGGCGGGTATTTCCGTGGGCCTGGTGACGGAACAGAATGACCAGCATGAAATCACCTCTTACAAAACTCTGCTGGATATCATCGGTTCCGAAGACTTTTACGGTGATATGGACTTCAAACTTTGCGGCACGTCGGAAGGCGTGACAGGCTACCAGCTGGACCTCAAGCTGCCCGGCATTCCCCTCTCCATATTGGAGGAAGCCATTCACGTGGCGAAAGCCGGCCGCACGGATGTTCTGAAGGTCATGAATGAAGCCATTGCCGCTCCGGCCCAGATGAGCCCGAATGCTCCCCGTATTGAGACCACCAAAATTCCCGCTGACCGCATTGGCGAACTGATCGGCCCCGGCGGCAAGAACATTAAGGCTATCCAAGCCGAATCCGGCGCCGATATCAATATCGAGGAAGATGGCACCGTGCATATTTACGCCGCCAAGCAGGAAGGCCTGGACCGTGCTCTGGAATTGGTCACGCGCATGTTCAAGACCATTGAAATCGGGGAACTGTACACCGGTAAGATTGTTTCCACGACCACCTTTGGAGCGTTTATGGAAGTGCTGCCCGGCAAGGATGGCCTGATTCATATCTCCGAACTGGCCGAAGGCCGCACCGCCAAGACGGAGGACGTCGTGAGCGTTGGAGACGTGGTGACCGCCAAGTGCATCGGTATTGACGACAAGGGACGCGTGAAAATGTCCATACGTGCCGCTTTGCGCGATGCCAAGGCTGCCGAAGCAGAAGCCGCCGGCATTACGGAATAACGTTTTTCGTTGAGCCTTTAAATTCTCAGCCCCGTTTCCGGTTATTCCGGGAACGGGGCTTTTCGATTGCTGGAAAGATGTTTTGCAGTTGGTTCAACTGCTTGCGAGATCAGACGGAATTTTTTCTGCCTGTACCGGAAGGAGAAAGTTTGGAATGCTGGAAAGGGACGGGAGGAATGGAGCTCTTTCCGCATGGCAGATTTTTTTGTTTCCCGTTCTTGACAGGATTTTTTCGGTTCCTATGATGCGGATGCCCGTTGCGTTTTACGGACACCCCTGCATACATGATTCTTTTTGTCACTTTCGTTATTCTTTTTCTGATTCTGGTCAACGCCTTTTATGTTGCAGCAGAATTCGCCGCAGTGAGCGTACGCCGCAACATGATCCGGGAAATGGCGGAGAACGGCAGCAGGGTGGCTGTTCATCTGCTTAAGATTTTGGAAAATACAAAAGAGCTGGACCGCTACATTGCGGCTTGCCAGTTCGGCATTACCATTTCCAGTCTGGTTCTGGGCGCATACGGACAGGTTGAACTGGCCGCCTATCTGTTCCCTCTGTTTGAGCGGTTTGGTGGTATGGACTCCGTAATGGCCAATTCTGCAGCCGCTCTTGTTGTACTGATAGGCTTGACGGTTTTTCAGGTAATTCTTGGAGAATTGATGCCCAAATCCCTGGCTCTTCAGTTTCCCAAGCAGGCGGCCTTGTATACTTATTATCCCATGCGATGGACACTGGCTTTCTTCGCATGGTTCATTGACTTTCTTAATGGAAGCGGTTTGTTGCTTCTTAAACTGTTCCGGCTCCCACCTGGCGGCCATCAGCACATCCACTCCCAGCAGGAGATTAATATGCTGCTGGATGAAAGTCACCAGGGCGGGATGTTGGAGGAAGATGAGCATGAACGGCTGCACAGCGCTTTGTCCCTGGCGGAACGAACGGTGGAACAAATTATGATTCCCCGTTTTCAGCTTGTTTGCCTGGATGTGGATGCCACACAGGAAGATATTTTGAATATGATCGCAGATAGGCCTCATACCCATATTCCCGTGTATGAAGGGAACCGTGAATCTGTCATTGGCATGCTGCATATTAAAGATATGGTATCCGCTTATGCGGAAAAGGGAATTCTGCCTCCTCTCCGTTCCATGCTGAGGCAGGTGCCATGCGTGATGGAAATGCAGACGGTAGAGATGCTGATGGCCCGTTTGCGGGAAGACAGGGCCAAGGAAGCCTTTGTTCTGGATGAATACGGTAAGTTTGTGGGGCTGGTGACGCTGGAACGTCTGCTGGGAGAAATGGTGGGAGATATAGATGAGGAATTCATCCGCTCCGGGGAAAAGGTGGAAACCCTTCCGGATGGTTCCGTGCGCATCCCCGGCATGATGCGTGCCCATAAGGCGGAATGCCTGGTACCCTTTTTGATGAATGGCGCCACTACTGTGGGCGGCTGCGTGATCAAGCACATGTCCTGCATTCCGAAGGATGGGGACCGCCTGATTATCGCCGGACGCGTGCTTGTGGTGGAAAAGATGGACCATAACCGTGTTTCCTCTATCCTGCTGCTGCCTCCGGAGAGAAAGGAAAATGAATTTGCCATGGAAAGCGGGGTGGATGCATGATGACGGTTTTCATTATTCTGTTGCTGATTGTGCTGAACGGCCTGTTTGTGGCTGCAGAATTTGCGTTGCTCGGCGCTCCGCGTGCGGCATTGGAGCAGATGGGTGTGTCCGGCAACATGGTGGCGCGCCGCGTTTCCCAGATATTGAAAACGCCCCGGTTACAGGACCGCTACATTGCTACGGCGCAGCTTGGCGTCACGTTCGCCAGTCTGGGGTTGGGTATGTACGGAGAGCATGCGGTAGCCGGATGGCTCCATGAATGGTTGGCGCAGTACGGCTGGGCTTCCTGGCTGGTGGCTCATGGCGCAGCCAGCATCCTGTCCGTGGCGGTGCTGACGTACCTGCATATTGTTCTTGGGGAAATGGTGCCCAAGGCGCTTTCCCTACAGTACGCCGCAAAGCTTTGCCTCATCATTGCGATGCCCATGTACGTGATCCAGCTATGTCTGTATCCGCTGGTAGTGGGTATGAATGCCCTGGGCAATTTCTTTCTGGGGTTGCTGGGTGTGGACCGTAATGAATCCAAGTCCCACTACCATTCTGCGGAAGAACTCCAGTATATTATTGAAGAGAGCCATGAGAACGGGGCGTTGCCGCAGGAATCCGGCCGCATCATGGACGGCTTGTTTGACCTGGATGATCTGTATGTACACCAGGTCATGACCCCGCGCGTCAGGATAGACGCCATTCCAGAAGGGGCGGAACATGAGCAGATACGGGAAATTGTGCGTCGCACTCGCCGTACGCGTTACCCTGTCTACCGCGGTGATCTGGACCATGTGGTGGGCATGGTGCATGCCCGCGATCTGTTCCGTATCATGTTCCGCAGAAAGGCTCTGACTCCTGAATACATTCATGCCATACCCAAGGTTCCCAAAACGGTGAAGTTTGACAATGTGGTGGAAATCATGAGGAAGGACAATGTGCGCCTTGCCATTATTCTGGATGAGCACGGGGGGACTTCCGGACTTTTGACCCTGACGGATGTTTTTTCCGAAGTAATGGGCTGGGACCGAGGCCGCATTAAAGTGCTGACGGAGTTGCCTAGGGATGCGGTGGGCTTCTCCTGTGACGTATCCGGTCTGGCACGCATTGAGGAATTGGGGGAGGCCATGGACATGGATTTGGAGGACGGGGAAATAGACACCGTAGGGGGCCTGATTCTTAATTTGCTGGAAGCTCCTGCGGAGAAAGGAGATACTGTCGGCTATAGAGGGCTGGAATTCAAGGTGACCCGGACGGAGAATGGCGGTGTGGAGCGCTGTACCGTGACCCGGATTACTACCCTGATGCGGGAAGAGGTCCTGGAAGAGGAGGAATAATCTGCCGTTTACGGACTGGGCATGTCAAGGACTGTGCTGCCTGATGTAAAAGTTCCTTGGTGGAGCGCGTATGATATGGCAGAATATTTCCGCCATGTCCGCCCCTGAATCTGCTGATGCCCCTGTGAACCGCCCTTCCATGAAGAAATGGGTGGTTCTCCTCGTTGTTCTTGGGGCTTTGATCGGACTGGGCACAATGGTGAAGGCCTGGATGGACAAACGTTCTGGAGCGGCAGCGCAGCCGGTTGTTTTTTCAGGAGGCAGTGAGCACTGGGACCAGAATGAGGTGCCTATTTCCATGCAGTGCGGAGCATGTCATGAAAAGGAATTCCGTCAGTGGGCCGGTTCAGACCATGCCTGGGCATTCCGCAAACTGGGAGATCAATGGGAATCTGAAGCGTTCCATAACATGAAGCTGGACGCTCATGGCAGCATTCTCCAATTCTCTACGAATGGTCACGGGCGCATGGTCCATGACGGTCAGTCTTCAACCTCCTGGCGCGCGGAATGGGCCACAGGGAGAATTCCCCTGGTGCAGTATCTGGTTCCTGCCAAGGACGGCGGTTTTCATACCTTGAGCGCTGCATGGGACGTGAACCGCAAAGAATGGTTTGATATTTTCGGCAAGGAGTCCCGCCAGCCGGGAGACTGGGGGCACTGGACAGGACGAGGCATGAATTGGAACACGCAGTGCGCGTGGTGCCACATGTCTTTGTTCCATAAGAATTATGATCCTGTTAAAGATCGGTATGCTTCTACCTGGACGGAACCCGGAGTGACTTGCATTCAATGCCACGGCCCCCTGCTGGACAAGCCGGAGGCGGGGACGGGTTGCATGATTTCCACCAGGAACAAGCTAACGCCACAGCAGATTCATGATAACTGCGCTTCCTGCCATGCCCGGAGGGATGAATTTGATCATGATTTTGCCGTAGGTGACCGCTTTGACAATCATTTCCAACTGGTGCTTCCCGTGCAGCCCGGCGTTTTCTGGCCCAATGGCATGCAAAGGGATGAGGATTATTGCGAGACTGGTCTGAGGTTAAGTCGTATGGGCAAGGCGGGAGTGACCTGTTTGGACTGTCATGATCCGCATACGGGAACACTGAAGCTTCCTCAAGAAGATAATACGCTCTGCTTGAGGTGTCACGGTACTGGAGAAGCGGTAAACGGCGTAAAAGCTCCCGTTATTGACATGGCTACGCATACGCCATGTCCTCAGTCCAGCATGGGTGCCCGGTGTGTGGAATGCCATATGCCGGAAAGCCTGTATATGGCTCGGGACCCCCGCAGGGATCATTCTTTCAATTCTCCTGATCCTTTGCTGAGCGTAGAGTTGGGGATTCCGAATGCCTGTACCATGTGCCACGAGGAAAAAAGCAATGAATGGGCTGCGGAGGCGGTAAAGAAATATTACGGAGCTAAACCCAAAATGGCGCAGTACAGGGAACGGACCAGGGCCGTTCAGCATGCCTACGAAGGAAAGGAAGATGTTTTGCCTCTGCTTATGGAATGTTTTAAGAGGGAGGAAGTGGGTGCATGGCGCGCTACGTTATTGGATTTGATGGATGCATGGGCTCATGAACCCGCCGTCCAGGAAGTGGCCGCGGCGGCGGTTAAGGACCCGGATCCTCTGACGCGAGCCGCCGCCGCCAAAGTGATGGGGCGAGTGGGTAATCCTGCTGCGGGCAAACTTCTTAATGATCCGTTCAGGGTCGTGCGCTTGCAGGCGGAATGGGCTCTCCGGGATTCCCTGCCTCCGGACAGTCCGGGAATGAAGGAGCTTACTGCTGCCGCTTTGCACCAGGCGGACCAGCCTTCCGGAGCTATGAAGCTGGCCCAGATAGCCATTAGCCGTAAGGATGTGAAAACTGCGGAATTGTGGTTTTCCAAAGCTTTGAAATGGGATGCCACTTCATCCGTGGTGCACCGTGATTATGCCGTTTTCCTGGCTTCTCAAGGCCGCAGCCGGGAGGCGGTGGATCAGATGCAAGAGGCTGTACGCCTGGCTCCCAGGGATGCCAATCTGTGGTATCTCCTGGGACTGGGCCAGATTGAAAATAATGATGAGTCGGGAGCTTTGGAATCCTTTAACGAAGCTTTAAAAATAGAGCCTTCCTTTATTCGTGCTTTGTTTAACCGTGCTCTGTTGAATGAAAAAGTGGGCCGGCTGGAGCAGGCTTTGCAGGATTTGGAAAACTGTTCTTCCCTGGAAAAGGGAAATGCGGATATTCCTTTCACTCTTGCGGTGATGCTTTACCGCAATGGGCGGTACCGTGAGGCCGCTGCCGCTGCCGCGGAAGCCCTGCGCCGCGACCCGGGACATGCCCGGGCCAGGCAAATTTTGGAATCAGCTTCTCGACATGGAAGATAAGAAATAGTATATTAGCATTATGTGTATGAAATTTTCATCTTGGTGTATCTTATTGGCATCCACATTCATGATGGGGTCCTCTCTCTGTTGGGCGGATTCTTCCGGAGTAGCGGATGATCCTTCCCTCCGCACCTGGACTAATAAAAATACGGGCAGTACGGTGGAAGCCCGTCCAGTAGCCCTGAATATGAAGACCGTCAAATTGGTGACGACGGCTAAAAAGCCCATTACGATGCCGCTGGAAAAGCTTTCCGATGAAGATCGCGCATGGCTGGAGGAACACAAGGAAGTTATCGGCAAGCCTATTGCAGAATGGTCGTCCATGCCGTCCGGCCCTGTGGCGGAGGAGATGAAGGGAAAGACTTCCAAGCTTGTAACCGGCAAACTTAAAAAGAGGGACGGGAAATTGAATCCCAAGCATTTCATTTTGTATTTCAGTGCAAGCTGGTGCGGTCCTTGCTGCCGGAATGCGCCTCACAGCGTGGAGGCCTATAACAGGGTGGTAAAGGATAATCCGGATGTGGAAGTAATCATGTGCAATCTGGACCAGAACCTGGATGCCGCCCAAAAATGGGCTGCTGCCAATAACATGCCATGGCCTATCCTGTTGAAAGAGGATTTGACGGAGCTTGCCAAGAAGGTGGCTCCACGCGGTATCCCTACCATGATTCTGGTGGACAAGGACGGCAAGCCTATTCAGTCCTCCCAAAACATGGAACAGTTGGTAAAAGCCATCGGCTCAAGCCGTTCTTCCCGCTAGGCGGCGCATTGTCTGATTGTTTAGGAGATGTCTTCTACCCGCAAATCCCAGTCCGACCGTTCTGCGGAAACCAGCGGCAAAATCCTCCGTGCTGCACAGAAGCTTTTTGCCCTCAGGGGATTTAATGGCGTGACCATGAGGGCGGTCGCTTCTGAAGCAGGAGTTAATCTGGCTTCTATCGTTTACTATTTTGAGAATAAGGAGGGACTGTATCTGGCTGTTTACAGACAATATGCGGAACCTCTGATGAAAGCGCGCATGAAGATGATGAAAGAGGCGGATCTTCATACGTCCCTGAGGGCGTATGCCCGTGCATTTATAGAACCTGATTTTCGGCTATTTCTGGATGAGAGCCTGGGAGGGCCGGATCATGTCCGTTTATTGTGGCGTTTGCCGCAGGAGCCGGAATATCTTGGAAGAAAAATCTATGATGAATTTTATGCTCCATCTATCCAGGAGATGATAGCAAGAATTCGGAGATTCTGTCCGTGGGATGATGAGCTTTCCTTATCTTGGCATGCGCATATCATGAGTTCCATCTTCCATGCTACGTTGGGGAAATATGTCGCGTGCATGGATCTTCAAGAAAAGGAACCGTGGATGAAGGATCAGGAGCACATTTTGCAGATGATTGTGAATACCGCCGTTTTTCTGATCTCCCGTCCGGCTCTGTCTCCGGAGGAAGAGGAAAGGCAGGGATAACATGGATGGGGGTGCGCGTTTTTCGTTACGCTTCTCCCAGTTCTTTTCTGAGAGTTCTGACTGTTCCCGTGATGTCGGGGTGTGTAAGCAGCCAGGAAACGATGACTACCCTATTTGCCCCCGTCTCCAGTACGGAGAGCAGTGTGTTCCCATTGATGCCGCCGATACAGAAGACAGGGAAATTTTCCGGTAGCTGTTGCTGTACGCTTGCGATGTCTTCCAGGCCAATGGCCTGTCTTCCCGGTTTGGTACCCGTGGGGAACAAGGGCCCAAACCCGATATAGTCCGCCTGCTCTCCACATGCACCCAGGGCCTGTTCAGGACTATGCGTGGACCGTCCTATAACGGCATCCTTTCCCAGCAGCCCCCTTACGGATGCCAAGTCTCCGTCATCCTGTCCCAGATGGACGCCGTCTGCGCCGATGTTCAGGGCAATTTCAGGATAATCGTTGATGATGAAAAGACAGCCGTATTTACGGCACAGGGGGGCAAGCTGGCGCCCCATATTTTCAATGTGTTCCGGGTTATGGTTTTTTGCCCTTAGCTGGAGAATGCGCAGGCCGCCTGCCAATAGTTTTTCTGTTACAGGGAGTAGTTGATGTTCAGCTGTATATCCCATATCTACAATACCGTACAGACGGCAGGATGAGAGGCATTCCTTCCTGTTCATGGCAAGGGATTGTACCGGATAAAATCATCCCGGCAAGACGCTTCCCATTCTTGACCCTAAAAGAGGGTGTGATACACTCCCCGCATTGTGTCACCCGCCTTATATTCCGCCGCTAAAAGTGTATTATTCCAAATGAATCCGGAAACTGCCCACAAGGTGACCTTGTGGGGGTTGCGCCTGGCAGAAAAAATGCGTGTACTGCCTCTAGTAATGGGGGAAGTTCCTTCTGATCCTGTGGAAATCCTGGGGATGAAATTCCCCAACCGGGTGGGACTTGCCGCCGGAATGGACAAGGTAGCGGATACGGTAAGCGCTTTTGGCCAGGCCGGATTCGGTTTTGTGGAAGTGGGTACGCTGACGCCCCGGCCGCAACCGGGCAATGAAAAGCCCCGCCTGTTCCGGCTGATTCCCCAGAAAGCTATTATCAACCGGATGGGATTTAACAATGAAGGTATTGCCGCCGGAGTGGAAAACATTCGTTCCGCCACTCGTTTTCACGGTGTTCTGGGTGTCAATATTGGGAAAAATAAAATAACTCCCAATGAGGATGCCGCCCAGGATTACCTTACTTGTCTGCGTGCGGCCTGGCCTGTGGCGGATTATATAGCCATTAATTTCTCTTCTCCCAATACGCCAGGCCTGCGCGACCTTCAGGCGGCGGAACCCGCTGCCCGTCTGCTGGCTTCCCTGAAATCGGAGCAATCCAACCTGGCTGCGGAAACGGGTCGCCATGTGCCCATTTTTATGAAAGTGGCTCCTGATGTGACAGATGAGCATATTGCGGAGCTCAGCCGCGTTTTTCTGGATGAGGGACTGGATGGTCTTATTGCTACGAATACGACTCTTTCCCGCGTCGGGGTAGAGGCCAATCCTCGGCATGAAGAAGCAGGCGGCCTGTCCGGCGCTCCTCTGACGGAACGGTCCACGGAAGTTATTGGAGCTTTTGCTTCCGAATTGAAAGGACGTATTCCGATCATTGGCGTTGGAGGCATTATGAACGGGGCGGATGCCGTCGCCAAAATCAAGGCTGGAGCCAGCCTGGTGCAGCTTTATACCGGCTTCGTTTATCGCGGCCCGGACCTTATCCGGGAATGCGTGGAAGCCATGAAGGCCGAATGCCCTGTTCACCGCTGATTTCCTTTATTAACCGCTTACAGGATCCATCCATGCCCGGTTCCTTCGTACACCTTCACAATCACACGGAATATTCGTTGCTGGACGGCGCCGTCCATATCAAGGACCTCATTGCTGAGTGTTCCCGCATGGGGATGCCCGCCGTTGCTGTTACGGATCACGGCAATTTGTTCGGAGCCATTGAACTGGTCATGGAGACAAACAGCCTCAATAAATCCGTGGCCGCCTGGAACAAGGAGCATCCGGAAGGACCGCAGAAGCAGGAGGTAAAGCCTATCTTTGGTTGCGAGGTTTACCTTTCCCCGACGCCCATCAGCGTGAAAAAACAGCTTCCCGGCCGCCGCAAATACACACATCTCCTTTTGCTGGCGGAAAATGAAACCGGGTGGCAGAATCTGGTTAAACTGGTGTCCCGTTCCCACTTGGAAGGCTTTTATTATAAACCCCGCGTGGATATGGAAACCCTGAGGGAATTTCATGAGGGCCTCATCTGTTGTACAGCATGCATTGCCGGACCGCTTAATGAGTGGCTGCTCAATGACCAGCCTGAAAAAGCAGAGGAAGCCCTTCTGGCGCTAAAGGATATTTTTGGGGACGACAATATTTTTGTAGAGCTTCAGGACCATGGCATGGAGGAACAGAAAAAATGCCTGCCGGAGCTGGTGCGTATCGCCCGCAAGACCAATACCCCCATTGTTGCCACCAATGACGTGCACTTCCTCAGGAAGGAAGATCACGACATGCACGATGTTCTGATTTGCATCGGAACCAACGAAAAACTGGCTTCCCCAAAACGCATGCGCTATTCCACGGAAGTGTATTTGAAATCTCCAGAGGAAATGCGGGAGGTGTTCAAGGATTATCCGGAGGCCGTGGAAAATACGTTGAAAATTGCGGAACGGTGCAATGTTACCATCAAGCTGGATTCCACCAGTACGGAGAAATACCCCGAATTCGGCACGCCGGACGGGTCGTCGCGCGAAGAATACCTGCGTAAAGTATGCTATAAGGGACTGGAAGAACGGTACGGAAAGGAACGTGTAGCTGCAGATAAGGAATTGCGCGATCGTCTGGATTATGAACTTGGAATTATCAACCAGTTGAAATTTCCCTCCTATTTCCTGATTACGGCGGATTTCATCAACTGGGCCAAGGATCATGACATTCCCGTAGGTCCCGGTCGCGGTTCCGCAGCCGGTTCCTTGGTGGCTTATGCCATGAAAATCACGAACATAGATCCTCTAAGATTCGGATTAATCTTTGAACGTTTCCTAAATCCGGAACGCGTCAGCCCTCCGGATATTGATATTGACTTTTGCCAGACACGCCGGCCGGAAGTAATTGATTATGTTCGGCAGAAATACGGAGAGCGCGCTGTTTCCCACATTATTACGTACGGCACCATGGGGGCCAAGTCCGTACTCAGGGATGTAGCCCGTGTGATGGATATGTCCTATGCGGACGGGGACCGTATTTCCAAACTTATCGAAACCGGCCCCAAGGTGACTCTTCAGTCCAGCTACAAGAGTAACGAGGAGCTGAGGGAGTTGATTGCCTCTGATGAGGGGTATGCGGAATTGTGGGGGTACGCGACCCGCCTGGAAGGCTTGATCCGCAACGTGGGGGTACATGCGGCAGGTGTTGTGATCGGTGACCGTCCCCTGGACGAGCATGTGGCCCTTACCCGTGACGATCTGTCCGATCCTCATGCTGCTGTCGTCGCCCAGTGCGACATGAGCGCGATTTATGAAGTGGGGCTTTTGAAGATGGACTTCCTGGGTTTGAAAACCCTGACCGTCATGCATGATGCGGAGCAATACGCCCGCTGGCGCGTGCCGGAGTTCAAACTGGATTCCGTCCCTCTGGATGACCGGGAAACCCTGGACTTGCTGAACAGGGGGGATACGATGGGGGTTTTCCAATTGGAATCCGGCGGTATGGTGGACACTTGCCGCCGTTACGGGATTCAGAAAATTGAAGACATCATTGACTTGCTGGCTCTTTACCGACCGGGAGCCATGCAGTTTATGGATGAAATGATTGAAGTGAAGAAGGGACTGCGCCAGGTGGAGTATGAGCATCCTTTGCTGGAACAGGTCAGTGGGGAAACCTACGGCGTGATGATCTACCAGGAACAGGTGCAGGCGGCGGCCAAGCTGCTGGCCGGCTATACGCTTGGCGGGGCCGACCTTCTGCGGCGCGCCATGGGCAAGAAAGACCCGGCGAAGATGGCCAAGGAAAAGGCCCACTTTGTGGAAGGATGCTGGAAAACAAACCAGATTGATGAAAAAACGGCTACAGCTATCTTTGACAAGATTGAAAAATTCGCCGGGTATGGTTTTAATAAATCCCACTCCGCCTGCTACGGGCATATTTCCTACTGGACGGCCTATCTCAAGGCCCACTTCCCTGTGGAATTCCTCTGCGGGCTGATGTCTAATGAGGCGAACAATGACAAAATCGGAGTGTTCATTCAGGAAGCCAATCGCATGGGTATTGAGATCCTGCCTCCCGATGTGAATAAATCCATGCTCAAGTTCACTCCTGAGAAAATGCCCTCCGGCAAGCTGGCCGTGCGTTATGGGCTGGCGGCCATTAAGAACGTGGGAGAGGGGGCTATGCAGATTCTTCTGGAAGAAAGAGAGAAGAATGGGGAATTTTCCAGTATGGAGGACATTTGTAACAGGCTGGATTCCAAATCTGTCAACAAAAAGATTCTGGAATCCCTGATTCGTGCGGGAGCGCTGGACTGGACGCTGGAGCCGCGTTGTGTTCTGTTCGAACGTGTGGACCTGGCCCTCAGCGGAGCTTCCCAGGTACATAAGGATAAGGCTCTGGGGCAGGGGTCTCTGTTTGACATGACCTTTGAAGCGCCCAGGGTGAAGGATGAACCTGCCGTTCCAGAGTGGTCCAAGGAGCAGCGTATGGGAGATGAAAAGGATCTGTTGGGCGCTTATTTTTGCGGCCATCCCTTGGACTCCATGCGCGGTGTCATTGATGCGGAAAAATATACCCGCATAGGACTCATTGACACGCTGGAACCACACGAACTCAAGCAGAAGCACCAGATTGCCGGCATGGTTCGTTCCGTCACCCCAAAAATCAGCAAGGCCGGTAGAAAATTCGCCATTCTGACGTTGGAAGATTTTACCGGCAGCATAGAAGTGTTGTTGTGGTCGGATGTTTATGAAAAGGCTCAGGAAATGGAGGGAGGCTTGGAGCCGGGCGTTTTCGTCTCCGTGCGAGCCAACATCCGGGAGGATGACCGTACATCCTCCAAAAGCGTGGCTGCCCAGAGCATTGACCCACTTGGAGGCAAAAAGCGCAAATCCAAATCCGGGGATCAGGGGCCTCTGAATATCATTGTCAGTCCCCTCCGCCACACGAGAAAAAATCTGGAACAGATACGGGATATTCTAAAAAGGTATCCCGGTCGTTCCAAAGTCAATCTCACCATCAAGGACAGCCTGGGCCATAGCCAAATTCTGGAACTGGATGAACGGTTTCGCGTGAATCGCTGCCCGGAGCTGGAAACAGAGCTTTCCATGTACAACTAAGGCCATGCCGGGAGGAAAACTGTCATTGCCGGAATCTGAACGCCTGGTGTTACGGGAGTGGCGGGAAAAAGACTGGCCTTTTTTTGCGGCTATGAACGCCAATCCCCAGGTGATGCGTTTTTTTCCCGGTGTCATGACGGAAAAGGATTCTCTTTCCATGTGGAACCGTATACGGAAAGAACTGGATGAAAGAGGGTATGGATTGTACGCAGTGGAATTGAAACATTCCGGTTCCTTGATCGGACTTCTCGGCTTTCATTGGGCTGATTTTGAAGCGGACTTTACACCGTGTGTGGAAATAGGCTGGAGGCTTGTGCCGGAAGCCTGGGGGTACGGATACGCTACGGAAGGCGCCCGTGCATGCCTGAAACATGGTTTTGCACGATTCGGCTTTGACAGGGTATATTCTTTTACTGCTTGCGTGAATTTCCCTTCACAAGCTGTGATGCAACGTGTTGGAATGCGAAAAATAGCGGAATTCAATCATCCCAAAGTAGCTCCGGATTCCATTCTTTATCCGCATGTACTTTATGTGAAGGATACCTTCCGGAAAATTGAACGGGAGTAATCTTGAAGGAATGCCACCTGTTGACCGGGTAAAAAGTGCAG
>ENA-UEQE01001950-UEQE01001950.1-human-gut-metagenome-genome-assembly--contig:-NODE-1950-length-15752-cov-8.840574_pt1 | contig 15752 bp, 12 predicted proteins | sample MGYA00242934_ERZ507935 | MGnify/ENA primary metagenome ERZ507935 (study PRJEB26167, sample SAMN06115423) | human gut metagenome | host: Homo sapiens | place: China:Anhui | collected 2015-03-30... | reverse complement strand
TATAATTTCAAATAATTATATGTAAAACGACGATACGGCCTAGAAAATCATCGAAAAAGTGAATGCCTCCGAAAACAGCCCGCTTCAAAAAAGCCGCCCGAAACATTTCGGACGGTTTTCATATACAGGGAACATTGCAAACAAGAATTCAATAAACACAAAAGCCTTTGAAGAGGGGAGGAAAAACAAAATGCCAACGTGTTACGCTGGAACAGCCTTCCCTTTTAAAAACAGCCCGCTTCCCAAAAAGCCGCCCGAAACTTTCAGACGGCTTTCATATACAGGGAACATTGCAAACAGGGATTCAATAAGCACAAAAGTCTTTGAAGAGGAGAGGGAGGGGTTTGGGGAGGGGGAGGGGAAACTTTCCTCAGAAAGTTTCCCCTCCCCCTCCCCAATTTTCCTACCTCCCGTCGATAAGGCGCATGTCCTCAGGCGCGGAGGCTTCGACGGTATAGCCGATGACGCTCTTGCCGGAAGCGGGCACGGTGAGGTTCCACGTATTGACGTGATCCTTCACAACCGGGGCGGGCTTGGCGATGACCTTCACCTCAATGGCGCTGTCGCCGATCTGCGGTTCGGGATCTTCCACGCGCACGGCAACGGGCTGCGTGTGGTTGTTCGTTACCTCAATCGTCCACTTCCAGTCACGGGTCTGACGCTTGCCCACAAAGCCCTTGCTGCCGCTCTGACGGAGATCCTGCTTCATGTCCACCGTCACACGGGAATCCCTGCCGAAAAACATATCCTCATGATCCCCCGACAGCGCAAACGTCCCCACCCCCACGGGCAGCCCATCCACCGAATACTGCGCCGGGCCATGCGGCCAGTCCACGGCTTCAGGCAAACGAACCTCAGCCATCAGCCATGCCGCCTTGCCGCCGTAGCCGGGGCGGGCCAAGCGGACGAACGACGCCTTCCAGCCGCCCCGCGCCAACTCGAACAGCACGGGCCGACCGGCTGGAACCGTGCGCGCCCCCAAGTCCCACACCGTAAACGCCGCCATTTCACGGACATCTATGGACGGAGCCGCCTTCATCATATTGGGGGCCGCATCCATCGCCGCCGACTTCATGACGGGGCCCGCAGCCAACGCGCGAGGCATACCTGCCGCCTTCCGCAACGTCCACTCCGGCAGGCTTCCCGGCTGCAACCCGCTGCCCGGATCGGAGGAAGCCAGCGTAAGGTGCACGCCCTTCCAGTCCTGCCCCGTCGCCTGCCTGATTTCCGCCTGCTGCGTGAAACGCACCAAGCCCTTTTCAGGCGCGGCATCAAACCGGTAGGCCGGAGACCAGCCGCACCCGGACAGCATATACGAATAGCGTACCCGGACAGTTCCAGAGAGATCGTTGACCTGCGCCTCGATCCGGGTGCCCTCCGCAGCATCGCCGTATTCGGACAGGGCCTGCTCAAGGCGCGCCACGCCTTCCCGCGCTTCCTTGACCTGCGGCTCCAGCGCGGCGGCCTGCACATACAACGCCTTGAGGCGTTCCGGCATAGCCGCATCCAGCTTTTCCATCTCCGCCATCGAAATTTCTTGCGCCAGCGCGCCCTTGCTCCACAGCGAGATCCGCGCCGCCACCGCCGCGGCTTCGCCTTCCAGCGCCGCCGCACGCGCACGCGCTTCGGCCAAATCCTGACGCAGCGACGCTACGGCCTCACTGTCCGCCATCGGAACCGGAATTGCCCGGCGGCTGGCGACCTCGCCTTTATCCAAAGAAATCACAAGGGAATCCAAGTCGGCACCCGCAGGAAGCACAAACGCCACGGCCCCGTTTTCCACAGCCAGCGTATCGTCGACCTGCACCTGCGCACTCGAAGGGTACAGCACAATATCCACCGCCGGGGCCGCAGCCGCGACACCGGACAGACACAACATCAAGGCCGCCAACAGCACCAGACGGTTCCGCATCACTACCTCACTTTACAGCTCAAAGAAAAAAGGAGGCCCTTCAGCCGCCTCCCCAATGTCCTTTTCCTTTTCTATCCCAACAGGGAGGTGATTCAGTTTCTCCGAACTCCCTTGGAAAAGCCATGACAATCTCACGCGTTCCCAAGCCCCCCCTTACCAGCGCCCACTAAAAAACGCCTCCCGCGGCAGCACCGGAGGCGTTTGCACATGCACCCTTTTCATGCGGCAGGAACTCCACGCATGGGAACCCGGTACGCGAAAAGGTTTTTCGGGGCTGTGCCCTTCATCGGCAATCCGAGGGAAGGAAGGGCCTTTTCGGAAAGCCCTCCCTTCCCCAAAAGCTCTTTCACTATTTCTCGTTCGCGCCGCAGCACTTCTTGTACTTCTTGCCGCTGCCGCAGGGACAAGGATCGTTGCGGCCCGGCTTATTCTCGGCCCTGGCCTGAGCGGGGGCCCCAAGCAGTTCCTCCGGTTCGTTGGAATAGGAAAGCTGCTGCGGCTGCTCCTTGTGCTGGAACATCGGTTCCGGTTCGGGCGCGGCTACGGCTTCTTCCGCAACTTCCGCGGGGCGCTGCTCCACGCGTACGCGGGTAAGGGCGCGGAACGCCCCCTCACGAATGTGCACGAGCAGTTCTTGGAACATGTTGAAGCCTTCGCGCTTGTACTCCAGCTTGGGATCGCGCTGGCCGTAACCGCGCAGGCCGATGCCGTCGCGCAGGAAATCCATGTTGCGGAGGTGCTCCTTCCAGCCGCGATCCAATTCTTCCAGAAGGAAGTAGCGCAGCAGGTCGGCGTACAGCGGCCCGGCCTCTTCCTTCAACTGGGCCAAAATGGACTGCACCAGCTCCTGCGCCTCTTCACGGGTCGGCAGGGGGGCATCGCCGGGCAGCACGCGGTCAATGTTCATGACCTCGGACAAACGGGCGCGCACGGGCTTTTCTTCCTCGATGTCATGCGCGGCCTTGGAAACTTCGAGCCCGTCATACATATCGTCCAGCAGATCGGACAGATACTCGTTCAGGATGGGCTCAAGATCCGGCTCCCGCATCAGATCCCGGCGCAGGCTGTAGATGACGGTACGCTGCTGGTTCATGACGTTGTCATAGTCCAGCAGGGTCTTACGGATTTCAAAATGATGGCCTTCCACACGCTTCTGGGCGTTCTCGATGGCGCGGGAAACCATGTTGTTCTCAATGGGTTCGCCTTCCTGCATCCCAAGCTTCTGCATAAGCCCGGAAAGGCGGTCGGAACCGAAGAGGCGCATCAGATCGTCTTCAAGCGACAGATAGAAGCGGGATGAACCGGGGTCGCCCTGACGCCCGGAACGGCCGCGCAACTGGTTGTCGATACGGCGGCTCTCATGGCGTTCGGTGCCGAGGATGTGCAGGCCGCCAAGTTCGACGACGCCTTCCCCAAGTTTGATGTCCGTACCGCGCCCCGCCATGTTGGTGGCGATGGTCACCTTGCCGACCTGACCGGCCTGCGCGACGATTTCGGCTTCCTGCGCGTGGTGCTTGGCGTTGAGTACGCTGTGCGGCACGCCTTCGCGCTTCAGGAGCTGCGAAATGAGTTCGGACGTTTCGATGGAAATCGTACCCACCAGCACGGGCTGGCCTGTGGCGTGCAGCTCCTTGATGGCCTGAATGATGGCCTGCATCTTTTCACGCCGCGTCCGGTAGATGAGATCAGGCATGTCCCTGCGGATCATGGGGCGGTTCGGCGGGATGGTGGACACTTCCAGACCGTAGATCTGGGCGAACTCCACGGCTTCGGTGTCGGCCGTGCCGGTCATGCCCGACAGCTTGTCGTACATGCGGAAATAGTTCTGGAACGTGATGCTGGCGAGGGTCTGGTTCTCGGCGGCGATGGTGACGTGTTCCTTGGCTTCAAGGGCCTGATGCAGGCCGTCGCTGAACCGACGCCCGGCCATGAGGCGGCCCGTGAATTCGTCGACGATGACGACCTGATCGTCCTTCACGATGTAGTCGACGTCGCGGCGGAATACGGTGTGCGCCTTGAGGGACTGCAACACATGGTGCTGCGCCGTGATGTTGGCGGTGTCATACAGGTTGTCGACGCCGAGCTTTTCTTCCACATACTGCACGCCTTCATCGGTGAGCGACGCGGTTTTGCCCTTCTCGTCAACGGTGTAGTGCTTTTCCTTTTCGAGGGTGCGGACAACTTCGTCCACCTTCTGATACAGATCGGTGGATTCGTCGGAAGCGCCGGAGATGATGAGCGGCGTACGGGCTTCGTCGATCAGGATGGAGTCCACTTCGTCGACGATGGCGTAATGGTGGCCGCGCTGCACCAACTGCTCGGCGTAGAACTTCATGTTGTCGCGCAGGTAGTCGAAGCCGAACTCGTTGTTCGTGCCGTAGGTGATGTCCGCGCCGTAGGCTTCCTTGCGCTGCTCGTCGCTCAGGCCGGCGACGATGACGCCCACGGAAAGGCCGAGGAAGTTGTACAGCCGGCCCATCCATTCGGCGTCACGCTTGGCGAGGTAGTCGTTGACGGTAACGACGTGGACGCCCTTGCCTTCCAGCGCGTTCAGGATGACGGCGAGGGTGGCGACGAGGGTCTTGCCTTCGCCGGTTTTCATTTCCGCAATCTTGCCGTTGTGCAAGGCCATCGCGCCGAGCAACTGCACGTCATAATGGCGCATGCCGAGCACACGGGTACTGGCCTCACGGACAAGGGCGAACACTTCGGGGAGAACGGCATCCAGATCCTTTTCCCCGCTTTGCACCTGTTCCCGATAAACGGCCAGGCGCTGCGGCAGCTCCTCATCCGCAAGGGCCTGCATTTCGGGCTCAAGCGCATTGATTTTAGCCACCAGCGGCCTGAGTTTTTTCAGAAAACGATCGTTTTTACTACCGAAAATCTTGCGTACGAGGAAACCTATCATGAAAACTCCCAAAAAAGAGGATACACGGCGAGTACCGCATCCCTCAACTAATAAGACATGCTTCACCGATTGGCAAATGACGACGACAGGGGTTTCTTTATAACAGAAAGGGAAGGCCGCCTTTCCACAGGAAAAAACGCCTTCCCCAAGCCCTCCCACGCCTTGCCTGCGCCCTCGCGTTTCCAGAGCCTCGTATCGTGGAGAGGGATGAATCGGGGGAGGACGCTTTTTGAAAAAAGCGCCCTCCCCCGTACCCCCTCCCGCAAAAACTTCGACGGGTGGGGAGGCTGCACGAAAGGAGTTCAGGGGCGAATCAGCGCAGCCCCCGCACTCCGCCCGTGAGCCCCGCAGACATCAACGTTTTTTCATCCGGCCTTGCCCGATATACAACGCCGCATCTGACGCCGATTACAAAAGTCTTTGGAAGATGAGGCAGTACGCGAGGGCATGAAGCCGAACTGCCTAAAGGCCACGCTGATGCCTGAAATTCACTGCATAAAATGCCCCCCGCTGCCGCATCCTTTTATCCAGACCCGCCCGGCATACAACGCCACGCCTGACGCCGATTACAAAAGTCTTTGGAAGATGAGGCAGTACGCGAGGGTGTGAAGCCAAACTACCAAAGGCCACGCCGACGCCTGAAATTCACTGCATAAAACGGCAGCCCCGCTGCCGCATCCCTTCATCCGGCTCCGCCCGGCATACAACGCCGCGCCTGACGCCGGTTACAAAAGTCTTTGGAAGATGAGGGGAGGGGTGTGGGGAGGGGAGAAGGAAGCTTTTCTTCAGAAAAGTTCCTTCTCCCCTCCCCACATCATCCCACCATCCCAACTTTCCTAACAAATCCTCGGCAACTGGTCGCCTTCGAGCATGGACAGCAGGCGGCGGCCTCCGATGGGCGTCTGGAGCACGACCTGACCGGGACGGGACGGGGCCGCGGCTTCGAGCACGGTGCCGATGCGGGCGGCCTCGCGGCCCTGCGGCTCGGAGCGGAGCACGTCGAGCGCGGCCTGCGCCTTGGCTTCCGGCACAAAACACAGCATCTTGCCCTCGTTGGCGAGATACAGGGGATCAAGGCCGAGCACGTCGCAGCCGGAACGCACCGCATCGTGGATCGGGATCGCGGCCTCCTCAATGGAACAAACCACCCCGGACTGCCCGGCGATCTCGTTCAGCGTGGTCGCCAGCCCGCCGCGCGTGGGATCGCGCAGCACATGGATGTCCCCAACCTCAAGCATCAGGCGCTCCACCATCTTGTTGAGCGCGGCGCTGTCGCTCTCGACGCCCTGCAGGAACGAAAGGCTGTCGCGCTGCCCGAGCACGGCAAGCCCGTGATCGCCCACGGCCCCGCTTACCAAAATGGCGTCGCCGGGCTTGGCGCCGCTGCCGGACGGCGACGGATCCGCAAGGATTTCGCCTACGCCCGCCGTAGTGATGAACAGCTTGTCGCAGGCCCCGCGCGGCACGACCTTGGTGTCGCCGGACACGATGAGCACCCCGGCGCTGCGGGCCGCCTCCGCCATGCTTTCCACCACCTTGCGCAGCAGATCGAGATCGAGGCCCTCCTCAAGGATGAAGCTGCAGGTCAGGTATCTGGGCCGCGCGCCGAGCATGGACACGTCGTTGACCGTGCCATGCACCGCCAGCGTGCCGATGTTGCCGCCGGGGAAGAACAGCGGGGTGACGGTATACCCGTCCGTACTCATGGCGATGGGGCCGGAAAGTTCCAGCCTGGCGGCGTCGTCCAGCGTCCGAAGTATGGGATTGTCGAACTGTTCGAGAAAAAGTTCGTTGATGAGCCGCTGGGAAGCCCTGCCGCCGCTGCCGCAATCCAGAAGAAGTGTCTTTGTCATAACCGACCTGTCTTAATGATGATTCCACGGATGGAGCAGCCGATGCGAAAGACGCCTGACGCGGCCGCCCATCCTTCCGAGCGAACAGAAGATGCCGAGCAGGTTGAGTATCCCGAACAGGGCGAAATTGACGTGCATCGCTTCCAAAAATTCCGGGATGTTGTTCGGGCCGAGCGCCTCGTCGCCCAGATAGGCGTTCATGGTCAGGGAAATGATGACCATGCTCGACAGCGTCCCGAGCGTACGGGCCGTCCCCACCAGCCCCGATGCCTGCCCCATGTGGGCCTCGTCCACGCTGGTCATGATTGCGCTGGTGTTCGGAGACGCGAACAGCGCGGTGCCCGAACCTATCACAAGCTGAACCAGCGTGACCACCCACAGCGGCGACGCCCCGTCGAGGGAAGATGCCACCAGCAGGCCGACGCCGCACACCGCGATGCCGAGCGTGGCGATGACGTCCGCGCCGTGCCTGTCCGCCATGCGCCCGCCGAACGGCGAAATAAACACCTGAACGGCGGGCTGCGCCGACAAAAGCAGCCCGGTTTCGAGCAAGGACAGCCCGTGGACGCCTTGGAGATACAGGCTAAAATAGAAGGTCACCCCAAAAATGGAACTATAATTGATGAAGGAGGCCAGCGTGCTCAGGGCGAACGCCTTGTTCCTCACGAGAAACGCGACGTCCAGAATGGGGTGGTGCGAGCGGCGCTCCTCCCACAGGAACAGGCCGAGGAACACTACCCCCAAGGCGAACAGGACGCCCGCCCACGCGCCGGAAAAGAGCCAGATGGCCCCGATGGACAACGAGCTGACGGCGAGCGTGTAGAAGAGGCTCCCCTTCCAGTCGAAAGGATCGTCCGGAGCGTCCTTCCAGTCGCAGCGGACGTTGCAGTACATGAGCAGCCACGCGATGATCCCGATGGGGACCACGCTGAAAAAGAGGAACTGCCAGCCGAGGGCCGTGCCGAGGAGGCCGGACAGGCCGGGGCCGAGCGACAGGCCGCTGTACACGCCGATGGAGGTGAGCCCGAGCACCCTGCCGAGCCGTTCCGGAGGCGCACAGCTCACCAGGATCGCCAGCGCGCAGGTGTTCATGATGGCGGTGCCCATCGCCTGCACGAAACGGCAGCACAGGAACAGCCAAATGTCCGTCACGAACGGCAGCAGGGCCGACATCACGACGAACAGCGACAGGCCGCTGAGGAAAAGCCTCTTGCGCCCGATCATGTCCCCCACCCGGCCCGCCACCAGATGGAAAATCGCCAGCGACAACGTATAGGCCGCGTTGATGAGGCTCAACTGCATGGCGCTGGCGTGCAGATCCCGCCCGATGGCGGGCAGCAGCGGCCCCGCGCCGGACAGCATGAACGGGAGCATGAATTGGGCGGCCCCCACAGCGATGATGACGGTTCGCAGGGAGACGACGGGACGTTCCACATCGCAGGAAGTATTCGGATGTTCAGTTCTCATGAAAATCTTGTACGTCCCCTTTGAGAGGGGGTCAATCGTCCAGATTGAACGCTTGAACAATCTTTCTAACACCCCTCCTGATGCCGCCCCTTAATCTCCCTAAGTTTCGCAGCCCTATTGATTTGCCGCTTTTCATGAACGGACATGCCTTTTCAAGAGGCCGCCGCACTCAGGGCATTCACCTTTCAATAAAATCTGTATTCAACCATATGAAATTTAAAATATTTTTATAACACATCGAAAAGATGAATATCCCCTGCATGCGTCCATGCGCCTTGCCATTCCCGACTCCCCAACATGGCAACCGGGAGAACGCTTGCCGAAATCGCGCTGTCATACACGCCGTTCCATGAAACACACCACGAACGGCAGGTGCGCGAACTTCCGGGTTCCCGTAATGCCGAAGCCATGCCGCTCGTACCAGCGCACCAGTTCCCTGTTTTCGTACATGGCCCCGATGCGGATCGTCCCGCCTCCGGCCCGCCGCACTTCCTCCACGGCGTGCGCCACCAACGCCCCGCCGTATCCCCGGTTCCGGCTCCACGGGGCCACGGCCAGCTTTTCAAGATAAAACGTCGCCCCGTCTTTCCGCTTGAGGGACATGCAGCCGGAAAGCCCGTCCTCATCGGACAGGCCGTACAGGACGGCCCCCCGATCCAGCTCCTCGGCCAGCGCCGCATCCCGCAGGAAGGCTCCGCTTGTGGGGCAGTTCTCTTCCGTGAGGTCAAAAGCCTCGGCGACGGTGGCGAACGCCTGCCGGATGACCTCCGCCGCTGCGGGGATGTCTTCAGGCGCAAGCTGCGTAATGGTGTGCATGGCCCTTCCCGGCCTGTTCCGGCGGCCTTGGCTCAGCCGATCTTGCTCGATGGTGTGCATGCCTCTTCCCATACCCACATATTGGAACATTTCAGCTTTGGGATGCGGTTCATGGCAAAAGTGCCTGTGCCGGAAAAGGCAAGCAGGGGTTCAGCCCGCAAAGCCGCTGGAAAAGGAGGGGCCCCGCACCGGCGTTTTTGGGGGCGGACGGGAAAGGCGTGCGGCCCACTTCCCCCGGAAACGCTTTCCCATTCAGCACCGGTGTTCCACCTCAAGCATTGTGTTCCACCGCCGTCAGCTCCATGTCGCCCCAGACGCCGACGGCCCCCCCGCACTGGGCGAAAATCCCGGTAAGGCCATGCTTCACGAAACGCCGGGCATAGTCCACCACGGCCTTGACGTCGCCGGGGCCTTGCAGCCGGTTGCACAGCGCCGTCGCCAGCGCATCCGCCAGCGCCCCGTCCGGGGAGCGCACAAGCACCAGCTCGCCCTGCCCGAAGCTCAGGGAATGCCCGATGGTTGCGGAAGACGCGCACAAGGCCAGCGGGCACGCCGACGCCGCCACGTTCAGCCCGATGAGCACCCCGGACGCAGGGTCGGGAAGCAGCCCCACCACACGATCGCGCCGCGAGTACATAAAAATGTCACCTCCGTTCTCTATAATGAGATCCGGGGAGCGATCCGAAAGCGATTCCGCCGCCATCTGCGCGATGGTTCCCGCCACCGCCGCGAACGGCCCCACACCGGCAATGGCCGAAGCCTCCGCCATGCGCCGGACGATTTCGGGGGGAGGCACGGGACAGGACAGCGGGACGGGCACAAGGCTGTGCCGGAATTCGGGATGCAGCACGATCCACGCCTCCAGTTCGCCGCGCAGGGCACGCACGCGGGCAGCCAAGGCGTCCTTGAAGCCTTCCGGCAGGGGCGACACCGCCGTCACCCGCAGATCCGTCTCCCCGATCACGATCTGGAACCCGCATTCGCCCTCGCGCGGGGCGCACCGCTCCCGGTACCTGCGGTGCGGATCAAGATGAATCCCTTTCACAGCCTGCCCATCCTTTACTTTTAGTGCGATTGATTCTAAAAAAATGTGTTCGCAAAGTCGATTTCCGCCCGCCGGGCATCACCTTTTCACTTTTTCCAAAGCGTCCATACAGGAGAACGTCATGCCAAAGCATTTCATGAGAATCCGCGACCTCGGACACAGCGGGGCATGGGAAATCATCCGCCGTGCCAAGGAAATGAAAGAGACCAACTATCGCGGTCACTGCATGGACGGCAAGGTTGCTGCGCTCATTTTTGAAAAAGCCTCCACGCGCACGCGCGTCTCCTTCGACGTCGCCGTCCGCCAGCTCGGCGGCACGACCATCTTCATGACCCCCGCCGAAAGCCAGCTCGGCCGCTCCGAGCCCCTGCGCGACACCGCCCGTGTGCTCTCCCGCTACGTGGACTGCCTCATCGTCCGCACGTTCGGGCAGGAAAAGCTCGACGAACTCGCCGAATACGGCTCCCTCCCGGTGGTCAACGCCCTCACCGATCAGGGCCACCCCTGCCAGCTCATGGCGGATCTTCTGACCATCTACGAGCGTACCCCCGACTTCTCCAAAGTCACCGTAGCGTGGGTGGGCGACGGCAACAACATGGCCAACTCGTGGATCGAAGCCGCCATGTACTTCCCGTTCCAGCTCAACATGGCCATCGCCCCCGGCTATGAGCCCGATCAGCAGCTCCTCTCCCTTGCGCTCCAGTCCGGCGCGAAGATCTTCCTGACCCACGATCCCAAGCTCGCCGTCGACGGCGCGAACTACATCTATGCCGACGTGTGGGCCTCCATGGGACAGGAAAGCGAACAGAAAAAGCGTGAGGAAGCCTTCAAGGGCTTCTGCGTGGACAGCGAACTCATGAGCCTCGCCGCCCCCGGCGTCAAGTTCCTGCACTGCCTGCCCGCCCATCGCGGCGAGGAAGTGACCGACGAGGTCATGGAAAGCGAAGCCTCCATCGTCTGGGACGAAGCGGAAAACCGCCTGCACGCCCAGAAAGCCATCCTCGAATGGGTTTTCTCCGACTAGAAGCCTCCGCTCCGGCCCCAATTCCGGGCCGGAGCGTTCCGCCCGGAAATCATTGACATCCTCCCTGTCGGGGAGAATGGTTTCAAACCAGCCTTTCTCCGGCGTTCCGGCACAGACGTGTTCTCCGCCCGACAAAAGGAGGATTCATGGAATCGCCCTTCCCTTCCCGCGCCGAACAGGACCCTCCCGAACAAGCGACGCACGTTTGCCTTCTGGCCTGTAGCCCGCACCCCAACGGCAGCACCGATGCCGCCGCCCGCCTGCTGGAACAGGCCCTTTCGTCGCGCGGTGCGGCCGTCGACCGCATCAGCCTCAGGGACTACACGATCCATCCCTGCATCGGCTGCGGCTATTGCTCCTCACATCCGGGGCGCTGCGCCTTTGACGGGGACGGCGCCGCCGGGTTGTTCCGGCGGATGGAACGGGCGGACAGCCTCATCCTGAGCATCCCCGTCTATTTTTATGGCCCCCCGGCACAGCTCAAGGGCTTCATCGACCGGGCACAGCTTTTTTGGGAACGGCAGAGAACGCCCACGCCGCGCCGCCCCGCCCATGCCGTCCTTTGCGCGGCGCGTACGCGGGGCGACAGGCTCTTTGAGGCCAACCTCCTCATCCTGCGCTGTTTTTTGGATACGCTGGGGTTCAGCCTGCACGAGCCGCTGCTTTTGCGCGGCGTGGAGCGGCCCGACGATCTTTTGCATCCACATCTTATTGCCCAGATTGAACGATTCGGGCTTGAAGCCGCCGAACAGGCCACACGTTTGCATCATGAATGAACGAAGTTTTCGTTTCCTCCAGCCGTTACGGGATCTGCTCCACGCCACTTCGCTGGACGAGCGGCGCTGCATCCTGTGCCATATCCCCTTTTCCCCGCTGAGCGGGGGGGAACTCCCCGCCGATGGCAGCAGCGGGCAGCGCATGCGGATCCCCCTCTGCCCGGCCTGCCGGGCCCTGCTCCGTCCCCGCAAGGGAGGGTACTGCCCCTCATGCGGCGAGCTCCGCCCCTTCCCGGATTCCGAGCCCGCCTTGTGCGAGGCATGCCGAAAAACGCCGCCGCCGTGGGAACATTTCCGCTTCTACGGCGCATACAGCGGCGCGCTGAAAACGCTTCTCCTGCGCGGCAAGTTCGGCGCCGACCCCGCGGTGCTGCACCTGCTCGGACGGTTCCTCGCCCTTTCCTGTAAGGATCTGCCCAAGCCCGACGCCATTGTCCCCGTCCCCCTGCACTCCACCCGGCTGCGCGAGCGCGGATTCAACCAGTGCCAGGAGCTGGCCCGCCCCCTGTCCGACGCCCTCGGCGTGCCGCTTATGCCCGATCTGCTGCTCCGCCGGCACCCCACGCGGCATCAGGTGGGCCTGAGCGAAGCCGAACGCGCCGCCAACCTCAAGGGCGCGTTCCTCTCCCTCCCGGAAGTCCGGGGCAAGCGTATCCTGCTCGTCGACGACACCTACACGACCGGCACGACCTTGCGCCGAGCCGCCCTCGCCCTGCTCGATCCGCATGCCGGGGCCGCCGCCGTGGATGTGGCCGTCGTCGCCAGAACGCCGCGCGAAAAACACGATTTCCAATACAACTGGAGCTCCCCACACGAGCCGCTCCCCAAAAACAGATGAAAACCCCGACTGCGGAGGCCTTTCATGTTCGGACGTATCCTGATGACCATCGGGCTGGCCATGCTTCTGGCCGCTCCGGCCCATGCCGGTTTCGGCCTGCTCCTTCCCGACAGCCCCATTGTTGACGACCCGGAAAAAACATCCCTCAACCTCGTCATCTGCGCCGTCGATCCGGCAACGGGCGCGGGCATCCCCATCGAACGCCCGCAAGTCTTCACCGCACTGCGCTACAGCGGCGACACCTTGGATCGGAGCGAGCACCTTTCCGTCCTCGACGAAGCCGTCGCCTACGGCGCCCGCGCATGGACAACGAACATCTCCCTGCCCCACCCCGGCGTCTACCAGCTCGTCATGCAGACCAAGGCGGGCTGGGTTCCCGAACAGGACAAGTTCGTCCAGTATGTCACCAAGGTGCAGATCCCGGCCTACGGCTCCGCCGAAGGCTGGGACAAGCCCGCCAACATCAGCTTTGAAATCTCGCCCCTGAGCCGCCCCTTCGGCCTGTGTTCGGGCATGGCCTTCTCCGGGCAGGCCCTCTTTGACGGCAAGCCCATCCCCGGTGCGCTCATCGACGTGGCCCGGCTCGATCCGGCGATCAAGCCCAACGTCACCCAGCCGGAAGATCCCAACGCGCCGCCGCAGGACGGCAAGGCCCAGCCCAAGGCGAAAAAGCAGGATAAACAGCCCACGCCGCAGCCCATTTCCGCCTTCGGCGACACGCAGCAGGTCAAAGCGGACAGCCAAGGCGTCTTCACATTTGTCTGTCCGCTCCCCGGCTGGTGGGCCTTCTCGGCCAGCATGGCAGGCGATCCCCTCCAAGATCCGGAGGGCAAGCAGAAACCTCTGGAAATCAAGACCATTTTCTGGGTCTATATGAACAACTGCCCTAAAGCGGCTCCGGGAAAGAAATAAGCCATGCGCGAGGCCTCGTTCCACCTGTTCGACCGGGCGGCATGGCCCCGTAGCGGGCATTTCGAGTACTACATCCGCACAGTGAAATGCCGCTATAACCTGACCGCCCACCTGACCGTCACCACCCTGCGCGAACGCGGCAAGGCCCTTGGGCTGCGCTTTTACCCGCTCCTGCTCTATATCGCGGCACGGGCCGTCAATGCGAACCGGGAATTCCGCATGGGCTTCAACGAGCACGGCGCGCCCGGCTACTGGGATTTCATCAACCCGTCCTATACGATCTTCCATGACGACGACAAAACGTTTTCGGACGTCTGGAGCGAGTACGACGAATCGTTTCCCGTTTTCTACCAAAACGTCCTGAGCGACATGGAAACCTACAAAGATGTCAAAGGCGTCCGGGCCAAACCGGGCAGGCCGGCCAACTGCTGCCCCATGTCCGCGCTGCCGTGGCTGAGCTTTACCGGCATGGCCCATGTGCAGGCCGCGGAACCGCCCTTCCTGCCGCCCATCATCACCTTCGGCAAGTACTTTGCGCAGGGGACGGACACGCTTCTGCCGATCTCGGTTTCCGTCCATCATGCCGCGGCCGACGGATACCACACCAGCAAACTCATCAACGACATGCAGGCCCTTGCCGCCTCCGCCGCCCAGTGGATGCGGCCCTGATGCGCCGAACGGATGAGAAAGCCCGGCTGCGTTTCCCAACAAGGACGTGCCGGGCTTGCTTTTTTCCCACTTCGTCCTTACCCTGTACACTGCAACACCCAAACCAGCGGCAGGAAACGCCTGCCCAACCATCCAGAGGACACATCATGCCCAAGTCGTTTTATGCCTGTCTCAGCACCGTACTGGTTCTGGTCATGCTGGCTTTCGCCTATGGTGAGGCCGATGCCGCCCGTATCGGCGGTGGCCGTTCCTTCGGCGGACGCCCGTCCATGAGCCAGCCCTACACGAAACCGCTGCCCTCTAATCCTTCCTCCTCATTCAACCAGCAGACCAACCGCCAGAGCCAGCAGATGGCCAATTCCGCCGCTCCGAGCCGTGGTCTCTTCGGAGGCATGGGCGGTATGCTCGGCGGCCTTCTCGCCGGCAGCCTGCTCGGTTCGCTGCTCTTCGGCGGCGGCTTCAATGGCGGCGGCTTCCTCGACATCATCCTGATCGGCGGCCTCCTTTTCCTTGCGTTCAAGTTCTTCAGCAGACGCCGCGCCGCGACGCAGGGCGCCGGACAGCCCAATGCGGGCGGTTTCGACTCGCTCCGCAGCACGCCCGGCTCCGATTCGACGCATCAGCGCACGGCGGCTCCCCAAAGCGGCAAGGGCGGCTTTGACTGGGATGCGCTGACTGCCCCTTCTTCCGGCCAGCAGCCCCTGTATCAGGACGAGCCCAAGAAGCCCGCCGGATTCGATGAAGAAGAGTTCCTTCGCGGCGCGAAGGCCGCCTATACCCGTCTGAACAGCGCGTGGGACAAGCGCGATCTCTCCGACATCGCCCAGTTCTCCACCCCCGCGTTCCAGAAGGAGATCCAACAGCAGGCCGCCGAGGACAAGACCCCCGGCAACACCGAGATCATGCTTGTAAACGCCTCGCTCCTCTCCGTGGACACCATCGGCAACGAGCAGATCGCGCAGGTCTATTTCAACGTCCTGCTTCGCGAAGACCCCTCGCAGGAAGCGCCCATCGACGTCCGCGAAATCTGGCATTTCGTCCGCCCCGCCTCCGGCGACGGCACATGGAAGCTCGACGGCATCCAGCAGGTTGAGAATGTGTAGATGAGTGAATCGGGGAGGGGAAAGGGCCCCTTTTGAAAAAGGGCTCCCTTTCCCCTCCCCTATCCCCCTAAAACTTTTATAAGGGTCGATGGCGGGACGGGCGGCACGGGAAGCCGTCCCTCTACAGGGCGTCTCCCGGCATCTCAGTAAAAAGCAAACCCCGAACCTTTATGGTTCGGGGCTTTTTTGAGCCTTGCCGCAGTATATGGTTGTTTCATCTCCACGCTGGAGTGGAGATATAGCCTTTTTCTCCAATTTCCCGCTGGCGGGAGCTATAGCGAAACCTTTCATCCGTTATCGCTTGAAACAAGCAATGGCTCCATCATAGTGAAAGCTCGATGTTCATTTTATGCAATTCAAAATAAGTGCCGACGAGCATTTTTTGCCACAGAAATCTTCGGCAAGTACCTTAAAAAACGCAATGAAGGC
>ENA-UEQE01001935-UEQE01001935.1-human-gut-metagenome-genome-assembly--contig:-NODE-1935-length-15818-cov-3.660504_pt1 | contig 15818 bp, 17 predicted proteins | sample MGYA00242934_ERZ507935 | MGnify/ENA primary metagenome ERZ507935 (study PRJEB26167, sample SAMN06115423) | human gut metagenome | host: Homo sapiens | place: China:Anhui | collected 2015-03-30... | reverse complement strand
TGGCGGTGAATTGTCTTATCAATATAAAAACGATAAAAAACGTTTCGAGACATCAATATCGCTCTCTCCGCTTTCCTACAACTTGCAATTCATCGTTAACGACGACATGGATGCGGCCAGCTTCGGGATCAAATCGGGGAAAAGCATGAATCAATACGGTTCCTCCTTCGAAGGGCGCATCAAATGGGAGTTCTATCATAACATGGTTTGGAGTTGCAGACTGTTTTATTTCACCAACTATGATCATGTACAAGGGGATATGGAAAATACATTCGACTTTATCCTCAACCGTTTCTTCTCTACTCGTTTGTTTGTTCATCTGCGATATGACGATGCTCGCGCGCTGAACAAAGACTTCGGACATTTCCAACTGAAAGAATTACTAAGTTTCGGATTCAACTATAAATTCTAATGAGAATCAAACTCATAGTTTTACTATGCATCGGTATGCTCTGTTCCTCATCGATAAAAGATGAAGAAGGGCGTTATGAAAGTAAGCCTCCTTATCGTAGTTTCATTCTTGAAAATTATACCGAAGAAAGTGCCAAACATTATTTCGATACAGCTCCAATCGACAGTTGGGAAGGTATTTGGCTCCTAACAGAAAATGGAGAAAGAGTCGCTATCGAACGGTTTAAAGACATTCGATTTTCCGAAATCTTTACACACCGAATCGTTAAATTGGATTCGTCGGTACGCAGTGAAATTCCCGTCGGAACTATTTTAGGGTACTTAACTCGCGGAGTAAATCCTAACACTTGTTTCATCTGGCTCTATAAACATAAACTGACAGGCGCAATACTTTACGCCCCCAAAAGGTTTTCGGCCAGACTGACTTCTGACCTCAACGGCATTTTCAGGAAACAGCGCTAAAAAATTAGAAGACTTATTCGATCCCCGGTCGGGATTCATTAAATTATATCCCAAGCAAATCTCGGAGGATTCTGAAAATCGGGAAATCCGATATCTGTAAATTCAGAACTTTCGGAAAACAAAGCGTTCATCTTCACCCCGGGTCAAAATCATTTTGGAAGAGGTAAGTTTCTCAATGTAAAAAGTATATTCTTTGTCCATTTCCAACTTGAAAACAGATAAATCAGGTTTAAATTCAAACCAAGAGGGTTCCATTATTTTAAATTTCAGTATGTCATTTTCACGAACATAACTCCCGAAATAATTTTCTGTTGTATTTTCTATTCCTCCCCGATGAACCAATTGTAACTTTATGACACTACTCTGAAAATTATAGTAAAGGCTATCATGTGGGGTCATTGTACCATTCTCCCACATCTCAATCAATTGCCATTTCCCGAAAAGAGGACCTATATACCCATCATTATGGGTACAAGAGGTGACAACAATCCCCAAAAACAGTCCTATTAAAATACGGCGAATCATTATCTTGTTCTTCATTTTCCAATTGTTAAAATTCCACTTTTCCTGATACCGATAGCAACACCCCATTTATCTCCATACAACTCGCCCCAATCTCCGGCCAAAGAAGCGGAAAACGACCACCCCGAAAGTTTTATCGGAGAATAAACACATTCTATCAGCCCCGACATATCGTGTTGGGTATCGGCTAACGGAAGAAAAGTCGTTCCCCAAGAGGTTCGATACGACGCTAATATTTTATATTTCCATTCGGGAGCAATATAACCCGACGCTCCTAAATGGACTCCTCGTATTCTATTATGCTTGTATCTCATATAACCATCTGTATTGTACAACAAGGATTTAGCCATTGCCGTACCATTGGAAAGGCCGTAATGCGCCCAACCGTTATAGAAATAGTTATTGTAGTAATCATCGGCTCCCGTGGCTTCTATATCCAATTTAGGATCATTATAATCACTCGGACACCAATTCAGAGGCCCACTTTGATTGGTCATATCCAAATATTCTAAAACGACATTCGACAGCCAGTTTTTCTTACCGCTCTTATATTCAAGCCCCCATAGACCGTCCCAACCATTGAACTTCCCCATTCCCGATGCATCGTCGTAATACCATTCGAAGTAACCTCTTACAGAAGAATTGTCTTTGAACCTGTATTCCGCCGATAAATTCCATTGTCCCACATGGTTTCCATAATAGTAGGCCTGATCTCCTTCATTGGTTTGGCCATCACCAGACGACGGAAACAAGATTTTAAAAAAATCTTTCAAGCGGGTCGGACTTTTCATCGTGAGAGAATCTATCAAAACGCCCTCTTTATAATACCGTTTTGTGCCTCCGAACTGTGCTGCCAGTTCGGCTCCGATCGTTACGACAAAGGGTTTGTCGGGATTGGAACGAAACGAAATGGATTTATGGTGATATAAAGCATCGGTCGTAATATACTGATTATAATAATTGTAATGGTCCCTTAAAAAATCGTTGTCCATAAACTTTCCATACGCGAGTTCACCCTTAATCTGTACCCAGCCTTTCGTAAACGGAATATCTACAAAATCGATAAATCCGGCTCTAACTTGGGGTATAGGCCGTGCATTACCCGACCAGACCAACCCGCCGGAACTCAACTCGAAATTTACTACTTCATCGGTAAGCTCCCGACAACCTGCCGATATAAAAATCATGCGGTATTTCATGCCTATATAGGCTTGTTGTATGAGGAAAGACGACACGCCCGGATTATACGTTTTCAGGTTTCCGTCCGAATAATAGGATACCGGAGATGTAGAAGACATCAATCCAACCAAATCGATACCAAACTCATAGGAAAACCGTTTGTTCATCTCCAAGCCTTTAAAAACCGAGGCTCGCAAATATCCGCTTTTACTGTGTGTTACCAACCCATGCTTATTGGCAGACAAATAATACGGTGCAAAAATCCCGTTTCCGGCATTTCCGACCATCGACAAAGAATAGTAATCTGTCGAATGTTGGGCAAAAAGCCCGAATAAATTTCCGATAGATAAACAGAAAACGACTAATAATCCTACTCTCAAACGATGATACATAATGTATGAATATTATTGATAATCGAGACAAAAATAATATATAAAGCACTACGACACAACTCCCCTCTCTTTATTTAACAAAAAAGGGGGAATAAAGTGTATGAATATACATTTATTCCCCCTTTATACCGAGACTAACCTTTTTAGAAAGAGACCCCTAAACGGAACCCTATATTGTTGCGACCATCGATATCATAGGTCAATACTTTACTCTTATTAGTAGCATAATTATAATACAAAGCTACGTGGAAACCATAACGGACACTCGGATTCGGGAAAATACTCACTCCGATTTCGGGAGACACGGTAAAACCCCATGTGTCATCATAAATCTCCCAAGCCTGCAAATAAGAAGACATGCGACTATAATTGGCGCCCAATTTCACCGTTGCATAAGGTTCTAAAATTCCGTCGGTCGTAAAGCGATATTTTGCCAACAGACCAAAGGGTAGCTGAAACAACGAATGTTGCTGGTCGGTCGTAAGAGCCGAATTGCTCTTTAACATCAAAGTCTGCCTGTCTATATATTTATTATTCGTGTGATAAGAAATAAAAGCTCCAATAGCCATTTTAGGCATTACATAATAACCACCTTCAAAATTCATACCCCATCCACTGGCTTTATCGGCATAACTGTTCCCAACAGGAGCGTTAAACTGCCAATCGACATTAAAATAAGTACTCGAAACGGCTTGTGCGTTTCCCCGGGTCGACACGGCTACCATACAAGTAGCGACTACCACCCATAACGATATGTGTTTAATAGTTTTCATAATTCGTTTTCTTTTTATTAATATATAAAATGGGGTAGCCCGTTATTTATTCGTCAAGTAAGGAGACTGAACAAACGACTGGTCTATCGCTTGGATTATTAAATTTCTATTTAATCTAGGGGAGCCGCTCTTCAATCCGGCCATATAGGAATCCCAAAGAATCGTTAGCCGTCGATTGCTACTGTTTTTATTCGTTAAGTCAACTAACTCGGCCAAAAATGAATTCACACTATAACTATATACTACGGGATAGGGATAATACCAACTGTTCCAATATGATCCCCAATATCCGGGTCCCCAATATCCGGGATATCCCCACCACCAATAGTCATTGGGATAATCGACGAAATAACGTACGTCTTCAATATAGCTTACCTGTAACCCTAAATCGGCATCTTCTTTCGAATCGACCAATGTGAATCCCCGAGCAGCCATATTATCGGCAAATGTTTCGAGAATATAATCGGCATCTTCATTTGTCCAATAGGTCGCTTTTTCATTATTCGTAATAAGTAAGACACTATCCGGCATATAATAGGTGAGATATTCGCCGAAGTCGGCCGATTTATCATAATCGGTAAACACCACATAATCATCATCCAGCTTGGAAAGGCTGGGCTCTTTTTGGCATGCAGCTAATACCGCTACGACAAAAAGAATTGGGATTAGTTTTTTCATATCAGTTTTGTTTTGATTGTTATGTAATAACACCATTGTTATACTCCAAAAACAAAACCGACAAAAGATAGTTCGAAAATAGCGGAAATTTTTATCGAAGGAATATTTTTTATTATCGGGGTTTCTTACCTAACCGATATACAGAATCTACCTGAGACGCAATATAGTCCCAATTATAAGGAGATAAATCATAATGACGTTCTTCCATTTCTCCCTCTAATTTACAAGATAATCTCTCTTCCAACGAGCCGATGTTCCCCGTGGCGAAAAAATCGGAGGCATCGAGGCAGGCAAGCCTATTCGCCGGAATGTCGCTGACCAATACCGGCAACCGATAACTCAACGCTTCGAGCAGCACAATGGGCAATCCTTCATGAAAAGAAGGAAGGACAAACAAACGCGCATGGGAAAAGAGTTCATTCAATTTAGCACCCCTTACGAAGCCTGTGAGAACGACATGGTGTTCTTCTGCCAGCCGTTTTAAAGAGACAGAATAATGATCTTCATGGTCGGCATCACCAGCTATGACCAATTTGCAGTTCGAATCGGAAATACGAGCAAATGCTTTTATGAGTAAATCGAATCCTTTCTCCTCCACAAAACGTCCTACGGCCAAAACATATCGTCGAGGTGTCAACCCCAACGACCGAATATAACTGTCGTCTTTTGCCGGCACAGGCTTATTCACGCCATTATAAATCAAGTGCGCGTCCGTGCGATCATACTTTTCACGTAAAATATTATCTATCACAGTAGAAATTACAATCACTTCGTTGGCATAATTCGTCCCCATTCGTTCGCCCCATCTGAGCACAGACTTAGCTGTCTTATTCCACTTCTGCCTATCATAATCGGGACCGTGATGGGTCATCACCACTCGTAATCCCAACAACCGGGCCAACGGGGTTAACAGAGCCGGGCCGATAGCATGGATATGTAAAACGTCAGCACCGACCCAACGAGCATAAATAATCGCTAAAAAAGTGTGAACAATGGCTTCTATACTTTTTCTGCGGGGAGCATAAATATCTTTTAAATGAACGCCTTTATACTCCTTAATCTTATTTTGGGGAGTGACGTAACACGAACGACGAACAACCGTCACATCATGTCCCATAGCAGCTAATCGGGGATATAATTCCTCACAGTGTGTTTCCACACCTCCCTGAATATCGGGGATACCACGAGTACCGACTACAACTATCTTCATCGCAACACTCCCCTCCCCCGTTTACTCACGTCCTAAATTTCCCTGCATGGGATCTTGCCCCACGTCGTACCATTTCTTATCCAGACAAACAGGTTTCCCTAAAAGAGAACGTAATTTATTTTTGATAATCCACCCCATGGGGTGACGGGCATAAGCAAATTTCTTCATAACCGGAGAGACCGTGCCGACCATCCAACAATTCTTCGGACATTTGCGTACTAAACTACGCACATGTTGGGCTTGTTCGCTGTTCCAAATATCCGAAAAAGAGTTCGCCTGTCGAATGTTTCCCATACTCTCTTTCCAATACTTAGCTTCCAACCCATTACAAGGATAAACTTCGCCATAAGGATCTATGAAACAATTCATCAAACCTGCTTCACACGGCAACATACGGCGATTTCCTTCGATATAGTTTATCAATCCCATATTAAAAAATGCCCGTGCCCATGATTTGGGGTGTTTTTCCCTCATTTGCATATTGATCAGCTCGGCAAAGTTACCACAAACGGTATCGCGATTGGTAATCACATTGTCATCTTTGTGAAAATAATACGAATTATGAAATGCAGCGGTAGCGAACTCCATATTCAAGGCTTTGGAAAGACGATATAGGGAAAGCATATCTTCGGAATTATTATTCGACACCGTTATACCGAACCCAATATCCTTCACCCCCATTTCCCTAAGTGACAAGAGAGTCCTCAACCCTTTATCAAAACCTCCGGCTCTTCCCCGTAATTCATCATTCTTTTGAGATAAGCCCTCGATACTGATACGTATTCCTATTTTAGGGAATTTTCTCGCCAACTCCAATACTCGCTCCTCGAACCACCCCGACGTGGAAATAACAACTCTGGGGGCTTTTCGAAAAGCGACCTCCACAATCTTATCTAAATCTTCACGAATAAAAGGTTCTCCCCCTGTTATATTGATAAATTTCACATGCGGCAAAATCTCCAATTCTTCCGGTTGAATTTCCAGCCGCGGGTCTGTCGGATTTTTCCAGATATTACACATCTTACACTGCATGGGACAGCGATAAGTGGTAATAATGCTTATATCGGTAGGCGCAAAAACTTTCATTTCTTACAAATATTATGCAAAGATAAACCTTTTTCACCGGTCTATCAAAAATTTTATATATCGAACATCTTGTTTTCACAAGTCATACACATTCCTCAATTCCGCCCAATATCGTTCCTCCGAGAATCGCTTTTGGGCTCGTCGTGCAATACCTTGTGTATCCACGTTGTCCTTAGACATCACAGAAACAATAGCCGAGGCTAATTCTTCCTTATCTCCCATGCGGAACAACATACCATCGCCCTCACGTATCAGTTCCGGTATCCCACCGACTTCGGCTCCGATAACTGGCGTTCCCATACACAAAGATTCTATCACACTTAATGGATTATTTTCATACCAAATGGAAGGAACTACCATCGTCTGCGCATGTTTCACCAATCGTACTATCTCCCTAGACGAAAGGTGTCCTAAAAAAATGACATTTCCCGAACTATATTTTGCCTGTAACTCATTCAGCAACGGCCCATCTCCCGCAATATACAGAGGGAATGGCAAAGACACTGCCACTTCGAGCAACATGCGTACACCTTTTTCCTCGGACAAACGACCTACATAGCAATAGTAGCCCGACTTTTCCCCTTCATTTATCTCTGTCGAATGAAAAAAATCCAATTTATCCTGTTCTATAAAATTACAAATTACGGATAATTTCGTGTAATCATAACCGCAGGCTCTCATCTTCTGTGCCATAAAAGAACTAGGGCAAACAAAAGTATCGACCCAGCGTTGCAGTTTTTTCCGATTCCACCATAAGGCTTCTCCATAAGCCAATGCGCTGGCTATCCGGCTTCCTTTCATACATTTCCGACGAAATACTTGAAAACGATCGGTAAAGCAGGCTTCACAAATTTTCCCTTGACAAAGGCAGTTATACGACGGACATAACAATTTATAATCGTGCAGCGTCCAAACAGTACGACAGCCATAATCTTTCGCCAATTTTACGACAACCGGAGAAAGATAAGAGTGAATATTGTGAAAATGGACTATGTCAGGACGAAAATCATTCAATATCTTCTTAAACGATTTTTTTATATCTCCTAATCCAAAGATACGGCAAGCCGCTCTTGTTTTATTTTTAAGTCCATCGGAAAATGAAATTTCCGATGCAAAATAGCCCGACATTTCACTGGGCAAATTCTGAGAATAAACCATAGAATACACGGCCACTTCATATCCGAGACGACGTAACAAGGCTTCGAGATTGATCATACAAATACAATCTCCTCCTCTCGGATAGTAAAATTTATTTACCAAAAGGATACGCGGCATTCGCTTCATGGGTCGTGTTCAGGTTATTTAAATATTCGGGACGTAAATTTATTTTTTATCCATACCCATTTATACAATAAAATGGGACAGACTATTCCCGTTCCTACTATAAATAACGTAACGAACACAAATTCTATTATATTTCCGCCCGACAATATATGTGTTAAAATTGACTTTACCACACCCATAAATAGAGTATGAAACAAATATATAGTCATGGACATAGTTCCTATATACTTCAACCATTCTACAAATGAGACAGTTAAACGAGATAATGACTTGGATATGCCCAGAATCATAAAACTACCGGCAATACCGAGGAAAATGGTCAAAGCATCTCTCCAAAATTTATCGGAAATAAATTCATATATGATCGAGAAGCCGATCGTAATTACAATCCAAAGAACAGAATACCGGTATACAGCTTGCTCTATCCATGATTTTCGGGCCACCCACATTCCTGATACAAAGAAAATCGAATTCAAACAAAACTGTTCAATACAAAAATATTCGGGAGCCGTATCCCAAAAAGCGAGCCCCAGCGAAAGAAGAGACAATAGTACCAAGCGATTCCCTGCCTTGAAAACCGGGGCAATACAAAATATTAAAAACAAAACATAAACGAACCATAAAAAATACCCGGCTTCCGGCAAATAGAACACTCGATATAAAGCGCTTATCGAAACCGGGTGATCGACTTGCATAAACCCGTCGACCAGTATTTTAATCCCTATAATCGCACAAGAAAGAATAAAATAGGGAAACATCAATCGCTCGAACTTCGAGCGTACAAACCGCCAATAACCTATCTTTTTTATAGAACGCTCATAAAAAAAACCAGCGATCATGAAAAAAAGAGGCATGTGGAAATGATAGACAAAACTTACAAATCCGATATACCACGAAGGAGCGGTATCTGGGATATAATGCCCAATAACGACCAATACAATCCCTATTCCCTTTGCTATATCGAACGTTATATCCCGAATCTTTCCCATCAGCTATTATATTTCGAAGCCTTCTCAAACGAATCTATAATTCGTCGAGCGACCGCATCGACAGTAATTAAAGAAGCATATTCCCTGCAATTTTCCACATACTCGTCATTTCGCTCTATCATTCGAGCTATATCGTCCTCGTTCCAGTCATTTTTAGAGATTCCTAACTTTCGCTTCTCTACTATCTCACTATCAAACGGCACACGGTTCGTAACTACCGGCGTTGTCATCGCCACAGATTCCATAATCGCCAGCATATTCAACTCTCGCAGAGAATCGAACAAAGAAGCCTTCGAATCCCGATAATACCGAAACAATTCTTTATGAGGCAGTTTCCCCAATAGGACGATTTGCCGCTCTCGCCCCATTTCTTTTATTTGTCGGTCATACTCTTCTCTCAACACGCCATCGCCGGCTATATACAATATGTAATCTCTGTATCGAGGATATTTTGAAAGAAAAGCATCGAACTTACGAATAACAGATATGACATTCTTTTCCCAAAATAAACGTCCGACAGTCAAGAACTGGCTCTTTTTATTCGACATCTCTTTCTCCAATGTCACTACTACCCCATGTCCTATGGGGTCGCCGACACGAGGCATATATCGCCGAATGAACCGCTGCGAGACATACGACCGAGGTATAATCCAAGCCTTACGCATAAAACAACGAGCTATTATATTATACCAAATGCGAGAAGGCCAAGTTTTCATCTTGCGATTGTGAGCTCCTAATTCCTGCCAAATTACAGTTTTACGAGGGACAATGAGCGAAGCGAACAACGACGGTATAGAAAAAGTCTCACTTGCTAAAACCATATCGACATCACCTTTTCTTTGCTGTAAATACCTCCATACTCCCGGTAAAAAAGGAAGTACACTCGGTTGAAATATTTTTCGTCCAATCGACTTCAAAAAGACGACTTCAAAATCATACGTCTCCTTTCTCTCAGGTGCATAATCGGCTGCCGCTATCAATGAGACAGCATGCCCGGCTCGATGATAAGCCAAACACAAATCATAGATCATCGTCTCTTTTATAGTAGTTACATGTGGTATAACTCCTTTTTCATGTCCTGCACGTCTGTCGTTGAAACCAGTCCCAATTCAGAGAAATTTATTACCGCAAAGATAGCACAAACGAAAGCAGAAACAAATAAATTTGTCCCTGCCAAGTGTAATCTATTTTCGCAACATGCTGTAAGTCTTCGTATAAATAAGAGCTGCAACGGCCTCGTTTATTTATACCAAAATTTTATTCAATTAAACAGGGCTTTTATCTTCATTTGTAATTCCTGCCGAATCGATCTCGGTTGAATACAATAGCTAAGAATCACAACCACTGTAATATAAATGATTTGCAATATAATCGAATCTACCCTATAAAATACTATCGCCCCTCCTATCAAGAACAAAATCGGATAAATGATTTCCATCGATACCTTCACCGGAAAAAATTTCCACGTATCGATTATCCGGAAACCAAGCATAAACAGATAAGAAAGAATGGACGAAAGGACAATTCCCCAAATACCCATAAAACGAATGAAGACATAATTCATGATTAAATTCAATCCCGTTGTAGTAATCACTCCCGGCAGATTTCTCACGGTCTGCTTCGAACATTGATAGCCCAAATCGTAAAACGATGCCAATGCAAAACAAATTACCGAGATAAACATCGGATATAAATATTGCAAGCTCTCTAAATAACGAGAATCCACCAGCCATGAATAGTTGATTTTCAGCACGAAAACAAAAATCAGCGCTAAAACGGACAATATGAGAATATATGTATTGAATATTCTGGAAAAGAACTTCGACCGGTCTGCCGCCCCGTACTGTTTAATAGCAGTCTCTTGCCATGCTTGATATACGATCACCGAAAATGTCTCTAATATAGTAGAAAACTTCATGGCTACCGCAAATATACCATTGGCCTCCAAACCTAAGAAATGTTCTATAAACAATCGACTGGAACTTCCCAAAAGCCACCAGCAAACAGCATTCGGCAACAAAGGCAAAGAATATTTCAACAGAGCTCTATTCAGAGACTTATCTCTAAAACTAACGATAAAATAGCGTTTAAATACTCGTGCCCGAAATTCTATAATAACCATTGTCACCAAACGGGACAATATATTGGAACAAAATATGCCCGCAATTCCCATTCGTAGCCAAGCAACAAAAATCAAACTGTACAATCCTATCTGAAAGGCGGTCAATATACCGGCCAAGACAAAAGATTTATTTTGTCCCAAGCCTCTTACGATTTGGACTTCTACCTCATACAACGAAAGCGTGATTACAAATGCGACAATCCAACCCCAATCCCGTATATCGTAAAAGAAAGAAAAAACAATCCCCACCAACAATACCACCAAAGAGGATTGGGCCATCAATTTATAGGAAAACGAAACGACTCCTTTACGAGTATATTCGTCTTCATTATCGAGCAAAAAACGAAAAGTACCGTCTCGCAATTGAAACGTTATAAACCCCATTGCCAAAAACGTAAGAGTCAGGACAATATCATAATATCCAAAATCATCGGGGGATATATAATATGTATATAGAGGAACCAAAAGAAATGTGATCAATTTGGACCCGAGGTTTCCTATGGCATAAATAAAAATATCGTTTATAAATTTCGTACTTCTATTCATTTCTTCACCATCGCTTCTTTTGATACCCTTGTTTCTTTCTCTCTTATCACAGAAATATCTCTTACGACAAAGCCCAACAGAATCATTACAATAATACCGGAACCTTGCAAGAAAGCACTACCCGCAACCGACTCAATGAAAATAAACAAAATGATCATCAAGCCTATTTTATGGAGGTGCACCGCATAAGGAGAACCTGTAATAATTTTCAGTTTCTTATATACCCATATCCAAAAATAAAAGAACAATACAATCCCTACCATTCCAAATTGTACCAACTCCGGGAAATAGGTATCGGATACAAACGGACAATCGCCTTCCAACAGTCCCCAAACCTCATCTAAATTGTATTCTTTATACAAAAGCGAATAGCCTATTATTCCCGAAGAATAGGTGGCATACGATGCCAATCCAGAACCCAGAAAGAAATGGTCCATCAAAGCCTGAGGAGCCCTGATATATAGTGCAGCCCGAGCAAAGGATTCGTCCATATTCTCCTCCCCAGAAAACAAACCGGAAGAAATAAAATAATAATTGATTTTATCCCAAGCTACATATAAGACGCCACAGAAAACCAAAGCCATCATTACCCACTGCTTTAACTTTACTTTCGACAATTGTCCCGGTTTGTACCACAAAAAGAGATACAGTGCGGCCACATAAAATCCATAAAATTTGGAGCGTGTGCTAAAAAACCCCACAGACAAGATAAACAGCATGATAATCTTGTCCTTACGGCTCATATCCTGGCAAGAGCAATAATAATATATCAAAAATAAAACCGTACTGATAAGACCATAGTACGCTACATGAAAGAAGAAAGCCTCTCCTAAGCCTACAAGTATTATTCCCAGCATCGCCACACTGAGAACAACGCATAGTTTTTTCAAAAAAAGTTTTTTCTTTTTTCGGGGGTCCAATCGGGGGGGAAAGACGGCCGGTTTTGCTGCCGCCCCTGCGGGACCGCCAGGCCCAATGGGCGGGGTATTGCCTCCGATGCGGGGAGGAGAACTATGATGCCGAGGAGGAGCTGTGCCCCCTGTGCCGGGAGCGGGAAGAGGAGCCATAACAAGAGATGCAGGAGAGAAGAAGGAGGGGGATTTACATGACTTTGCAGGAACTGTCCGTGGAATACCGGGCCCATGCGGAGACGCTGTCCGCCCGGGTGAAGGAGCTGGAGCGCCGCCTGGAACAGACCCGGGAGCCCAGAGAGCGCTGCCTGCTCCAGGACCGCATCCGTATGCTGTCCACCATGGTGCGGGAGGCCAGGGAGCTGGCCGTGCTCACCGAGCGCTATTACGACAGGGGGTATCGCAGAAATGTCAGATATACGGTATAGAAGAGGGCGGGGCTTTGCCGCGGACATGGCGGTGTATAACCGCCAGATGGCCCCGGACAACGACCAGGAGCTCACCCAGCTCAAGCGCAACCTGATCCGGGCCCTGTGGGAGGACATCACCCCACGGCAGCGGGAGACCATGCTGATGTACTATGGCCAGGGGCTGAACATGCGGGAGATCGGCCAGAAGCTGGGGGTGGACAAGTCCACCGTCTCCCGCACCATCAAGCGGGGGGAGCGGCGGCTGCAGCGCTGTCTGCGCTATGGGGCCAAGGGACTTTTGGAGAGTTAGGAGTTAGGAGTTAGGAGTTAGGAGGGAGGAGTTAGGAGTTATTGTCTTGCAGGGGGCGGTGTGGTAAAATAGGCGGGACAAACCTGAGAAATGAGGGAAGAACATGCAGCCATACCGCGCAGTGTGCTTTGATTTTGACTATACCCTGGCCGATGCCACCGATTCCATTGTGGCCGGCTTCCAACACGGCTTTACCCAGATGGGCTGGCCCGCCCCCGACCGGGAGACGGTGCGGGGCACCATCGGCTATCTGCTGGAGGATGCCTACACCATGCTCACCGGGGACAGCGACCCTGTCCGCCGGGCGCAGTTCCGCCCCCTGTTCCTGGAGGTGGCCAAGGAGCGCCAGCGGCGGGAGACGGTGCTCTTCCCCGGGGCGGAGGAGCTGCTGCGCACCCTCCACAGCCGCGGGGTGAAGACGGCCATCGTCAGCACCAAGCGGGGGGACACCATCCAATATATCATGGAGCGCTACAAGCTGATGGACCAGCTGGAGTTTGTCATCGGCAGCGAGGATGTCCACGCCCCCAAGCCAGACCCCCAGGGGCTGAACATGGCCCTGGAGCGCATGGGGCTTAGCCCTAAGGAACTGCTGTTCTGCGGGGACACGGTGCTGGATGCCGGGGCGGCCAAAAACGCCGGGTGCCCCTTCTGCGCCGTGCTCAACGGGACCACCCCGGCGGAGGACTTTGCCGACTTCCGTCCGGTCCACATCGCCCCTGACCTATTTGAACTGCGGCAGTGGCTGGAGGGTTGACCGATGAACGTCATTGCCATCACCGATCCCCAGGCCCCCCAGCTGGACGTGTACGCCCGCCTCACCCAGGCCCAGCTGCGCTCCCGCCGCAGGCCGGAGGACGGCCTGTTCATCGCTGAGAGCGCCGTGGTCATCGGCCACGCGCTGGATGCGGGCTATCAGCCCGTCTCCCTGCTGATGGAGCGGCGGCAGCTGGAGGGGAAGGACCGCCCCCTGGCCCAGCGGGTGGGGGACGTGCCCATCTATGTGGGGGAGCGGGAGGTGCTCTCCGGCATCACCGGCTACGCCCTTACCCGGGGGGTGCTGTGCGCCATGCGCCGCCCCGCCCTGCCCACGGTGGAGCAGGTGTGCGCCGGGGCACGTCGGCTGGCCGTTCTGGAGGGCATCGTGGACGGGGCCAACGTGGGGGCCATCTTCCGCTGTGCCGCTGCCCTGGGCATGGACGGGGTGCTGGTCACCCCCACCTGCATCGACCCACTGTGCCGCCGCGCGGTGCGGGTGAGCATGGGCACCGTGTTCCAGGTCCCCTGGACCTACATCGGGGAGAAAAAAGAGGACTGGCCCCGGGCGGGGCTGGAGCGGCTGCACAAGCTGGGCTTTGCCACGGCGGCCATGGCCCTGGATGACCGGGCTGTGCCCATCGACGACCCCCGGCTGGAGCGGGACAGGCTGGCCCTGGTCCTGGGCACCGAGGGGGACGGCTTAGACCCGGAGACCATCGCCCGGTGCGACTGCACCGTGTGCATCCCCATGGCCCACGGCGTGGACTCCCTCAACGTGGCCGCCGCCAGCGCCGTGGCCTTCTGGCAGCTGCGGGCCAGGTGACCGATGAGAAGACCCCTGGCAGCCTGCGGGCCGCCAGGGGTCGATGATTTTATTACGCCTCTGCGTGGTCGGCGTTTTTCAGGCTGCGCAGGTGGAGATATACGGTGTTTTTGGACACGCCCAGCTCCTGGGCGACCTTGGGCACGGCGTTTTTCATCTTGAAGATACCCTGTTCGTGGACCAGGCGGATGATCTCCTTGTTCCGGTTGACGGAGGAGATGCGGGGGTCGGCGAACACGGTGGCCTTGGCCTGGTCCAGGGCGGCGTGGATGAAGTGGTCCACGTTGTCGCTGAAGGTCTCACTGCGCTGGGGCAGGGGGGAGGGGGACCCGGCGGGGAAGAAGCCGGACAGGAAGGTGGCCATGGGGATGTCCGTGTGGAAGTTGATGCACAGCATGGCGATCATTCGTCCGTTGTCCCCCAGAATGGGAATGGTGGTGGACTTGAGCAGGGTGCCGTTTTGATAGTTGAAGTACACCTGGGGCTCGGGCTTCTGCTTTTGCTCCAGGTCCCGCAGCAGGTTCAGCCCAAAGTCGGTGATGGGGGCGCCTGGCTTGCGGTTGGAGTAGTGCCCGTTGATGATCTTTACCACGGAGTGACTCAGGTCCTCCAGGCTGTGGAGGACAAATTCATAGCCCTCCCCCATGGACGCGGCGCAGGATTCCAGAATTTTTCGTTCGGTGGAGCTGAACGTAAGATGATCTGCCACAGAGCATGACCCCTTTTAAGTGAAATAAATATGGTCTAGTTCATTTTCTAAAGTAAAATTGCTTGCGGTTCTTCCTGACGTTTGGATCAGAAACAGGATGAAAAAAGAAAATGAATAGATTTGTAATCATTATAACAGAATATCCCGGAAAAAACAAGGGAGCCACTTGTTAAAAAGTGATGAAGATCAGACGGAACGGAAAATGCAACGGATAAAGAAAAAACTATTGACTAAAATTAACT
>ENA-UEQE01001909-UEQE01001909.1-human-gut-metagenome-genome-assembly--contig:-NODE-1909-length-15995-cov-3.272584_pt1 | contig 15995 bp, 15 predicted proteins | sample MGYA00242934_ERZ507935 | MGnify/ENA primary metagenome ERZ507935 (study PRJEB26167, sample SAMN06115423) | human gut metagenome | host: Homo sapiens | place: China:Anhui | collected 2015-03-30... | reverse complement strand
AGGAGGATGTGCGGAAGGGCCTGTATGACAGGCTGGGCGCGGATATAAGCATATTTGAAGGCGCAGAGGATGTTTAAAAAGGAGGGAAACCATGCAGCAAATCAAAAGCGGAAGCAAGGGCGAGGTTGTAGAGCTGGTGCAGCGGATGCTAAATGAGAAAGGGTATGCATGCGGCAGCGCAGACGGCATTTTCGGGGCAAAGACGGAAAGCGCGGTAAAAAGCTATCAGAAGGCCAAGGGCCTGTCGGTGGATGGCATCGTGGGAGACAACACGTATGCCAAGCTGTTTGCGGACTGCCTATTGAAGCGCGGGAGCCGGGGAGAGCTGGTAAAAGCGTTGCAAACAAGGCTGAATGAACAGGGATACAAGGCAGGCACGGCAGACGGCATCTTTGGACGCAATACCGAACAGGCGGTAAAGGCACTGCAAAGCGTCGCGGGAATCACAGTGGACGGGAAGGTAGGAAAGAACACGTGGACGGCGCTGTTGGAAGGCACGGGCGTACCGGCAAGCGCGCATTTCAAGCTGAGCGAATTCAAGTGCAAGGACGGAACGGCAGTGCCGGCAAAATACTACGGGCACTGCCAAAAGCTGATGAACCTCTTGGAGGAAATCAGGGAAGCATGCGGGGACAGACCGATTACCATCAACAGCGGGTACCGAACAGAGAGCTACAACAAGAAGGTGGACGGGGCCAAGCGCAGCCAGCACCTGTATGCGGCGGCAGCGGACATCAAGGTGAGCGGGATGAGCGCATCCGAGGTGTACAGGCTGTGCGACAGGCTGGTAGGAAACCGTGGCGGCGTAGGGAAATACAGCGCCTTTACGCATGTGGATGTGCGCGGGCATAAGGCGCGCTGGTGATGGATATGGAGTATGTGAGAACGGAAGTATGCACAGAGCGGCACCAGCGGAACCGGGAAGAACTGAAAACGCTGGAAACCCGTGTAAACAACCACGGCAAGGAACTGGACGCCTATGTCAAAAAGCAGGTGGAAGCGTATCGCCAGCAGGCGAAATCCTTTGGCCTGGCAAAATAATTAACGGAGGTTGCGATGAGCGATCGTATTTTTGCCGGGATTTGGCTGCTGCTCTGCGTCGGTGGGATGTTCGTCGCCTGGCAGATCCACAGCGAATACAGCTATGAACCAGTGGGGCCGCGCCCTTTCCCGATGGGCATTGTTGGACTGATGCTGCTCTGCTCGGTGGCCCTGCTGCTCCGTCATCCGGATACCCTAGAGTGGCCACCGCGCCGTATTCTGCAGCGTCTGCTGGTGATGGTCATTGTTCTGCTGATGTACGCCTGGGGTTTTGAGTGGCTCGGCTTTCCGGTGGCAACCGCCATCCTGACGATGGTGATCGGCATGCTGTTTAACGCCACCCTCCCGGCGGCGGGGATTTCCGGCGCGGTAATGGGGGTCTTGCTGTGGTTTGCCTTTGACCGCCTGCTGGATGTGACCTTACCGCTCGGCGCATGGTTTAACTAACGGAGCACGCTATGGATACCTGGATCTATCTCTCTCAGGGGTTCGCGGTAGCGATGACCCCGGAAAACCTGGTGATCGCCCTGATCGGCTGTTTCGTCGGGACGATCGTTGGCCTGCTGCCGGGCCTTGGGCCTATCAACGGCGTGGCGATTTTACTGCCGCTGGCCTTTGCGCTGCACCTGCCTGCGGAGTCGGCGTTGATCCTGCTGGCGACGGTTTATATCGGCTGCGAATACGGGGGACGTATTTCCTCGATACTGCTTAACGTGCCCGGCGATGCCGCCGCCATTATGACCGCGCTGGATGGTTATCCGATGGCACAGCAGGGACGCGGCGGCGTGGCGCTCTCTATTTCCGCCGTCAGCTCGTTCTTTGGCTCCCTGATCGCCATTGGCGGCATCATCCTCTTCGCCCCGGCGCTGGCCCAGTGGTCGCTGGCGTTTGGTCCGGCAGAGTATTTTGCGCTGATGGTCTTTGCCATCGCCTGTCTCGGCAGCATGATGGCGCAGAATCCGCTGAAGTCGTTTTTGTCTGCGTTGATTGGCCTCAGTCTGGCCACCGTCGGCGTGGATGCAAACACCGGGGTTTATCGTTTTACCTTCGACAGCGTTCATCTCTCCGACGGCGTGCAGTTTATCGTCGTGGTGATTGGTCTGTTCTCTGTCTCAGAAATCTTACTGATGCTGGAACATACCAGCAGCGGGCAGACGCTGGTGCGTAAAACCGGACGTATGCTCTTTAATGCCAAAGAGGGGGCGCAGTGTGTGGGTGCCACCCTGCGTTCGGCGGTGATCGGTTTCTTCGTCGGCATTCTGCCCGGCGCGGGGGCGACTATCGCCAGCGCCATCACCTACATGACCGAGAAAAAGCTGAGCGGTAACAGCGACAGCTTCGGCAAAGGCGATATCCGCGGCGTGGCGGCACCGGAGGCGGCGAATAACGCCTCGGCCTGCGGCTCGTTTATCCCGATGCTGACCCTCGGCGTGCCAGGCTCCGGCACCACCGCGGTGATGATGGGCGCGCTGACGCTCTATAACATCACTCCCGGTCCGGCGATGTTTACCGAGCAGCCCGATATCGTCTGGGGTTTGATTGCCGCCCTGCTGATCGCCAACGTGATGCTGCTGGTGATGAACATCCCGCTGATCGGGCTATTCACCCGTATGCTGACCATTCCCCTGTGGTTCCTGGTCCCGGCCATCGCCGCCGTCTCTGCGGTTGGGGTGTACGCGGTGCACAGCACCACCTTCGACCTGGTGTTAATGGTGCTGCTCGGCGTGCTGGGCTACATTCTGCGCAAGATGCACTTCCCGATGTCGCCGCTGATTTTAGGGTTTGTATTGGGGGAAATGCTGGAGCAGAACCTGCGCCGCGCCCTCTCCATCAGCAATGGCAACATGGCGATCCTGTGGGAGAGCAGCGTGACGAAGATCCTGCTGGCGATGGCGATCATGGTGATTGTCGTGCCGCCGGTGCTGCGCTGGATGCGTCGACGCCAGCAGAAACCGCAGCCGGATATCGGCTGATTAGCCCCTCAACAGGGCATTGACCCACTGCCTTAACGCCTGGCGGGAAATCTTTATCCCGCCATTTTTCAGTTCTGACGGCAGCGCCAGCCAGTGTACCGGCTGCTCAAAGCGTGCCAGCCTGCTCTGAACCCACTCCGGCAACAGCGTGATATCCGTGCCCGGCTCACATTCCACTACCGCCACCGGGCGTTGCCCGTATTCGGCGTCATCCAGCGGGACGATAAACACCTGGCTAACCTGCGGATGTGTGACGATAACGCGCTCCAGCGCTTCCGGCTGGATCCCTTCTCCGCCGCTGAAAAAGAGATTGTCCATTCGGCCCAGAATGGTCAGGCGTCCGTCATGCCACTCGCCGCGATCGCGGGTGGCGAACCAGCCCTGCTCGTTGACCAGCGGCAGTAAGGCGCCGTCTCGCCAGTAGCCCGCCGCCATGCTTTCCGCCCGGATCCAGACTTCACCGTTCACCACCTGAAGGTCTCTGCCCGGCAGCGCGCTGCCCACGTCCGGCGCGCCGTCGGCCTCTTTGGCGCAGACGGTGGAGGCGAACTCGGTCAGACCGTAGCCGCAGAACGTGCGGATCCCCTGCTTGCGCGCCTGTTCGGTCAGCTCAACGGGGATTTCCGCCCCGCCGAGCAGCACGGCTTTCAGCGCAACGGGATGGTGTGAATTGAGCAGCCGCCACAGCTGCGTCGGCACCAGCGAGGCGTGGGTACAGCCCTGCAGGGCCTGCTCCAGCGGCTGTTTTTCACGCACGGTGAGACGGCCTCCGCCCTGCAACCAGCGCCACAAAATCCCCTGACCGGAGACGTGAAACAGCGGCAAGGACAGCAGCCAGTCGTCATCACCGCCATAAGGCATCAGCGACAACACGCCTTTTGCGCTGGCAAGGTGGGCGGCACAGGTGTGCACTGCCGCTTTCGGCAAGCCGGTGGAGCCGGAGGTGAGCGTCATTGAGGCCAGCCGTTCTGCCCGCCACGTCACGCCGCCCTGCCCCTCTCCCTCTCTTAATACCAGCCCAGACAGACCGTCATACTCACCGTTAAGCACCAGCGCAAAGCGCAGGGTCATCTGCGGCAGGAGGACGTCCAGCAGCGGACGGGGAAGCTGAGGGTTCACCGGCAAAATGCGGGCGCCGCACTGAAGCAACGCCAGCCAGGCCAGCAGGGTCTGCGGATGGTTGTGGGCGAGCAGCATGACGCCGTCACCGTCCCTGACACCCTGAGACTGAAAACCGGCTGCCAGACGATCGATACGCTCGCCCAGCTGTGACCAGTTGAGCGTTATATCGTCTAAACGCAGCGCGGGTGTATCGGCACTCCTGGAGCGCCAGTGCCGCCACGGCCAGTCGGTAAAAGTCATTGCAGCGGCTCCAGCGTCCCGACGTCGAGGCACGGTAAGGTGCTGTCCGGCCACTGGCGAATCAGTTGGGCCTGCATCAGGTTTAGCGTATCAAGACCGGGAACGGTGTCCGGCGTTAACCATGCAGCGATGCGCGCCAGCTGCGTCAGCCCGAGGCTGGATTCGATGGATGAACTGATCACCGCCGTCAGCCCTGCAGCATGGGCCGCCGCAACCTGCTCGCGCACCTTGTCGAGGCTGCCGGTCAGCGTTGGCTTAATGACCACGGCCCCGACGCCCGGCTCGGCGACAAACGTAAAACCGACTTCGCGCAGGCTCTCATCCCAGGCAATGGCAATGCCGGTTTCCCGGGCGAAGGCGCGAGAGTCGTCGCGCGTTTTGCACGGCTCTTCGAGAAACGCGATGCGGTTGCGGTACGCCGGGTTGACGTACTTCGCAAACTGCTGCGCCCTGAGCGGCGTCCAGGCGCGGTTGGCGTCCAGGCGCAGGTGCAGATCGGGAATGGCTTCCAGTAACAGGTTAACCACCATTCCGTCGCGCACCGCTTCGTACAGGCCGACCTTAATTTTCGCCACCTTCTCGCCAGGCATCCCGGAGAGCAGCGCGAAAAGTTCATCCGGATCGCCGGAACAGAGCGGCGCGGCGCGATAATTCGCCGCATCCGGCAAACGGCCGTCCAGCTCTGCCAGCGCGCAGCTGATGCCGAACGCGACGGAAGGAACGTCCGGCAGCGACGGATCTGCCCCCTCACGCCATTCGTGTGTCCAGGCCATCAGCGCCGCCTGCGCCTCATCCAGCGTTTCCAGGCTAAAGCCCGGAAGCGGGGCGATTTCGCCCCACCCTTCCCGCTCGCCCTGCCGGAGATGCACGAAAAAGCCATCACGGGTTTTTAACCGCCTTTCACGCAGTACCACGCCCGCGTCCATCGGTATCTGCCAGCGGTAAACCTGCGCGCGACGCATTACGGGTTCCGTTTGTATTTGCTGAAGTCTGGCTGGCGTTTTTCGTTGAACGCGTTGCGCCCTTCCTGACCCTCTTCGGTCATATAGAACAGCATGGTGGCGTTACCCGCCAGCTCCTGAAGTCCCGCCTGACCGTCACAGTCGGCGTTGAGGGCCGCTTTCAGGCAGCGCAGCGCCATTGGGCTGTTTTGCAGCATTTCGCGACACCAGCGCACGGTCTCTTTTTCCAGATCGGCGATCGGCACCACGGTGTTAACCAGCCCCATGTCCAGCGCTTCCTGGGCGTTGTACTGACGGCACAGGAACCAGATTTCGCGGGCTTTTTTCTGGCCGACGATGCGCGCCATGTAGGATGCCCCCCAGCCGCCGTCGAAGGAGCCAACTTTCGGGCCAGTCTGGCCGAAAATGGCATTTTCCGCCGCGATAGTCAGGTCACACATCATGTGCAGCACATGACCGCCGCCGATGGAATAACCTGCCACCATCGCAACCACCGGTTTTGGACAGGTGCGGATCTGGCGCTGGAAATCCAGCACGTTCAGGTGGTGCGTGCCGGCATCATCCTGGTATCCGCCGTAGTCGCCGCGGACTTTCTGATCGCCGCCCGAGCAGAAGGCTTTCTCCCCTTCCCCGGTGAGGACGATGACGCCGATGTTGTCGTCGTAGCGTGCATCCGCCAGCGCCTGGATCATCTCTTTTACGGTCAGCGGACGAAACGCGTTGCGTACCTGTGGACGATTGATGGTGATTTTGGCGATACCATCGGTGGATTTGTGGTAGCGAATGTCGGTGTAGCCTTCGGAGCAGTCCTGCCATTCAACCGGCGCGTAAAGCATGTTTTCATCAGGATAGATCATAGCGTGTCCTTTGTTCGATAACGCAGTATCTGAGCCAGACTCGCGGCAACCGCTTCCGGGTTGTCCCGGTGGGCGTTGTGTCCGGCATGAGAGATAGCATGACGCATAACGTTAAGTTCAGCAGCGATGGCTGCAAACTTCCCGTCACGTTCGCCATAGAGATAGTCGAAAGAAAAATCACGCGCGGTGAGCGCGGGACGTAAATCAGGCTGAACGGCAAGCGAGGTGGCTTCCAGCATCTCAGCCAGCCTCGGGCCGTTGTTCCGGCTACGCAGCGCGATCAGCGCGTTGCGCTGTTCATCCGTAAGGGAGGCAAAGACCGGCTGTTGATACCAGTCGGCAAAGACGGCCTCAAGCGGCTCACTGCGAAACCGTGACGCCCAGCGGCGGTCCGAGGTCAGCCGCGCCTGACGCGCATCGGCGTCTTGCAGCCCAGGGTGTCCACCTTCCACAATCACCCCGTCTAACCCCGCAGGATGCTGGCAGGCATGGAACATCGTAATGCGGCCACCGAGTGAGTACCCTACCAGCCAGTAATTTAGTATGTTGTAACTAATTAAGGTATACGTGAGCAATTCACTTACCTCTGCAAACCCCGTCACGCCCGTATCCGCTGAACCACCGTGCCCGGGCAGGTCAAGGTAGAGCCTGGGGTAGTCATGCAGCGACGCCCCAACGGTCTGCCACTCACGACAGTCGCCGGAAAAACCGTGCAGGAAAACCAGCCAGGGGTAGCCTGGTTTTCCGGGCTGAGTGACGCCAGCGAGGATCACAGGTGACTCACCTGCGCCAGCAGATGTTGCAGCTTCTGCGCGCCGTCAGAATCGTTTACCACCAGCTCAATCAGCGTCGCGCCAGGCTGCCGCCAGGCGGTGTTCAGCGCCGTCTCCAGCGCGTCCCAGTTTTCCGGGCGATGGTACTTCAGGCTGAACATGGCGGCGGCGTGTTCGAACTGCACGTTTTGCGGCATCAGATAGAAGCGCTCACGTTCGCTTTGCGGCGTCGGCAGCAGGGAGAAAATCTGTCCGCCGTTATTGTTAACAACAATCAGCACGAACGGAGCCGACGCCTGACGCAGGAGCGCCAGCGCGTTGAGATCGTAGAGGGCTGAGAGATCCCCCACAATCGCCAGCGTGGATTTTGCGCTGGCCCGCTGTACGCCAGCGGCGGTGGAGATCAGCCCGTCAATGCCGCTCGCGCCCCGGTTGCTGTATACCGGATAACCCGCGGGCAGCTGCGAAAAGGCGTCAATCAGGCGCACCACCAGGCTGTTACCGACAAAAAGTTGCCCCTGCTCGGGAAGATATTTGCGGATACGGTGCGCCAGCCCGGCTTCACTGAACTCCTCGCACTGCGCTTTGGTGAGTTCCCACGCCTGACGCGACAGCGCCGGGATCTCCACCGCCCAGGGTTTGCGTTTTTCCGCCGGATGCAATTCCAGCCAGCTGTCAATATCGCTCACCAGGCGGCGACCGCGATGGTGCGCCGGGTCAAGGCGTCCTTCGAGCGGATCCACCAGCCAGTACTCTTCTGGCGTACAGGTGGCCTGCCACTGGAGCAGTCGCTTGCCCGTCAGGCTCGAGCCCAGCTGGACGACAATTTGCGCCTGCGCCAGCTCGGTGACCGCTTTCGCGTTCCCCAGCCAGAGGTCAGCGCAGGGCAGCGGCTGGCCCGTCTGGGAAAGCACGTCACCAATCAGCGGCCAGCCAAGCGTTTGTGCCCACTCCGCCGCCAGCTTGCCTTCCGCCGCACTCATCCGCCCGGCAATCACCACCCCGCGCTTCTGGCGCCAGAAGAACCAGTCGCGCTGCTTAGCGCTTTCCAGATGCGTCTGCTCACGCAGCCAGGGCTTTTCGCTCTCCCACCATTCTCCCAGCTGCTGTTGCCAGGCTAGGCCGGTCTCGTTCATTTCGCCGTACAGCGGTTCGGCAAACGGGCAGTTAATGTGCAGCCCGCCGCTGCGCAGTGCGTTCATGGCGTGGTCGAGAGTTGAGACCAGCCAGCTGGCGGGAATATCCTGGGTGGGGCGCGGCAACGAGACCGTCTGTGAAGGATGCGAGGCAAAAATGCCAGGCTGACGAATCGCCTGGTTCGCGCCGCAGTCAATAAGTTCCGGAGGACGATCGGCGGTGAGTAAAATCAGCTTTTCGCCGGTTAACCCCGCTTCAATCAGCGCGGGATAGAGGTTTGCCACCGCCGTGCCGGAAGTCACTATCACCGCCACAGGCGCGTTGCTGACTTTCGCCAGCCCGAGCGCCAGGTGGCCGAGACCACGCTCGTCAAAATGGGTGTGATGAATAAAAGCCCTGTTTTCCGCCGCAGCAAGGGTGAGCGGCGTGGAGCGAGAGCCCGGAGCAATACACACATGCCTGACACCATGGCGGGTCAGGGCTTCAAGGATCACCGTCGCCCAGCGTCGGTTAAAAGAACTTACTGACATGAGATTGTCCAGTATCAAGAATGCGACACAGTATAAATAATAGAAAAAGTCAGAATTTTGATATGAATCGGGATTGCACGAATCAGTATTAATCCCTCAGGAGGAGGGAACGCAGCCCGGCGGCCTTATTTTCGATCTCCTGCCACTCCTGCTCTGGATCGGAGCCGCTGACGATGCCCGCCCCCGCATAAAGACGCAGCGCGGCGTCATGAACGCGGGCGGAGCGTAATGCCACGCAGAACTCGCTTTGATCGCGCGATAAATAGCCCGCCGATCCGGCGTACCACTCCCGGTCAAACGGCTCCACTTTCGCAATAAATTCTCGCGCTGCCTGACGCGGCAGCCCGGCCACCGCCGCCGTCGGTTGCAGAATATGCAGACACTGCTCGTCATCAGACTGTTTGAGTTCGGTCCAGATACAGCGGCGTAAATGCTGCACCTTGCGCAGACGCAGCACCTGCGCTGGGAGGATCTCCAGCGTCCGGGTATGGTGCTGAAGACGCTGGCAGATATCTTCCACCACCAGCATATTTTCCCGCTGATTTTTGTCGTCGTTCATCAGCCAGTCGCCCAGACGCTGGGCCTGCTTATCGCCAGAATGGCTGGCGACGGTGCCTGCCAGCGCTTCAGTGCGCAGCAGCATGCCGCGTCGCCGCCAAAGTCGCTCGGGCGTCGAGCCGAGGAACGCGTTGCTGGCGTCAAAGACCATACAAAAATGATAGCAGTTGAGGTTTAGCGCGCGGCTGGCGGCCATTAGCGCGATGGCGTTCACGGGCTGCTGGCACTGCACGTCTGTAGCACGTGCGAGCACCACTTTCTCAAAATCGCCGCGAGCAAGGGTATCCGTCGCCTGACGAATCAACGCCAGCCATTCCGGTTTTTCCGGATGATGGGTTTCCTGCACAATCTGCACGGACAACGGGCGGATCGGCGCGGCGTCGCGCAGGTTATCAATAAACTTCAGTGCGTCACCGGCATCGTCACACAGCGACGTTTCGCTCCACAGTTGCAGGCGCAGCGTGGCGACCCCGCCAGACCGTCGCCAGAGAAGGCGCGGTAAAAACAGCTTTCCCTGTGCCGGGTTGAAGGCGTTCAGGCCGCAGATACGGGTATCATTGGCTACGTCATGGGTGTGCAAAAACCGGGAGGCCGAGGCCAGAGAGTCAAAATGGGCGAGGCTTCCGAGCGCGGCAAGTTCTTCATCACCGCTCCGCTGTTGCCAGTAAAACTGGGGATAGCATCGCTGCACACCCAGCCAGGCCAGCGGATCGAAGGCGTCGTTTAACGGGAAAGAGACATCGAAATGGCGTAAACCGGGTGTAGCGGGTAACGCTTGCGCAAGCTGAGTGCGCAGGCGTTCCAGCGCGATGGAAATCGAATGCACGCGAACCTCTCCCTGTTAAAACCTTACATTATACGGGGTACTGATGATAAATAGCAGTACCCACGTGTAGGGAGGGGTTTACCGGCTTAACGACGGGCTAACAGCAGGCCCAGCACCAGCCCTACGGCCGCACCGACCCCAATGCCCTGCCACGGCTTTTCGTGCACATAATCGTCGGCACGATAAACCGCCTGTTTGGCGCGGTAGTAGTAATTGTCGGATGCGTTGCTGACGCGGTTTTTCACGTCATGCAGCGCCTGCTCGGCGCGGGCTTTGAGCTCAATGTACTTCTGATCGGCAGGATCGCCTGAAGAGCGCAGTACTTCTTCCAGCGTTTCGCTTAACAGCGTTAAATCGTCGTCTGCTCGGGTATCCCAGGATTGAAATGACATATTTTTCTCCATGTTAGTACACCAGTCCGATAACTATAGACAACGTCTCGCTATTGCGCCTGTTTCGCTTCGCGCGCCATACCAATATGTGGGATGCCATCTTCATCGTAAATGTCCGTGACTGGGGTAAAACCAAAATGGCCATAGAATGATTGCAAATGCGCCTGCGCGCCCAAGTATAACGCCTTATCTGGCCACCGTTTCAGGCATGCGTCCAGCGTTTTTTCCATCAGCTGATAGCCCAGCTTTTCACCGCGCGCGCTTCCGCTGATAATGACGCGGCCAATGACGACAGGGTCAAAATCCTCTTCGCTTTTCAGAATCCTCGCATACGCCACCAGCTCGTTATCGCGCCAGCCGAGGATGTGCCGGTTCTCGCCGACCAGGTCATCGCCGTCGATATCCTGATACGGGCAGGTTTGTTCAACCACAAATACTTCGCAGCGCAGTTTGAGCAGGGCGTAGAGTGACTGAAGAGTCAGTTCGCTGTGGTGTAGATCTTGCCACTGGATCATGTGTTTCTCCTTCCTGGGGTTCATCACGTTATACTAAACCCCTTCCCATTCGGCAAAGGGCTGATTGCATTATGGAACTGATTTTTCTGGGTACGTCCGCGGGCGTGCCAACCCGCTCACGCAACGTGACGGCGATTCTGCTGGATCTTAAGCATCCTACCCGCGGCGGGCTGTGGCTGTTTGACTGCGGCGAAGGTACGCAGCATCAGTTGCTGCATACCTCATACCACCCGGGGAAAGTGGATAAAATATTTATCACCCATCTGCACGGCGACCATCTGTTTGGCCTGCCGGGCCTGCTGTGTAGCCGTTCGATGGCCGGTAACGCTAACCCGCTGACCATTTATGGCCCTGCGGGTATTCAGGCATTCGTTGAGACCACGCTGCGCCTGAGCGGCTCGTGGACCGATTATCCGCTGGAGGTGGTTGAGATCGGCGAAGGTCTGGTGTTCGACGACGGAGATTACCAGGTGCGCGCTTACCCGCTTAACCATCCGGTGGAATGCTACGGCTATCGCGTTGAGGAGCATGACAAGCCCGGCGCGCTGAACGCCGCCGCGTTGCAGGCCGATGGGGTGAAACCTGGCCCGCTGTTCCAGCGTCTGAAGCACGGCGAGACCGTCACGCTGGAAGACGGGCGCGTCATCAACGGTCAGGATTACCTTGCGCCGCCGCAGCCGGGCAAAAAACTGGCTATTTTTGGGGATACCGCCCCCTGCCCTTCGGCGCTCCGGCTTGCCGGGGGTGTGGATGTGATGGTGCATGAGGCAACGCTGGAAGCGGCGATGGAAGAAAAAGCCAACAGCCGGGGGCACAGCTCAACGCGTCAGGCCGCGCAGCTGGCGCGCGAGGCTGGCGTCCGGAAACTGATTGTCACTCACGTCAGCTCACGCTATGACGTCCGCGGCTGTGAAAGCCTGCTGGCAGAGTGTCGGGAGGTGTTCCCGGCATGCGAGCTGGCGGAAGATTTTGCTCAGGTCAGCGTTTAGTCCTTCATTTTTCCCTCAGGGTGCCGATAACGATTAAAAGGCCAGCATTTCTCTTGAGGGTAGAATGGATAATTTCCAGAAAGATATTGATGACAGGGCGAACCTGACCCAGTCCAACCGTTTTGAACTGTTGCTGTTCCGTCTTGGCACCTCTCTGAACGAAAATAAATCCGAGCTGTTCGGCATCAACGTGTTCAAACTGCGCGAAATTGTGCCGATGCCGACCTTCACCAAACCAGCGGGAATGAAGTCTCCGCTGATGGGGATGGTAAATATTCGCGACCAGGTGATCCCGGTGATCGATCTGGCCGCCGTCGCCGGCTGCAAGCCAGCCACCGGGCTAAACATTTTGCTGATCACCGAATATGCCCGCAGCGTGCAGGCGTTTGCCGTGGAATCGGTGGAGAACATCATGCGTCTCGACTGGAAGCAGGTGCACGCCGCGGAAACCGCCGTCAGCGGTCGCTACATCACCAGCATTGCCTGTCTGGACGAAAAGACCGATACCAACGATCTGGCAATGGTGCTCGACGTGGAGCAGATCCTGTATGACATCACCCCGGCGAACCACGATCTGCACGCCACCCATCTGGAAACCACCAAATTCAACATCAAGCCTGGCTCTGTCGCGATTGTTGCTGAAGACTCGAAAGTAGCGCGCTCAATGCTGGAGAAGGGATTGCAGGCAATGGAGATCCCGGCTCAGCTGCATATCACCGGCAAAGACGCATGGGAGAAAATCACTCAGCTGGCCGCGCAGGCTCAGGCTGAGGGCGTCCCCGTTACCGATAAGATTGCCCTCGTATTAACCGACCTCGAAATGCCGGAGATGGACGGCTTTACGCTGACGCGCAAAATCAAAACTGACCCGGTACTGAAAGATATTCCGGTGGTGATCCACTCGTCTCTTACCGGCAACGCGAACGAAGATCATATACGCAAAGTGAAGGCTGACGGCTATGTGGCGAAGTTTGAGCTGAATGAGCTGTCGTCGGTGATTGAAGAGGTGCTGGACCGTTCTATCCGTCAGTCCGAGCGTTATCGGGTACTGAGTAAGCAAGGGATGAGTTTCGACGAAATCCGGAAGACGTTCGATCAACCTTTGAAAATGCAGGTATTTACCTGGAACGGTATCCGGGATACAGTGATGACGCCCTTGGATTCTATCAAACATTATAAATCATTTTTCCGCTCGGGATTTATGGTCATGCAGCCTCAGACAGGTTATATCAAAGCTTATGTCGGCGGACCGGATTACCGTTATTTTATGTACGATATGGTGAGTGCCGGAAAGCGACAGGTCGGTTCTACCATCAAACCGATCTTATATACCCTGGCTATGCAGGAAGGTCTCGGGCCTTGTGATAAAGTGCCGAATATTCCCCAAACCTTTATCCTTCCGACAGGTGAACCCTGGTCGGCACGGGGAGGTACGAAACGTCAGGGAGAAATGGTTACTTTACGTTGGGGATTGGCCAATTCGGAGAATAATATTTCGGCTTGGGTATTGAAACAATTTACTCCCGAAGCTGTTGCTCAAATGGCCCATAAGATGGGGATTACCAGTTTTATCGATCCGGTACCTTCTGTATTTTTAGGTACTGCTGAAATTACGGTAAAAGAAATGGTGGCTGCTTACTCGATTTTTGCGAATAAGGGTGTATACAATTCTCCGCTGCCTGTCTATCGGATTGAAGATAAATATGGGAATGTACTTCAGGAATTCCGTCCCGAATCCCGGGAAGTCATCACTGAGAATACGGCTTATCTGATGTGTAATTTGCTGGAAGGCGTAGTGACTGGCGGGACAGGTGTCCGTTTGCGTTATAAATATAAACTGATGAATCCGATGGGGGGAAAGACCGGTACCACCCAAAAGCATGCCGATGGTTGGTTTATGGGTGTTACTCCCGACTTGGTCGGTGGCGTTTGGGTTGGAGCAGAAGATCGTTCCATCCATTTCCAAAATCTGGCTAATGGACAGGGAGCTAGTATGGCCTTACCTATTTGGGCTAAATTTTTGCTGAAAGCTTATGCCGATCCCCGATTGAAAATGTCCGACCGTCCTTTCGACCGTCCTGCCGGAATCAATAAGCGTCTGGATTGTGATGAGACGATTTCCGAGGCAGAAGTGAAAGAAATGAATAACGGTATCCGGGAAGATGAGGAAGAATTTTATTAATCGGATTATAAGTTGATATGGTAAAGTCGAAAACAATATATGTGTGCCAGAATTGCGGGGCGAAAGAGACTAAGTGGACCGGGCGTTGTAATGTTTGCGGCGAATGGAATAGTTTTGTGGAAGAAGTCGAGGTAACTTCGAAAAGCCGGGGGAATGCAGTAATAGGTAATCCTTCCTCCAAAGCGTTGCGTTTGTCTGAGATCAAAGTGAATGCAGATGTTCGGATGGATACCGGAGATAACGAGCTGAACCGGGTATTGGGAGGAGGTATGGTTCCGGGATCGATGATTCTGTTAGGTGGTGAACCGGGTATCGGTAAATCGACTTTAGTATTGCAGTTCGCTCTTCATAACCGTTGTGGAAAAGTGTTGTATGTATCCGGTGAAGAAAGTATTTCGCAAATAAAGATGAGAGCTCAGCGTTTAGGAGCCGAAAACGACGAATGTCTGTTCCTTTCCGGAAATTCTTTGGAAATGGTCTTGCAGCATGCACGTGCTATTTTGCCCGATTTATTGATTATCGATTCGATACAGACTTTAGCTACCGAAGCTGTAGACTCTATTCCCGGTAGTCTGTCTCAGATTCGTGAATGTACCAATACCTTACTCCGTTTTAGCAAAGAAAATACGATTTCTACTATATTGATCGGCCATATTACGAAAGACGGCCAATTGGCCGGTCCTAAGATATTGGAACATATGGTGGATACTGTTCTGCAATTTGAAGGTGATCAGCAATATATGTACCGTATTTTACGTTCGATGAAGAACCGGTTCGGTTCGACTTCCGAAATCGGGATTTATGAAATGTTGCAATCAGGATTGAGGCAGGTCACCAATCCTTCCGAACTACTTTTGTCCAATCATGATCAGGAATTGAGTGGAATAGCGGTTTCTGCTACTGTAGAGGGCGTGAGACCGATTTTATTGGAAGTACAGTCTTTGGTGTCGACAGCCGCTTACGGAGTTCCTCAGCGCTCTGCTACGAATATGCTATTGGCAGTGCTCGAAAAACGGGTCGGTTTTAAATTGGCTGCTAAAGATGTTTTCTTGAATATTGCCGGTGGTATCCGGGTGAGTGATCCGGCACTGGATTTAGCCGTAGTCATGGCTGTTTTGTCGTCGAATATCGATGCAGCTCTTCCGGCAGATACGGTTTTTGCCGGAGAGGTCGGGCTTTCAGGTGAGATTCGGGCTGTCAGTCGCATCGAACAGCGGATATCGGAAGCCGAAAAACTAGGTTTTAAACGAATCTTTGTGCCCTTGGGAAATAAAAAAGGATTTACCCGCAAAGCGACTCATATCGAAGTGGCATTCGTTTCCAGAATAACGGACATCTGCCGCAGTCTGTTCGGGTGATTCGGGAAAGTTCATCGCTCACAGCGATCATCTGCCCTGAAGCGGGAATAAGCGAAATGTTTTACAAAAATTGCAGATCTACCGAAGACCTGTCCTAATAAATATCCCTCAGATCAAACGATCCGAGGAATATTTATTAAATGTCATTATACCTATTGCGTAGGCATCGAGCTTATCCCATATATGACTTTCGTTATTTGGAAATTATTGGGGGCAGCCCAATAATCCGGCCAAGCTTGTCTGTATGTTTCGAGTTGTTCGTCAGGAACATATATTCTATAGCTGGCATTGGTGACTGTCCAGCCGTCTGCTACGGGAAAAGCACCTTTCCCCAAGGTAGCCGGAGTCTCATCCGGACATAAGATCGTTTCCAATGCAGAACATCGATTGAATGCATTTGTACCGATTCTTTCGAGTTGTGTTCCGAGAATTACTTTTTTCAATGATGAACATTGACTGAAAGCTTTATCATCAATCACGGTAACTGCATCGGGAATTGTGATCTCTTCCAAGAGAGAACAATTTATAAAAGTATTATTA
>ENA-UEQE01001907-UEQE01001907.1-human-gut-metagenome-genome-assembly--contig:-NODE-1907-length-16027-cov-6.107900_pt1 | contig 16027 bp, 17 predicted proteins | sample MGYA00242934_ERZ507935 | MGnify/ENA primary metagenome ERZ507935 (study PRJEB26167, sample SAMN06115423) | human gut metagenome | host: Homo sapiens | place: China:Anhui | collected 2015-03-30... | reverse complement strand
TTATCAGTATGCTTTCCACCTGTATCATTTGTATGGAGCGCAAGAAGAACTGGCCGTGAAAGTAGTCGCAACGCTGAAAACCGGAACCGGTAAAGCATTCACGAAGTGTATTAAGATGGTGAAATCCGACAAGACCGGCGCATACGCCTTCAAGACCGAGGTCGTTCCCAACGAGCAGGTAAAGGATTTCTTCGCGGCCAAGAAATAGCCGAATCGCCGTCTTATTACAAAAAGCTTCTTAAAACTTAAGAAGCTTTTTGTGTTTTCAACGGGGAAGTCGCAGACTATTCGGACTGTATTTCGACGATCCGGGCATTGATCAGTTCGATCGTCCGCCGAACCCGCTCCTGATCGACCGACACGTTCTCGATCAGGCTCGGCTTGAACTTCATGCCGAAGACCGCGCCGCCCTTACTTTGAACCCTGATGGAGAAGCTCTTATTGAAGTGGTAAAGCACGAACATAACGCCCGAGAGCAACAGGGGTCCGATAGCACCTGCGAAAGTAGCCGTAAAAGCGACAACAATTCCGATCAGAGCGAAGCAGACCGCGACCAAGAGATAGGCGATCGGCTTGCGGTTCTCGCAATGTACGCTGGCAATGCCTCCTTTGAGCGACAACAACGAGTCGCTGCTGCCCGACAAGGAAGTATCGCGGAAAAGCATCTCTTTGCGCGTAACCCGGAGCGTCGTCTCCGCACTCAGCCCCAGTACCGTCAGTATCCATCCCGTCAGTCCCGATTTCCGGCCGGTAATCCACACCAGCGTCTCTTGCTGCGGATCGTCGGACACGGCGAACCGACGCAATACGAGAACGGACATGCCCGAGCCGAGCTTGCGCGAACGACCGGACAAAACGATCACCAGAACGACGATAATCAATAAGACAGCGAATGCGCTTCCTATGGGAGCATGGGATGGCAACATGTTAGGATTCATTTTTTTCGGTTTATATTCAGTGCCTCTGTCCCTGCGGCGTTTTTTTCGAGTCAGGTACATAAAAAACGTGGGACAGAACTGTTATTTGCTTCTGAGGTCTTCGACTACCTTCGCCGTCAAATAAAGTAAAGCCCACGTCGTTGGACGTGAGCATCAACTCTACTCTTGACGGCTTTTGAAAGTGTCGAAGTTTCAGAAAGCAAGAATAAAAGTCAACGCATTTTATGTATGCCCGCTCCCGGCATTCGGCACGGAAACGGGTGAATCGTTCTTCGGTCGTTTATCTATCCATAGGCTAAAGAGCATTAGTTTCCATACAAATATAATCGTTTTCCCGTAAATGTACGGCAGAAACGACAAAGAATACTATCTTTGCCGTAGGAACAACGGGTTTGCCATGGGACTATTCGATTTTTTTTCCAGAAAGGACAATAAGAAAGACCTGGACAAGGGTCTCGAAAAGACCAAGGAGGGCGTTTTCTCGAAACTGGCCCGCGCGGTCGCAGGCAAATCGAAGGTCGACGACGAAGTGCTCGACAACCTGGAGGAGGTGCTGATCACCTCCGACGTAGGCGTCGACACGACGCTGCGCATCATCGAACGGATCGAAAAGCGCGTGGCCGAGGACAAGTACATGAATACGGCCGAGCTGAACGGCATTCTCCGCAGCGAAATCACCGCCCTGCTCGAGGAGAACCGTCTCGAGGGCGAGCAGGGATTCGACTACGGAAAAAAGGACGGGATGCCCTACGTCGTGATGGTGGTAGGCGTCAACGGAGCCGGCAAGACCACGACGATCGGCAAGCTCGCATCGAAGCTCCGACAGGCGGGCCAAAAAGTCTACATCGGCGCGGCGGACACGTTCCGGGCCGCTGCCATCGACCAGCTGGCCGTCTGGGCCGAGCGGGCCGGCGCGACGATGATCCGGCAGGACATGGGTTCCGACCCCGCATCGGTCGCTTTCGACACGCTGCGCAGCGCCGTAGCGAACGGCGCGGACGTCGTGCTGATCGACACGGCTGGCCGGCTGCACAACAAGATCGGACTGATGAACGAGCTGACCAAGATCCGCAACGTCATGGCCAAAGTGATTCCCGGCGCTCCGCACGACGTAATGCTCGTGCTGGACGGTTCGACGGGCCAGAACGCTTTCGAGCAGGCCAAGCAGTTCACCCAAGCGACGCAGGTCACCTCGCTCGCCATCACGAAGCTCGACGGTACGGCCAAGGGCGGCGTCGTGATCGGCATCAGCGACCAGTTCAAGATACCCGTCCGTTTCATCGGCGTGGGCGAAGGGATCGACCAGTTGCAGGCTTTCGACCGCAAGGAGTTCGTCGACAGTTTGTTCGGAAAGTAGCTACCCGCTTCCGCAGAACACTCGGCCGGGAATATTTCCGATCCGAGACAGACCGCAGACGCGGCATGCCGGTCGGTCGACCGGCAACCGTACGGAGCGGGAAAAAACTTTCTCCGGAAGCCAGTCCCGCCGTCGTCCGACAATCCTATCGCCATCCTGAATCCGCTCCGCCGCCGTAAACGTCCGCGCGGGGCCGCATATCCCGAACATACCGTCCGCAGCCGAAATCGCGCAGAAATCCCGCGCAGAGATCATGCGGCCGAAATAACTCGTGCACGTCGGAAGCCCGGTCATACGGCCCGACTATCCTCGGCCGACTCGCCCGCGCCTTTTCCCCCGCAGCCCGGGCCCGCCTCGACGAGCACCGCTCAAAACCGCCGCGATACGGGGCATGCGTTTCCCGTATCGCGGCGGCGACACAACAGATCGTGAAGATCGGAATGCAAATTCCCTATCGCTTCCTGAGCAAGGCGCCCCGGCCGACCGATTGCGAAACGATCGCCGCATCGCCTCCGTAAACGACGCTCGACCCGCCGGTCGCGACGACGCTCAGCTCGCCGGTTACCTCCACGTCGGCCGAGCCCGCACCCGAGCAGGAAACGCTCGCATGCTGCGCCGTCAGCGCGGTTGCGTCCGAACGCGCGGCCCCCGAGCATTCGACATTCAGATCGACCGTTTCGCCCGAAACCGTCGCCTGCGAAGCCCCCGACAAACGGACGCCCGTATGTCCGGCATCGCGCACCCCGACTTTGACATTCGACGCGCCGCTGCCCGTCATCCGCACGTCATCGCTCCGCACATCGACCGACGCCTTGGACGCCCCGGACAACTGCATCAAAAAAGCCTTGTCGAAGCGAGCCTTCAGATCGGCCGACGAAGCACCGCTCAGCCTCAGCTCGCCCCGTCCGGCGCTCACGCTCAGCCCGCGGGCGGAAGACGCCCCGCTCAACGCGCCGTCAAAACGCGCTCCGGCGTCGAACTCGTCGCCGGTCGTCAGCTTCGAGGCGCCCGAAAGCCTCAGATACGTCAGCTCCGGCATCCGGACGACAGCCGACAACTTCACGTCCTTCATATCGAACGAGCGGCTCTTGCGGCCGCGCTCGGGCTGCATGAACTCCAGCACCAGATTTCCGTCCGAGACGAACACGCGGACGCAATCCTCGAACCGCGTATCGTAAGATACCTCGACCGAACAACCGTCCGAACGGATCAGCGTCACGTCGTACACGCTGCCGGCCACGATTCCCGTGAATTCCGGCACGTCGATCTTTTTCGTCACCGTCGTTGCGGACGCGGGCTGCATAAGCAGGCCGAACGCCGCGAGCAAAAGCCATTTTCTCATCTTATCGTTTTTTAGGGATGAATATTCGAAACGGTCGCCGCAAGGCTTCTTATCGTTTCCTGAGCGAGCTTGCCCGGCTCACGGACTGCGAAACGATCCTCGCATCGCCCGAATAGGTTACCCGCGAGGCGCCGGTCACGCTGACGTCGAGCTCGCCGGACACGCTCAGATCGACCGAGCAGGCGCCAGTACAGCCAACCCGCGCCCGACGGGCGTTCAATGCGGCAGTATTTACGCGACCGGCTCCGCTGCTCTCAATCGTCAGACTATCCGTCCGCCCGGCAACCATTACGGAGGGAGCTCCCGTCGCCCCGACATAGGAATAAGAAGCATCGGATATGTTTAACCGTAACGAGGCGGCTCCGATCGTCTCGGCCCGCACGCTCACGCCGGTCTCCGAGACGATAGCCCGGGCTGCCCCCGATACCACATAGAGCGATTCGTCGAACTTCCCGTCGATCCGGACCGAAGCCGCGCCGCTGATATCCCAATTCCCGGACTTTCCTCCGACACACAGCTCCGACAGCGAAGCCGCGCCGCTGATACGCCCGTCGAAACGTTCTCCGGCATCGAACCGGCCCGATGTCTCCATGCGGCATGCGCCGCCGATCTCCAGATAGCTCAGCACGGGAAGCCGAACGACCGCCTTCGGGCGGAGGTCGGAAAATTTCTTGCGTTCGGCGGAAGACCAGCCCGACTGATCGATCTCCAGCACGAGACGCCTTTTTTTTACCGCGATCCGCAGATCGTCGGCCATATCGGCCTCGCAGGTCACCTCGACCGAGCAGACGTCGGCACGGATCAGCGTCACGTCGTAGATGCCGCCGGCCACGACGCCCGTGAAACCGGACACCCCGATCTTTTTCGTAACCGAGGCCGCCTCGGACGGCAGCAGCCATAGCGCCGCCAGGAATGCCACAAACCAGTTTTTCATCGTCTTATCGTTTTTCGTTCTCTACTGCTCGTCGGCGATCTGCGCCCTCAACTGCTTGACCGCATTGACTTTTAGTCCGAAATAGCGTCTCAGTATCCGTACTTTCTCGGCATCGTCCAGCTCGTCGGGCAACTGCTCGTACAGCGGAACGGCCTCGCAGTCGATAATCCGAATCGTACGGTTGATCTGGGACGTATCCGCTCCGGTGCGCAGGCAGAACGCCGTAATCTCCCGGTTCAGGGAATCCATATCGCGCTTGTACGCGGCGATCACACGCCGGACCGGGTCTCCCTGGCTATGTCCCGTGCGCAGCCACAACAGTCCGAGCACAACCGCGGCGGCGCAACCCGCCGCCCAAAAGCGCCGAAGCAATACGGAAGCCCCGCGTTCGGTTCCGCGGGCGAGCTTCGCCGCGAAACGCCCGCGATGCCCCTCGTCGAGCGGTTCCGTGTCGAATGCCGCCCGGTTCTTCTTGACAAACTCGCGCAAATTATCCATCCTTTTTCAGTATTTCCAGCAACCGGGCTTTGGCCCGGACATATTGGGAACGCACGGACGAGGCTTTCAGTCCCGTGATTTCGGCCGCCTCCTCGTAATCGTACCCCTCGAACAGCAGCAGCGAGAGCACCGCCCGGTAACCGGCAGGCAGCCGGCTCATCCCCCGGCGTATGCGCTCGACCTTCTCGGTCGCCTCGCCCTGGGAGTCGCCCAGCAGGCCGCTCCAACCGGCCTCCGTCTCCGCCTCGTCGGGTATGCGCTCCGCAAGGCTCCTTTCCGGGAAAAGCCTCCGCAGGGTCCTGCGTCTGCGGATCGCGTCGATCGAGGCCCGGACGCAGACCTTGACGAGCCAAGCCTCGATTCTGCCGTCCGAAGCGGAATCGGGCGTCGCACCGGGCACCGGCCCGGCAGGACTTCGGCGTAACCACTTGAGCAGCGTGTCGTGCATGATCTGCTCGGCCTCCGTCCGATCGCCGACGATCCTCAGGCTCGTATGGAACAGTCGCCCGGAATACCGGTCGTAAAGGCTGTCTATATCGGAAAGAAAAACCTTCATGTCGGAAACGCGCTTTCAATCATAATACGCAGGACGGAGTCGGCTGCTGCACCTCGCATCGAAAAAAAGCGGATCGTCCGCAAAGACGATCCGCCGAAATTTCCGTTTCGCCCGGACGATTATGCGCCGGCGATAGAAGGAGCCGTGTATACGCGGGCGGCCAGCTCCTTGTCGATCATGTAGAGGCCCATCTTGCTGTCGTCGACCATTTTCAGCGAGTCGATGATATCCTGAGCGTTCTGTTCCTCCTCGACCTGCTCGTCGACGAACCAGACCAGCTTGTTGGCCGTAGCGAAATCCTTGTCGGCCTCGGCCTGACGGCACAGCGCGTCGATCATGGCGGTCACTTTCTTCTCATGGACGAGCGTCGCCTCGAAAGCGGCCAGCGGCGATTCCCACTCGCAGGGGACCTCGGCGATCGGGGCGAGCGTCACACGGCCGCCGCGCGCGAGCACGTAATCGACGAAAATCTGAGCATGATCCTGCTCCTCCTTGAACTGAACGGCGAACCAGTTGGCCACGCCCTTCATTCCCTTGGCGGAAAAGTGAACCGACATCGACAGATAGAGGTAAGCGGACCAAAACTCCGCATTGATCTGAGCGTTCAACGCTTTCTCCATTTTTTCACTCAACATGGCTTTGTTTTTTAATTACGGTATATTCGGGTAAGTTTCGTGCTTTTTACATACGCCAAAAATAATAAAAATAGTGGTACGAAAAATGATAATTTTCGCGGTCTCTCTGCCGCCGCGCGGAACGGCATTTCCGTCTACAAACCTGATTATCCGAAAAATGCACACCAAAATACGGTAAACCCGGAGAATCCCGAAGACCGAAAGCACGGCTCGGGAAAGCGAAACGCGTCGGCACGCGCCCGGAAAAACCGCCCGTACCGCTCGCCCCGCGCGGGCGCCTTGCAAACTTTTAGCTATTTTTGCAGCGAACAAAGACCAACCCATGAAACGCAAGATCAACGTCGTCACGCTCGGATGCGCCAAAAACAGGGTCGACTCGGAGCACCTGATGGCCCAGCTGCGGCACGACCGCTTCGAAGTCGTGTACGACTCGGATTCGACCGACGCGAAAATCGTCGTCGTCAATACCTGCGGATTCATCGGCGACGCGAAGCAGGAGTCGATCGACACGATCCTTTCCTTCGTCGCGGCCAAGAACCGGGGAGAAATCGAGCGCCTGTTCGTGATGGGATGCCTGTCGGAACGCTACAAGGAAGAGCTGCGGCCGGAGATTCCGGAAGTGGACGACTACTTCGGCGTGCGGGATATGGCCGACGTAGTCGCCGCGGTCGGCGGACAATGGCGCGAACATCTCGCGGGAGAGCGGATGCTGACGACTCCCCGGCATTACGCCTATCTGAAAATCTCGGAAGGCTGCGACCGCCGGTGCGGCTACTGCGCGATCCCGCTGATCCGGGGCCGGCACGTATCGGTCCCGATGGACGCTCTGGTCGCCGAGGCGGAAAAGCTCGCGGCCGGAGGAACCCGGGAGCTGATCGTCATCGCGCAGGACACGACCTATTACGGGCTCGACCTGTACGGCAAGCGGAAGCTCGGCGAGCTGCTGCGCCGGCTGTGCCGCATCGACGGCATCGAATGGATCCGACTGCACTATGCCTACCCTGCTTCGTTCCCGCAGGACGCGATCGACGCGATGCGCGACGAGCCGAAGATATGCAAGTACCTCGACATCCCTTTCCAGCATATCAGCGACAGTCAGCTCCGCAGCATGCGGCGGGGAATCGACCGGGCGCAGACTTACGCGCTGATCGACAGGCTACGAAGCGAGATTCCCGGCATCGCACTGAGGACTACGCTGCTCACGGGCTATCCGGACGAAAGCGAGGCCGACTTCGCCGAGCTCATGGAGTTCGTCGGGCGGGTCCGTTTCGAGCGGCTGGGCGTTTTCGCCTATTCGGAAGAAGAGGGGACCTATTCGGCGCAGCGCCTGTCGGACAACGTACCCGAAAAGACCAAAAGGCTGCGCGTCGAGCGGCTCATGGAACTCCAGAACGGCATCTCCCGCGAACTCAACATGCAGCGTCTCGGCACGACCGAGCGCGTAATCGTCGACGGCCGGGAAGACGGACTGCTCGTCGCGCGGTCGCAATTCGACTCGCCGGAGGTCGATACCGAAATACTGATCCGTACGCCGCAGGAGCTCGCCCCGGGCACCATGCGCACCGTAAGAATAACTCAGGCAGACGATTACGACCTGTACGCCACGATTTGCGACGAAATATAGCGGCAAGGTTTTTGGTATTTCAATAAAAAAGATTACTTTTGAATGGGTAATTTTAATTCCGTTCAAAAGAGATATGGACGACCGTACAAAGCTTGTCGAATCGCTGGGGAAGAAAATAGACCGAGTCCTCGACGACAACCGCAGGCTGAGGAGCGAAGCTCTCGGCCTGACCACCGAGCGAGACAGGCTTCTGCGGCAAAAGCGGGAAGCCGAGAATCGCATCCGTCTTCTGGAAAAACGGATTAAAACGCTGGAAACCGCCGGAGGCTTTCTCACGAGCCGCACCGACAGGCGGACGGCACGATTGCGCGTCAACAGGCTTTTGCGGGAAATTGACGGCTGCATCGCCCTGATGAACAAATAGATCAAACCTCTTCCCTGCAAGGGAAGGGAAGATATTTCGAGATGGCAGCGACAAGAAGAATATCGGTCAGGCTGGCGGGCAAGGAATACCCGATGACGATTCCTCAGGCCGAGGAGGAAAAGTACCGCCGCGCCGCCCGGGACATCAACTCGCTGATCGCCGCCTACAAAACGAGGTTCATGGCCGAGCCCGAGGATTATCTGGCCATGGCGGCCTTACAGGTGGCGGCAGACAAGGTCGATCTCGAAATGAAAGGGGAAATGACCGACCAAGCGGTCCGTCTGCAGGAAATCGAACGACGGATCGACGGTTACCTGAACGACATAAAGGAGTAGCTCCGCGTTCTTACGGACAACAGAGCGAGAGGTTCTTTACATACGCCAAGGAAGCAAAACCCGCATGGATTCCTTTTAAGCTTTGCGAAACTCAACACTATTATCGATTGGGGTCAAGCTCGGTAGCTCAAAAACAGGCCTTACCTTTCCCTTCGGGGAAAGTTTCCTCCCCCCGGAGGAACGTTGGAAGTTTGCGATTTACGGCAGCCCCACACATGACGGAACGGAGATTCGTCAAACAAGAGAAGAGGAACCCCATGCGGGTATTTTTTTACGCTAACGACAGACTTTTTATACGAACAAATAACTTTAACGAACTATGGATGTGCTAACAATTGTAATCATAACGCTCGTCACCTCGGCCGTCGCCGGCTATGCCGCCTCGAAGATCGCTTCGAAGGTCGTCAGGAAACGGGGCGAGAAGATCATCAAGGAGGCGGAGGCCGAAGGAGAAATGATCAAGAAGGAGAGGATTCTCCAAGCCAAGGAAAAGTTCATTCAGCTCAAGAGCGAACACGACCGCGCGGTCAACGAGCGGAACCAGAAAATAGCGCAGAGCGAGCAGCGCGCCAAGCAGATCGAAAGCAACCTGCTCGCCCAGCAGGAGGAGCTCTCGAAGAAGACCAAGGAGGTCAACGCGGCCCGCGAGCACCTCGACACGCAGCTTCAGGGCGTCGAGCGGCGCAAGGAGGAGCTCGACCGCAAGATCAAAGAGCAGAACGTCCGGCTCGAACAGATCGGCGGACTGAGCAGCGAGGAAGCGAAGAACATCCTGATCGAAAACATGAAGGCCGAGGCCAAGACCGAGGCGATGACCTACGTCAACGAAGTCATGGAAGAGGCCAAGATGACCGCCGGCAAAGAGGCCAAGAAAATCGTCGTGCAGACGATTCAGCGCGTGGCCACCGAGGCGGCGATCGAAAACTCGGTCACGGTCTTCAATATCGACAGCGACGAGGTGAAGGGCCGCATTATCGGCCGCGAAGGCCGTAATATCCGGGCGCTGGAGGCAGCCACCGGCATCGAGATCATCGTCGACGACACGCCCGAAGCGATCATCCTGTCGGGCTTCGATCCCGTTCGCCGCGAAATCGCCCGGCTCGCGCTGCACCAACTCGTGACCGACGGACGCATCCACCCGGCGCGTATCGAAGAGGTCGTAGCCAAGGTGCAGAAGCAGATCGAGGAGGAGATCATCGAGGCCGGCAAGCGGACGACAATCGATCTGGGCATACACGGACTGCACCCCGAGCTGATCCGGCTCATCGGCAAAATGAAATACCGCTCTTCCTACGGACAGAACCTGCTCCAGCACTCGCGCGAGGTAGCCAACCTGTGCGGCATCATGGCCGCCGAGCTCGGTCTGAACGCCAAGCTGGCCCGGCGCGCCGGACTGCTGCACGACATAGGTAAGGTTCCCGACGACGAGCCGGAGCTGCCGCACGCGATCATCGGCATGAAGCTGGCCGAAAAGTTCAAGGAAAAGGCCGAAGTAACCAACGCGATCGGAGCGCACCACGACGAGATCGAGATGACGAACCTCATCTCGCCGATCGTTCAGGTTTGCGACGCGATTTCGGGAGCTCGGCCGGGAGCCCGCCGCGAGGTCGTCGAATCGTACATCAAACGCCTCAAGGAGATGGAGGAAATGGCCCTCTCCTACCCCGGCGTGATGAAAACCTATGCCATTCAGGCCGGCCGCGAACTGCGGGTGATCGTCGGCAGCGAGAAGATCTCCGACCAGCAGGCCGACAGCCTGTCGCACGACATCGCCAAGAAGATTCAGGACGAGATGACTTACCCCGGTCAGGTCAAGATCACGGTGATCCGCGAGACGCGCTCGATCAGCTATGCGAAATAGCGCACCCGGTCGCTGCAGATACATTCGGGAGAGAAGCCAGCCTACGGCTTCTCTCCTCCTTTTTCCCGGTTTCCTCTCAGGAATCCGTCCGGGCCGAAACGAACGGTCCAAACGACGGAAGACGGGCAAGACACGACATCCGGTGCGATCAGGCATCCAATCAGGCTACATCGGTCCGACCCGGAGAGCAGCATCCTACGGTCGCCCGCCGGCAAACAGACCGCCGCATGCGACGAGCCGACCGGCACCTAAAAAACGGGATACTCGCGGGACAAACGGCGACACGGTCCGGTCTTTCCGGAAACGGTCCGGACCGTTTCCTTCTGTCGGGCGCTCCTGCGGACAACGATCCGCCGCTGCCAAACGGTGCAAGAGACCGATCCTTAGCCGTAACGGCAACCGATTCCCTGCCTGCCGATACGATGCAAACAAGACGTCCCAAGCACGGGAAACGAATCAAGATGGCGAATAATCGCCGGCATTCTCACAGAGAACTCATACGCTCGCCGACCGTGATTCGCGGCTGCCGGCCGCGAAGTTCAATTCCGACTCCTACCTTGACAGGGAAACTCGTACGGCGTCAAAATCCGACGACCGATACGATACGACGCAAATCGGATACAGAAATAAAGCGCCATGCGACCGCAACGAATACCTGCGGTCAGAAACTTCCGAATCGGACGGACCATTCGGCGAAACTTCTTTCAAAACTTTGCTCCATTCGATGACCATCGATTCGGGATAGGAGCATGCCCCGGAACGACCACCGGCATACCTGCACAATAAAGACACGAAAACCGGGGTCGGCCGAACATTCCCCTCCTCGACGAGACAGACCGGCCGGGCCGTTTCCGATCGTCCGTTCAACGGGCAGGCCCCCTCGGGGCCTGCAAGAGGCTAAAAGGCGATTCCCCGCTCGGACAAGGCGGCCCGGATCTTCGGCGCGATCCGCCGGAAATCGGGCATCGAGGCCAATTCGTCGAGCGTAACCCAGCGGAAGCCGTCCGACTCGGCTCGGTCGATCACGACCCGGGGATCGCCGTCGAACAGGAAAACGAAGCGCATGTCGAAATGCCAATGCTCGTCCTCTCCCTTGCTCGGGCAGGGCGGAATGTAGTGCCCGTCCGCATCGGCCGGAACGGGCGGCAAGGAGTCGGTCGGCGCGAGCAGCTCCAACCGGTCCCGACCGATTCCCGTCTCCTCGCGCGCCTCCCGGAAAGCGGCGTCGAGCACCGAAGCGTCCGAGGCTTCCACATGGCCGCCGGGCTGAAGCCACTTGCCGAGTTGCTTGTGCTTGAGCAGCAGGACGCATCCGGTCTGCCGACTGACGATCAGCGCGCCGGCGGTCAGGTGACCGACGAAATTCTTCCGGTCGTACAGTGCCGGCGCATCGAACGAGCCGACATAGCGGACGAACGGTTCCATCGCGGCGCGCTCCTCCGGATACCGGGCCGTATAGGCCGCCAGCATGGCCTGTATTTCCGCTTTCGTATTCATGGTTCCTGTTTTTCGGCTCTATCGGTTCAACGACCGCCTTTCTGTCTTACGACGAACCGGTCCCGAACCGACATATGAGACTGTCATGGGCATGCCGCGCTCCAAACGGCCGGTAGAAAAATTTACCCAGACCGGCCTCATAATCCGCAGCCCCTCCCGCCATTCGCCGTCCGACGACGCACCCGATACGCCTACGAACGAGGGTAGACGGCTACCTCTACCCGAAGTCCGCATACGCGCAGACATATCCCTTTTCTATAAAACAACGACAAGCCCGAAGCCGGGATTGTCGCTGCGAATCGTGTCGGCTACGGAACTCAGCCGTTCAGCGTGCGCTCGACGTAACTCTTGTAATCCTTTACTACGGGCGTGTAATCGCTGCCGAACAGGGGCGACGAGATCAGAAAGTCGGCCGACGAACGGTCGATAGCCGTGGGCACGTTATACAGCGTGGCGATCCGCAGAAGCGCTTTGACGTCCACGTCGTGCGGCTGCGCCTGCATCGGGTCCCAAAAGAAAATCAGCGCCTCGACCTGTCCCTCGGCGATCAGCGCCCCGAGCTGCTGGTCGCCTCCGAGCGGACCCGACTTGAGCAGCGTAATGTCCACGTCGTCCTCCCGAAACTCGCGGCCACGACGATCCCTCAGCGTTTTCTCGACCATCTTACCGGTCGTTCCGGTACAGATCAGATGATGCTTCAGCAAAACCTCCCAGTTCCAATCGACCCACTCGGCCAGGTCCCGCTTCATGTTGTCGTGCGCGACCAGAGCCACTTTCTTCTTGTTGTTCATAATCATCGTAATCAAGGTTTCGTCGCAAAGTTACGAAAGTTTGCCGGAGGAGAAGCCGCCGGCATCCGTTTTTTGGCCGGATCAGCGGAAAAATTTACTTCGGCAGACGAAATAGGGATTGTGCAGCGACGTCTTGTTGTACTGCATGCCGGTTCCTCCGCCGAAAGGCTCGACCACGCCGCCGGCCTCGGAGAGAATCACCTCGCCGGCCGCCGTGTCCCACTCGTAGGTATTCGACGTGCGGACGTAGACCTCGACGGCCCCCTCCGCCAGCAGGCAGAACTTGTACGAGCTCCCCTGTTCGATGACTTCGGCGTCGGGATGCACGGACTTGATCCGCGCTACGTGCTCGAACGTCTCGTCCGTATTGTGCGAACGGCTGACGGCGATGCGTATCGGCTCGTTGGCGCACTCTCGCAGCGGCAGACGCACCGAGTCGCTCCACAGGCCCGTAAGGTCGAACGATGCCTCGCCGTCGGGCCGCACGTCCGTCTTCAGATAGGATCCGACGCCCCGCTGAGCGAAATAGATTCGCCGGATGTAAGGGACGTAGATGATTCCTATGTAGGGTTCGTTATCGCACATCAGCGCGATATTGACCGTAAATTCGCCGTTTCCCTTGAGAAACTCCTTGGTTCCGTCCAACGGATCGACCATCCAGAACAAATCCCAGTTACGGCGTTCCTCGTACAGCAAGTCGCGCCCCTCCTCGCTCAGCAGCGGAATGCGCGTCTGACTCAGATAGTTCTTGATCAGCTCGTGCGACTCACGGTCGGCTATGGTGATCGGCGTATGATCGCTTTTCAGGTCGACGCCGTAATCCGCGTCGCCCGTATAGATATCGATGATGCGGGCGCCCGCACGCACCGCCGCGTTGTAGGCGTTCACCAGCAGAAAATCGGTCTGCTCCTTGTTCAGCATAATGCAGTCGTTTATAGTGTGAACAAAAATTCCGTTCCCGGTCTACTTGGCCGACTCGAAAATCAGCAGCTCGCCGTCGCGGGAGGTCACCGTCGTCACCAACGGTCCCTTGAACCGCTCGCCTTGAGGCCCGATCCAGACGCCCCGGGGGAAACGCACGGTTCGCGTGTCGCTTTCGCCCAGCAGCGGCGCGACCAGATACTTCGACCCGATCATGAACTGGTCGTTGCAATCGGTGAACCCGTTACGGGGAAACTCGTACTCCATGTGACGGACCAACGGTTCGGCCGTGCGCGAAGACTCCGCCGCCAAAGCGGCGTAATACCCGCCGAGCTTTCCGCGTATCTCCAGCGCGTCACGGCACTGCCGGGCAATCTGAGGATCGGTTATCCGCCACGGAGCCATCCCGATCGCAGAAACGGGAAGCAGAGAGGCCAACTGCATGTAGCGTAGCAGCAGCTTCTGGTCGACACCAGCCGAATCGGCCGGCTGCGCCGGATCGGCCCGGACCGTACTGTAAGGAAAACCGAGCAGATTGGCCGAAATCAGATTGGAAACGGCCTGCGGAAGAAAAGCCCAGTCGAGGCGGGCGTCCATCTGCAAATCGCTGACATAGGGCGCCATCCCCCTCGTCCGGCTGATCGTGTAGAGGCTGTAACCGAACCCGAGCCCCAATTCACTCCACTTTTTCAGGTACTCGGCCGTCCCTTCCCGCGAAAACCGGGCATAGGGCAACGCCGCCTCGCAGTCGAACACGAACCCGTCGACCCCGCAACTGTCCTGCAATGCGGTCAGCCGGTCGCGCAGCATGTCGAAGACCTGCGGGTCGGTAATATCGTAGAAAGCGCTGTACCCGCCGGCCCATTCGGCGATAGCGGCCCTGCCGTCCGACATCCGGACGAAAGCTCCGCTGTTGCGATAGGCTCTGAATATCGGGCCGTCGCCGCTGACGAACGGAGTGACGGTCAGCAGCACGCGGAATCCCCGCTCGTGAAGCTCGCGAGCGAGCGCCGCGAAATCGCCGTACTCGTTCCAACTGGGCGTAAAGCTGCCGATGGTTTGCTGCCAGCCGCTCGGTACGACCAGCGTGCCGGAGGGATAACCGGACGCGAGCAGGCTTTCCGCGAAATCGCGAATCTGTCCGGCCGTAGCACCGAAAGGAATCTCGCCGGTCATATCGTACAGAGGAGCGGTAAAGAATCCTTCGGCCGGAACGCCGTTACCCTCCTTCGGCGGAAAATTGCGGTGACAACACACCAGATAAGCCTCCCGAAGCGTCTTGCCGCCCGTCACGGCCTCGACCTGCTCGACCGGCGAGTCGATCAGAAAGCCGCTTCCCGTGAACTCGATCTTGAACGGCTCGCGGCTCCATATATAGCGTCCCCTGCTCGAAACGAGGAAAGGGGTCGCTTGACTCTTGACCCATGTCGACAGGTCGGTCTGCGGAAACGGTTTTTCGAGGGGCATCATCTGTTCGCCGGTCACGAACACCCCCCACCATTTCTCTCCTTTCAATACGTCGATCTTCGACTTGTACTGTCCCGCCGCCGTTCCCGCCGACAGGATCAGCGCCCACGCGGCCAGGACGGCCGAACCGATTATCTTTCTTGCTTCCATCGCTTTAATACTCGACCCGTTTCATCAGTGAATTGAACCACAGCACCCGTTGTCCGAACAGCGCCCCGGCCGTCGCCGCGTACTCGGCGAACAGCTCGTCGACTATGAGGCGGTAAGCCTCCATATCGTCCGCATTCACCTGAAGCGAATAAGTGAAATGATCCTCCGCTTCGACCGACAGCACCCGGGTGAAAACGACCTTTCCGAAACCGCGTGCGCGGAGCGCGGGGATGTACTTTTCCGTAACGAACTTCAGCCAGCGGTCGTGCACCGACGGCTCCACCATGAACGAAGTATTGACAATATACATAATATTTTCCCGAAATCGTCCTCGAAAAATTTGTCTAATGTACGCTTTTATTCCGACTTCCTCAAATTTTGCGCGGCGCGGCGGCATGCGGAACGGCCGGCAGCGGCTCCCGAACGAGGTGTTCCGACCGCGACCGATCCGCCGGTCGGCTCTTTTGTTCGACGCACAAGGCACGGTCCGTTGCGCCGGAGGTCTCGACCATAGGGGGAAAGGGCCGCTTGCGGAACCGGCTTCCGGCTCCGCACCTCCCGAGAATACAAGACGAACAGGCCCGATTCCCGACGGAACGGCGAAATAATGGGAGCCGGACTTTGCTTTTTCGGAAAAACCTTGCTATCTTTGCGGTCCAATCTGTACAACGAATTAATTCAACATTAATATTAATGTACGCAATCGTAGAAATCGCAGGTCAAAAATTCAAGGTTGAAAAGGGTCGGAAGATCTATG
>ENA-UEQE01001904-UEQE01001904.1-human-gut-metagenome-genome-assembly--contig:-NODE-1904-length-16052-cov-6.077997_pt1 | contig 16052 bp, 18 predicted proteins | sample MGYA00242934_ERZ507935 | MGnify/ENA primary metagenome ERZ507935 (study PRJEB26167, sample SAMN06115423) | human gut metagenome | host: Homo sapiens | place: China:Anhui | collected 2015-03-30... | reverse complement strand
CGTGATCTGTTTGCAACTTGGTGATGTTGCTGTTTTTTCACTCTGTGCGCAGTACTTTCTGAACGTGCGAGGTGGGGTGGTATCACTACTCTCGGAGCGTTCCGCACGTTCACCAACATCCCCGGGCCGGGTATCAGAACGGCAAGTTTTGCCGCTTTTGGGGCTTGGTCGGGGGTGCTCCCAAAGAACGCAGAAAGCCTTCGGAACAGCGATGCGCTTATGCGCGTCGCTGCTCCGAGGCGTCGCGGCCCCGCTGGACCGCGTGATCCGGTGAGTACGCTATGGATTATGTGGTGAGCATTTGTACGCTGGACGACAACAACAATCGGCTCTGCCGTAGGAGCAGAAACTCATGTTTTTGTGCTTGCGGGGGCGGGCAAATTCAGCACCACAATTGATTGAAATGATCCCCCCATCGGTCGGCTGCCGGGGTGGGTGTTCATTGTATAACACAGGCGCTGTGACGAATTTGTGACACTTTCCCCGCACTTTCGCGGGGGAATTTCAATGCAGCTACTGCTATGCTACAGACAAGGTTGAAACCCAACCAAAAATACTTCAAAAAGGAGCGTAACATACCATGAAAAAGAAAACGATTTTGAGCTTTGCACTGGCACTGGCATTGATGGTATCTGCCATCGGCGCATCGACGGTAGCTTTGGCGGCTGCACCTGACACGGCAGAGCCTGCAATTGCTATCACAACCGAGAACGAGGACGCCATCTGGGGGCGGATCGAGGCGGTGGAAGAGAAGAGCGACACCATCTTCCAGAGAAGCGCGGCGCTGTGGGAAAAGCTGGACGAAATCTGCAACGCCCTGCCTGATGACTATGACTTCACAAACTTTGACGAAGCAGCGTTTATCCGCAGTACCAACGCCCTGACGGAAGCGGAGAAGGAAACGCTTCTGGCGGACATCAAGGAGTTGAACAGCCTTGACGCTGAGATGGAGGCACTGTACGCTCAGCTGCCCGACTGCGACAATATGCCGCTTTACGAGAAGGCGCTGGAAAAGGCCGACCCCAAGGTACTGGATGAGATCGACACCCTGGAGCAGGAGTATGACCGCCTCTGCGAGAAGAACGCCGATCTGTGGGACAAGGTAGATGAAGCGTACTTCAATCTGCCGGATGACTATGACTTCGACAACTATGATGAAGCCGCCTTTATCCGCAGCCTGAGCTTCCTGTCCGACGCGGAAAAGGACGAGCTGATCACCGACTATAACCGTCTGGTAGAGCTTGATAACCAACTGTGCAAGCTGTACGATACCATCTGGGGCAACACCGGCTGCGAGGGCGGCATCTGCCCCCTTTGACGGAAAGGAGATATTCTGATAGTATAAAATCAATATCGTGCCGATGCTGCGCCTGTGCGCAGCATTTGGTGCTGCTTGCAAGGAGGACACATGGGACATTCCATCTATTTGGCGGACGATGAAAAGAGCATCCGGGAACTGCTCCATAGTTTTTTGGCAAGTGACGGCTATACCGTGCGCTCCTTTGAAAGCGGCGATGCGCTGCTGGAGGCATTCCGTCAGGAGCCTGCGGAGCTTGTGATACTGGACATCATGATGCCCGGCACGGACGGGCTTGCCGTGTGCCGGGAGCTTCGCTCTGTTTCTGATATTCCCATCATCCTGCTTACGGCCAAGGACAGCGAGCTGGACTACGTCATGGGCATCAGCCAGGGCAGCGACGATTATCTCACCAAGCCCTTCCGTCCAACTATTCTGCTGATGAAAGTGAAAGCGCTGCTGCGCCGTGTGGAGATGGATCGAGGAAAAACAGCGGCGGCAGAGGACGAGCTGCGCTATGGGGATCTCCGCTATTCCGCTACGGAAAACGCTGTTTTTTGCGGAAGCACGATCATGGCGCTGACCCAGACCGAGCTGCGGCTGCTCAGCTATATGATGAAGCAGCCGGAGAAGGCCTATTCCCGAGAGGAGCTGCTCAGCGCGGTGTGGGGCTTCGACTCGGAGGTGGAGACCCGCGTGACCGACGAAACGCTGCGCCGTATCCGAAAAAAGCTGCTGCAAGCAGGCAGCACCGTCAGCGTAAGCACCATCTGGAGCTTTGGCTATAAGCTGAAGGGAGCGGGAAGCGTATGAAAAACATCAAGCTGCGGATCGTGTACCTGATCCTCGGCTCGGCTTTACTTCTGTCTGCCCTTTTTGTGCTGGCGGTAAACGTGATCATCCCGTCCCACTTTGTAAACGAGGCAAAAAAGGCGCTGCTCAACGAAGCGGAGTATCAGAATCAAGCCATACCCTACACCTATGACGAACCGGACTATGACGAGAACTGGGAGGAGGAATACTTCTTTACGCCCAGCATCGTATTTTTGGAGCTGGAGGATGGCTACCGGCACAACACATGGAATCGGGATACCTACCGGCTGGAGAAAAAGCTGCTGGAATACTGCGCCGGGCGGGATATTGCACTCAATCAATGCTATACCTTCAAAGCGGACAAACATCACCTGATATTCATGTCCGTGCAGGAGGATTACGGCGATGGGGAGGAACCCTACTCCTATATCATGTACATAGACATCGGCCCCATCACCCGCTATATCGTAACGCTGAACTGGGCGTTCTTTGCGGTGTTAGTGGCGATCTCCTCCGTCATGTGCCTGCTGGGCTTCCGCTTCGGCCGGGACATCGAGAAGGAGGCAGAGCGGCAGCAGACCTTCTTTCAGAACGCCTCCCATGAGCTGAAAACGCCGCTGATGGCGATACAGGGCTATGCGGAGGGCATACAGGCAGGCGTAATGGATGCGGGCGGCGCGGCGGAGGTGATTCTGGCGGAGAGCGACCGCATGACGGAGCTGGTGGACGAGCTCCTGGACATCTCAAAAATCGATATGGGGCGGCAGCAGCTTGCCCTTTCCGAGATGGATGTTCGGGAGCTGCTCTACGACAGCATACGCGCCGTGGAGCCGGCAGCCGCCGCCGGCGGCATCGCCATCGTGCCGGACTTCCCCGAGGAGCCCGTTATGGTCAGCTGCGACGATACCCGGCTGCGCAGGGCGGTCACCAATATTCTGTCCAACGGCGTACGCTATGCCCGCAGCGAGCTGCGCCTGACCTGCCGCACGGAGAAACGGCATGCGACGATACGGATACAGGACAACGGGGACGGCATCGCCGAAGCGGACCTGCCCCACATCTTTGACCGTTTCTACATGGGAAAAAGCGGGAAATCCGGCATCGGCCTTGCCCTGACGAAGGAGATCATCCACCTGCATAAGGGAACGATCCGTGCGTACAACGGGGATGGCGGCGCTGTTTTCGAGATTACCATTCCGGTGAGCCGATGAGAAGAGCACCGCGCCGCCTGTGAGCGCCTTTCTTAAAAAAAGGACGGACTTAGAAAAGATTTTTGTTGGTACTGGGGGAGAGTTCCCTGTGATTTTCTCTTGTGCCGACATTGTTAGAACGGAGTACATCTATGGACTGCAAAGCAAAAAAATATCTGCATATTTATGACTGGAACTACTGGTGGGGCTATTACCACTGCGGCAAGGACTGGGAACCTTTCCATGCGGCGGAGTTTTCTCTTACCGAGGACGAGGCGGGAGAGACGCCCTTTTTCCACTTTGATTTCCATAACCTCCCCGCGCTTCATCAGACGATTCGGGACGGTGAGTTTGTGGAGCCGGATAACCCGGATCATCCGCACTTTCTGGAGCAGGCAAGGCGGCTCAGAAACGGCGAACAGGACTGGTTCGTCGGGGCGCTGTACTATCCGCTTTTTTCGCCGGAGATGCATTTCTGCAACGCCTCCGTCCGGAGCGGCGTCCCGCTGACACAGCTGCTTTCCCCGTCTGTACCGCCCTATTACGGGGTGATCTTTCTCCGGGAGGAGCGCCCCCTCACTCCGGAGGTGCTGACGCATTGGGCGGAGACTCTGTCCCAGCCCCTGTTCGGCCAGCAGTTTTCCTGCGAGCTTGCGCAAGTTCCCAGTCGGCAGGAGGCGATGGAGCAGTTTGAGAATGAGATGCGGCTGACGTGATGAAATGTACGGTATCGTTTACCACTGATTTCCCGTTGAAAAGCAGCTGAGAGGGAGGCGCCTCTTATGGAATTAAGACTCACGGAGCAGGAGGCTCTGACGCTGTATCGAATCATTCTGCGGTGGGATGAATTAGGCAGCTTGACCACAGAGGATGACGAGGAACGTCAGCTGCTATGGGATCTATCCTGTACGCTGGAAAAAGAACTGGAGCCGGTGGATGATGCCGTGAAACGCAGACTGCTTTGACCGCGTAAGAGCCCACCGGTTCGAAGCCTTTGATGTGACGCTGTTTTCTTTGACGCTGACGGATCTTGAACTGTCGGAAAGACGCCGGTATCGCGGGATGATATTGACAAAGGGGGAAATGATGCTATAATATCTGCGAATGGTTCGCAGATTGGGGACGTCTTATGTCAGGCTATAATACAAAACAGCGAAGAGCCTTGCTTGCTTTTTTAGGGGAACACCCGGACGAGCTGCTAACTGCACGCCAGATGGCGGATGCGCTGGCAGAGAAGCAGATCAGTCTCAGCGCTGTGTATCGAAATCTTGTGCAGCTGGAAGCGGAAGAAAAGGTGCGCCGCAGCGCCAAAAGCGGGTCGCACGAAGCGTTTTATCAGTATCTTGACGCCAAGGGCTGCAAGGGCGCGCTGCACATGAGCTGTGTGAAGTGCGGCAAAACCTTTCACATGGCCGACAGCAACGCCGCCCTGTTTGCAAAGCACCTGGCGCAGAGCGAGCAATTCACGCTGGACACAGCCGACACGATCCTCTATGGGATCTGCTCGGACTGCAAGGAAAAATAACGATCGGAAGGGAGGACAGACCATGACAAAGAAATTTCGGTTTATGACGCGCCTGCTGGCGGCCGTGCTGGCCGTTGTCATGCTGTCCTCTGCAGTCTATCTTGCGGTCGAAGCCGATCATGACTGCTCCGGCGACGACTGTGCCATCTGCCGCCAGATCAGCATCTGCGAGAATCTGCTGAAAACGCTGGGGCTTGCCGGTGCTGCTGCGGCGATCTCCGCTGCGTTTACATATACCGTGTGCAGGGCGATCCTGCCCTGCACAGAGATAATCGGCACGCTGACGCTTGTTTCTCTCAAGGTAAAGCTTTCGAATTAAAAATAGGACTTTTACAAGGGCGAAGTCTATCCGTTTTCGGATAGGCTCTTGCGGTTTTGCTGCTGCCCTTGTATTTTTGCGCCCATTTTTCAAAATTCGGAGGTTTTATTATACTATGAAGAAAATGATTCCCTTGTTTCTTGTGCTGACCATGGCGGTCGGCCTGCTTGCCGGCTGCGGCAAAAAGAATGCCGCAGAGAAGGGCGAGAGCGATTCCAACAAACTGAGCGTTGTCACCACCATCTTCCCTGAATATGACTGGGTCAAGGAAATTCTCGGAGACAAGGCCGGGAGCACCGACCTGACCATGCTGCTGAGCAGCGGCGTTGACCTGCACAGCTACCAGCCCACGGCGGATGACATCGTCAAGATTTCCGACTGCGACCTCTTCGTCTACGTGGGCGGCGAGTCCGATGGCTGGGTGGAGAGCGTCCTGAAAAACGCCGACAATAAGAATGTAAAAGTCATCAATCTGCTGAATGTGCTGGGTGATTCCGTGAAAACAGAAGAGACCGTTGAGGGTATGCAGGAAACGGAACACGCCCACGACCACAGCAAGGAGGTTTCCACCTTTGAAGATCATGAGGTTCAGGACAGAAGCCTGTCCGACTGGGCGGGCAGTTGGCAGTCTGCCTACCCCTTTGCGCTGGACGGAACGCTGGACGATGCCTTTGCAGCGATGGCAGAGGAAGGCGAGATGACCGCAGACGAGTATAAGACTTACTATCAGAACGGCTACAAAACGGACATTACCAATATTGGCATTGAAGGCGACCACATTGCGTTCACCTATGAGGATGGCAAAAAGGTCGGCTCTGACTACAAGTATATCGGTTATTACATTCAGAACTGGTCTACCGGCACCAAGGCGGCCATGTATCGCTTTGAAGCGGTAGACAGAACCTCCGGCGCACCGATCTACATCGAATTCAACGACCACATGATCGAATCGGCTGCGCCCGAGCATTTCCACATCAGAATGAGCAACGAGAGCTTTGACGCCATCGTTGATCCGGAAAAGTCGTGGCCGACCTTCTTCCCAGCTGATATGACCGGTGAGGATCTCTGCGAGCACATGGAGGGCCACGGCCACGAGGAGGAAGCTGACGAGCACGTCTGGCTGTCTTTGAAGAACGCCAAAACGCTGGTCGATGCGATCTCCAACGCCCTGCAGGAGCTTGACCCTGACAACAAGGATGCCTACGCCGCCAACGCTGCGGCTTACATCGAAAAGCTCTCCGCGCTGGATGGCGCGTACCAGTCTGCCGTGGACGGCGCGGCGCGCAAGACTGTCCTGTTTGGCGACCGCTTCCCATTCCGCTATCTGGTGGATGACTACGGCCTGCGCTACTACGCCGCCTTTGCGGGCTGCTCCGCCGAGAGCGAAGCCAGCTTTGAAACGGTATCCTTCCTCGCAAAGAAGGTAGACGAGCTGAAGCTTCCCTGTGTGCTGACCATTGAGGGCAAGAGCCATAAAATTGCCGAAACCATCGTGGAAAACACCGCCGAGAAGAACCAGAAGATCCTGACCATGGACTCCATGCAGTCCATGACCTCCGAGGATGTGGCAAACGGCACCACCTATCTCTCTGTCATGGAGCAGAACCTCTCCATGCTGAAAGAGGCACTGGGTTAAGGAGGCAGGATGATGGCTCAGCTCACTTGTCAAAAGCTCTGCGTCGGCTACGATGGGAAGCCCGTTCTGCAAGACCTTGATTTTGAGATCTTTGCGGGCGACTACCTCTGCATCGTGGGAGAAAACGGCTCCGGCAAGAGTACCCTTATGAAAACGATCCTTGGCTTGCAGCCGCCCATCAGCGGCAGAATTTTGACGGGCGACGGGCTGAGGAAAAATGAGATCGGCTATCTGCCGCAGCAGACCGTTGTCCAGAAGGACTTCCCGGCATCCGTGAGAGAGATCGTTCTCTCCGGATGCCAGGGGCGCTGCGGCAGCCGCCCATTTTATACCAAAGAAGAAAAGCAGCTTGCGGTGGACACCATGGAGAAAATGCAGATTGCGTCTCTCGCCAAGCGTTGCTACCGGACGCTCTCCGGCGGTCAGCAGCAGCGGGTGCTGCTCGCCCGCGCCCTGTGCGCCACACAAAAAATGCTGCTTCTGGATGAGCCGGTCTCCGGCCTTGACCCCAAGGTGACGGCGGAAATGTATACGCTCATTCAAAAGCTTAATTACGAGGATAGCATCACCGTTGTGATGATCTCCCATGACCTGAACGCGGCGCTGCAATATGCCAGCCACATCCTGCACATCGGGGACTCGGCATTCTTCGGCACGAAGGCGGCCTACCTGAATGAGTTTTCGCAGGCATGGCAGAAGGGAGGCGCGGCGCAATGACGGCGATTTTTGAAAAACTCGCGTTCTACTGGACCTATCCCTTTGTGCGCTATGCGCTTATTGTCGGTGTGCTGATCGCGCTCTGCTCGTCGCTTCTGGGCGTGACGCTGGTGCTGAAACGCTTTTCCTTCATCGGCGACGGGCTTTCCCATGTGGCCTTCGGCGCGATGGCGATCGCCGCCGTGCTGGGACTGACGGACGATATGCCCCTGACGCTGGGCGTCACAGTGGTCTGCGCCGTGCTGCTCCTGCGCACCGGGCAGAACACGAAGATCAAGGGCGACGCCGCCATCGCCATGATCTCGGTGGGGGCGCTGGCCATCGGATATCTTCTGATGAACCTGTTCTCCACCTCGTCCAACCTCTCCGGCGATGTGTGCAGCACACTGTTTGGCTCCACCTCCATTCTGACACTGTCAAAAAGCGAGGTCTTGCTGTGCGCGGGACTGTCCGTGGTGGTCGTGGCGGTGTTTCTGCTGTTTTACAACAAGATTTTTGCCGTGACCTTTGACGAGGATTTTGCCAAGGCGGTGGGCACAAAGGCTGACCTGTACAATCTGCTGATTGCCATCATCATCGCCGTAGTGATCGTGCTGGCGATGAATCTGGTGGGCTCGCTGCTGATCTCCGCGCTGGTGATCTTTCCGGCGCTGTCCGCCATGCGCATTTTTCAGAACTTCCGGTCCGTGACGGTCTGCTCGGCCGTGCTGTCGGTGAGCTGCGCGGCGCTGGGCATTTTGATCTCCATTTTAGCGGGGACGCCGGTGGGTTCCACCATCGTGGCGGTGGATATTCTGGCATTTTTGATTTGTTCGGCCCTTGGCCGCGCAAGGGGAGGGGAAGCGGGATGAAACGGCTTTTCTGCCTGCTGCTGGCTGTTTGCATGATGGTTTCCCTCTGTGCCTGCGGGAAAGACAGCGAAGAAGGCGCAGGAAATGACGCATCTTCTTCCAATGAAGAATCGTCTGCATCGACTGAGAGCATTCCAACGCCGGAAGATCAGCAATCCCCAGAGGAATCTGAGCAGTTGCAATCCTCCGCAGACGGCGTGGATGTGGATCTGACGGTGCTCAGCAGCACCATGGTCTACTCCGAAGTCTACAATATGCTCTACAATGACCCGGCGCATTATCTCGGCAAGACCGTCAAGGCAAGGGGGACGTTTTCCCTCTATCAGCTTGTGACAGACGGCGTTCTACAGCCTGACCCGGTATCCTACGCCTGCATCATTTCAGACGCGGCCGCCTGCTGCGCCGAGGGGATGGAATTTGTGCTGGAAGGCGATTATACCTACCCGGACGATTACCCGGAGCTGGGGGCGGAGATCACCGTCATCGGTGAATTTCAGTCCTATGAGGAAAACGGGATGACATGGTACCATCTGGTGAACGCAAGGCTGGCGTGATGCCGCGATAGCGCTGACTACATAGTAAGCGTGACGATTTCAGGGAGCAAGGTATTCCGGTGCAGCCTGACTGCAATTTATAAAAGTCGGACAAAGGGAGTCAGTTTTCCGCTGCAGAAAAATTCTCGTGAGGAAAGCGAGTGCTGAATTTGAGAGGGCTTCTTAAAGAATAGGCAGACTTAACATAAACTTTATTCCTGTTATGATAACATAATCTATAAATACCCTGCTCTGGACGGAACACTTCTGCAAGGAACCAGACAGGCTGCAAAAGCAGAAATGATCAACGATGGAGAATATGCATGACTTTTGAAATTCACAGCGATATCACCAATCGATCCATGGCCGTGGCCGCCCGCGCGATGCGCAGGGTGCTGCGGCGGAAGAGAAACATTATTTGGGCCATTTTCGACTGGAGCGTCTTTTTCATCAACGCTCTGCTGCTGATCCCATTCGACGGAGAGCCTTTTACGCTTGATGCCGGCACGGTGATTTCCTTGCTGGTAGAGGTGATGCTGCTGTCCGTTCTGCTGTTTCAGGATCGGCTCAACGGCATGATCGCCTGCAAAAACACGCTGGCAGGCACAAAGGAATATCATGTTGTGTTCGGCGAGGAGTCCTATACCGTTGTTACGGAGGTCGCCACCTCCACATTCCGCTATGAGCTGATCGACGCCATGGCGGAGTCGCAGGACTACATGATCCTTTTGATGAAAAAGCGGTTCGCGCAGCCCCTGGACAAGCGTACCCTTACCGGCGGGACGGTGGAGGAATGCAAACGATTTCTTGAGGAGAAGACCGGAAAGACGTTCCGGCGTGTGAAATGAACGGATTTTCTATAACGCCCTTTCGCGGGCTGCATCTGCTTCTGCTTTTGCTTACGGCAGCGGCGGTGCTGCTCGTATTCTTTCTGCTGCGTGGGAAACCGGGGGCATGGCGCGCCCGGTTTCTGATCGGCGTTTGCTTTTTTAATCTTGCGCTGTTTGCCGGCTACAAGCTCTCACTGTCCATGGACGCAGCGTATGTCCGTGCCTACTATCCCAACGGCTTCAACATTTTCAATGAGCTGCCGCTGCACCTGTGCAACATCAATCTGTTTCTGATCCCGCTGGGAGTGTGGAAGAGGAACCGCTCGATCATGGGGTTTTCATTCTTTGTAGCGCCCCTTGGCGCACTGATGGCGCTGCTCTTTCCGGAGCCCCTGTTCTCCGGCTTTTCGCTGTTAATGCCGCGAATTTTCGGCTACTATGTGACCCACGCAATCCTTGTTGTCTGTGGCCTGAGTCTTGCGACGCTGGGCTTTTACCGCCCCGACCCAAAGGATATCCCGCGAATCCTCAAGACCTTTGGCCTGCTTGCCGTTGGCGCGCACTGTATCAATCTCCTATTGCGCCTCACGCTCTGCCCGGAGGCAAACTACTTCTTTACTTACGGCGCGGAGATCGGCGTGCTCAAGCTGTTTTGGCGTATCATCCCGGCGCCGCTGCTTTACGGGCTGCCGGCGCCGCTGATTCTTGCAGGCTATATGTACGCGGTCTGTGCGCTGTCCCGCCTGACACGAGGAGCGGAAGAAGTGTCTTTTTCATAGATCGGATAAGTTTCGCAGAAAAAACAGGAGGATAAGACATTGCTGGATAGAAATGTAAGAGGAATCGGAATCGCTCTGTGCTTATTGACTCTCTTTATCTTCCTGTCCGGGTGCGGTTCATTGAAGGATGACACGCTTCTGACCGTCAATGCAGTGATCACGGAAATCGATACAGCAAAGCAAACCATAACGGTAAAAGACGATGCCGATGAAAGCACTTTAGGTGAAGAGTGTTTGATCGACTGCCCGTCCGTTCCTATGGTCTATTGCGACTTTGCCACGCAGAAGGTTACAAGGATTTCTTTTGAGGATTTACAGGTCAATGATAGGGTTATTGTGAGTATCAGAAGCTCGGAAATGGAGAACTTCCGAAGCGGCGGCAATGAGGAGGAAATGCTCGAGGTCGAACAATTGCAGTTGTATACGCAAAGACCTGCCGAATGAGCCTCGGCTGTCCCACGCTGCATCGAGGCTTCGAGATCGAACCGGAGAGCATGAAGTGGGTCATCCGGCACACCAACGCTAACATAGTCGAAACGGACTTCCTCGAGACCTGCAGCACCTCTTATGCCAATAGCACGGCACTGGTGGATAATCTTGTGAGGATACGCATATGAGCAATCAAAATAAACAGCTGTACATCGTAATCAGCCAGACCGGAACACTTCTGTCCCGGATCCTTAAACAAATCACCGGCGCAGAATATAACCACGCCTCCATCAGCCTGTCCAGAGATTTAGAGAGGATGTATTCTTTTGGCCGCAGGCATCCCTATAATCCGTTTTGGGGCGGCTTCGTGATAGAGTCGCCCCGTAGCGGTACCTTCAAGCGTTTTTCCGAAACCAAGGTGTTGGTTCTGAGCGTGAGTGTCACAGAAGAACAACACGCAGAGCTCAAAGAAATGCTCGATGTGATGTGGAAGCGGAGGAGGAAATACAGTTACAACTATATTGGCTTATGTCTGGCATACTTCCATATTGTCTGGAAGCAGGAGGGCTGCTATTACTGCTCAGAGTTTGTCGGAGAGCTTCTCGCAAAAAGTCGGGTTGACGGCACGGAACAGTTACGTTCCTCCATCATACAGCCGATGCAGTTCCTTAGAATGCCGCACACACTGCTCTACTGCGGAAAGCTTCGCGAATACATGTGTGACACCTGTTCTGAGGGCATATGTGAAGATGCAGCGAACCGCACAGTGCATAGGAGACTGCCATAACAGCAGACAAGGGGGCGCGTGATCGAGTATCTGCAAAGGTGTGGTTTTGATCCGCCGACGTGGCCTCTGCTTTTTGCAGTCATAATGGATATTCGTCTTGGACATGTTGACCACAGGGGTTGTGTTCCTCATACACAAGTCCTGCGGTCATTGGATATCTCCGGGGGCTTGGGGCCGGTCATTTCGACCGTGTGTACCCGCTTCCTTGGCCGGCGACCATGGAGATGGACCAGATTCCTGTGGAAATACCTGGTCAGATAAGATGGGCTGCCGCGACTTTGGCGTTGCTTACTGTGCCCCGGTCCCTTTTTCCGCGCTGCTTCTATTACGAAGAAAGCAAAAAACAGCGGCACAGAGAGTTTGCTCTGTGCCGCTATATGCTTTATGCGTTGTATAAACCCCTTACACGCTATCTGCTCTTTTGCTCTGTCTGAGTGAGCGGCAGACGATATACCCTGCCGGAGCGATCATGATCAGAATAAAAATGCTGATCAGTTCATTCACTTCGGATGGCGCAAAGCCCTGCAGCATAGTAATGAGGTTGTTTGCGAAATGCACGAGGATGGGAAACAGCAGGTTTCTTTTCTTCTCGTAAAGGATTCCCGCGGCAATGCCCATGAAGGTAGCGTAGACAGCCTGCACGATATTCAGATGGTAAACGCCAAAGAGCACGGATGACATTAAAATCGCGGCCCAAGCGGGGGCGAATTTCCGCATGGAGCGAAGCACAATGCCGCGGAACAGAATCTCTTCTACAACAGGTGCAGCAATCACCGCGATCATAAATGTTCCAAATGCATTTCCGCCGGCAATATTTTCAGCACCGGCGTTCATTGCCGCAACGCTTTTTTGAAGCGAGGGGAGCTGTTCTGCCAGCATGATCCAAAGACCGGAGATGCCACAAATGCCAAATCCCACGACCAGACTGCCGAGCACGTCTTTGAAATTTGTCGCTGTGCGCGGTTCGCTTATCTCTTTCCTCCAAAGCAGTTTATAGAGCGTGAAGAATACAAGGATAAGAACAGCGTAGATCAAAATCTCGCCCCAATATGAGTGTTTCATAAATTGCTGCGGGGAGATATGAAAAACATCCAAAACGAGTCTTTCCACAAGGAAGTACAATAGATTGGACAGCAAAAAATGCAGTGCGATTGCAAGAATGGGAATAGCGAAATATCTTTTTTTCATCATAGGTCAATTTTTTCTCCTGTCTGTATTTTTGAGGGGACTGCTGCAGTATAACAGATTTAACTTAAAGTCTTCGTTAAGGGGCGAAGCCGCAATCTTTCGGAAGCGGCATCGCAAATGGACACTGTTCATCTTCCCTGTCGAACCTTTTGACCCCTCTCTAAAAGATGTTTTCCTCATAGTTGGTGACATGCTGAATTTGGCATTAGGCTCCTTGCGTTCTGCAAAGCTTTTGGAGTTCAAACAGAAAATACCAACAGCCAAAGCGACTGTGGGTATGATCAAATCAGATTGTACGAGCTGACGCTACCTTGTCAATCTCTGCAGGTCCGTAGGTTGTCTCAAGGGAAAATCGGAGCCGTTTCGGCTCCGATTTGTGCTTTTTACCGCCATTCGCTCGGCGGATTTTCCGTTGTTTCCGTCCAGACCTGCCCGCTCCAATCCTATTCTGGGTCAAAACTGGGTCAGGAACTGTAATGTCCGGAGGGGACTGGCGAACTGCAACCTTGCGCCACAGTCCACGCGATCTATCCTCATACCACAAATGGAGTAAAGACCAGCGTTTCATGGGTGTATTTGTCCATCATGGCAGTCGCTTCGGCCTCGGTGACGGAGTGAAAGTCACCACTGTTGACATACTGATCCGTTGTGACGGAGTAGTGCCATGGTGAGCCGCCGGAGCCGTCATCCAGATACAGCAGCGTTTCCAGATGCTGTAACTCGCCGCTGGTATAGCGGTAGTAAGAGTAGCTGCTTTCAAATGCGCTGCTGCTGCCTTCGTTTGCCAGACTGCCATCGGTGCAGAGATACCAGCGGTTACGGTTCCAACCGTTGACCACGCGGACGGCTCTCGCTCCGCCAGAGCGGTAGACGTTGAAAATCACGGCGTGTCCTTCATCCCAATTCGCGCCGAGCAGCAGCTCAGGGATCCCATCACCGTCAAGATCGCGCAGCAGCCAGCCGGGTGTCTGGTAGTAGTCATTCGCTGTCAAAAGATCAGAACTGAACTCCGTTTCGATGCCTTGTGTACCAGCAAAGCGGAGATCGCAGATATTGGCCAACAGCTCATCGTAATCGGGATACCCGGTTACGCGGGGCCAGAAAGTAAACACCGCGCCTGCGGCAAGATAGCTTGTGGAAACGGGAGATTCTGTCAATGTAACGATCAGGCGCCCGGTTCCATCTGCGGTTATGTCTGCCGCGAGAGTGCCGCCAATATCCGCTGCGCCGGAGATATGCAGGATATTCATCTGCGGGTCATAGCTTCCTGCTGTATTGTCGACAGAAGTAAACTTATAGATGCCAAGGTATACCTCATAGCTGCCATCGGTGTTTTTTCGGATTGTCAGATTGGAGCCCATGTCATCGGCGTAGCTGCCGATGAGGGCATCTGCCGGACTGCTTTCATTTTCCACACGGAAGCTCTCCGCCATCATGCGAAGCTGCGTTGCCTGCACTTCAACCTCTGACTCGTCCGCATTGTCGCAGCTCCAATGAGTTTCTACCCAGTAGCAGGATTCATTGGATAGCACGGGATAGAGGTAGACGATCGTGTTGCTTAACCCTTCCTGTGTGACGCAGCGGTAGTATCCGTCCAACTCTTCTATGGCGCGACCGGCGTTTTGCAGACCGGCCAGCTCATCTGCAAGGCTGTCCTGCTTCACAACGCTAAGGTAAGCGTCGCTGTTGTCAGCCAACCACACGCGAGTTCCGAGATTACGCAGCCATTGACCAACAATGCAGATGCTCCAATCATCCACATAGAAGCGGTTCGCATCGGCAGCTTGCGTATCACCGACCTGAAAACTGTCAGGCAGAGGGGAATCTCCCTCGGTGTACGGCCAAGTGATATGGGTGCTCCGGTAGGTATCTCCGTCAATTCGGATATAGATATTGCCATTGTTCGTAACTGTGTGCTGCACGCCGTCAGCTGTGGTGATGTAGAGTGTCATCGTACTGCCGTTGAGCGACTCTGGTTCACTGATATACCGTCCGCTACTTTTGTTGATGAGTGCAACCGCCTCGGCAATTTCGTCTGCATTGAAGTCTTTATACTGCTTGTCGGTCGCCTGCGGCATAATCGTCAATTCAACACGCACCACATCATCCACGCGCAGATTTTTCGCCCACTTCATCGTTTCGTGTTCCGGATTTGTCAGAAAGCACACCGCCACAGCGATGCACACGATGGCTGATGCCGCAACGATCCAGAATGCGGGCTTTTTGTAGTGAAGCGCATTCCGCACACGCTCCTTGACGCCGACTTCCCCGAACGCCAGCGGGCAGGAGATGACCGCCTTGTGCGGCATACTGCACGCAAGCAGAACCGTGGAATAGGTCTTGACGGCGCTCTCGTCCATCGTGCGGATCACCCGCTCATCGCAGGCCAGCTCAATGTCACGGCAGAGCAGCGCATAGGCCAGCCACAGCAGCGGGTTGAACCAGTAGACGGCCAGCAGCGCAAAGCCCAGCGGCTTCCACCAGTGGTCATACCGTGCGAGATGCGCCCTCTCATGGGCCAGTACATTCTGCCGCTGCACCTCGTCCAGCCCGGAGGGCAGGTAGATGCGTGGTTTTACGATACCGAGGATGAACGGCGAGGAAATGGCATCGCAAAGATAAATGTCTTCCTGAATGGGGAGCGATACGCTCACACGCCGGCGCAGCCGAAAATAGCTCACCAGCGCATAGAGCAGCATGGCCCCAAGGCCGATGAGCCACACCCAGCCTGCGATCTCCGTCCAGACATAGAGTGGGTTGACGCTCATTCCCGGCACGGCGGCAAAGTGCTCGCTGAGGGAGGGATTCACAGCGTTGTCGATGACGCTCACGCCGCTGGTGATGGTCGGCGCAGGGTCAAACTGTACGGCTGCGGGATTGACCGTTTCGGCACTGGGGATCAGGCTCAGCGCACTTTCAATGGAAAACGGCAGGACCAGCCGCAGTGCGACGATGCCCCAGAGCAGGACGTTCATCCACTTGGGCGAACGCTTTGATACCAGGCGCAGTACCAGCACGGCCAGCACCAGCCAGCTTGCGGAAATGCTCAGATTCAAGAGCTTCAAAAAGACGGCGGCCATTGGCTCACTCCTTTCCGCAGCGGTCGATCATGCGCTGAATTTCCGCAATGTCCTTCTCCGAAAGAGACTTCCGCGTGG
>ENA-UEQE01001893-UEQE01001893.1-human-gut-metagenome-genome-assembly--contig:-NODE-1893-length-16121-cov-7.163052_pt1 | contig 16121 bp, 10 predicted proteins | sample MGYA00242934_ERZ507935 | MGnify/ENA primary metagenome ERZ507935 (study PRJEB26167, sample SAMN06115423) | human gut metagenome | host: Homo sapiens | place: China:Anhui | collected 2015-03-30... | reverse complement strand
ATGACGGGTTAATTCGGATCTTGTTTTATTATGCATACGGTTTACTGTTTTATGTAAACCTTTTTCAGGACGGGACACGGTTCTGCCGTCTCGACCGTCGGACTTGGTCGGACCTCGTCGGACAATAACGGTGTTGAAGCGTGATCGGGCTTATTGGTTTCGTCGGCAATTCGGGGCGATGAGGGCCGGGGCTTACGCCGATTTCCCCGAGGCGTATTGCCGTGTCCGGTGACCGCGCGTTTTTTCGTCATACCGGAATTGTTGCCGAAAAGGGGCTGCTGACCGATGGGAGCGTCCGAAAGAATAAGGGCCGGGAAGGCAAGCGCGAGACGATGCCGTGAGAATTCGCAGTTTCTTCGACCGCTTTCCCGCAAGGTCAACGGTATGTCTGCCAGATGCTTGCCGTATTGTGCAGGTGCGGGGTCATTGTCTTCGGGGTGAGTCGATACGACTGTCGTGGCGAGGGCGCGTTTCCCCCGTGACGGACCGTCCGTAGCAGATATTCCGAACCGCTCTATACGACGAATCCCCGCTCTTTACGAGAGCGGGGATTGCATTCGGTCGCTACCGGCAAGTCGCGATCAGTATTCGAGGCGGATCGAGGCTTCGCCGTCGAAGTCGTCGATGAGGACCGACTCCGTCGTCTCGTCATACCGGCCGCCGGTTACCCGGACGGGTTTTTTGCCCTGAGGATGCGGCAGGCGAACCGCCAACCGCGACGGTTTCCGCTCCGGGTCGCACGTGACGGTCGCCTCGATGTATCCCTCGCCGACATGGGAGCGAACCCGGGCGTCGATCCGTCCGAAATAACTCCGGACGCCTTCGAGGTCGATCCGCTCGCCGTCGGCGAACCAGGCCCGGGGAGCGACTCGGAACAAATGCAGCGTGTCGGCATCCTCCATGTAGAGCATCCAGCGGGTTTCCATCAGGAAGTTGGCCTCCTCGTGGGTCTTGTGGGCCGACAGCTTGTACATGTGTTCCCAGAACGTATAGGTCTGCCGGTCGGCATGGGGGGCTACCGTGTGGTAATATGTGCTCAGGAACGGTTTGACCATGTCCGTTTTGGCCTGATACCAGTTGTGGCGGCTGTAATAGGGTTGGCTGAAGGCCGAGTTTTCCTGAAACATCAGCTCGCTGTGGTAGTCGAGCAACATGCGCGCCGCCGGCTCGTCGGGTTCGATCACCTCGCAGAATACCAGATACATCGGGCCGAGCAGTCCGTCGGGGACGGTGAAGGTTCCGTGCGAGCGGAACTTCTCGTTTTTCAGGAACAGCAGGCGGGGGCCCGGGGCCTCTGCCCATGGAGCGGCGGTGGGGCACCATGTGCCGTCGCCCAGCGGTACGACGGGCGACTGGGCCAGCGACTGGAAAAACGACTCCCTGACGTCCTGTCTCCATGCCTCGGCCTCGCGGCGGAGACTGTCGCCGCAGGCGGGGTCGATGGCACCCAGCGTTTCGGCCATCCGGCTCAGTCCCAGATAGCCGTATCCGTTGAGCATGAACTGGTGGAAAGGATCTTCCGGGTCGGCCACCTTGCCGTCGATCATGCCGTAGCCCTTGCCGCGCAGCTTTTCGTCGAAACTTTTGGCCCGCCAGCGCATCAGGTAGTCGCAGGCTTTGAGTAGCTTGGGGCGTATCTGCTCAATCCATGCTCGGTCGCGCGTGTAGCGGAAATATTCGCCGACTGACCACAGCGCCGCTCCCGTTTCGACCGTGTAGCCGTTATAGTTTTCGATGTTCCCGTCGGGCTGCTGGGTGTCCAGAAAGTAGTTCAGCGCCCGTTTGGCCTGCTGTTCCCGTCCCATCGAAGCGTAGAACTGAATGATCGGGGCGCTTTCGGTGCCGATGGGCGAGTATACGCCCACGTTCGCGGCCAGCGTTCCGTCGGGTTCCGTCCCGAACGTAATCAGGTCGAGATGGAGCAGGCCGGCCCGGAGCATCTCGTCGATTCGCTTTTCGGGCAGCCGGATGCGGGCGGCCCGGCCGAGTTTTTTCTGCCAGTAGGCCTTGCATTCGACTTGCCGGTCGGAAAAGTTCTCCCGGGTCAGCGCATCGGCCGTTTCGGCCGAAACCGGCTCGTGCGGGATGAGAAAATCGATTTCTATCCGTTGGCCGGGCCGGAGCAGTATGGCGGTTTCTTCTTCATGCAGGGCTTTCCCGTCCACTTTGGATATGCAGCTTATGCGGTTTTCCGAAAAGCCGGTGTAGCCCCGCCCGCCGTCGAAGCGGTAGGCGGCCGACGGACGCGGCGCCTTGAACCATGCGTAACGCGGGACGGAGCCCGTGTTTTCCGCGATCGTCCGGATATACAGCGCTACGAGCGGTTTGGCGGCCGTGTCTTGCCGTTGTACTTGCTCCAGTTGCTTCGACTGTTCGTCGGTGAATACCCGGCCGGCGGAGTGCCGGTCGGAAATCAGGTAGTGCGTGCCCCGCACCGTTCGCTCGTTCAGAGGCGTTCCGGCGAGCGACACGAACGACGTGCTGCGGTAGACGATGTCGTCGTCGGTCATTTCCGAGTGATAGATCGGCAGCACTCCGTCCTCGAGTCTTCGCCGGATATTGTCCATGACGCCCACGCCGCGTCCCAGCGCGTAGCGGTATTCGATATGGGTCGGAGACGTTTCGGGCAATACGACGGCCGAAGAGGAGTTCATCGGCTTGATCACTTTCTCGTCCAGATAGGTATCCTCGAGTTCCTCGGCGATCTCGAACATCCGCATGTCGCGGCTCAGTCCCAGCCAGATCGGGACGTTGGAGCGGCGTGTCCGGGCCGAGGCCGACGCGAAGGACGTTTCCGGCTCGCGCTCGATCCGCTGGATCTTGGTCAGATTTTTTCTCGACAGGATGTCGTTTTCCGCTTCGTCGTAGCTTCGGTCGTCTCCTCCGGGCAGTACGATCGTGCCGTAGGCCGGGATGTAGATCGGGTTCTCGGAGCCGACGTCCCGCAGGAAGAAGGAGAACGAGCTGCTGCCGGCCCGGACGTGAATCAGCGTCGATTCGGGGCCGGTTTGCGTTCGCGCGCTGTCGATCCGGCAGGCGACGGCGGCTTCGGCGCCCGGCGCGAAGCGGAGCGCGTCCTTCCGACGGGTCGCCTGTCCCCGGACGGCGCGGACGGAGCCTATCCGGCCGTTTTCGGCTTGCAGGGAGACCTCGGCCGGAGCATTTTTCCACAAGACGGTGATCGTTCGTTCCGGAGCGTCGCCTCCGGTCAGAAGGGCCGGAAATGCGCACAGTCCGGCGAAGATCAGGGCGAAAAGTTTTCGGTTCATTCGTTTTGGGGTTAGTTCTACGGTACAAAAATAACATATTTCCTCGCTTGGGCAAACGGCGGCCCAACTGCGATATGCCGTTCCTGCGGACCGTTGTTCGGGGAAAATTTGCTAACTTTGCGTAAAACGATCAATAACGAAGATGCCATGAGTCTCGAAAAACAGATCAACGATGAAATCAAGGCCGCTATGCTCGCCAAGGAGAAAGTGCGCCTGACCGCGCTGCGGGCCGTCAAGTCCGAAATCCTGCTGGCCAAGACGGCCGACGGCTCCGAAACGATAGCCGACGATGCCGTGCTGAAAATCGTCCAGAAGCTGGTCAAGCAGCGCCGCGAGTCGGCCGCCGTCTATACCGAAAGCGGTCGTCCCGAACTGGCCGAGAACGAACTGGCCGAAGCCGCCGAACTCGAAGGTTTCCTGCCTGCTCAGATGAGCGGGGTCGAGCTGGAGAGCGCTCTGAAAGCCATTATCGAACAGGTGGGAGCCAAAGCGCCGTCCGACATGGGTAAGGTGATGGGCGTCGCTACGAAGCAGTTGGCCGGCCGTGCCGACGGCCGCGCGATTTCCGAAGCGGTGAAGAAGTTGCTCCAGCAGTAGAAACATCGGAGCCTCCGGAATATGCGGTTTGGCTGGAGCGGGGTTCGCTTTGGAACACGGGTTTCGGAGATGTCCGGAAAGGGACGCAACAAGACGATACGTCCGCTTTCGGTATAGAGGGCAGAAGGGAACGTGGAGTAGCCGGTGTGAAAGTCTTTTCCCCGATTGTCGGATGACGATTATGTAACTTCCATGTGCCAAGTATGTTCGCATCCGGAATTTCCGTATCTGCTGGCTGTGGCTTGCGCCCGCAGGTTGCGTATCCGGTCGGGCCGCTGCCAATGAAGTCTCTTCCGTCGGGAGCGGTTTCATACGAAGAAACCGGAAACATATGGAACTCGGAAACCGGTACGATAAGGTATGCAATCGGTTGTCGGATATGCCGGAACGCCGGCGGGCGGAAGTCGCGGGGATGTCCGAGCTTGCGGCGGATGCCGCGAGAGAATCGCCGGAGGCCCGGTGCGGACCGAATCGGAGCGAAGGGTCCGCGTTTTTTCGGGTACGGTGTCCGATGTACGGTTTTTTTCGAGAAAAACGGGAACCGTTGCGAATCGGAACGGTTGACGAAGACGGGCGGATCATGCCGGAATAATAAAAAGCGGGACGCGCTGCGTCCCGCTTTTTTATTTGTCGTTTTGCGGCCGGCCGCTAATAGTAGCTGATGTTGCGTCGGTCGCGGAAAGTAAAGGTATCGCCGAATAGGACGGTCGTTTCCGTGCGGTCGTACCAGTTGTTCCGCTCGTCGCGCTGCATCGTGAAGTCGCTGACCAGCATGTCGCTCTCGATGTGGATATACTCCCCGAAGTCGTCGTAGGTGTAGACCGTGTTGCCCTCGCGGGCGATCGTGTTGAACAGGTCGTCGTTATACAGGTTCCGAGTCCGGCTCGTCGAGGTCGTGTTATCCTCGAAGGTTTTGACCACCTCGTCCTGGTACGAGAGCAGGTTGCCGTTCTCGGCGTTGAACTGGAACGTCTCGGTCGCTACGGCCGTGTAGCTGACTTTGACGTATTGCCCGTCCTCCTTGACATAGTTTCCCTCGTCGTCCGTCTTGTATTCTTCGCCGCTGTACTCGGTCACCCGCTGCGCGGGAAACTCGCCTGCATAGGTCGTCTCGGACCAGACCGTGCCGTCGGGGGCCTTGACCGTCATCCGGTCGCCGCTGACCTCGAACCCGAATTCGAGCCGCTGGCCTTGGGCGTTGATGACGACGGACGTCAGGTTTTTCAGGAACCGGGGCTGGAAAACGTACAGGTAGTCGAGCTGGTTGTATTCGAAAATATCCTGCTCGACCTCGATGTACTTGCCGTGATCGCCGTACAGGAACGTGACCGTCATTTGGTCGCTCGTGATCGACGTAACGAGGCTGTCGGCATTGTACGTGCATTGGAAAGCGTATTCCACCGGGTTGTTCGCGGCGTCGTACCCTTTGATCTTGTACGAGGTAATATAGCCGTTGCGGTCGAACAGGGCCGTGTTGACGCCGTCGAACAGCGTGTCCACTTTCTGCACCTCGCCGAACAGCTTGGCGAAATGGAGGCTGTTGCTGTCCCATACGGTCGTTTTCTCGGTCGGCACGGGCGGATTGGGATCGCCTCCCTCTCCGCCTCCGTTGCCTCCGCCGTTTCCGTTGTCATCCTTGCCGCACGAGAGCAGCAGCAGGGCAGCGGAAAGGACCAGAGCCGGCGCGAAATATTTCTTTATGGTCGTCATATGTTTAAAATTGAATTGGTTGCGCATTCTTTCGAATGCGTCGTCCGGTTAAATAAAGCTGCCCTGCATTCGCATGCAGGGCGGCTGAGTATTTCCTGCGAAAAAGGTTAATAGGTGACGGTTCTGTCGAGCACCTCGCCGTCGTACGAGCCGCCGGAATAGGTGGCCTTGATCCAGTTCTGGTGCTCGTCGTACTCGTATGCGATGTCGAAATTCTTGCTTGCGTCGTCTATGTCCTCGACTCTCGTCATATCCAGATTGTCGTTGTAGACGGCTTTCTGCTGGATGTCGCCTCCGGTCAGTTCCGAAATCGAGTTGATCCGGTCGTCGTTGTATTTGCGGTCCATGGCTCCGAAAGGATCTATGATGTGGTGGACCAGAAGATTTCCGTTTTCCGGATTGACGGTGAAGGTTTCCGTGGTGGCATAGTAGCCTTCGCCTTTGTATTCCGACATGAATTCGCCGGAGAAGGCGATGGGCGTGGCGCCCTCCTCGTCCCCGTCATAGACGATGTTGCCCTGATCGCCCGATACGTTGATGGCGATCGAGGTGCTGTATTCGGCATCTGCGGCCGTGATGCTCGACAGGTTCTTGATGAAACGGGGCAGCCATACTTTGAAATCCGTGTTGAACGAGTAGCTGAGGTTGGTGAATATGTTATCCGTGCTGACGTATTTCCCGTGATCGGCGTAGCCCAGATCGATGGCGAACTCGTCCGTCGCGATCTTCGTCAGGCGGTTCTCTCCGTCGTAGGTGAGCGTGAAGTGGACCGTCGTCGAGCCGTACATTCTGTCGTAGGACGAGAGCATGCCGTTATCGTCGAATGTCAGGTTGTAGATGAACGTGTCGTCCAGATGGTTGCCGAAAACGGATACCGTTTTCACGTCGCCTTGGAGATTCATCCGCGAGCGCGAGCTTCTGTCCCAGATAATGGCCGGTTCGGTAATCGCGGGCTCGCCGGCATCCTGGGTAACGGTGATCGTTACGTCGTCGACTCCCTCGGCCTTGATGACGATCGTGGCGTTCTGCGGGTCGGTCGTCGTATTGCTCTGTGCTTCGACCGTGATCGTGCCGTCGGCCGTGCCTTCCGCGTTTTTGAGGGTCAGCCAGCCCGCCTCGGTCGTCGCTTTCCAGCTGACGTTCTCGGCCTTGACATCGATCGTCTTGGGGGTGTCGGGAGTCGCCGTGAAAGTCAGGGTTCCCGGAGTGGCGCTCAGCGAGCGTACCGGCGCTTCATCGTCGTCGTCGCACGAGACGGTGCCCAAAGCCAGCAGGCTGGCGCATGCGAAATAGAACAGTTTTTTCATAGAAAATGTTATTTAAGATAATGATAAGGAAATAACAGACCTCGGATTTCGACTTTATGTTCGATCCATGAATTTTTCTCAACGACCGGAGCTCCTGGGTGAATCCGATTTGACCGAATTGAATCGGAATCGCACGGTGCGTTGATTCTACATGCAAAGATAATTAAAAAATTGTAACGGACGGCCGATGTGCGTATTTCGGTCGGAACGTATCGTAGGTCCGGAAGGTCCGTTCGATACTTTTAGAAATAAATCGACCTTGTCGGGTGATATTTCGTAATGTTTCCGGCGGTTTTTCTTGCGAATCAAAAGGCGATTTTTCGGACGAATTTTATGCCCGTTCGTCGTTGCGGGTAGAATCGTTGCGGTTTTCGGATGCGCGGTCTCCGGAAAACCGACATTCCGGTCTCGGTCGGCGACGTAATCGGGAATGGGATTTTTACGTTGATTTCTTGCTCGTTAGCCTGTTTTTGCTATATTTGTACAAAACGAAAAGGAGCGTTTGCTTGTTGCGGGGAAAGCCGGGTCCGCGTCCGGCATACGCCGGACATCCGGTGCGGAATACGGGCGCAGGCCGGCGGGTTTCCGTCCGGGCAGGGAGCGTTCCCGATCACGAATCACCCGACAAATGAAAACGATCCTGTCGCTCGTCGCGCTGCTGGCCGCGACGGCCGGCCTTCGCGGTCAGGGCGGCGCCTCGGCCGACGATTCGGGACCGGCGCCCGACGCGTTGCGCGAGTGGAGCGTCGAAGAGACCGATGCCTTGCTCAGCGGACTATTGGCCGCATACGACGATTCATGGGAGGCCTTGTCCCGTTTCCGTTTTTCTTTCGTACGCTATGCGCCGCGCGGTTACGACCGTAGCCGCAGTCGCTTTCTGTTTGCCGGGGTCGATCTGGCCGATCCTGCGACGGGGGCGGTGCGTTGGGGCGCGATGACGGCTCTCCGGGAGGCGCGCGTGTCCGGCTCGGTGTCGGGCGGCGTGCTTCCCGGTACTTTCGCACTCGGCGCCGAAGCGGGACTCAGCGAGTTCGAGGCCGATCCTGCGGCCGACGTGCGGGGCGGGCGCTTCGGGTGGATGTTTGCCGAACGCAGGTTCCGCTACGGCCTGCGTGCCGGCGGAAGCACCGGGCTCATGCGCGGAGGCTGGGCCGTTTCTGCGGCCGTGTCGCGCCGTTGGGGATACGATGCCCGCATCCGGGGCGTCTATTCCGACGATTGGACCGTCTATGCGGCGGTCGCTAAGCGCTGGGGCGAGTGTCACTCGCTGACGGCGTCGTTCGTCGAGGCTCCTTCCGAGCGGGGGCTTCGCAGTGCGACGGTAGCCGAGGCCTTCTCGCTGACGGGCGATCCGCTTTACAACCCGGCATGGGGCGTACAGCGCGGTCGGACGCGCTCCTCGCGCGTGAGCGTCGACCGTTGTCCGCTGGCTCTGCTCGCATGGCGGTTCGATCCGCCGGACTCGCCCTGGCGGCTAACGACGACGTTCGCCGGCGCGTGGGGACATTCGTCGCTCAGCTCGTCCGACTGGTACGATGCTTCCAGTCCGCAGCCGGATTATTACCGCTATCTCCCCGGCTTCCTCGACAATCCGGAAGCGGCCGAAACGGTGCGCGAGGCATGGACCGGCGGAGATCCGCTCGTGACGCAGATCGATTGGGAGGAGCTCTATCGGGCCAACGCCCTGCGGGGCGACTCGTCGGCCGCCTATGTCGTGGCCAGCGACGTCAGTCGCCGCAAGAGTGTGCAGCTCGTATCCTGTTTTGCTTACGATCCGTCGACCTGGGTGAGCCTGACGGGCGGACTGCGGGGGCATGCGGGCCGGACGACCTGCTTTCGCCGGCTCGACGATCTGCTCGGCGCGGCCTATCTGACCGACATCGATCCCTATCTGATCGACGACCGCTATTTCGGCGACCGTTTGCAAAACGATCTGCGTCGTCCCGGCCGCCGGGTCGCCGAAGGCGAGGCTTACGGCTATTTTTACGATCTCGATTACGTGCGCTTGGAGTGCTGGCTGCTCGTGCGGCTGCGCCGCCGCAACCGACCCCGCTGGAGCGGCTATGCCGGTTTGCAGGCGGCCCGGATCGGGTTCTCGCGCAACGGGCGCTATGAAAAGGAGCTGTATGCCGGGCGGGCTTCGTTCGGCCGTTCCGAGCCGTTGCGCTTCACCGACTGGACGGTCAAGGCGGGCGTAGGATACCGTTTTTCGCCCCGGCATGGTCTGGCGCTCGATCTGGCCTGCGGCCGGCGGGCGCCGCTGGCCGGCGACGCGTTCGTGTCGCCCCGCTATCGCAACGAGACGGTTCCCGGGGTCGGTCAGGAACGTTTCCTGAGCGGCGAACTCGGCTACCGGCTCGACGCAGGGAGCGTGTCGCTGACGCTGAGCCTGTACGGGACGCTGTGTTCGGACGGGACGCAGGTCAGGCGCTATTACGACGATCTGGCCTCGGTTTACTCGGATATGATGCTGTCGCAAATCGGACGGCTTTACGCCGGGGCGGAACTCGGCGCCGAGTTCCGGTTCGCTTCGCGGCTGGCGCTCCGTGTGGCTGCGGCCGAGTCGCGGGCCGTTTATCGTAACGACCCGGCCGTTGTGATCCGCTCCGACAAGGACGGGCACGTAATCTCGGATCGCTCGCGCACGCTGCTCCGGGGGCTCGATTTGGGCGGTTCGCCGCGTCGCGTGGCTGCGGCCGAGCTGCGCTACGAGGGCGCGGGGATGTGGACTCTTTCCGCCTCGGCGGCCTATGCGGGAGAGCATTACGTGTCGCCGAGCCCGCTGTATCGGATGCGGCGCGTGTGGGACCGGGCGGCCTCGCCCGAGGCGGTCGGGACGCTGACGGGGCAGGAGCGTTTTCCCGGGGCCGCGACGATCGGACTGTTCGCCAGCAAGACGTTCCGTCTCGGGGCCCGCTATCTGTCGCTGAGCGGATCGGTGGACAATCTTTTCGATGACCGCCGGATCGTTCACAGCGGCTACGAGTCGATGCGCCTGCGCAAGATCGGCTCGGGTGCGGGCGCGGGAGTCGAGCCTTTCGGATCGAAATATCTGTACGCTTATGGCCGCACCTGTTATCTGACCCTTAATTTCCGTTTCTGATGAGATTCTTGTCCGGTTGGTTTCTTCGTTTTGTCCGGCTGTCGTCCCGCTGTGCCGGGGAGAGGGGGCCGGCGGGTCGCGATCTCCCGTCCTGCGGGTCCGCGAGCCGGTTTCCTGCGGCGGGAGCGATTCCCGGTTTCCTCGTTTCTCCGGAGCTTTCGGGCGATGGGAAACCTGTGCGACATTCCGGCCGGCTCCGGGGGAGCGGGAAAAACTCGTCTCCGTTGCCGGAACGGCCGATTGTCCGCAAAATGACCTGCGTAAAACGGGTTCCGACGGTATTGTGCGATCGACCGTCGCCGTTTCCGGAACGAAGAAAAGCTCGCAATCCGGGTATATCGTTCTCCGTCTTGCCTCCGGCGGCCCGAAGTTTTTGCTTCGCAGGGCCGTTGCCGCCGATTTCCTGTTGTCGTGCCGACTGCTTTCTACCGCAGGAAGCGGATATGCCGGGGACGGGGAGCCGGGCCGATGTCGCAGGACGCGCTCTCCGTGGCCGGGCGGTCGGTTTCGTGTCGCCTGTCCTGCATGCCGGGCAGTGCGGGTCCGTGCGGCTCGCGACGGGGCGGTCTTCTTCTCCCTCGGTCCGGGTATCGGTAAGAACGGTCCGTGCGCAGGAGCCGCTGTCCGTGTTCCGCCGCCTCGACGCGTTCGTCGGCCGGGTTTCCCGGCGCGTGCGGCGGTCCGAATTTTCGGAGCCTGCGCGACGGATACTTCCGAAAGCGCTTCCCGTCTTCGGAGCCGCCCTGCTCGGGGCGTGCGGTTACAACGAGTTCGGGCCGCCGGGAGACGGGCGGCCCGCCGCGCCGCTTCCGAACATGACGGTCTCGTCGCTCCGCTCGCTCTGCGCCGACGGTCCGATACGTATCGAGGGAAGCGGGGCCGTGCTGACCGGCTATGTGACGACCTCCGACCGGGCGAACAATTTTTACCGCAGCTTTTTCGTCGAGGATCGGACCGGAGCGCTCGAGGTGCGGGCCGGACTGTACGACCTGCACAATATGTACGGCCTCGGGGAACAGGTCGCGCTGCGCTTGGACGGACTGTCGGCGGCGCTCGACGACGGCCTGCTCCGCATCGGGTTGCGGGGGACGGATTACGAGCCTGTGCTGGATATGGAGAGCCGGGTCGTTGTCGCAAGGCATGTCGTTCGTACCGGCCGGACGATCGATCCCGCACCGATGCCGCTCGCTCCGAGCCGGTTCGCCGAGGCGAAGCTCGGATCGCTTGTCCGGGTGGCCGGTTTGCGCATGGAACCGGTGCGCGATACGACTTGGGCCGTGCCGGCGCGTCTGTCGGCGGACGGAACGCCCCGGACGGCCCTGCTGAAGTTCCTGACGGATGGGGGCGATTCGCTCTATGTCTCGACGAGCGGCTACGCCTCGTTCGCCGGCGATACCGTTCCGCGCGGGCGGCTGGAACTGACCGGTATTCTGCTTCGGGGCAAAGTCGGCGGCAAGATGGTTTACGAACTCAAAATGAGGGATCGGTATGACATACAGAGCGATTGAGTGGAGTCTGGCGGCGCTGGCGCTGGCCGGCTGCGTGGAAAAGCATGCGTTCGTGGCGGACGACGGGCCGTTGCCTGTCCCGCCCGGGACGACCGGGGTGAGCGTTGCCCGGCTGCTTTCTGAGTATCGGGGATATCCTTTGCAGGTGAAGGACGATTGGCAGCTGGACGTCGTCGTGACGGCCAACGACCGTTTCGGGAGCTTTCGGAACGCCCTGTGGGTTCGGGACTCGACGGGAGGGATTCAGATCAAGGTTTCGGGCGACGAGCTGTTTCTCGATTTCCCGGTCGGGCAGCCGCTGCGGGTTCGATGTCAGGGGCTGGTGCTGGGCGACTATGCCGGGGAGGTGTCGCTCGGTGCGGCCTCGGGCGATCCGGCCTATCCGAACGGGTTCATCGCTCGGGACGACCGGACCTATTATCTGAAACCTTACGGCGAACCTGGAGAGGCGTTGCCCGATACGGCGACTTTTGCCGGGCTCGACGACCGGCGTCTCGGCTCGTTAGTCGCTTTCGAGCGCGTGCAGTTCGTCGACGAGGAGCTTTCGCTCGCGTGGTGCGATCCGGACGCCGACGCGAACAGGCATCTGGTCGACTGCCGGGGCGACACGCTCGTCGTGCGAACGTCCTGCCGGGCCGATTTCGCGTATCGGCTGTTGCCTGCCGGCAGCGGCTACGTCGAGGGTATTCTGAGCCGGTTCAATCGGACTTATCAACTGAAAGTCTATACGGACCGGAACGTCGTCATGGATTCGCCGAGGTTCGTGCCGGTTTTCCGGTCCGAAGCCGGCCGGGTCGCTCCGTGACGACGAGGAGTCCGTTTCGGAACGGGTTTGCGAGGGACCGGCGCGAGCTTCCCCGCCGAAGCCGGCAAGCGATGGCCGAGGTATCGTGCGAGAGGCCGTGAGATTTTCTGCGGCGGGTAAGAGTGCCCGCAGTCTGAACGGGTACGTTCGGCGGAGCGGTCGGAGGATCGATCCCGCTCAGGCGTTCTCCTTTTGGAGGGCTTCCCACAGCATGTCTTTCAGCGTCTGGAGATTGTATCCGCTGACGGCCGAGATGAAAACGGACGGAACGTCCGGCAGTTCGGAGCGGATTGCCTCGGTCAGCTCTTCGTCGAGCAGATCGCTCTTGGTGACGGCCAGCAGACGCTGCTTGTCGAGCAGTTCGGGATTGTACTGTTCCAGTTCGCCGAGCAGGATGCGGTACTCCTCGCGCACGTCTTTCGAGTCAGCCGGAATCATGAACAGCAGAATCGAGTTGCGCTCGATATGTCTCAGAAAGCGGGTGCCGAGTCCCTTGCCCGTGTGAGCCCCTTCGATGATTCCGGGAATGTCGGCCATGACGAACGATCGGTGGTCGCGGTATTCGACGATACCCAGGTTGGGTTCGAGCGTCGTAAAGGCGTAGTTCGCTATTTTCGGCTTGGCGGCCGACAGGGCCGCCAGCAGCGTCGATTTGCCTGCGTTCGGGAAACCGACCAGTCCGACGTCGGCCAGCAGCTTCAGTTCCAGAATGAACCAGCCTTCGGTGCAGTCTTCGCCGGGCTGGGCGTAGCGCGGCGCCTGATTGGTCGCCGTCTTGAAGTGCCAGTTGCCCAGACCGCCCCGTCCGCCCTTGAGCAGTACGGCCCGCTGTCCCTGCTCGGTCACTTCGCAGACGATCTCTCCGGTCTCGGCGTCGCGCGCGATCGTTCCGAGCGGGACGTCGATCACCACGTCGGCGCCGTTCTTGCCCGTGCTGCGCGCGCCGCTGCCGCTTTCTCCGTCGCCGGCGAAGATGTGGCGCTGGTACTTGAGGTGTATCAGCGTCCAGTATTGGCTGTTGCCGCGCAGGACGATGCTGCCTCCGTTGCCCCCGTCGCCCCCGTCGGGACCGCCGAACTCGACGAACTTCTCCCGGCGGAAATGGCGCGAGCCGGCGCCGCCCTTGCCCGAGCGGCCGAATATTTTCACGTAGTCTACGAAGTTGGACGATGCCATGTTCGATGCGTTTTGGTGCGGTTCGTACGGGGGCCGGCGCAAATACCGTTCCTCCCCTGCGGCGGCGGGTGCGTTCCTCGGCGCGCCGTGCAAAGATACGCTTTTTTTTCGGACTGTGCTTTCGGACTGCAGGCGCGTCCGGTGCGGCTCGTCCGGAGCGGCTGAGGCTTTCCGGTTCTGCCGTGCGCACGGTCAGGTCCCTTTACCGGGAAGACACGGGTTTGTCAGGGCGGCCTGATGCTCCCGTCGCCTGCGGTTTCGACCCGTCCGGCGGTCGCAGCCGCTTTCCCGGTTTGCGCGGACTTCGCGGCTTTCGGGATGATTCCGGAATTTGCTACCTTTGTCTCGATATGTATTCCTATGCGAAAGCCCCCGCCGATCAGACTCTCTAAGAAGGTTCACCGAAAGCTGATTCTCTCGCTGCTGCTCTTGCTGGCTGCGGCCGTCGTCGTTTCCCGCTGCATGGTTTCGCGCACGGGAGGCGCCGTGTCGGTCGTGCCCGTGTTGCCTCCGGCGGAGAAGGCGGACGGGATGCCGTCCGTCCCGGGGCGGATGCCTGATCCGCAAAGACCGTGCGCCGGACTGGAGCTGCCGGCTTGTTCGCGCGGCGAGTTTCTGATCCGTAACGAGGCGGGACGCTATACCCTGCTGTACGATACGGCCTATCGCCAGGCGGCATGGGTCGCTTATCTGTTGACGAGGGAAGACGTGCGCAGGCGTGGTGCGAAGCGGCGGAACGCGTTCCGCTGCGATCCGGAGGTCGTCGCGCGCGGCTGGCCGACAGCCGTCGACCGCGACTATGCGGGCAGCGGTTTCGACCGGGGACATTTGCTTCCTTCGGCGGACCGCGACGACAGTCGGGCCGAAAACGACGCTACGTTCTATTTGTCGAACGTATCGCCCCAGTATCCGAAGCTGAACAGGAATCAGTGGCGGCTGCTCGAGGAGCAGGTTCGCCGCTGGGCCGACCGCTACGATTCGATCTATGTGGTGACCGGCGGCGAGCTGGAGCCGGGACTGAGGCGCATCCGGGGCGGGACGGGGATCCCTCGGCATTATTTCAAGGCGCTTCTGGCGCGAGCCGAAAAGGGTTGGCGTGCGATTGCCTTCAGGCTTCCGAACGTCGCCTCGCCGGAAGGTCGCTGGACCGACTATTCGCTGAGTGTCGACCGCTTGGAGGAACTGACCGGGATCGACTTTTTCCCGGCGCTGCCCGACAGCATCGAGCGCCGCGTAGAGAGTCGGGTCGATGCCGGGTTCTGGAAATAGGCACGGGCGTTTTCTTTCATCGGCGCGCTTCGTTTAGCCGGGAGCATTTTCGGTATTCGATGGGGCTCGGATCGGTCCGGGTCGATATGAATTTAGCCGGGCGGGTTTCCGCCCGATTCGTTGCTGCCGGTCGGGGCGCACCGTGTTTCCCGGCGAGGTTGCGTCAAACGTTCGCGGGGCCCGGAAGGCGTTTCGTGCGCGGAATTTTCCGGTTCACGGTTTTCCCGGCTCGTACGGAGGGTTACGGAGCTATTTTTGCAATTACGGTATAAAAAACTGAAGGTATGAAAAGCATCGTAAGAATGACCGTCGCGACAGCCGTACTGCTGTTCTCGGCGGGGAGCCTCGCGGCTCAGGGTCCTGACGGACAGAAGGTGACTCCCGAACAGCGGGCCGAGAGAATGACTCAGCGCATGACCGAACAACTGTCGCTTTCGGACGAGCAGGCCCGGCAGATCGAGCAGATTCTGCTCGATCATTTCAAGGAAATGCCTCAGGCACCGCGGCGTCCCGCCGGCGAACCGTCGGCTCGGCCTTCGGACAGGCGTTCCGACCCGGGAGCCGAGCAGCGGCAGGAAATGGACGAGCAGATCAAGTCCGTGCTGACCGATGCCCAATACCAAAAATGGACCGAGATGCGCTCCGCAATGAGGACCCGGCACGGTCATCGGCGAGGGTACGGGCCGGGGCAGGGAAAGCGAAACCGGCCGATTTGCGATTCGGTCTGTCCCTGTGCGGAGGCCGTTTCGGACTGATCGTTTCGTGCGGCCGCTTGTCCGTTTCCGGATCGGAGGTGCGGTCCCCCCTGCGGCAGGGGCGGAAAACAGTCGGCATTCCTGCATGATAGAGCAAAGAAGTCCTGTCGAGAAAGGTTTTCGAGGCATGTACGTCCTTGGCTCCTTGCGCCAGTTGCGGTCGTTTGGGCCTCGTTCCGGGAGTCTCCGTTTACGAATGTCAGCTTTTAGACCGTATCGCCGATGACGGCGTTGAGAACCGTACGGATAAAGATGTCCGATCCGCATTGGCCTGTTCTTCACTCCGGTCGTTAGGGCGGCGTAGCCGTCGTTCTTTTAAGGGCCGGCGAGACGAACGTCGGTTGGGCTCGGGACGAGCGATGAATATATCGTGGCTGTCGAAACTGCCGGCAGCGTGCGAATACGGAATTCCGTCCGGGGGTTTGGATAGAGGCCGGACGTACCACGATGGAGCGGAAGACGGATTACGATATGATGGACCGGTCGAACATAAAAGAGCCACGCAGGACGGGCGGTTTTCCTAATTTATCAAAACGCCACCCTAAATAAAATTTGGGTGGCGTTTGAGATATGGTTATCGGAGTTACTGCTTTTGATAGTTTATGGTCAAACTTCCTTTTTT
>ENA-UEQE01001891-UEQE01001891.1-human-gut-metagenome-genome-assembly--contig:-NODE-1891-length-16146-cov-7.380484_pt1 | contig 16146 bp, 8 predicted proteins | sample MGYA00242934_ERZ507935 | MGnify/ENA primary metagenome ERZ507935 (study PRJEB26167, sample SAMN06115423) | human gut metagenome | host: Homo sapiens | place: China:Anhui | collected 2015-03-30 | study... | reverse complement strand
GAAAGTTTTCCCCTCCCTTCCCCCGCTTGCCTTATCCCCTACCCTTTCAATTACAACGCCAAACCGCGATCCATGCGGGCGAGCGTCTCATCTTTGCCGATGGCAAGCATGAATTCCGGCAAGCTGGGGCCGCCGATCACGCCGGTGATTGCCACACGCACAGGCTGCGCGACCATCTTGAACTTCACGCCGAGGCTTTCCACATACGAATGAATCACGTGCTCGATGCTTTCCTTGTCAAAGGAAGGAAGCGCGGCAAGCTGATCACGGATAACCTTCACGTGCTCCTTGCCTTCGTCCGTCATCCACTTGGCAACGCCCGCCTCGTCGTAAGGCAGATCGGCGGACTTGCAGAGCAATTGGGCGAGGCCGTCGGCAAGCTCGATAAGGTTCTTTGCCCGTTCGCGGTACAAGGGAAGCAGCGGCTCAACGGATGCTTCCGTCGCGTCCGTGAAGCCTTTCTGATGGATAAAAGGCAGAACCAGACGGGCCAGCTCGTCAAGCGGCGTCTCACGCAGGTAATGGGCATTAAACCACAGGAGCTTATCGGGATCGAAAGCGGAAGCGGAGCTGTTCAGATTCTTCCCGTCAAAAAGCTCAATGAGTTCCTGCATGGAGAACAGCTCCTGATCGCCGTGCGACCAGCCAAGGCGGACAAGGCAGTTGACCAGCGCGTGCGGCAGGAGGCCGTCATTCTGGTATTCCACCACGGAACGGGCGCCGTGACGCTTGGAAAGCTTCTGGCGATCCTTGCCGAGGATCATGGGCACATGGCCGAACACGGGCAGTTCCCAACCAAGCGCCTGATAGATGAGGATCTGCTTCGGCGTGTTGGAAACGTGGTCATCGCCGCGGATAACGTGGGTGATCCCCATATCGTGGTCATCCACCACCACCGCCATGTTGTAGGTAGGCATCCCATCACTGCGGCGCAGAATCATGTCGTCGAGCTCGGAAACATCCGTGGCGATATGCCCTTTCACCATATCGTCGAACACAACGCGGCCTTCGGTAGGGATCTTCAGGCGGACGACACGTCCGGGCGCGGCGTCAAGATGGCGGTCGCGGCACCGGCCATCATAGCGCGGCTTTTCACCCTTGGCACGGGCGGCCTCACGCATGGCCTCCACTTCTTCGGGCGTGCAGGAGCACCAGTAGGCATGGCCGCTTTCAAGCATCTTGTCGATGACCTCATTGTAGCGGGCCGTGCGCTGCGTCTGATAGGTCAGCTCGCCGTCCCAATCCAGCCCCAGCCAACGCATGGAAGCCAGAATCGCGTCCGTATATTCCTGCTTCGAGCGCTCGGTGTCCGTATCCTCAATACGCAGGCGGAATTCGCCGCCGTAGTGACGGGCAAGAAGCCAGCAGAACAACGCGGTGCGAGCGCCGCCGATATGCAGATGCCCGGTCGGGCTCGGCGCGAACCGGGTGATGATTTTAGACATGAAAAACTCCTGAAAAATCAGCGTTGAGGTTTCTGTTCCGGCTGCCAATGCAGTTCAACGGCCCCCGTCTTGGCATCCTTGCGCGGGGATGCGGGACGGCGGCAGGCGACAAGCGCCCCGGAGGGGATGTCCCCGGCTGCGGGGATGATGGCGAACCCTTCTTCCGTACAGGCATAGCGGGCGTGCCCCATGCCGGGGACGGGGAAGGCATCGGACAGGATGCGGGCGACGACACCGTTGGGGGCCATCGCCGGGAAAAGGGGCGTCCTGAAGGAGGGCCCGGCCTCCGATTCAGGCCGAAGCTGCATGAAGGACAAACTCAGCGAATCCTTGGGCAGTTTGGCGTAACGGGCCAGCTCCGCCAGCCATGCCGGGGCCACAGCCAACTGCGACGCATGGCACCAGCGGCGCTCGCGCGTCTCCAACAGGGGACACGGGCCAAGATGCGGACAGGGGGCCACGGGCGTCAACCCCTCTTCCAGCGCCGTTTCCCGGAGCTTCGCCGTAAGCGTGCCGCCAAGCCGCGTACCGGGCTCCACAAACAGCGCCGTGCCTTCAGGATGCAGCGCCCGCCCCACGGCGACGGCGAGATCCGCCATGCGTTCATCGACGCTGACGCCCGGCTTGTCCTTCAATTCATTGAGCACATTGCCCGCCATGATCAAATGGGGGGAGCGCAACTCCCGGAACGACTGCATCAGCGGCGAACGCACGAGCCGGATCGTCCAGTTCAGCGGTTCACCGGAGAGCTTCGCCATGTGCTCCAGTATGGAACGCCCCATTTCCATGGGACGGGGAACCGTATCCACACAAACCAGCGTCAGCGGCACGGCCCGCCAATCGGGACGGGACAACCACAAGGCGATAGGCAGGGTCAGCGGCCCGCTTCCGAGGTCGGCGATGACCACCGGCGTTTCGGCGCCGCAAAGGGGGGCGGGCAAATCCAAACCCGGCAAGAGAGCGGTCAGCCGCACAAGATTCCACGGCAAAAAATAACGCAGATATGCCGACACATACCGGGGCGCGCTCCAATAGGAACGCCCGAGGCCGCTGCGCTCATAGGTGAGCATGGCGGACAGGTCACGGATGGCCTCCGGCAGATCGGCGCGGTGGCTGCGGGACAGCGGCATTACCGCATCCAGCGCCTTGGGGAGCTGCGCCAACGCGCTGCGGCAAAAGGCGTCCAACGGCGAAAACAACGGACGGCACATCGGATGCCCCGCCGCATGCTTGGCCGGATCGGGCATAAACCTTGCCGGGCCGTCGGCACGCGGCGCATCAGGCTTGCGGAAGCCTGAACGCGCACCGGGGCGGCGCTCTCCAGAACCGTCCTTCGGATTGTTTCCGAAACGCCCCTGCCCTGCATGGCTGTTCGGGGCTGGACGTTCCTGATCGGCGCGGCCGCCCTTCCGGGATACGGGGCGCTTTTCCGCCGGGCCACGGGACGGGGAACGCGGGGCCCCCTTTTCGGAAGTCCCCGCGTTGTTTCTACGTTTAGGGGAGGATGACTGGCTCACGATGCCGCACGCGCCTCAAGAGCGGCCACAGCCGGCAGGGTTTTGCCTTCCAGCACTTCGAGGAACGCGCCGCCAGCCGTGGAAATATAATCCACCTGACTGGCATAGCCGTACTTTTCGAGGGCCGCGATGCTGTCGCCGCCGCCGGTGACCGTATAGGCGGACGTTTCCGCGACGGCCTTGGCGATGGCTTCCGTCCCCTTGCCGAACTGGTCGATTTCAAACGCGCCCACAGGCCCGTTCCAAACCACGGTGCCCGCCTCGGCGATGAGCTGGGCGTACATTGCGGCGGTGGCGGGGCCGATATCAAGGATCATGTCGTCAGGACGCACATCCTCGACCTTGAGCACGGTCGCCGGGGCATGTCCTTCCAGCGCCGGGCCGACAACGACGTCCACGGGCAGCGGGATGGCCGCGCCGCGCCCTTTGGCCTCTTCCATGATCTTGGCGGCGGACTCCACCAGATCCGGCTCATACAGGGACTTGCCCACTTCGTACCCGGCGGCCTTCAGGAAGGTGTTGGCGATGCCGCCGCCCACGATGAGCTTGTCCACGCGCTTGGAAAGGTTGTTCAGGACTTCAAGCTTGGTCGAAACCTTGGAGCCGCCGATGATGGCGAGCAGGGGATGCTTGGGCGCATGGAGGATACGGGTCACGGCTTCGAGTTCGGCGGCCATGAGCAGGCCCACGCAGGCGACCTTGGCGAAACGGATGGCCCCTTCGGTGGAAGCCTGCGCGCGGTGCGCCGTGGCGAACGCATCCATGACGTACACGTCGCCGAGCGCGGCCAGCTTGCGGGCCACTTCCTCGTTGTTCTTCTTTTCGCCCTTGTTGAAGCGCACGTTCTCGCACAGGACGCATTCGCCGGGCTTTACGCCGACGCCGTCCAGATAGTCCTTCTCAAGCCTGACCGGAACGCCGAGCAGTTCCTCAAGGCGTTTGGCCACGGGAGCCAGCGAAGCTTCTTCGGAATAAACGCCTTCTTCGGGGCGCCCAAGGTGCGAAAGCACGATGATGCCGGCGCCTTTATCCAGCGCGAACTTCAAGGACGGAACAGCCGCCCGGATGCGCTTGTCGCTGGTGATTTTCCCTTCCTTGACCGGGACATTGAGGTCTTCACGAAAGACAACGGTCTTCCCTTGCAGATCAAGGTCGGACATGAGACGTACGTTCATTGTTCTCCTCCTAAAAAAGAGGTTACGCTACAGGGTATCGAATACGGAGGCAATGCCACAAAACGCGGTTTCTTGCAAACGGACGGCGCTTATCCGAAAACCATATGCCGCATATACAGGGCCGTAAAATCGGGACGGGCCGCCAGATCCACAAGCATACACCCGGCACTCCAGCGGGCCAGCCTTTCCCGCAGCTCCGGGCGCGCCAACAGAAGCGCCGCCCCGCGCAGGGAGGTGTTGCCCTTCGCCGCCGTGCGCGCCTGCAGGCCCTGCGGCACAAAGCCCAGCCGTTCCAGTGCGGTTTCGGGCATGTGTTCCCCAAGCGCACCGCCGAGGCATACCCGCGCGAGCGCCCTGCTCTCCAGCCCGGACGCCGCCAGCAGGCTTTCCAAGGCCAACGAAAACGCGGCCTTGACCTTGAGGATTTCCTCCACGTCGGCCCCGGCAAGCGCCATGCCGCCGGGCAGCGGCAGGCTCCAGCCGGAAGCCCCCCGTTCGACCGTTCCGAGCAGGCGGGCGGCCAGAGGCGAAACAGGGGACGCCGAAAGGCGGCCTGCAGCGTCGAGGAAACCTGTCCGCAGCAAAATATCCAGCAACGACAGGTAGCCCGTACCGCAAATCCGTTTCGGTTCCGTGTTGCCGATAACCACGGGAGACAGCCCGGACGGGCCGAGCCGGAACCCGGAGACGCTGCCCGCATCCGCCACGCCGCCGTAGCTGAGCCCGATGCCTTCAAGGGACGGCCCAAGCGGAACGCTGGCGATAAAGGCACGCCCCGCATCCACGGCAAGCACGAATTCTCCGTTCGTCCCCAAGTCCGCAAGTAAAAAGGGAAACTCCGGCGTTTCGCCGTACAGGAGCGCCGCCATGCCCGCGCTGATGTCCCCGCCCACAAACGGCGCCGGCTGCGGAGGAATCCATGCCGCAGGCAAACCGGGCAAATCCGCCGTGCGGCCTCCACGTTCCGTCAGCCGGTACGGGGCGGCGCACAATCCCGCCACATCTTTATTCAGGAGAATGGAAGTCATGGCGGTATTGCCCGCGATGCACAGTTCCGCCACCGGGACGCCCGCATCCGAAATGACGCGCCGCAGAAAACGGATCACGAGATGCCGCAGCCGTTCCCGCCCCTCTTGATCACGGGCGGCGGCAAGGCGCGACACCACATCGCTCCCCGCCCCCATCTGCGGGTTAAGGGCCTGACCGGACGCGGCCTCATGCCCCGTACCGTCGAGGAGCCGCCAATGGATGGAGGTTGTCCCCAGATCCACGGCCAGCCGGAACGGGCCCGCATCCGGCCTTATGTCCATCCGTTTCCGTTTTTCGGACGGCGGAGGCGGCAACTCCACAGCCATACCCGCAACGGGCGCATGCCGGCAGGCCAGCCGCCAGCCGCCGCGAACGGCCTCCGCACCGAGGACGGCGCTATCCGCAGCGCACGGCTCAGGCGTCCCTTCAAGAAACCGCACCCGGCACGCCCCACAGCGTCCGAGCCCCGAACACAGCGCGGGAGGGGGCAGTTCGCCGGACAGCCAAATCGTCTGGGCAAGCGTCCGTCCCGCCTCCACGGGCAGAATGTGGGATACGCCGGACGAATCCATAACGCGCACGCCTTGAGCCGTTGACGAGATCGAGGCCAAGGCACGCGCGGGGGAATCCACAGCACGCAAGCCTTGAGCCGCGTGGAGGGAATCCACGGCTACGGCGGCGTCCGAACCCGCGGCATGTATGCCGCCGCCAGCCGCATCAGGCTTCCGCCCGCCCACATCCAAAGGCACGCCCTCCGTATCCGCGCCATCAGCCATCGGCATTCTCCCGTTTGCGCTTCGCCATATGTATGGCGAGGGCCTGACAACGCATCGCCCGGAGCCGTTTTCCCGATTCCTTGCCCCTGTCCCGCCATTCCGGGGGCAGAGAAATGCCGAGCAGCACCGCAAGGTCGTCGTTGACGGCAGGGCGCAGCGAACGCCCGCTGTCGGCTTCGGCCAGCTTCCAAAACGGCTCGTCCAGACCGGCATTGTGGATCTGCATCAACAGATCGCAGCGGGTTCCGGCCCGCAGCATATCATAAATCCCCGCCTTCATGTGCAGCTGCGACGACAACACGCCGGCAGCGGCGTAACGTGCGGGCAAGGCGAGGCGCTTGGCGACATGCTCGGCGGGTTCGGCCCCGCGCAGCTCGTGCCCGTAATGGTGCGGCAGCAAAGCCGGGTCCGTGCCGATCTTGCCGAGATCATGGCACAAGGCCATCCATACGCACAGGGGATCGCCCGCCACCGCATCCATCACATCCATCAGATGCGCCATCACAGAACCCGAATGGTACGCCACGGGGCCCGCCGGAATATCCATCGAAGTTTCCAGCTCCCGGAACCACGGGGAAAGGCAGCCCCCTTCAGCCAGCACGGACAGCCAGCGCGACGGCTTCGGCGAGGCCAACGCCTTCATGAACTCGCGCCCCACACGTTCGGCGGGAATACGCCCAAGCAGCCCCTCCCCCGCCACGGCGCGCATCTGCGCCACGGCCTCAGGGTGAACCGTGAACGACGGCAATTCGCAAGCCATGCGTGCCAGCCGGAACACCCGCACGGGCTCATCCCGGAAACTCGTCGGCGAAGCGGGCCGCAGGATGCCTTCTCGCAGATCCGAAAGCGCATCGGGATGCCCGAAAAGGTTGCCGTCCCGATCCTCGGCCAGCGCGTTGATGGTCAGATCGCGGCGGCGCATGTCGTCTTCCAGCGTCCCCTCAATCGGCATAAATTCCTGACCGTGCAGCAAAAAAACCGAAACGCTCTTCCCGACCTTGCGGGCATCGGGATTCCGCTGTAGAAACGTGGCTTCATCCGCGTCAAACGCGAAATCATATTCCCGCGGCGTCCGCCCCAACAGGCGGTCCCGAACGGCCCCACCCACCAGATAGACCGGTATCCGGCCCGTTTCCGGCCAATTTTCGATTGCCATGACACACGACTCCACTTTTCGTCTCAACGGCACGGTGCGGCTTCTGCACGAAGGCGCCCTCTCCGAACGCCCTCCGCACGGCCGCATCGCCGATCCGTTTCCGGCTGATCACGCGGCAAGCTCCGCCCTCTGGAGCGGGCTTCCCGAAGCGGCATTCACCGCGCCGGGCACAAGCACGGCCTGCCCGTATCTCGAACAATTCTTCACTGCGCCGGTTTCGCGGACGGAAAACGAGCCCGAAACGGCCAGCGTACCGGCGCCAGTGTATCTGTGCGGCCCCGCCACTTCAAGTATGGATGTCGCCCGGGCCCTCGCCGCATACGGGCAGCTTCCCGTCTGGGGGAGCGTGCTCGCCCTGAGCCAGCGCAGCGGCCGGGGGCAGCTCGGACGGAACTGGGTCTCGCCCGAAGGCAACGTCTACGCGGCGCTCCGCCTGCCGCAGCGCCACCCGTTCACGGGCACGGCCGCGGCCCCGGCCGTGGGCGGGCTCATCGCGGAAGCGCTGACCCACATGGGTTTCGACGTCCATATGAAATGGCCCAACGACTTGCTGCGGCGCGAAGAACAAGAGGAAGGCCCCGGCTGGTGCAAGGTCGGCGGCATCCTTCTGGAGGAACGCCCCCTGCCCCGGCATGGAGAAACGCCCGCCGAAAATATGCTGGTCGCCGGGATCGGCCTGAACCTCGTATCCTCCCCCCCTGCCTCCCTCATGCGGGCGCAGCGCGCCGTTCCGGCCGGGCTTCTCTCTTCCGCAACAAAATCCGGCGTCTCCCCCCTTTCCGTTACAGGACTGTGGATGCGACTTGTGAGCCGTATCTTTTTCTGTTATGTCGAAGAGATTGACGCCAAGGGGAAAAACGCGTGGCGTTCACTTGCTGAACGTCACCTCGCCTTCCTTGGGCAAACGGTCCTTCTGACGGACGGCCCAGACGATCAAGAACGCCACACGGGCATTCTTGAAGGGCTGGACGATTTCGGCGGGCTGCGCCTGCGAAATCGCAAGGGAACAACCAGTTTTCTTTCCGGGAGCCTTCGGTTGGATCGCCCTCCCATGCAGCCGTGACGCGAAGCGCCATGCGCGGCGCCGGGAACGGCCTCCCGCAGCGATGCGGAGGCGGATCACAGGTGTCCCCGATGCCGTTTCGGGGTGCTTCCTGAACAGGACCGGCTCTTGCCGGGTCTAAACATTTCTTTATTGAAAAGGTTGAAAGCATGGCCGCCAAGACGTTTGAACAGGTACTGGACGAAGTTCGGGGCAAGCCCATACTCGTAGCCAACCGGGGCATTCCGGCACGTCGAATCTGCCGGGCCATCCGTGAACGCTTCGCCGCAGTTCCCGTAATGACCGCCACCGACATCGACAAGGCCGCGCCGGCCGCTTCATCCGCGCAGGAACTGCTCCTGCTCGGTTCCGATCCCCGCGCGTACCTTGACCTCGATCTCATCATCGCCAAGGCGAAGCAGCGCGGTATCATCGCCATCCATCCCGGCTGGGGCTTTGCGTCGGAAGACGAGCGTTTCCCCCAGAAATGCGAAGAGGCGGGCATCACCTTCATCGGCTCCAAAGCCGACTCCATGAACCTGCTCGGCAACAAGGTGCAGGTCCGCAAGATCGCCAAGCGGCTCGGCATCCCCGTGGTGCCCGGCTCGGAAGGCGCGGTCGACGTGCCCGCCGCACGCAAGGTCGTCGACGAAATCACCCTCCCCATCATGCTGAAGGCGGAGGGCGGCGGAGGCGGGCGCGGCATTTTCCTTGTTCGTGAGAAAAGCGAACTGGAAGATGCCTTTTTTAAGGCCTCCGCCATGGCGCAGGCCTCTTTCGGCAACCCTCACCTGTATGTGGAAAAGTACCTCGAACGGGTCCGCCACATCGAAATCCAGGTCATCGCCGACCAGCACGGCAACGTGTTCGCCTTTGACGAACGCGACTGCTCCGTGCAGCGCAACCACCAGAAGCTCGTGGAAATCACCCCGTCCCCGTGGGCGGGCATTACCCCCGAACTGCGCGAACGCCTCAAGGAATACTCCCGCATGCTGGTTCGCGAGGTGGGCTATTTCTCCCTCGCCACGGTGGAATTCCTCGTCACCCCGCAGGGCGAGCCCTACCTCATTGAGGTGAACACCCGCCTTCAGGTGGAGCACGGCATTACCGAAAGCCGTTACGGCGTCGACCTTGTCGAAGAGCAGATCGCCGTGGCCTTCGGCGCGAAGCTGCGCCTGACCGAAGAAAACACCAAGCCGTCCCACTTCGCCATGCAGGTCCGCATCAACTGCGAAGACCCGCAGAACAACTTTGCCCCGAACTCCGGCCTGATCACCCGCTACGTGTCGCCCGGCGGCCCCGGCGTGCGCATCGACTCCAACCTTTCCGCCGGGTACGAGTTCCCCCCGAACTACGACTCCGCCGGTTCGCTCCTCATCGCCTACGGGAGCGACTGGCAGAAGGTGCTCGGCATCATGGACCGCGCCCTGACCGAATACATGGTCGGCGGCGTAAAGACCACGATCCCCTTCTACCGTCAGGTCCTCAAGCACCCGGCTTTCCGCGCGGGCATGTTCGATACGGGCTTCATCCCGTCCGCGCCCGAACTCATGATATACGCCGACCTCGCGCCGGAAAGCGAACGCCTCGCCAAGCTCATCGCGGAAATCTCCGCCAAGGGCTACAACCCCTTCGTCCAGCTCGGCGAATACCGTTCCCACACCACGCCCCGCCTGCCGCGTCAGGATGTGGTGCTCCCGTCCATCCCCTCCAAGGTACGCAAAGAGCCCTCCCCCTATCCGCACGGCGACCGCGTTGCCCTGCTCGACTATGTCCGCGACAGCGGCTGCATCCACTTTACGGACACGACCACCCGCGACAGCACGCAGTCCAACAGCGGCAACCGCTTCCGCCTTGCCGAAGACCGCCTTGTGGGGCCGTATCTGGACAACTGCGGCTTTTTCTCCATTGAGAACGGCGGCGGCGCGCACTTCCACGTCGCCATGATGGCGAACATGACCTACCCCTTCACCGAAGCGAAGGAATGGAACAAGTTCGCCCCCAAAACCCTCAAGCAGATCCTGATCCGCTCGACCAACGTGCTCGGCTACAGCCCGCAGCCCAGGAACCTCATGCGGCTGACCGGCGAAATGATCTGCGACAACTACCAGATCATCCGCTGCTTCGACTTCCTGAACCACATCGACAACATGCGCCCCTTCGCCGAAGTCGCGCTGAGCCGCAGGGATGTGGTCTTTGAGCCCGCCATCTCGATGTCGTGGGCCGAGGGCTTCACTGTGGATCATTACCTCGGCGTAGCTGAGAACGTCCTCGGCGTGTGCGGCGACGTGGCCGGCATGGGCGAAAAGGAAGTCTCCCGCCATATCATCCTTGGCCTCAAGGACATGGCCGGCGTGTGCCCGCCCCGCTTCATGACCGAAGTGGTCACGGCCCTGCGCAAACGGTGGCCCGATCTGGTGCTGCACTACCACCGCCACATGACGGACGGCCTTTTCGTGCCCTCCGTGGGCGCGGCGGCCAAGGCCGGCGTCCAGATCGTGGATACGAACCTCGGCGCGTGCGTCCGCAGCTACGGGCAGGGCGACACCCTCGCCACCGCCGCCTACATGGAAGGCGAACTGGGCCTCAAGACCGCCATGAACAAGGATATGGTCCGCGACGCCAATTTCGTGCTCAAGCAGGTCATCCCCTACTACGACCGTTATTGCGCCCCGTACTTCCAGGGCATCGACAACGACGTGACCGAGCACGCCATGCCCGGCGGCGCGACCTCCTCGTCGCAGGAAGGCGCGCTCAAGCAGGGCTACATCCACCTGCTGCCCTACATGCTCAAGTTCCTTGCCGGAACCCGCAAGATCGTCCGTTACCATGACGTGACGCCCGGTTCCCAGATTACATGGAACACCGCTTTCCTCGCCGTGACCGGCGCGTACAAGCGCGGCGGCGAAGAAGAGGTCAAATACCTGCTCGGCGTGCTTGAGCGCGTCAACGGCGTGTCCGATGAAGCCGAACTCAGCGAAGGCACCCGTGCGGCCCGCCTCGCCCTCTATCAGGATTGCAACGATGCGTTCCGCAACCTCCTTTTGGGCAAATTCGGCAAGCTGCCCCTGGGCTTCCCGCCGGATTGGGTGTATGAGAGCGCATTCGGCAATGCGTGGAAGCAGGCCATTGCCGACCGGACTACGCATTCGCCGCTGGAAAAGCTCACCGACCTGGACATTGAGGCCGAGCGCAAGGCGTTCCGCGACATCATCAAGCGCGAGCCCACGGAAGAGGAAATGGTCATGTACCTGAACCATCCCGGCGACGCCGTGAAGACGGTTCAGTTCCGTGCCAAGTACGGCGATCCCAACCGGCTGCCGCTGCCCGTCTGGTTTGAGGGCTGCTCCGTGGGCGAGGAAATCAACTTTGTGGATACGTCCGGCAAGCCGCACCAGTTCCTGCTGGTGAGCATGTCCCCGGTCAACGATGCCGGCGAATCCATGGTTCGTTTCGTGCTTGACTCGGAAATCTTCAGCCAGCTCGTCAAGGTCGCCCCGCCCAAGAACGGCGGAGCCGGGGGCGTGGTGATGGCCGATCCTGCGGACAAGTATCAGGTCGGCGCGCCGAGCAACGGCGACCTCTGGGTGATGTACGTCCATCCCGGCGACATCGTCGAAGAGGGCGAAGAACTGTTCAACGTGTCCATCATGAAGCAGGAAAAAGCCGTTCTGGCTCCTGTGGCCGGCATCGTCAAGCGTGTGCTCAAGACCGCCGACTACAAGGAAACCAGAAAGATGGAAACCGTTCGCGAAGGCGAGCTCATTGTGGAGCTCGGGCCGGTTCCGCGCATCTGCACCAACGAGGCGTGCAGCCGCCCGCTGCCCATGAATGACATCGAGTTCTGTCCCTACTGCGGGGAACGGCTCAGCCGGATCTAAGGGACATTAACCGATACGAAGAGAGAGCCTGGAGGCAATTCTCATGACGAAAACCCCTTCCGCAACCAAAAACCGACAAGACGAGGTTCCGGTGGAAGATCTCCTCAAGCGCCTGGTTCTGACCGGCGCGGATATCGTGCGCATCGGCGAGGACGCCGAGCTGCTGGTGGGTGGCAAAAACTACAACACGGCGCTGATCAGCCGCGTTGAAGGCGTTCGCATTCCTCAGTTCCGCGCCATTTCGTCCGTGGCGTTCCACATCGTGCTCGACGAATGCAAGGTGTGCGCGGCGCTGATCCGTTCCATGGTCGACGAAGCCTACAGCCGCATCGACTGGGCTTCTCCCGAAGTCACCAAGGATCACGAGTTCCTGCCCAAATTCGTGCGTTCCGTCGCCGCCGAGATCCGCAAGGCTTCCGAAGCCGACCCGGAACTGCCGCGTATCCGCCTGCGCACGTTCGTCAACAACGTGGTTGACGGCTTCGCCTCCTCGCAGGAAGGCATCGACCAGCTCCGCAAGCGCTCCGTCATGGTGCAGGCCGCCATCCTGTCCTGCCCCCTGCCCGAACGCGTGGACAAGGCCGTCCGTTCCGCCTACCGCGACATCTGCGCCGAAGCGCAGGAGGGCGACGTGCCCGTGGCCGTGCGTTCCTCCGCCGCCGGTGAAGACTCCCGCAAGAAAGCCTTCGCGGGCCTTCAGGATACCTTCCTTAACATGGTCGGCGACGACGCCGTGGCCACCGCCTACCTGTGGGACTGCGCCTCGGCCTACAACCTGCGCTCCATGATTTACCGCCGTGAAGCCATCCTCGATGCGCTGACCCAGTCCGAAACCACGGGCCAGGAAGAGCTCGCGGCGCAGGCGAAAAAGGAATGGTCCATCGAGAACACGTCCCTTTCCGTGTGCATCATGCGCATGATCAACCCGGTGGTGTCCGGTACGGCGTTCAGCGCCGACACCGCCACGGGCTGCCGCGGAACCGTGCGCAAGGATCTCGTGAGCATCGACACCAGCTATGGCCTCGGTGAGGCCGTGGTGGGCGGACGTGTGACGCCCGACAAGCTGTATGTCTACCAGAAGGACGACGGCAGCGAAGTCGTGATCCGCTTCATGGGCAGCAAAACCATGAAGATCGTCTATGACGAAAACGGCGGCACCAAGGAAGTGCCCGTCCCGGAACGTGAGTGCATGCTCTGGGCCCTGACCCCCACGCAGGCCGAACAGGTCGCCAAGGGCGTGCGCGCCGTGAGCAAGGCCTACGACGGCATGATCATGGACACCGAGTTCTGCATCGACTCCAAGGGTATGCTGTGGTTCGTGCAGGCGCGTCCCGAAACCCGCTGGAACGAAGAGCTGGCCCTGCATCCCCACACCATCTTCATGCGCCGCCGCGAAGTGGAGCCCAAGGCCGCCGCTGCCGCCGAAGTCTTGCTGACCGGCAACGGGGCCTCCCGCGGCGCCGGGCAGGGCAAGGTCCGCTTCCTCCGCTCCGCGCTGGAACTGAACCGCGTGGGCAAGGGCGAAATCCTCGCCGCCGAACGCACCGACCCCGACATGGTTCCCGGCATGCGCGTGGCCTCCGCCATCCTTGCCGACGTGGGCGGCGACACCAGCCACGCGGCCATCACCTCCCGCGAACTCGGCATCGCTGCGGTCATCGGCATCCAGAACCCTACGGCCCTTCAGGCTCTGGACGGCCTGGACGTCACCGTGGACGGCACCCGTGGGCGCGTGTACCGCGGCCTGCTCCCGCTGCATGAAGTCGGCGGCGAAATGGACGTGGAAGCCCTGCCCAAGACGAAAACCCGCGTCGGGCTCGTGCTCGCGGACATCGGGCAGGCCCTGTTCCTGTCCCGCCTCCGCAACGTGCCGGACTTTGAAGTGGGCCTGCTGCGCGCCGAATTCATGCTCGGCAACGTGGGCGTGCACCCCGCCGCGCTGGAAGCCTTCGACAACGGCGATCTGGAACGCCTCGTCCAGAAGAAGATCGGCGAACTGGACTCCAAGCTGCGCAAGACCATCCGCGAACAGCTCGATGCGGGCCTCGTGTCGCTGGATCTCCGCCTCCGCGAACACGTCGGCAACATCACCGGCTTCGCGGAAGAGCTGGAAAAGCTCGGCAAAAAGGATGACCTCCGCAACCCCGACGAGATCATGGCCGTATATCGGCGTATGCGTGAAGTCGAAAAGCTGCTGGACGAATACACCGAACGCGCCGCGCGCTTCTACACGACGCTGGAAACGTCCGCGGATCTGGCCGAACACGTCCGCATCATCATGGGCTACGAAACCGAACTGCTGGCCCTCTCCGGCGATTCCCCCGAAGTGAAGGCGCGCCGCGCCGCCATCGAAAAGGAAATCAGCAATCAGGTCAGCTACGCCGCGCTCAACCCGGCGGTGCAGGAAACCATGCGCCAGATCGCCGCGCTGCGTGAAGATGTGGGCGCACGCTGCGGCCTCGCCAAGGAAATCGCCGCGCTGCGTTCCATCCCCGGCGAAATCGGCACGCTCATCCGCGCCCGCGGCCACAAGAACGGCCACGACCACTACGTACAGACCCTGTCCCAAGGCTTGGCCCTGTTTGCGATGGCCTTCTACGGCAAGCCCATCGTGTACCGTACCACCGACTTTAAGACCAACGAGTACCGCAACCTGCTCGGCGGCAACCTCTTTGAGGATCACGAAGACAACCCGATGCTCGGCTATCGCGGCGTATCCCGCGACATCCACGACTGGGAAATCGAGTCCTTCAAGCTGGCCCGCTCGGCTTACGGCGCGCAAAACCTCCAGCTCATGCTGCCCTTCGTGCGCACGCTGGAACAGGCCCGCGCCATGCGCGGCTACCTCGACACCGTGCACAATCTGCGCAGCGGCGAGGACGGCCTCAAGATCATCCTCATGTCCGAACTGCCTTCCAACGCCATTCTGGCGCGGCAGTTCATCCAGGAGTTCGACGGCTTCTCCATCGGTTCCAACGACATGACCCAGATGGTGCTGGCCACCGACCGCGACAACAGCTCGCTCTCGCACATCTACGATGAGGAAGATCCCGCCGTGGTCTGGGCGATTCTGGTAACCATCTTCTCCGGGCAGAAGTTCGGCAAGAAGGTCGGCTTCTGCGGCCAAGGCGTGGCGAACAGCGAAGTGCTGCGCGGCCTCGTGGCCATCAGCGGCATCACCTCCGCCTCAGTAGTGCCCGATACCTACTACCGCACGAAGCGGGACTTCGCCGCCGTCGAAGCCCTGAACATCCCGGCTTCCGGCCTCGGCAAGTGGCTTGGCGAACAGCATCAGGCCAAGCTGGTCAAGCTGCTTGAAGCTGCCGGGAAAGCCGATGTCGCCAAGCTCGCCTCCGATCCGGCCAAGATCCGTGCGTGGTACGATGCGGAAACCGCCCGTCTGCACGGCGAACTCCGCGACAGCCTCGGCGGAAGCCGCGAAAATGCCGCCCGCAAGGCGCTCAAGGCCTTCCGCGCCACGTTCCACAAGCCGGTCATCTATGCCGCATGGAACTGGGACGAGACCGTCGAGGACGCCCTGCATCAGGCCGGTTTCGCCACCTTTGAAGAACAGGCCGCGGCTCTGGTGGAACAGCGCAAGAAGCTGGCATAATATGAATACGCGCAGGGCGCAGCCCTGCACCTGCTGAGGCGCTGCCTCAGGCTCCGCCGGGCTGCCGCCCGGACCTGCCCGGGGGGAGAGCCTCCCCCCGGACCCCGGCAGTTTCGGAAAAACGACCGTCGGGGGATGTTCCTCAGACGGATCATCCCCCGACGTTTTCTGTTTGGATGGCATTGCTATGGCTGTGCCATAGGAAACGGTTGATGTTTTATTCCTTGAAGCTCCAAAGAAATAACCAATAAAGGGCCTTAGCCTTGGATTCCGCCAAGGGGAAAGCTGAAAAAAAGGCCGTATTTTCACCGCACTGCAAAAAAGAAACAACCACATACTATGACAGAGCCGCTGCTGGCAACAACACCAAACTGGTTTATCATTATCCAATAGCCCACTCTCTTGATATTCCCCTCCGGCTGGAACGAACTCCTTTCGCGCAGCCTCCCCACCAGTCAACATTTTTGCGGGTGGGGGTCTGGGGGAGGGAGCTTTTTATAAAAAGCTCCCTC
>ENA-UEQE01001890-UEQE01001890.1-human-gut-metagenome-genome-assembly--contig:-NODE-1890-length-16153-cov-7.669756_pt1 | contig 16153 bp, 14 predicted proteins | sample MGYA00242934_ERZ507935 | MGnify/ENA primary metagenome ERZ507935 (study PRJEB26167, sample SAMN06115423) | human gut metagenome | host: Homo sapiens | place: China:Anhui | collected 2015-03-30... | reverse complement strand
ATATGCTAACGGACACCTACTCTATTATAATATCCGGCAAGGTCTTGTCAACAAATTGTCCAAATCGTAACATTTAATTAAGAATTCGTTCTTTTTTCGCATTGATCTGTAATAAAAATTACCGTCAAACTCCCCAAAAACACCCGTCATAGCTTAAAGTTTTCTTAAATTTTAAATAATCTTTCTTAAAATAAGGAAAAGGGAATTGTTTCTAAAAAAATGCTGTGCTATAATCCCTATCGTTGAGATTAATGAAAAGAGGGTGAAACCGTGAAAACGAAGACACGCGATGCGGTCAACGCATTTATTGAGAGAAACAAACATGCTCTTCTTCTGCTTTATTTCATGATTTATCTGCCATGGTTTGGTCATTTAGAGAGAACCGTTACCACGCATTTTCATGTGATCCATGTTGCACTCGATGATTATATTCCATTTTGTGAATATTTTATTATTCCATACTTTTTATGGTTTGGATATGTTGCGTGGGGACTTGGTTACTTCTACTTTAAAAATAAAGACGAATATTTCCGTTTATGTACCATGTTGTTTACCGGAATGACGATCTTTTTAGTCATCTCCACCATTTATCCAAACGGACATTATTTAAGGCCGACTACTTTTGCGCGGGATAACGTGTTTGTACATATGGTAAAATGCCTCTACGCAACGGACACTGCGACGAACCTTTTCCCAAGTATTCACGTTTACAATTCCATTGCAGTCAATTTAGCCGTATGGCACAGTGAAAATTTCCGCGATAAAAAGGTCATCCGTATTGGTTCTGCTGTTCTTATGGTAAGCATTATTTTATCTACCATGTTTTTAAAACAGCACTCCGTATTTGATGTGGTTACCGGAATCATTATGGCAGTCTTCATGTACATGCTTGTCTATGTACAGAATCCGGCACGCATGACGGCTGGTGAGCGCAAATATGAGCGCAAACTTCACCAGATCTAAATACAAACGTTATGTTTCCTGAATATTTGATTCGTTTTAAAAAGAGTCATAACCGATTTTGCCGGTTATGACTCTTTTTCATTCAAATTTGGAGAGCCTCTAAATTTTTCTGATTTTCACTCTATCTGAACCTTTACAGCTCACACGCACATCCGGCTGCATATTTTGCACAGATCGTCATTGTACTCTCATCATACATCATGCGCTCTGTCCTCTGGATCGGTGTATACTCCCTTACATCCTTTGCAATATGATCTTCGGCGACAACCGCATCAAATTCATATCCATCTAAAAATGTGCCGACTTTACCAAAATAACTGCCGCCTCCGGCTGTCGCTAAATAAAACGCTTCCGCAAATGTCAGCGGCTTACTTTTCTCATCAATCAGACGCCAGTACATTTTTGATACCTGTACCGCTAATGTCAAAGCTTTTGCCATGGAAAGTGAAGATCCGCCCGCCACGTCGGAACCAAGTCCGACCGCAATACCTTCCTCTAAGAACTTTCGGACCGGTGCAATGCCGGAGGAAAGATTTAAGTTCGATTCCGGGCAGTGTGCCACATAGACACCGTGTTCTTTCAAAAGATCCATCTCATCCTCACTGTAAATACAGTGTGCCATGACTGCCGGGTGCTCCTTATCTCCGAACATGTCAAAAACAGCGTAGGCATCTGCATAATTTTTCGCTGCCGGGACAAGCTCTTTTACCCATGCGACTTCCGATGGGTTTTCCGACAGATGCGACTGCACGCGGAGTCCTGTCGTTTTCTGCAGTTTTGCAAGTTCTCTCATCAGCTCATCCGTACAGCTTGGAATAAAACGCGGTGTTAAGATCGGGTTTGTACGCTCATATTTTCCGGCTGTCTCCTCAATCCACTTTTTCGTATCTTCTGCCGCAGCAGACGCATCCGCCTCACAGAGATTCTCACCACCGTTACGGTCCATATTTACCTTGCCAACATAGCTTACGATCCCGCTCTCCTCCAAAAGATCCATCAAAGCAACGGTTGCCTCTCTGTGAAGTGTCGCAAAAATGCAGGCACGCGTTGTCAGACTGTGCTTTAAATCAGACACAAAACTTCCATATGCTCTTTTTGCATAGGAGATATCCACATATTTTGCCTCTTCCGGAAAAGTATGCACATTCAGCCAGTCTAAAAGTTCAAGATCCATGCCAAGTGCCCGGAACGTATACTGTGGTGCATGCACATGCAGATCCGTCATTCCCGGAAGGATGATCTTATCACCATAATCGGTCAGCGGCAGTGTTTCATACTGTTTCGGCAACTTTTCAAATGCGCCGCGGCAGATACCGTTTTCACATACAACATAACCACCCTCTATACTGCACAGTTCCTTGTTTTCTCCTGAATATACGATATTTCCCTTTAAAACAAAACTTTTCTTTTCCAATATGTTCTCTAATCCTTTTCTTATTGTCTTACCATAATTTTAAAATCTGAATTGCAGACTTCATTACCTTATACTTCACGTCTTCCAATTCTGACGCTGCACATTTTAACTCTTTGCGTATCTCAATATGCTGCGGGCAGTGTTTTTCGCATTTTCCGCAGCCGACACACTGGGATGCGCTTGCGGTGTCTTTCCGGAATGCCGTACACTGTAAATAATCTTTCCGTCCTGATTTTTTCCCTTCCGAATACATCGCATTATAACAGCGGAATGTTCCCGGAATATCCACTCCCCTCGGACACGGCATACAATACCCACATCCGGTACAGCCGACTTTGACATGCTTTTTGATCTCTTCTTTCACCTGTTCGATCAGTGCTGCGTCTGATGCCGTCAGACAGCCCACATGGGACTCAGATGCCGTCTTTAGGTTCTGCTCCACCATTTCCATGGAATTCATCCCGGAGAGCACACAGGTTACTTCTGGCTGGTTATAGAGCCATTTTAAGGCAAGCTCCGCCGGTGTACGTCCTTCCTTGTCAGCGCGGAACAATTTTTTTGCTGACTCCGGTAAAAGATTTACCAGTCTGCCTCCGCGAAGAGGCTCCATGATGATGACCGGAAGTCCTTTTGCATTTGCATAGCGCAGTCCTTCCACGCCTGCCTGTGAGTATTCATCCATATAGTTGTACTGGATCTGGCAGAAATCCCAGTCGTAGGCATCCACGAGCTGTTTGAACATCTCGGTATTTCCATGATAGGAAAATCCGATATTTCTGATCTGACCGGACGCTAATTTTTCCTCGATCCAGTCCTGCATGCCGATCTTTTTTAATTTTTCCCAGGTCGGTATATCGGTGAGCATATGCATCAGATAATAATCGATATAATCGGTTTTTAATCTGCGAAGTTCCTCCTGAAACATCTTTTCCGCACCTGCGACAGACTTGATCAGATAATGTGGCAGCTTTGTCGCCAGATAGATCTGCTCCCTGCAGTGGTTGCGGTCTAAGATCTCTCCGACTGCTGCCTCATTGCCTGCATAGACATAGGCAGTGTCAAAGTAATTAACACCTGCTTTGATCGCCGCCATCACCTCTTTTTCCGCCTTATCAAGATCGACACTGCTGCCGTTTTTAGTAAAACGCATACATCCATATCCTAAAACGGACAATTCATTTCCTTTTTTATCCCTGCGATACTGCATCCTTTAACTCCTCCAGTTCCGCTAACCATATTGAGGCACACGCATCGGACGGCATACGCAGATCCCCACGCGGAGATACCGCAACACTTCCGACTTTTGGGCCGTCCGGCAGGCAGGAACGTTTAAACTGCTGCGCAAAGAAACGGCGGTAAAATGTCTCCAGCCACTTAAAAATCGTTGCATCGTCATAAGTTCCGGCAAATGCCTGTTTTGCCAGACGGTAAACCTTTGCCGGTGCGTAGGAAAGACGCAGCATATGATACAGATAAAAATCGTGCAGCTCGTAAGGGCCGACTAAGTCCTCCGTTTTCTGTGAAATTTTTCCGTCTTCCGGCGGTAAAAGTTCCGGGGAGACAGGTGTGTCAAGCACATCAAGCAGCACCTGTTTTAAAGTCTCATCCCCACAGGTATCCGCATAATAACGCACCAGATGGCGCACCAGTGTCTTTGGCACCGATGCATTGACTGCATACATAGACATGTGATCTCCGTTGTAAGTCGCCCAGCCAAGTGCAAGCTCCGACAGATCTCCGGTTCCGATGACCATTCCGCCGGACTTATTTGCAATATCCATCAAAATCTGCGTGCGCTCTCTCGCCTGTCCGTTCTCGTAGGTCACGTCATGCATCGACGGATCCTGTCCGATATCCCGGAAATGAATGTTGACGGCATCTTTGATATCCACCTCGATAAAATCAGCTCCCAGACAGCGGATCAATGATACTGCATTATCGTAAGTGCGGTCTGTCGTACCAAATCCCGGCATGGTCACTGCCTTGATATTACTGTGATCCATTCCGAGCGCATCAAAAGCACGCACGGTGACAAGAAGTGCCAGCGTGGAATCGAGTCCGCCGGAAATTCCGATCACTGCAGACTTACAGTGTGTATGCTCTAAACGTTTTTTCAGTCCCATCGACTGGATCGATAAGATCTCCTCGCAGCGCAGTGTACGGTCGCGCTCTCCGGACGGCACAAACGGCATCGGATCAATATAACGTGTCAGCTTTGTCTCTTCCATCTGTAAAGAAAATACATTTTCACGATATACCGGCTCTGTGACCGTCTCAAATGTTGTCATTCTGCGGCGCTCGGACGCAAGACGGGACACATCGATCTCGGTGGATATCGTCTGTGCGTCAAAAAGTTCTGACTCCGCTAACAAACGTCCATTTTCTGCGATCAGGTTATGCCCGGAATAGACCACATCCTGTGTGGACTCGCCGTCCCCTGCACTCGCATAGATATAGCCGCAGAGCAGTCTTGCCGACTGTCCTTTTACCAGTTCCCTGCGGTAAGCCGGTTTTCCGGTCGTCTCGTCCGATGCGGAAAGATTTACGATCAGCGTTGCTCCGTGCATGGCATGTCCGATGCTCGGCGGATTCATCGTCCAGAGATCCTCACAGAGTTCTGCTGCGATCACAAGTTCCGGCAGCTCCAGACAGGTAAATAACTGTCTCGTTCCCATCGGCACCGTCAATTCTTCGGTCAGCCGTACATCGGCCACTTCTTCCATACCTCTCGTAAAATGGCGCGCTTCATAAAATTCATTATAATTCGGAAGGTAGGTTTTCGGTACGATACCAAGAATTTTTCCACGATTTAATGCCGCTGCCACGTTATATAATTTTCCTTTGTATGCAAGTGGAAGTCCGACAAATACGATTGCATCCATATCTGTCGTAAATGCCGCGATATGCAATAATTCTTCTTTCGCCTCCCGAAGCAACTTTTCCTGCAAAAACAGATCCCCACAGGTATAACCCGTAATGCATAATTCCGGCAGAACGATCACTTTTGCTCCCGCCTCTGCCGCCTCTTTAACAGACTGGCAGATCACTTTTGCATTATATCCTGTGTCGGCAACCCTGATCTTTGGTGTGACCGCTGCAACTTTCACAAATCCCTGTCTCATTCTTTCCTCTTTTCCGGTTACGTTTTTACCCCTGCTTACCGCAACCACATTGCCTTGCCTTTTGCTTACTGTCCGCTTGTACTATTTTTTCGCAACAGCAGCCCTTTTTATTTTGCAGAACACATTTCCTTTAATTCGTCCACATCAAAATGGTATGCCTTGTTACAGAACTGGCATTTTACCTCGATTGCCTCTCCGTCATTGATGATCGAATCTAAATCTTTTTTGCTCAGCGTAGAAATTGCACGTGAAACTCTCTCCTTTGAACAGTCACACTCAAATGCAGCCGGGATCTTATCTGAGATCTCAAGACCGAAATCTCCTAAGATTTCCTCTAAAATCTGCTCCGGTGTCATACCCTGCTCTAACATTTCCGTTACAGATGCGATCTCCCTGATCTTATTTTCCAGTTTTTCAATGACCTCATCACTGGTAAACGGCATCAGCTGGATGATAAAACCCCCCGCCTGGCGCACCGATAAGTCTTTGTCCACTAAAACCCCAAGCCCTACTGCGGACGGGATCTGTTCAGATGTTGCAAAATAATAGGTCAGATCCTCAGCGATCTCTCCGGTCTGCAGTGCGATCTGTCCCACATACGGTTCTTTTAACCCCATGTCTTTGATGACACTCATCACGCCAAGTCCAAGCGCTCCGCCCACATCTAATTTGCCCTGTGCATTTAACGGCAGTTCCACCTGGGATTCCATAGGAAATCCCTTGACATGGCCATGGGAATCCGCTGTCACGGTAAGTCCTTTTGCCGGACCGCCGCACTGGATCTGGATCGTCAAAAGATCATTATCCCCTTTCATCATTGTTCCCATCATTGCCGCACCGCTCAAAAGACGTCCCAACGCTGCCGTGATGACCGGTCTTGTGTCGTGGGCTCTTCTTGCCTCCTCAACCATTTCCTTTGATGTGATGGCAAATGCACGAATCTGGCTGTCCGCCGCTGTTGCTCTTACAATATAATCACTCATATTTTATCCTCCATTTCGTACTGTACTCATAAATTTCTGATGACTCCAATGATGTTGGGAGCAAATAGTGCATTCAGGTTTCCTGATTGCTCCTCGCGATCACATAAATGCGCTCGCTGTCCTCTTTTACCGGCTCTCTCGTAAATGCGTCATATGCTGCGACGAATTCAAGTCCCGCCTGTTCTAAAAGGTGTTTTACGGTTTCTAATTCGTAGGCACGCTGGTAGTGCGTCTCCTCAAATCTGCGGTAAAGTCCTTCTTCCTCCCGGATAAAAAGCGTCAGATCATATTCATTGATCTGTTCTTCCTCATCGAAATAGTTATCCCAGATGAAGCTTCCCTCCTCGCGGTTCTCAGCGATTGTCGTCTCGCCTAAGAGTTCTCTGTATTTATATACTGTGTTCAGATCGAAGATAAAAATACCATCCGGATCTAAATATTCGTTGACACGGTAAAACAGGGACAAAAGATCTGTCTCTTCCAGCAGATAGTTCATCGAATCACAGATGCTCACGACTGCACGCACGCTTCCGTACAGTTCAAGTTCTCTCATATCCTGTAACAGATATAAGATCTCATCCTCCGGCATCTCCTGATATCCGGTCTCCGCCGCGATCTCCAACATTTCCGGTGAATTATCCACACCGATCATATCGTAGCCCGCTTTTTTCAACAATCTTGTAATCTTTCCCGTTCCACAGCCTAAATCAAGTACTGTTCCGTCACAGATCCCATATTCTTTCATAAGTCCTATAATATACCTGCTCCACTCTTCATAGGGAACATTATCCATGAACAGATCATATACCTGCGCAAAACTTGTATATGCTTCCAAATTATAATCTCCTTTTATCGCTGTTACTGGCAAGTACCATCTTATCACAGGTTTTAGTTGAAATAAAGCAAAAAAGAATCTATACTATTAGCAGTATGTCATTTTTTATTTGAGAAAAGGATTTTGATATGCCCGAAAATTACGATCACTACATCAGCAAAAATATCAAGGCATTTTATAAACGCAGACTTGCAGCTCCGATCATTTACCTGATCGTGCTCATTCTTGCATGGCAATTTTTTTCGCTGTCCGCTGTATTTTCTCCGGACATTTTGCCCGACGACACCTCGTTAGAGACCGCTTTCCGGGGTGGTAAACAGTATATAAGCACCACACTTTCCGATTTAAAATTTACCGGATATACCCAGTCCATCTTCGGTCACACCAACGGTTATTATTATTACACTATGCGTGACGAGGAATGTATCATCGTATTGTTATCGCCAAATACCAGTGAGGAGGGTCTGCCTTCCATCGAAGAAGTCACCATCAAAGGAAAGATTTCAAAGGGAAATGAAAATTTCGACACCCTGCTTTCCAATCTGTCCACCGATTTAAACTGGACGGAAAACGGTATCCGCAACAAGGTTTCTTCCTACTATATCAGCGAACCGGGATTTAACCACGTTGGAAACTGGATCCTGTTTGCAGCAATTTTCATTACCGGAATTTACGCATTGCTCTGCATCGTGCTCTCTGTCATATACATGTTTTTCCCGGTGCTCTCCCCTGCATGCCAGGATCTTGCACTGTTTGGTAATCCGAAAAAGATGTTAGAGCAGGCGGAGGAAGAGCTCGCCACACTGCCGCAGCTCGCAACGGAAGATATGTTTATCACGGAACATTTTTTCATTGAAACTTCCGTCTACGGCAATGCGATCGTACCGATCGATGAGATCATATGGATCTACAAATACTCCACGCTGCACAAGTTTTTCTGGTACCATTTCAGTATCTCCTACACACTGCATATCAGTGCCAACAAGCATCTGTATATCCAGTGCCCGAAGAATATTAAATCCGACATCGACGGTATCATCGATTACCTCTCGGAGGCAAACCATGATATTCTTGTAGGATTTAACGAGAAAAACCGCTTGAAAGTACAGGAAATTCAGGGAACACCGATGCACTTTGAAAAGTTTATCGCTTTCTTAAATAAGCGCGTATAATAAATTCCATAAATTTTTTCCAAAAAGAAGGAGACAGGTAAAAATTATCACCTGCCTCTTTCTCTATGGAAAACTAATTTCACAAACCCGTTTTTTATTATCTGCCGTTATGACAGCCGGCATGCTTACCTGCATGACGTACTGATTGACTCAATCGCCACTGCACCACCGCGCACAACCTCGATCCGGTGGAATTTGGATTTTAACAGAGCGATCAGTTCATTGTTGCGTCGTTCTGTCAGTTTGCACTCTAAGAGTACACTGTCGTTTCCGATATCTGCCACCTGCACATTAAATACCTGTGCGATCTGGAATACCTCAAGTTTTCCAGCCTCATCGACATCTAACACTTTCGCAAATAAAATCTCTTTCATGTGAATCGGCACATCCGTGAGGTCAATGACCTTAATAACCTCAACCATGCGGTTCAACTGTTTTTTGATCTGCTCAAATGTGATATCGTCACTGGTCACACAGATCGTCATTCTTGAAACCGTCTCATCCTCTGTCGTACCAACCGTAAGACTCTGGAGATTGTAAGATTTTCCGGAAAAAAGACCGGATACTTTTGCTAAAACACCTACCTGGTTTTCCACATATAATGCAATCCATCTATTTTTCATATCCGTATCCTCTCCTATTTCAAAATCATCTCGCTCATTGGATTTCCGCTCTTTACCATAGGAAGTACGATCTCATCCGTGGAAATCATAAATTCAATGATGGTCGGGGCATCTGTGTAGGTACGCGCCTCATCAAGTGCCGCCTGGATGTCCTCCTCTTTTTCCACACGGATCCCGTGTGCGCCGTAGCTCTTTGCCAATGCGATAAAATCCGGTGTGTACGGCGGACAGGATGCATTCGGTCCCTTGCAGTTCGCCGGACAGATTCTCCTTCTGCGCAGGCAGGTTGCCTCATAACGTTTTCCATAAAATAACTGCTGCATCTGACGCACCATGCCAAGGTAATAGTTGTTGAACAGGCAGATGATCACCGGCGCTTCCTGCACGACTGCCGTTGCCATCTCCTGAATATTCATCTGAAAACCGCCATCTCCCGTAAAACATACAACTTCCTTATCCCGGTTGCCTATCTTTGCCCCGATCGCCGCCGGAAATCCAAATCCCATCGTGCCAAGTCCGCCGGATGTGATCAGCTGATGCCAGGAATCCAACTCCAGGTACTGTGTTGCCCACATCTGATGCTGTCCTACGTCCGTCACATAGACAGCCTCTCTAAAGGTACGGTTTACATGCTCAAATACCATCTGCGGTGTCATGCCACAGTCCCTGCGCATCTCAAGCGGATTTTTCTTATCCCACTCTGCGATTTCCTTCTGCCACTGCTCGGTATCTTTCGATTCCGCCCATTCAAGCAGCTTTTCTAATGCCAGATTCGCATCTGATACAACCGGAACATCCACAACGACATTTCTGGAGATTGATGCCGTATCCACATCGATATGTACGATCTTCGCCTTCGGTGCAAATTCATTCAGATCTCCTGTAATACGGTCGTTAAATCTTGTTCCGATAGAAAAAAGCACATCACATTTGCTGACTGCCATATTTGCTGCGTATTTTCCATGCATACCGCTGTTTCCTACATAGAGCGGATGGCTCGTCGGGATCGCACCTTTCCCCATGATCGTTGTGACCACCGGGATCTGCATCTTCTCCGCCAATGCGAGCAGTTTGTCATTCGCATGTGCGATATTGATACCTCCTCCGGCAAGGATCAGCGGTTTCTTTGCGGTGCGGAGCAGTTTATACGCTTTTTTCAACTGTCCGATATGTACCGACTCATTCGGCTTATAACCGCGGATCTGGATGTTCGACGGATACTCCGCCGGTCCTGCTGCCGTCTGGATATCCTTCGGAATATCGATCAGTACCGGTCCCGGCTTGCCGGTGGATGCGATATAAAATGCCATCTTGATGATACGTCCCAAATCTTCCCGTCTGCGCACGGTCACACCGTATTTTGTGACACTTCTTGTCATTCCGACAATATCTACTTCCTGGAATGCATCATTTCCTATTAAAGACAGTGGAACCTGTCCCGTAAAGCATACCAGTGGAATACTGTCATAATGCGCATCCGCAAGACCTGTAATGATATTGGTCGCACCCGGCCCACTCGTCACTAAGCACACGCCGACTTTTCCGGTAGATTTCGCGTATCCTTCCGCCGCATGGATCAGTCCCTGTTCATGTCTTGGCAGGACGACGTCAATACTATCCTGTTTATATAATTCATCGAAAAGATCCGTCACAGTACCGCCCGGATAACCGAAAATGGTATCCACGCCCTCTTCCTGCAGCGCTTTTACAAATAATTTTCTGCCTGTTATATCCATATCGTCCTCCCAAAAACCAAGGTATTTTTTCTTTCAAAAAACTATATCCCATCTCACTGGGAAATGCAATGATTTTATTTATCCAATCAACCCGACTGATTTTAAGATAAAGATCCATCCGGTCAGCGTAAATGCCGCTAATAACGTTGTCGTCACGATCACACTCGCCGTCAGCACACCGTCGTTGTTCATGCTCTTTGCCATGATATAACAGCTCGGCGTTGTCGGGGATGCAAGCATGATCAGAATTGCGATCATTTTCTCCCCACCAAATCCCATCCAGACTGCGACCGGAAGGAAAATGAGCGGCTGGATCACTAACTTGATCAGAGATGCCGCGATCGTCGGCTTGATCTTCGCAAGTGCCTTTCTGCCCTCAAATCCGGCTCCGATCGTGATCAGTGCAAGCGGTGTAGCCATCTGCGCCACACTGTTGACCGTCTTATTGATAATCGTTGGAAATTCGATTCCTAAAAGTCCGACGATCAATCCTGCTAAAATGCCAAGAATGATCGGGTTTTTGGCGATTCCGATACATGCCTCTTTGATTTTTTGTTTTCCATCCCCCCCGCTTGCATTTTCTCCCTCAAAGGTCAGCACGATCACGGAAAAAATATTATAAAGCGGCACCGCACTGACGATCATAAGCGGCCCCATCGCCGAGGTTCCATAGATATTCTGGATAAAGGCAAGTCCCATCACCGCCGCACTACTGCGGAACGATGCCTGCACAAAAGCTCCCCGCATAGTCTGATCCTTTAAAAACAGCTTCACGCCACCCCAGATCAGCCAGAAACACGCGGTACTGACAAGCGCACAAAACAATACATATTTTAAATCGAATACTGCCCTGATATCCACGCCCGCAATATCACGGAACAGCATAAACGGCAGTGTTACCTTAAAATTAAAACGGTTTGCCACCGTGACAAAATTGTCGTTTAACATACCGATCTGTTTTAAAAAATAGCCGATGACCATCACTAAAAAAATCGGAAACGTCACATTGATACTGTAAATAAAATTTTCCATCTTTGCTGCACTGCTTTCTGTTTACGTTTACTTATTTTCTGACTCTCTCATACCGGTAAAAATAATACTCAAGATCAAAATACGTCTGTTCCTCACTGTCTGCCGTTATCTCCCATGCCGGATCTGCATCCAGATCCGGGAAATGTGCATCCGCATCGTATGCAAAATCGATTTTTGTGACATGCGCCACATCACATTCACCGATGAGCTGGCGATAAACAGATTCCCCGCCGATCACATAAATATCTTCGCTGTTATACTTTTCTAACTCTTCATGTAATTCTTCCATATCATGCACGATCAGCGCTCCCGGAACCCGGAACTTTTTATCATGTGTCAGCACAATATTCGTCCGTCCCATTAAAGGCAGTCCATTTGGAAATGTCTCCAATGTCTTTCGTCCCATCACAACCACTTTGCCCATCGTCGTCTCACGGAAAAACTTCTGATCTGCCGGAATCCGCACCAGCAATTCATTTTTATTACCGATCGCCCAGTTTTCATCTGCCGCTACAATTAAATTCATAAAAATCCTCATTTCTGAGCAACTTATTGCGAAGAGGCGACGAGAATCTTAAATTCTCGGAGGCATGTTTTTTTATGCCTTGCCATCAAAGCTATTTGTTTTTGCTCAGAAACAAATAGCCGTGTGAAAGATCTTTTTTTCACACGATTCTCCATTCTGATCACTGCACTGCTTTTCAAGCATCATGCTCTTATCCCGCGCACAGTTTCTTCTCTCTCAAACTCTCATTTTACCCAATTTCCACGAAAATGACAAGGTGTATTTCTATTGCTTTTTCTAACAGAATGGGGTATATTATCATTATGTTTATTTGATTTTTATCCATGCTGGGCATGTGAATAATAAAACGGAGGATGATTATGAGTCAGGCAAAAGTTGACCGCTATAAAGAAGAGAAAGCAAACCGCAAAAAGATTCTTGCAAAAGAAAAAAGAAAACGTATCGCAGGCACCATCTGTGGATGGTTAATTGCATTACTTATCGTCGGATGGGCAGGATACTCCGGTTATAACGCTTACGAAAAGAGCAGACCGATCAAAACGATCTATGCTGATCTTGATGCTATCAATAATTACATGGATACGCTCAACACAGAAGAATAACTTTTTTACACAAAAAGGTTCCGGTACATCCGGAACCTTTTTTGATTCTTGACAACACACAGTTCTCAAACCTCTCATTCTTTGATTTTAAACTGTGTTAATCTGCCTCTCCCTCTGCGACCTCCGCTTTCGCAAGCGCATTTTCAATCGCATTTAAAAGTACAATCGATGTATACTGATTATCCGTACGATATGTAATCCCTTCCGTCGACTGCTGTTTTATCACCTGTTCACTGACATTTTCCAATGCCGGCTCCATAAGCGGATACATTGTCGCCACTGTTTCATCCAGACTGACCAGGGAAATGGATTGTATACGGTTTTCATCTACAATGACCTGTACATCTGCTGACTGACTGCCCATCATTACCGACGAAGTGTATACGCCTGCCGTATACTGCATCGTTGGCTCTGCATCGCCCTTCTGTTTTTTTGGTAAAAACATGAAAAGCAGCAATATGACCAGTACGATCCCAAGTCCGACAAATATCGCTGTATAGATAACCTCCTTCATATGAAGGACCACGATCCTCGTCTTTGCGCTCACCCTGTACCTCCATGGTATCGATTGTTATATTGTATGAGTGCGAAGCATATTACATGCACGCTTCTTTTAAACATTCTTCATATTCTTTTACCGGCAGTGGACGCGAAAAATAGTATCCCTGAATATCATCACAGTCCAGATTGCACAAAAACATCAGCTGCTCTACCGTCTCAACACCCTCTGCCGTAATTTCCATGCCAAAACTCTGTGCCAGCTTTGTAATTGAATTTAACAATTTCTCTCCGTTATCGTCCCCTATGTAATCGACAAGACTTTTATCCAGCTTGATCGTATCGAAATGCATACGGTTTAAAGCTGCAAGGGATGAATATCCACTTCCGAAATCGTCCAGAAGTATCTTAAATCCTGCCGTGTGAAACTGCTCTAACAGATTAAATATTTCATTATTATCAATCGTTGCACTTTCTGTAATCTCCAGCTGAATGTATTTCGAATCAAGGTCAAACGACCGGATAATACTTTCATATTTTTCAACGACACTTGAATAATAGAGGCTGACACGCGAAATGTTTACCGAAACAGGAAGCATCTTCTGTCCCTGTTTCTGCCACTCTTTCTGCTGCCTGCACACAGCTCGGAATACATACTCATCGAGCCGGATGATATTTCCATTCCGTTCAAACAATGGAATAAACTTAAGCGGCGGAATCAGTGCTCCATCCGCCCTGCGCCATCGCACAAGAGCCTCCGCTCCCACAAGCTTTCTCGAATGTGCACTGTATTTTGGCTGATACCAGATTTCAAACTCTTCGTTTTCAAGCGCTGTTTCAAAATGTTCTTCTAATTCACGGTTTTCCTGAATACTCTCATGGTTCAGCTCATCATAAAATATATAATGCCTGTCACGCCTTCCTTTGATCTGATGCTTTGCCTGCACTGCATTTCCGTATAAAGGATCGATCTCATCTAATACGATCGTATGAAAAATTCCAAACACCGGGAAAAGATTTGGTATTTCCAGACGTTCCGGTATCTCTTCTATCTTTCTTATTACATGTTCCAGTCTTTGTTTGATGTTTTCCTGATTTTCATCCATCCAGAACAATATAAACCGGTCGGCATTGACATGCGCTGCCAGTTCATTTTCTCCCGTTTCGGTTTCAAAAATCTCCCATATGACACGCAGCACCTCATCACCTTTTTTGACTCCACAGGTGCTGTTGATCAGCTTAAAATCTGTCACATCCATAGCAATCAGCCATCCTACACCATCTTTTTTGCTTTTTGCCTTTTTCTTAAAAGCTGCAAAATTATCTCCTAATGTGACAGGATCCTGATATGCAAGCGACATAAGTTCTTTTTTACTTTGGCGCCAGGAGTAAATATACACCCCGACGCTGACCGATATGACAACCAGAATGATCACCATCAGACTATTGATCGCATCCATGACCACCTGCATACGGCTTGTTAAAACGCTATCCTCTACTGCAGTGACCACATACCATGGTTCACCGCTCTCTTCTATTTTAAGTGGCATATAGTAATAAAGTGAGACTTCTTTCCGTTTTGGATCCAATCCATAGCCACTTTTTCCCTCTTTCATGTTACTGAGCATCAGGTCTCCGGCATAATCATCTCTTTCATCCTCAGAAACATCCGTATTAAAAATATTTCTCCCGATTCCCAATTCTTTACTGTTCCCGGAAGTTGCAACAATCGTACCGTCTATTTTTATGATGTAATTAAAAGCCTGTCCTTCAAATATCTCATTCTTCAGGCACCCCTCAAGCATTTCATCTTTGCAGGTTGCAAATAAAACTCCTTTTACCGTTTTCCGTTCTTTTTCATATACCGGCACACTGAATACATTTATGGTTTCATGTGAAGTATCAATCCTGTCTTCAAATGCATCCGTCAAAAAGTTTTTTCCCCGCATCGACTGTTGAAAAAAATCTCTGTCAGACATATTTAGCCGATAGCCATCCGTCGTTTCTGCTGTACCATCTGCCGCAATATATCTATCCTATCCGTTTAAACTGATACGTCTCTACAAATCCCTGTAATTTATTAACGATAATTTTTTCGTCCCCGCCTGACTCTCTCGCAAGACCAGAAAGCAGTCTAAAACGCGTGCTTACTTCTTTCTCTACCAATATTACATTCTGTTCTGCCATCCCCTCAATGCTGCTCATCAACTGCTACTGTAAACTGCCCCGTATCTGCCCAAAACATCCAAATAATGCTATTCCTAAAATTAACAATATTGCACATAAAACTGCTACAGTACGAATCTTCGCATTTTTTTTGTACATTCTGCCACCCCTTTGGCCTTACAAAGTCATATTTTAAATTTCTGTGACCATTTTCCCATGTCCTTTATTGTAACACTCTTCATTTATGAGTTCTACCCATAAAAAGTATCGTTTTCATTCTGTTTTTCTTTTTTTCGCCGTAGATCCGCACTCACATTTCTATTTCGGTATCCAAAATTTCTGTTAAATTTTTTCAAAAAATTGTTGACAAATTACTTTTCCCATAGTATGATATCAAATGTATCTGGCAGACAAATACAAAACAATTTACATATGCGCGAGTGGCTCAGTTGGTGGAGCACGAACTTGCCAAGGACAGGGC
>ENA-UEQE01001888-UEQE01001888.1-human-gut-metagenome-genome-assembly--contig:-NODE-1888-length-16156-cov-3.640836_pt1 | contig 16156 bp, 17 predicted proteins | sample MGYA00242934_ERZ507935 | MGnify/ENA primary metagenome ERZ507935 (study PRJEB26167, sample SAMN06115423) | human gut metagenome | host: Homo sapiens | place: China:Anhui | collected 2015-03-30... | reverse complement strand
TTTGTTCTAAAAGAGGGGTAGTACAGGTTATTATTTTCATTTTTGCATCTCGTTCTCATAAATTTTTTGCAACATTTAATCATCCTCCGTTTTCACATTTATTCAAACCAGCTATATTAATATTAATATCAATTTCAATATCAAATACTTAATTATTATATGCCTTATAGATATAAATTGCAACTTTAAGCCCTTTTTCTCTCAAAATGCTCAAAGGCTAGTTCTGTTGCCACACGTCCCTTTGGTGTGCGGTTTATGAAGCCGTTCTTCACCAGATACGGCTCGTAAACATCCTCAATGGTTCCGGCATCCTCACCTATTGCCGCCGCAAGCGTATCAAGGCCCACCGGTCCTCCCGCAAACTTGTCAATGATGGTGAGAAGTATATTTCTGTCGTTTAAATCAAGTCCATACTTGTCCACTTCCAAAAGATCCAGTGCAAAGCTTGCCACATCATAGGTGATTTTGCCGTCATACTTGACCTGCGCAAAATCCCTGACACGCTTTAGCAGTCTGTTTGCAAGTCTTGGGGTACCTCTTGAACGACGCGCCATCTCGTAGGCTCCCTTGTCATCTATCTCAACTCCAAGCACCTTTGCGGAATTGACGATAATATGCTTTAGCTCATCGACAGTGTAAAACTCCATGTGATTTACCACGCCAAACCTGTCGCGAAGAGGCGCTGACAGCATGCCCGCCCTCGTTGTTGCACCTACAAGGGTGAATTTGGGCAGGTTGAATCTGATTGACTTTGCAGACTCGCCCTTACCAATCATGATATCAATGGCGTAATCCTCCATGGCAGGATAGAGCACCTCCTCCACCTGACGGTTTAATCTGTGAATCTCATCGACAAACAGTATATCTCCCTCAGAAAGTCCGTTGAGTATGGCTGCCATCTCTCCCGGCTTACCTATTGCAGGACCGGAGGTCACCTTTATCTTTGTACCCATCTCATTTGCAATGATTCCAGCAAGCGTTGTCTTTCCAAGCCCCGGTGGTCCGTAAAACAGCACATGATCAAGCGCTTCGCCCCTTGATTTTGCGGCTTCAATATATATTTTTAAATTGTCCTTTATCTTCTGCTGACCGATATAGTCATCAAAATACATAGGACGCAGGGATTTCTCTATCTTTATGTCCTCTTCCTGCAATTGTGTGGAAATTACTCTTTTCACGTTTTGTTCCCCGTTTCTGTTTTAAGCTTACAGCTTTTATCAATCAGCCCATATTTTTGAGCGCAAGCTTCAGCACATCCTCTACATCCATATCCTCTGTGATATCAACCTTGGACACTGCCTTAAGACTCTCAGTAGATGAGTATCCAAGCGCATTGAGCGCCATGACAGCATCATTTTTCACAGTGCTGTTCATGGATACAGCAGCACCGGAAGTCTGATTCTCAAGCTTCTTTTCAAATGCATCCTCAAGCGACAGCTTGTCCTTTAAATCAAGTATCACTCTCTGAGCCGTCTTTGCACCTATTCCCGGTGCCTTTGATATAGCCTTTGAGTCGCCCGATAGAATCGCAAAACGTAAATCATCGGCAGGCAGAGTTGACAAAATCGCAAGGCCGCCCTTTGGTCCGATTCCGCTGACCGTAATCAGCAGCTTAAAGATTTCAAGATCATCCTTGCTCAAAAAACCGTAAAGTATCATGGCATCCTCCCTGACACATAGGTAGGTGTAAATTTTTACATCCTCTCCCTCGTCGGGCAGCATATCAAAATACTGCGTCGGTATGTAAATGAGATAGCCTACACCTGCTGCCTCCACTACAATGCTGTCTATATTTTTTTCTGCAAGCTCTCCTTTTATATATGCATACATTGAATCCATTTGTTACTGTTTCGACTGTAGCCTGACACACAGGCATAAAAACAGCAGCATCTCCTTTTGTTATTAAATATACGTAGATTACAGCCCATTAAAACTATACATGAAAGCTGTCAGAAATTCTTAAAAGCACCTGTGAAGCTACTATTCCAATCACAAGTCCCGTGATGCATCCTGCCACAAGAAGCACCGGAATATAATACACTACGCTGTAGGTTGACAAAACTATAGCCGCAACTATTATCTGTCCTATATTGTGACACACTCCACCGACCAGGCTTATTGAAACCGAACTGAATTTATCTGATTTCTTAAGCAGGTACATAACGATAAAGCTTAGTATACAGCCTGCCAGTGAATATATGATGCTGAACGCATTTCCAAACATAAATCCTGAAAGCACCGCACGAAATACACATAGCAGAAATGTCTCCATGGGTGCTGCTATATAAAGCATGATTACTGTCACTATATTTGTAAGTCCAAGCTTCACTCCCGGTATGCCTACCGCAAACGGTATAAGTGACTCAACATAGCTTAGCACCAGTGCCAGTGCCATAAGCATACCAAGATATGCAATCTTTCTGGTTTTCATTTATCTCATTCTTTCTATAAAAATGTTCGGGTATCACTTGGATATCGAATCTATATCGGATTTCGTGTCGCTTTTTACCGTCACAACAACCTTATTCGGCAGACAGATAATCGACTCTCCCTCCTTGGATATCGCCTTCTGCTTCACACACAGATGATCCGGACAGTCGGCAGAGGTCATATCTGCCACACCGCCCTTTATGACAAGGGTGTTAGTAATATCGCCATCGCCGTTTTTTATCTCAATTGTATCATCCTTTGAAAGCGGATATGTGCCATAGGCCCTTCCATCGATAGTCACCTCGACACATGCATCGCTATCCGTATCCTGTCCCTTTAAATATACAAGCTTCCATATAAGAAGCAGAGCGACAGAGATAATTACAATAACCGATATCAGGATTATATCATTTCTGCCAAAACGCTTACGCATCCTCTTTTATCTCTCCCATATAGTAAAAGCCTCTGCACTCATTAAGCTTCACATTGTAGATATTTCCAATCATATCCTCGGTACCCGGAAAATGTACGATTGAATTATTGTCCATACGTCCGGTCACATAGCCGTCCTTCTGGTCGTCCATTTCCTCTGCAAGTACCGGCACCACTTTGCCCTCATAGCATTTTGCCTTTTCTGATGAGATAGTCTGAACCTCCTTTAAGAGCCTGTCAAACCTGTCCTTAACCACATCATCCGGCACCTGATTCTCCATGGTAGCTGCGCGTGTGCCTGTTCTCTTTGAGTAAATAAATGTAAAAGCACTGTCATATCTGACCTGCTTGACAACATCCATTGTCTCAAGGAAATCCTCCTCAGTCTCTCCCGGGAAGCCCACAATGATATCAGTTGTGATTGCAATATCAGGAATCTGCTCACGAAGTCTCTTTACCTCGTCGAGATATTTTTCCTTGTCATAGTGCCTGTTCATCTCCTTAAGCACTCTTGAGCTTCCTGACTGAAGCGGCAGATGCATATGCTTGCACACCTTGTCGCACTCCTTTATTGCCATAATCAGGTCATCGGATAAATCCTTTGGATGAGATGTCATAAAACGAATCCTCTTAAGTCCCTCAATCTTATTGACCTCGCGAAGAAGCTCTGCAAAGGTTATAGGATTGTCAAGAGTTTTACCGTATGAGTTGACATTCTGTCCGAGAAGCATTATCTCGCACACTCCGTCTGCAACAAGCTTTTCTATCTCTCTTATGATATCCTTAGGCTCCCTGCTTCTCTCACGACCTCTTACGTATGGCACAATACAGTAGCTGCAGAAATTGTTGCAGCCAAACATGATATTGACACCTGATTTGAAAGAGAACTTTCTCTTCACCGGCAGATCTTCGACAATCTGATTGGTATCCTTCCATATGTCAATCACCTGTGAGCCAGACTCGATATTGTTGCACAAAATCTCTGCAAACTTGAATATATTGTGGGTTCCGAATACGATATCTACAAACTTATAGTGCTTTTTGATATTTTCAACAACCTCCGGCTCCTGCATCATGCAGCCGCAGAGAGCAATCTTCATCAGAGGATTCTTTTTCTTGTAATTCTGCAGATACCCAAGTCTGCCGTACACCTTGTTGTTAGCATTCTCACGTACGGTACAGGTGTTGTATACAATGAAATCAGAGTGCTCATCAGTTCCTTCCACGTAGCCTATCTGCTCGAGTATTCCGACAAGCTTTTCTGAGTCGCGGGCATTCATCTGACACCCGAATGTCTTTACAAAATAAGTCATAGGACGGCCGATTTCTTTAGATTTCTTTTCAACAAAATCCTTTGCCTTTTCCATGTAGTAATACTGCCTCTCAGGCTCATGTGCCGGTGGTGTCTTTGTTATATCTATATCGTAGCTCATGTTATATTATGTTTCCTCTCAAATTAATTCTATGATACTTTACCTGACTATTCCCTGATCTGACCACTGCCGTAAATAATATATTTGTAGCTAGTCAGTGCTTCAAGCCCCATAGGTCCCCTTGCGTGAAGCTTCTGTGTGCTGATTCCTATCTCAGCTCCAAAGCCGAATTCATTTCCATCAGAAAATCTGGTTGAGGCATTTACATAAACGCATGCAGCATCTATCTCATTTAAGAACTTCTGTGCGTTGTCATAATCATTTGTGATGATTGCCTCTGAATGTGATGTGTTGTATCTGTTGATATGCTCGATTGCCTCATCAATGCTGTCAACAATCTTTACAGACATAATGTAATCAAGATACTCCATACCCCAGTCATCGGCAGTGGCCTCTGTCACATCATCTCTTCCGGCAAGAATTGCCTGCGCTCTTTCATCACAGTGCAGCTGTACATGATGCTCTCTTAGCTTATCGTACAGCTTTGGCAGAAACTCCTCCGCTATGGCACTGTGTACTACAATCGACTCACATGCATTGCAGACACTGATTCTTTGTGTCTTTGCATTGTTAATAATATTAACAGCCATATCAAAGTCTGCATCCTTGTCCACATATACATGGCAGTTGCCTGTACCGGTCTGGATGACAGGAATTGTAGCATTTTTGACAACATTCTGGATGAGTCCTGCACCACCTCTTGGTATGAGCACATCCACATACTGATCCATCTTCATAAACGCATTTGTTGTCTCTCTGTCTGTTGACTCAATAAGTGCAAGTGCAGCATCAGAAACCAAATTGTCCGTTAAGGCCTTTTTTAGTGCCTTAACTATTGCGATATTGGTATTTATCGCATCACTTCCACCCTTCAATATGACACAGTTGCCTGTCTTAAAGCACAGACCAAAGGCATCTGATGTGACATTTGGGCGCGCCTCAAAGATAATGCCAACAACACCGATTGCAACTCTTCTTTTTCCGATAATAAGGCCATTAGGACGCTTTGCCATAGACATCACTTCCCCAATAGGGTCTGCAAGCTTTGCTATCTGTCTGAGTCCGTCAGCCATGCCAAGGAGCCTGTCATGGTCAAGCGAGAGCCTGTCAATCATGCTCTTTGCCTTCATATTTTCCTCTGCTGTGGCCACATCCCTTTTGTTTGCCTCAAGGATTTCTTTTTCTGCCTTAAGCAGATTGTCCGCTGCATCGTTTAATACCTTATTCTTGATATCAGTATCCAGTGTTCCTATCTTTACTCTGGCCTCATATGCATCCGCACAAATTTTTTCTAAATCATTCATCAATAAACACCTCTCTCTTATCTGTTATCACCCCATCTAAGGGTACGTCATATTCATCTTCAAACGTCATGCTGCTAAGTAACTGGAAATCGTAGCCCACTCCAACTGCCATGACAGTATCTCTTTTTGTAAAAGACGATAAATATCTGTCATAAAAGCCCTTTCCATAACCGATTCTGTAACCGGTATCCGAAAATGCAAGCCCCGGCACTATCATAAGCGCCCTGCCATCCGCCTGCGTATACTCCTTCGTCATATCAGGCTCTTTAATATTAAATGAACCACAATTAAGCTCATCAAGGCTTCTTACCCTGTAAAAGGACATTTTATCGCCCGAAACCCTCGGATAATATATCCTTTTTGCTTTGTTTATTAAATAGGTAAAATACTCATCAGTATGCACTTCATTTCTGATCGCTGAATACAAAAGTATGTTGTCATAATCTCTGTCCATCTCTGATACCATGAGTCTTTTATAAATGTCATGGCTCATACTGCGGCACTCATCAGCACCCAGAAGGCTCCTTTGCTTTTTAAGCCTACTACGAATTTCTTTTTTTGTTTCCATATTTCTCGCCGAGGTTCTCAACCGAACCGTCATCGTTTACCATATCGATATTGTTGAGCTGGTTTCTTAAATTCTTCTTCACGTTTGCTATATACTCCTTGCGCAAAAGATCCTGCTCCTTTTTCTCTGCCTCAGAAAGTCCCTCTGCCTGTGATTTTCTGTAAAGCTCATTGATTCGCTGTATTTTTTCCTGTGTCATAGCACTCTCCTGATTTCAAATTGATAGCTGATTACTGGCCGCCTGTAGATGTAGGTGCCATCTCTCTTTGTATATAATCCGCAAGCACAAACTCTGCATCCTTTGCCCTGTGGAAAAGTGTTCCTGTATATCTGTCATTCATAATGTCATATAAAATCCCCATATTGCCGCCATTTGCGATAATCATATCGGCACCGGAATATGTGGCAATCTTTGCCGCCGTAAGCTTTGTCGCCATGCCGCCGGTTCCGACATCGCTGCCGGTTGATGACTTTGCCATGCCAAGTATTTTCCTGTCAAGCGTATCAACCTCTCTGATAAGCTTTGCATCCGGATTGTCATGAGGATCATCGGAATACAGTCCGTCTATATCAGAAAGCAGTATGAGCAGATCAGCCTTCGTGATTGATGTAACTATAGCAGACAGCGTATCATTGTCACCAAACTGCATCTCGTATGTGCTTACCGTATCATTTTCATTGACAATAGGCACCACGTTCAGATCAAAAAGCTCCTCAAATGTATTCATAACATTGCGTCTGGAAACAGGATTGACTATGGTATTTTTTGTCATGAGCACCTGTCCGGAATTCTGATTATACTCGGAAAAAAGCTTCTGATATGTCATCATAAGCCTGCCCTGTCCCACTGCGGCGCATGCCTGCTTTATTGAAATATCGCTCGGGCGCTCCTTTATGCCTATCACATCCCGTCCAACCGCGATGGCGCCGGAGCTTACGAGGCACACATCCATACCGCTGTTTCTGTAATCACATATCGAGCGCACCAGACGCTCCATCTTTGAAAAATTGAGGCTTCCCGTCTCTGCATGTGTCAGCGTCGATGAGCCTATCTTTATTACCACTCTTTTATAATTGTCTAAAAAACTCATTTCTATCATCTTTCCTATTGTAAGTCTAAATGCATACATAATTACATTACGCATACATTTACTACTTTACCATATATTCATGCAAAATACAAAATCATTTTTACTACTGTCTCATTTTTTTATTTTGTGTTATTATATTTCTGTTGCTTTCGGCTTTAAATTTCATAAAGTCCGGACGCAAAGTTATATTTATGCTTTTACTATTTAAGCTTTAACTATAAATAATTTACAACTAGAAAATTAATAAAGGATGCACTATGAAAAATAAACTAAAACACCTTGTCCCTGTCCTTTTGGCGCTTGCCACAATAACAGGAAGCCTGTCTGCATGTGAATTAAAGCCCAAGGCTCAGCAGAAGGTTTCAAAACAGGGCTTCTACTTTGACACGATAATACAGATTACGCTTTATGGCACTACCGACGAGAAATACATAGACGACTGCTTTGATATGGCAAAGAAATATGAGGATATGCTTTCAAACACAGTTAGTTACTCAGAGGTGAGCAAAATAAATGACGCTGCCGGCAAAGAATATGTCACAGTAAGCAATGATACTCTTGAGCTCATAAAAAAAGGCATCGAATACGGCGACACAAGTGACGGCAGGTTTGATATCACTATAGGAAAGCTGTCTGATTTGTGGAATTTTTCCGAAATAGCTGAAAATACCGACTCTAAAGATAATGAGGTGGATGCATCAGTCGTTCCGTCTGATGCACAGATACAAAGTGAGCTGTCACATGTAAATTACCGCAATATACAGATTAACGGAAACGATGTGATGCTAACCGATTCAAAAGCAAAGCTTGACCTTGGTGGAATCGCAAAGGGCTTTATCGCCGATAAGATGAAGGCTTATTTACAGTCCAAAAAAATCACCTCAGGCATCATAAACCTGGGTGGCAATGTCCTCACTGTCGGTGAAAAATCCGACGGAAGTGATTATACAGTCGGCATACAAAAGCCCTTCGACGAGAGCTGTGAGCCCATATGTACTGTCAAAATCAAGGACAAATCCGTCGTCACCTCCGGCATCTACGAGCGGTACTACAGAGTAGACGGCAAGCTATATCACCATATACTGGACACCACAACCGGCTATCCCGTCAAAAACAATCTGTACTCTGTCACCATCATAAGCGACTCCTCCTGCGACGGAGATGCCTTAAGCACCACATGCTTTTCTCTTGGCATTGATAAAGCAAAGGAGCTTATCAATTCCCTTTCCGGTGTTGAGGCAATATTTGTGACAGATGATTATAGTATTATCACGACATCAGATGAATATAACGTAAGCACAGAATAGCTGCAAGCTTATAAAAAAGCTGCCACATATCATAATGATATGTGACAGCTTTTATGCATTATAAAATAATCTTCTTTGGACACTTCTCTGCGCAGATTCCGCAGCCTGTACATTTCTCCTGATCAATATAAGCTACATTGTCTACTACATGGACAGCATCTGACGGACAGTTCTTCTCGCACAGATGACAGCCGATACATCCAACCGAGCATGCCTTCATGACATCCTTGCCCTTGTCCTTTGAGCTGCACTTTACAACATGCTTTGTGTCATATGGAATAAGCTCGATGAGGTGCTTTGGACAAGCCTCTACGCACTTGCCGCAGGCCTTGCATGTAAGCGGATTGACGCATGCAACTCCGTCAACCACATGGATTGAATCAAAAGGACATGCCTTCACACAGCTTCCATAGCCGAGACAGCCATAATTACATGACTTAGGTCCGCCGCCCGGTACAAATGACATGGCAACACAATCCTCTACTCCTGTATAGTCGTAGTCTGTATTTGCTTTGTCGCAGGTACCGGCGCACTTTACAAATGCAACCTTCTTTACTCCGGCCTCAACCTTTACACCCATAATCTCGCTGACCTTTGCCGCAACAGGGTCTCCACCAACAGGACACTGTCCTACCGGTGCCTCTCCCTTTGCAATGGCGGCAGCAAGTCCGGAGCATCCGGCATATCCACAGCCACCACAGTTGTTGCCCGGAAGCACCTCAAGTATTGCTTCCTCTCTCGGGTCAACCTCTACTTTGAATTTTTCTCCTGAAATACCGAGGAAAAATCCAAGAATTATACCGACAGCTCCAACAACTAAAGCTGCAATAATAATCGCAGTAACATTCATATCACTTTTCCTCCAATCCTATACAGAAACCATTCCTGAGAATCCCATAAAGGCGATAGCCATAAGACACGCTGTAAGAAGCACGATGGCTGTTCCCTGGAAAGGCTTTGGAATATCATTATACTCAATCTTCTCACGTACACCAGCCATAAGCACAATAGCGATAAAGAAACCAAAGGCTGTGGCAAAGCCGTAAACTACACTCTCTAAGATATTGTAGCCCTTTGTTACACTGTTAAGTGCTACACCGAGTACGGCACAGTTTGTTGTGATAAGAGGCAGATACACACCGAGTGCCTTGTAAAGAGGCGGCATCTGTTTCTTTAAGAACATCTCTACAAACTGAACAAGTGCTGCAATTACAAGAATGAACACGATAGTCTGCAAATATGACAGATTAAGCGGATACAGTATAAAATTGTAAATAAGCTGTGTAACGAATGTGGCGATTGTGATAACGAAAATTACCGCACCACCCATTCCGGCAGCAGTTTTTGTGTTCTTTGATACGCCGAGGAAAGGACAGATACCAAGGAACTGGCTAAGTACTACGTTGTTAACTATTGCATATGCTACTGCAATGAGCAGTAAATGACCTAATGTACCCATTATTTATCCCCTCCTTCTGTAGTGTTAGGCGCAACAGCAGCCTGTGCTGCTTTTGCTGATGGACATGATGCTCCACAATGTGCACAATCTCCTGAAAGGCAGCCTGCCGGCTCAGCAAGAGGTGTACCCTTTGCTTCCATCTTTTTACGGATGATATTCATGCCTGCAACAAGGAAGCCAAGTACGAGGAAGGCTCCCGGTGCCATGATAAAGATTGTGATTGGTGTAAACCAGTCACCGAAAATCTTGATGTTGACGAATGTTCCTGCACCTAAGATTTCACGGATAAGTCCGATGATTGTAAGACCCATGGTAAATCCAAGTCCCATTCCCATTCCATCAAAGATAGACTCTACAGGCGGATTCTTTGAAGCATAGCTCTCGGCACGTCCGAGGATAATACAGTTAACCACGATAAGTGGGATGTATACACCAAGTGCTGCTGAAAGGCTAGGCAGATAAGCCTGCATTAAAAACTGTACTACTGTAACAAGAGATGCAACTATGACGATATACGCCGGCATACGCACTCCGTTAGGAATCACTTTTCTGAAAAGTGAAATCAAAAGGTTTGAACATATAAGTACCACCGTGGTGGAAAGTCCCATTCCAAGTCCGTTTACCGCACTAGATGTAACAGCCAGTGTAGGACACATACCAAGCATAAGTACAAAGGTAGGATTTTCCTTAATGATACCATTATATAAACGCTCTACATATTTGTTCATTAGTTGGCACCTCCCTGTAATTTATTCTGGAAGTAAGTAATAGCTGCGTTGCAGCCGTTGGCCATAGCCTTTGATGTGATGGTTGAGCCTGTGATGGCCTCAATCTCATCATCCTTTGAAGGTGTGGCCTTTACAACGTCGAACTTGTCTACTTTCTTGTTCTCAAACTGCTTATAGAAATCAGCCTCCTCAGCCTTCATTCCAAGTCCCGGAGTCTCACTGATGCTTGTGATTGAGTAACCGTTTACAGTACCATCATTCTTGATACCTACAGAGAATGTGATACTTCCCTGGCTACCATCCTTGGCTGTAACTGTGATGACATAGCCTAATGTCTCTTTGTTTGAATCAAGGGCAGTCTCAATATCATCGATTGTATCCTTGTAGCCCGCATCAGATACAAGCTTATCAGCTTCATCAGCATCATAATCATATTTCTCAAATGATTTTGCATCCGAAAATACTGCCTGATATGCTTTCTGTGCTGCTGCTTTATTGGCCTTGTCGATAGGATCTGCCGTGATTCCCTGAACCAGGGCAAGAATAAAACCAAGTACCAGAGTAAAGGCAGTTAAAATCAAAGCGTCATGTACAATACGTTTATTCATTCTTCTTTGCCTCCTTTACCATACCAAAGGCTCTTGGGATAGAAACCTTCTCAATAATAGGAACAAGGCAGTTGCTTAAGATGATAGCAAAGGAAACACCCTCTGCATTGGCACCGAAGCAACGGAATACTCCTGTCAATATACCACAGCAGATACCGAATATTATCTTTCCCATCGGCGTAATCGGGCTTGTGACATAATCGGTCGCCATGAAAAATGCACCGAGCATCAGTCCGCCACCGCAAAGCTCTGCAACAACATAGTTGATATCAAATTGCTGTGCTCCGAAAAGGAACATGAAAACAGCAAATGTAATAATGTAGGATGCAGGAATCTTTAAATCAATGACTCCAAGTAAAATCATGATGATAGCACCTATTAAAATAGCTATAACTGATGTCTCACCGATTGTTCCTGCAGTATTTCCTATAAGCATATCCCTTACATTGACACTTGAAAGCCCCTCATTTTTGATGAGCGCAAGTGGTGTTGCTCCTGAGTATACATCCACACCGTTTCTTGTGACATTGAAATTAGTCATATCAGCCGCAAATGCGATGAGAAGGAAGCATCTTCCACCAAGTGCCGGGTTCATAAAGTTCTGTCCGAGTCCTCCGAACATACACTTGACAATGATGATTGCAAATACTCCACCGAGTACAGCCTCCCACCATGGAAGTGCAACCGGAAGGTTTAGTGCTAAAAGCAGTCCTGTAACAACCGCACTAAGGTCGGTAATTGTGCTCTTTTTCTTAACTATGTAGTCAAACACCCATTCTGATGCCACACACGATGCGATGGTAAGCAGAATGATAAAAAGTGCTCTAAATCCAAAATTGTAAATACCAAAAAGACTTGCCGGGAGTAATGCTATAATGACATAAAGCATTATTCTGTCAGTGGAATCCTTGGCACGTACATGTGGTGATGATGAAACATGATATAAATCACTCACTTTAATCCACCTCTTTCTTTATTTTTTGCTGGCCTGTTTTCTCTTTTCAGCGAGAACAAGCTTCTTCATTGTCTTAATAGGCTGAGCCACCTGTCTCCTTGACGGACATGCAAATGAACAGCTTCCACACTCAATACACTCAAGTCCGTGCCACTTCTCAAACTCATCCATCTGTCCACGCAAACCAAACTTCGCAAGACGGCTTGGAATGAGCTGCTCAGGACATGCCTCCACGCAACGACCGCAGTTAATGCAGGCCTGTGGCTCAAATGCTGCCACCTCATCATGTGTGAAGCACAGTATTGATGAAGAGGTCTTTGTAGTAGGGATATCAAGACTAAACATGGCAAAGCCCATCATAGGACCGCCTGATATAATCTTCTCCGGCTGGCTCTTAAAGCCACCTGCAGCATCAACCAGCTCCTGATATGAGGTACCGATGCTGTATAAAATATTGGAAGGATTCTTCACAGCATCTCCTGTAACTGTTGAAATACGCTTAAGGACTGGCTGTCCATTCTTTACGGCATTGTAGACAGCAATGATTGTCTCTACATTATCAACGATACAGCCCGCATCAGCAGGGAGCATCTTAGAATTGATGGCTCTGCCGGTTGTAGCATAGATGAGCTGTCTCTCACCACCCTGTGGGTACTTTGTCATAAGCGGACAGACCTCAATACGCGGCTCATCCTTCGTGAGCTCTGTGAGCTTTTCGATACAGTCAGGCTTATTATCCTCTATACCAAGAATACCCTTTGCATTGTCAAAAAGCTGAAGTATGATCTTCATGCCGCCAATTAATTCCTCAGGATTCTCAAGCATACGTCTGTAGTCAGATGTGAGGTAAGGCTCACACTCTGCGCAGTTTGCGATAATATACTCAATCTTGTCCGGCTCCTTTGGAGAAAGCTTTACATGTGTAGGGAAACCGGCACCGCCCATGCCGACAACTCCCGCATTCTTGACCTTCTCAATGATTTCTTCCTTTGAAAGCGCAGTGACATCCTCGACGCTATTATATGTTGTCTCAGTAAACATGCCATCATTTTCGATAACAATACTGTCAACCATATCGCCGACCGCCACACGTCGCTTCTCAATAGCCTTAACTTTTCCTGACACTGATGAATAGATAGGTGATGAAACAAAGCCACCGGCCTCTGCTATCATCTGTCCCTTCAACACAGTGTCACCTACGGCAACAACAGGCTTAGCCGGTGCGCCGATATGCTGCGAAACCGGATATACCATGTCGCCCTTGGGCAAAACTTCTTTAATTGGTGAATCCTTAGACAGCTCTTTGCCATCATATGGATGAACACCGCCAATAAACGTTTTATGACCCATTTTTGTGCCCCTCTTTCTTTTAGATTAATAACGTGGAAATGCTATTGCACATTACTGTTCCTATTATACCACTTATGATTTTTAGTTAAATAGTATATTATGTACTTTTTTTAATACTTTATGTTATAATGTTTATACAAATGATATTCAAGGCAGGAATCGAAAATGAAAATATTTTATAATGAAGAAAATTACATAAAAACCGATAATTTTTCAGACAGCATATTTAAAGAAAACACTATGTTCTTTGATATTGAGACAACAGGCTTTTCACCGGTGAAAGCGATTGTCTACATGATAGGCTGTGCAAGGCGCATTAAAAATCGTATTGTAATAGACCAGTATTTTGCCGAATCTGTCGATGACGAAGCAGCTGTAATTGAAGCCTTCGCAGGAAGTTTGTCAGGTTGCAGCACTATCATATCCTTCAATGGCGTCGGCTTTGATATTCCATTTTTAAAGAATAAATACAAGAAATATAAGCAGGAAGACCCCTTCTGTAATGTGCAGATACTCGATATCTTTAAGGAGCTTTCACCGATAAAGCCTCTTTTGTGCCTCGAAAACTACAAACAAAAAAGCATCGAAGCATTTCTTGGTATAGATAGGGAGGATAAATATTCCGGTGGTGAGCTCATAAACGTTTATTATGAATATCTTGCCCAAAAGGACGACGAAAAGCTATCCCTGCTTTTGACACACAACTACGAGGATGTCCTTGGCATGACAAAGCTCCTTAGTATACTTTCGTATAAAGAATGCATACATGGCATTGCAGACATAACCGGTGTATCCGTAAACCCATATACAGCTTACGACGGCAGTCTGATGAATGAGCTTATCATATCATTTGAAAATAAATTTTCCGTTCCAAAATCTGTAAGCTTCCATGACAATGACATTTATCTGACCATCGGCACTACAAAAAGCTATGTGCGTGCAGAGATATTCGAGGGGGAAATGCGCCATTTTTACAGCGATTACAAAAATTACTACTATCTGCCAAAGGAGGACATGGCCATACACAAGAGTGTCGCAGCATATGTCGACCACGAATACCGCGAAAAATGCAAGGCGTACAACTGCTATGTGCGCAAAACCGGTACCTTCATCAGACAGTACTCTGACTTCATGAAGCCCGAGTTTCGATTCGATATAAAGGATAAGTACAGCTATTTCCTGCTGACTGAGGATTTTATAAATTCAAAACAGATGGTACTGTCATATGTAAAACACATAACAGACCATCTGTTTAACCTCTGATAAGATATCATGGCTTTCTGAAATAGAAACTGCTTAATCTCTCAAAGCCGAGCTCACGATAAACAGTATTCCCTTGGATTTTAAAGTATTGAAGAAATTTTTGTATATCATATCCTTCGCATCATCGGTAAAATAAATCACCACATTCCTGCACAGGATAAGATCGTAATCCTTTGGATATGAATCCTTCAACAGATTGTGTTCCTTAAAGGTCACACATCGCTTGATATCATCAGATATCTTGTATGACCTCTCCACCTGGGTAAAGTACTTCTTCTTCAGGTCAGCCGGCACATTTTCTACAGACTTTGCGCTGTAAAGCCCGGCTTTAGCACTCGCAATCACCAGGTCGTCAATATCTGTAGCCAGTATCTTTATACGAGACAGTGGAACATGCTTTGAAAAAGCCATGGCAAGCGAATACGGCTCGTCCCCTGTTGAGCATGCCGCGCTCCATATCTTAATAGTCCCTGTATTGTTCTTTAATATCTCAGGAATGACCTCTCTGTCCAAAAAACTCCACTGATCAGGATTCCTATAGAACTCAGATACATTGATAGTGATAAAATTGATAAACTGTTTAAACTTAGCCTTATCTGCAGAAATCATATCAATGTATGTCTCATAAGAATCAGCCCCGTTTTTTTTCGCAAGAGTATCAATACGCCTGCGCATCTGCTTTTCTTTATAATAATTGAGATCTATCTGCGTCAGCCTGTACACTTCATTTTTAAACCATTCATAATGATCAAACATCACAATCCTCCAATAGGTGCCACCCGATACAAATAAAAGCTGCCATATAATTATATATGACAGCTTTAAAATCAAAAACTACTCGTTATCAGAAGCAACCTCATCGATATTTACATCTGCAACATCTGCTCCATCATCCTCTGAATCAAGGAGAGCCTTCATGCTTAAGCTGATTTTCTTATCGTCCTCATTGAACTCAACAACCTTAGCCTCAACCTCCTGACCAATCTTGAGAACATCTGATGGCTTCTCAACATGATCCTTTGAAATCTGTGAAACATGAAGAAGTGCGTCAACACCAGGAGCAAGCTCGATGAATGCACCAAAATCTGTCATTCTGGCTACTTTGCCCTTTACGATATTGCCAGGAGCAAATTTCTCTGTTGCACCATTCCATGGATTCTCGTCATCAAACTTCATTGAAAGAGCAATCTTAGAACCATTGATGTTCTTAACAAATACTCTTACAGTC
>ENA-UEQE01001886-UEQE01001886.1-human-gut-metagenome-genome-assembly--contig:-NODE-1886-length-16165-cov-7.593983_pt1 | contig 16165 bp, 9 predicted proteins | sample MGYA00242934_ERZ507935 | MGnify/ENA primary metagenome ERZ507935 (study PRJEB26167, sample SAMN06115423) | human gut metagenome | host: Homo sapiens | place: China:Anhui | collected 2015-03-30 | study... | reverse complement strand
TGTCTATCAGTACAAAAACACCGATGATTACTACATTGTTTTACTGAATACAAACGGCGGACCGCTGGATATAACAGATAATAATAATTCCGAATTTATATATTCAGAAAGTGCTAATAGCATTTTAAACAAGACATTTTACACTTATTATGCCTATCTAAACAGTTTCAACCGTCAATATACATTAACAGTTAACGGCGAAAACGTTTCGCTGTTTAATTAAAAACATATCGGCAAAAAAAGACCGTACCCTCTGCCTATACTTGGGGTACGGTCTTTTTACTTCACAAATTAACTATAGCGAACCGATTTAGGGTATGACGCAAGCGGAAATTTAACTTCACTTAACGGTTATACCTTTACTTGGAGCGGCAGAAGACTGACCGCTGCCGTAAATGCAAATACCAATATTTCGTATACCTATAACCATAACGGTATTCGTACAAGCAAAACAGTAAACGGTACAACAACTTATTATGAAGTTGACGAAAACAATAATGTTGTAAAGCAGTATGAGCTTGTAAACGATGCGGAAACTAATGTTATTGAGTTCGTTTATGACAGCAGCAATTCACCGATATATTTCACTTATAATAATGCAACATATTATTATGAGAAAAATTTACAAGGTGATATTGTTGCCATACTTGACGGCAGCGGCGGTATTAAAGCACTCGATAGAGGGAGATTTTAACCGTGTTGCGGTATCTGAGGTTGAAAACCTCGCCGACGGAGACGGCTCGGGCAGGATGCAAAGATAATGAATAAAGCCGGATAAAGTGGCTGAAAGAAGATTGGAAATGCACTGTATTGCGTGCTGCGATGGGAACTTGCATAGAAGATAATTATATAGAGAACCCCGAACACGCTCTTAATTGTATAAATGCGGTTGTAAAGGCTGCGATTAAAAATAATGTGTATGTAATCATAGATTGGCATACTTATTATCCTCAGAAGGAAGAGGCAAAGGCTTTCTTTTCGATGATGGCTCAGAAGTACGGAAAGTATCCTCATGTGATTTATGAGATTTATAACGAACCTATGGAAGATACTTGGGAGAGTGTGAAAGAGTATGCTACCGACATTATCACCCAAATAAGGAAATATGACCCCGATAATATAATATTGGTAGGAAGTCCGCATTGGGATCAAGATTTACATTTGGTTGCAGCCGACCCTTTGCAGGGTTTCAATAATATAATGTATACGCTCCATTTTTATGCGGCTACCCATAAACAGGAATTGAGAGATAGAGCTACTGCTGCTTGGGAGCAGGGGATCCCTATTTTCGTATCGGAATGTGCCGGTATGGAATGTACAGGTGACGGTCCATTGGACATTGAAGAGTGGACTCGCTGGGTAGAGTGGATGGAAGCTCATAAAATCAGTTGGGTGAATTGGTCAATTTCGGACAAAAACGAGACTTGTTCGATGTTGTTACCGAGAGCCGACAAAAACGGTGGTTGGGACGAATCTCTCATTAAGCCGGCCGGTCGCCAAAGTCGCAAGTTTATACGGCAATATAACGAGGCTGTATATCGCACAAAGAAAGAGAAGAAATAATATCAAAATAAGATTGTTAATTTTAAATTTATTACAAATGAAAAGAAACCTGTTTTCTTTCCCACGTTCTCAAATGGTGGGTAAAATGCTCAGAGCTATGTCGTTTGTAGTGGCTGTGTTTTGGGCAACGACCGCTATGGCGGACATAGTGGTGAAGGGAGTAGTAGCCGATGATTCGGGCTTACCTATTCCCGGCGCTAATGTTACCGAGTTGAATTCGAAAGGTAACGGAACAATTACCAATGTAGACGGACAATATTCGATTGTGGTGAAAGGTCCTAAATCGGTGTTACGTTTTTCATTTATCGGATATACAAAGGAAGACGTAACCGTGGGCAATAAAACACAGATCGACGTGCAGTTGAGCGAGGATTCAAAATCGCTCGATGAGGTTGTTGTCATTGGTTATGGTACGATGCGTAAGAAGGATTTGTCGGGAGCCGTCGCTTCTATCAAAAGCGAGGATTTAATGATCGGTAATCCGACAAGTTTCAGCCAAGCCCTACAAGGAAAATTGGCTGGTGTGCAAGTTAATTCTAACGATGGTGCTCCCGGTTCGGGTATGAGCATTACCATTCGTGGTGCAAACTCGTTTTCGACCAGTTCACAACCATTGTATATCGTAGATGGTATTCCTTTCGATGCGGGTAGCGCACCGACGAGCGGCGCAAACGAAAACAACAACACCACTTCCAATCCGTTGTCGTTGATTAACCCCAACGATATCGAGTCGATCGATGTTCTTAAAGATGCTTCGGCAACGGCTATCTACGGTTCTCGTGGAGCCAACGGTGTTGTCTTGATTACAACGAAAAAAGGTAAATCGGGAGCTGCCAAAGTTGAATTCTCGGCTAACTTCGGTCTTTCGAAGATCTCGAAAATCGTGGAGAGCCTCAATGCTTATGAGTATGCCAACTTCGTGAACGAAGCTACGATCAACAACGCTTTGTACGACAACACTCCGTATGCTTACCTGCCTTACCGAGGCGACTGGAACTATCGTCGTGACCCGCAGAACAACATTATACCTGAGTCGGGTACGTATGAGCCTGCACCCGAAGATTTCTTGAATCCGGGTTGGCACGAGGACGAGTATGGAAACCGTGAGTGGGTCGAAGGTACTAACTGGTTGGACGAAATCTTGCAAGACGCCTTTACCCAAGAGTACAACATCAGCGTATCGGGTGGTAACGACAAATCGCACTATGCTTTCTCGGGTAACTATACCGACCAAACCGGTATTATACGCAACTCGGGTTACGACCGTTTAGCTGTGCGCGCCAACGTGGGTAGTCAAGTAAAATCGTGGTTAAATACCGGCTTGAATATCAACTTTACCAAGTCGAATACCCGTTTTGCCAAATCTAATTCCTATGATTACAGTATCATTCGTTCGGCCATGTTGTATCCTCCCACGATTTATGTGGGCGACCATACACAAGACGATGAATACTTCTGGCTGTCGGCCAACCCCCGTACCTATGTAAATACGGCTAAGGACGAATTGAAATCGATCAATGTCTTTACCTCGGCTTTCTTGGAGATTAAATTTACCGATTGGTTGCGCTTCCGTCAGAACTTCGGTATGAGTTATACCGACAACGAGCGTTCTACCTACTATCCCCGTGAAACAGGTGAAGGTAAAAACTACAACGGTCGTGCCGGTAAGAGTGATAACTTCTACCAAAACATAACGGCCGAGTCTGTGTTGACCTTCGACAAAACTTTTGCCGATATTCATCACTTGAATGTAGTAGCCGGTTTCACTTATGAAAATACCAACTGGGGTGGCAAGGCTATCAACGCCTCGAATTTCCCTACCGACATTACCGAAGACTACAACCTTTCGCAAGCGTTGACCATCGACGCTCCCACCAGTAATCGTGGCGAGGCTACATTGGTTTCATTGCTGGGTCGTGCCAACTATGTGTTGAAAGATCGTTACATCTTTACTGCTTCGTATCGTCGGGACGGTTCGAGCCGCTTCGCTCCCGGAAACAAATTTGCCAACTTTGCTTCGGGTGCTGTCGCTTGGGTGCTTTCGGAAGAAGATTTTATTAAAAACTTGAACATATTCAGCAACTTGAAATTACGTGCCAGTTACGGGCAGACCGGTAACCAGGGTATCAATAGCTATCAGACGATGGTTTCGTTGGGTTCGGCAAACTATCCTTTCGGAGGTATTACCGACAGCGGTTTCGCCGGAGATACTAGTAAAGGCCCGTTGAATAAAGATTTGAAATGGGAGACTACCGACCAATATAACGTAGGTTTGGACTTCGGTTTCTTGAAAAACCGTATCGCCCTCTCGGTGAACTACTACTATAAGAAGACCAGAGATTTGTTGCAATACGTGTCGATTCCCTCCTCGACTGGTTTTTCCAATATGTGGACCAATTTCGGCCATGTGACGAACGAAGGTATCGAACTTACCGGTCAATTCTATGCCATAGATACCAAAGACTGGGGATTGGATTTCGACGCCAACATAGCGTTCAACCGTAACCGCATTGGTGGTCTCACCGCCGACCAATATGCCAATAACCTGTGGTATAGTGCCAAAGAGGTGTTTATTCAACGTAACGGATTGCCCATCGGTGCAATATTGGGTTATGTAGAAGATGGCTTTTATGATAATCTTGCCGAGGTGCGCGCCGATCCTCTCTATGCTAACGTCTCTGACGTAGAGGCTCAACGTATGGTGGGTGAAATCAAATATCTCGATGTAAACGGTGACGGTAAACTTACGACCGAGGATCGTGCTATTATCGGTGATACTAACCCCGATTTTACGTATGGTCTTACGGGTAATTTCCGTTGGAAAAACTTGACTCTGAGCTTGTTCTTCCAGGGAACTTATGGCAACGACATCTTCAATGCCAACCTTACCAACATTTCCATGCAGAGTGTGAGCAACATTCCCAAGTTTGCGTATGAAAGTCGTTGGACGCCTGATAACACTGAGAATGCTAAATGGCCTCGTGCCACGATGGCTCAGACTCGTGAATGGAGAATTTCGGATCGTCACGTCGAAGATGGCTCTTATTTGAAACTTAAAACCATCAACTTGGCTTATAACTTCGGTTCTCCTTGCAAAGGAATAGAGAATTTGACAGTATTCGGTACGGTGAACAATGTGTTTACGATTACCGGTTACAGTTGGTATGATCCAGATGTGAATACGTTTGGCCAGGATGCTTCCCGCCGTGGTGTGGATATCTATTCTTATCCTGCAAGCCGGACATTCAGTTTAGGTGTAAAAGTAACGTTATAATTTGCAAGACAATGAAAAAGAAAAGATTATCGATATATGTGACCATGTTGGGGTTGGCGATGGCGACAGCGCCGGTCTTCACTTCGTGCGAAGATATGCTCGAAGAAAAACCCTACGACTTTATCTCTCCCGACGATGTGCCCGATTCCGACGACGGAGCCGATATGTGGACGACAGGTGTGTACGAAACGTTGCACTCCTCCATGTTCCGTTACGGGAATATGCCCCGTCCTTTCGACTACGATTGCGACAATGTGTCGGGTGCTACTTGGCAGTTCGACCAGTTCGGTAACGGTAACTTTCAGGGTTCGAACAACCATTGTGACGTAGTATGGACGGGTATGTACTCGGTGATCAATCGGGCCAACGAAGCCATCGAGCAAATCAATGAGATGAAGAACCTCACTGCCAGACACCGAGATAATGTGCTGGGCGAGTGCTATTTTTTGAAAGCTTGGGCCTATTTCATGCTGGTGCGCGCCTATGGCGATATACCCGTTTATTCGGTGAGTGTGAACCAGTCGCAACAATACACGAATAGCCCTCGTATACCTATTAAAGATGTCTATACGCAAACTATCATTCCGCTGTTGGACGATGCCAAAGACATGCTTTATAAAAACACTGACACCAATTTCCAAGCCGGTCGCGTGTGTGCTGCTTCGGCTGCCGGTCTGTTGGCAAAGGTATATGCTACGATTGCTTCGGCTGCCATGCCTAAGGGTGAAATCGTAACGGTGAAAACCGGTCCGCAATTTGTGATGCAGAACATCAACGGGACCAACACGAAAGTGTATACCGAGCCGGTTCCTATGGATTTCGCCAAAGACCAAGTGGCCGGTTACGAGTCGTTCAATTCGCAAGAGTATTATCAACTAGCCTACGATGTGGCCAAGGATGTGAAAGGCGGCGTTTACGGTACGCACAACTTGGAATCCTATGACCTGATTTGGTCACCCAGCGGTAAAACGTGCAGCGAGCATCTATTCAGCCTGCAATCCAAGTCGGGCGACGAGTTGTACGGAACCCTCTTTACCTACCACTATTGCGGTATGACAAACGAAAAAGGGCACATTGAAAACAGCCTCACAGTGGGTAACAGCAAACATTGGTACCTCCTCTTCGAAGAAGACGACTACCGGGTAGACAAAGGTGTGCTGCACTGCTGGATTCGCGAAGGCTCCGATACCAGCTGGGGCGGCGGTTCCTACTTCCCCAACTTCGGTAAATGGCAAGAGATGGTAACAAATCTCGAATCTCCATTCGACAATCCTGAGGTGACTGCCGGGTGGCGTTGCGACGAGGGCGGTTCGGAGCAGTTCTTCGCCTTCACGACAAAATACAGTCAGCAAGTGACCGATCAAACCCTGCAACGTACCGATGCCAACTATCCGTTCTTGCGTTATGCCGATGTTATTCTGATTATGGCAGAGGCTTCGAACGAGTTGAAAGGCCCGAATGACGAGGCTATCGGTTTGCTCAACGACGTGCGTAAGAGAAGTAATGCTACGCCGCGCGAACTCAAAAATTATTCGACCAAATCGGCTTTGCGCTCGGCTATCTTGGAAGAGCGTTCCATGGAGTTTGCCATGGAAGGCGATCGCCGTTGGGACTTGATTCGCTGGGGTATTTATTTGCAAGCGATGAATGCACTGGGTGGAACTGACGTGTGCGGAAACGTGAAGAGCCGTTCCGAGAAACATCTGCTTTTCCCCATTCCTACGCTCGAAGTTCTCACGAACCAAGCTATTTCGAGCAATAATCCCGGTTGGAGTTAATTAGTGTATAACCGAAAAATTGATAAAAATGAAAAATATAAAATATATGGCTGCGTGGGCGGCAGTGCTGTTTGCCTTTTCCGCCTGTCAGGACGTTGTGGAAGTGGAAGATCTCAAAGCAAAAGACGATATTCCTTCCAACGGAGCTCCTGAGATTACGAAAATCGTGCTGGCCAACGATAAAGAGTTTGAAATCGATGGCGCCGACTTTGAGGACATGGTGCGCATCGAAGGTAAAAATCTCGGTAATGTAGTGTCGGTCAAATTCAATGATGTGGAGGTCGACCCCAAAGAGATTTATGCTCGTTACGACATGTTGTTGGCTCCGGTTCCCCGTCAGTTGCCGGGCGAGGTGACCGATATGCTTTACATCACGACCAAGAACGGTTCGGTATCGAGACCTTTCACGGTATCGATACCTGAGTTGAAAATCGACGGTTTGCAAAATGAGTTTACCAATCCCGGCGATACGACGGTGATTTCGGGCGATAACTTCGACCTTTACGGTATTACCGTCGAACAGGCCGATGTGCGCATAGGCAATGCGATTTGTACCGTAATCGACGCTACCCGCTCGGATATTACGCTGCAAATCCCCGCCAACGCCCAGCCCAATACCGACCTGACCATTCAGGGCGGTGAGATGGCTGAGCCGGTGGCTATCCCGTATATGAATACTGGACATCAAATCTTCGATTTCAACGATTGGCCGGGTTCTGGTGGATTTACTCATTCCAGCCAATTCCCCGATAATACTCTCAACTTTTTGTGTGATGGTACAGAGGGAGATGGTTACCCCGAACCGTTGAATGAGGGTATGAAATACTTGCGTTTCCACGGGAATGTGGGCGCTTGGGGTTGGATGGTGTTGTGGGCAGGCTACATTCAAGTGCCGGCCGATGTGGCTGCCGATCCTGCTGCGTATAACCTATGCTTCGAGGTTTGCACGAATGCTTCCTATCCATTGAACTCGACCACGCGGATAGCTTTGGGTAATTTCATGTGGATGCCTGGTGCGAGTGGAATTCCTGTCAATACCTATGGCGGGTGGCGTACTATGCGCATAGGCTTGGACGAGGTAAGTGAAAATACGATTCTTCCCGATGGCTGTAGCCCGGCACCGGATAACACGGAGTGGAAAATTGTATTCACGCCGACCGATGCCATGGATTTCGACCTGAGCATGTGCAACTTCCGCTTTTCTAAAAAAATAGGCTGAGAATAACTGTGATAAGTCGGGTAGGACAACGTCCTGCCCCGGCTTATCGCTTTAATTAAACTATACACTATTTATTTCTATGAAGATTAAAAAAATTTTGACATTTGTTTTTGCCGCTGCATTGATGACTTCTTGCGGCAATGAAGATGGCCCCGGGGGAGACGGCGGTAATGGTGGTGGAACCGAACATACCGAATACTTCGGTGTGAATATGTCGGGAGCCGAGTTTGGTAATGTATATCCCGGTGTTGACGGCACGCACTATGGCTATCCCACCAAAAAAGACTTGGAGTATTTCAAGGAGAAGGGACTGCGTATGATTCGTTTCCCGTTTCGTTGGGAGCGTATCCAAAGCGAAATGAATGGCCCGCTTATCACTACGGAATTGGCCAAGATGAAAGAATTCGTGCAAGCAGCCGAGGACTTGAACATGAAAGTCTTGCTCGATATGCACAACTTCGGTCGTTATTGCGTCTATTCCAATGGTGTGAACTCTGACGATAACCAGTTCGTTGTTATCGGCAATGCTCAATGTACGGTTGAGAACTTCTGTGATGTGTGGAAAAAATTGGCTGCGGAGTTCAAAGATTACAAATGTATCTGGGGGTACGACATCATGAATGAACCTTATGGCATGTTGCGCACAACGCCGTGGGAGACCATTGCACAGGCTTGTATCAATGCCATTCGTGAGGTCGATACCGAGACTATGTTGGTCATCAGCGGTAATGAGTATAGCTCGGCCAGCCGTTGGAAAGAGGTGAGTGACGGATTGAAAAACTTGGTTGATCCCTGTGACAACATGATTTTCCAAGCTCACGTTTATTTCGATTGGGATGCTTCGGGAAATTATTCCAGATCGTACGATGAAGACGGTGCGACTATTCAAACCGGTGTGGCTCGTCTGCGGCCTTTTGTCGAATGGTTGAAAGAAAACGGCAAACGTGGTTTTGTAGGGGAGTATGGTGTGCCCGATGACGACGGTCGTTGGCTGGATATTCTCGATTCCGCTTTGAAGTATTTGCAGGAAAACGGTGTGAATGGCACTTATTGGTCGGCCGGCCCTCGTTGGGGCGATTATAAATTGGCTGTACAACCTACCGATAATTATACGGTAGATCGTCCTCAGTTGGAAACGTTGTTGAAATATAAAACTACGGTACAAGTATATTAATCAGAGATATGAAAAGATTCATCACAGGTAGTTTTCTTGTTTTAATGTCTATTTTGTCAGGATTTCCCGTTCAAGCCGGGAAATCCTTAGACGAAATAGATAGGGAAAGTTTTGCTGCGAAATACATTCTCTCGGAGTTGCCGGGAATCTCGATGATTCCGGTTTCGTTGGTCGATACAGTTCGAAATCGAGAGTATTTTTCTCTCGACGGAACATGGCTCATGGCCGAAGGCGGCGATGAAAAATTACGTCTTAAAGACGTTTGGACCGATGCCGTGGAGGCTGTTGTACCGGGAAGTGTACATACTGCATTGTTGATGAATCGTATTATTCCCGATCCTTATATCGGGCAAAATGACTCGATTGCCGAGCAACAGAGTTACAAGACATGGTGGTTTAGTAAAAAATTTACATTGAATGAACTGCCCGAAAATCCTATTCTTTCATTCGGTGGTGTAGCGAATCGTTGTACCGTTTGGCTGAATGGGAAAAAACTGGGTTCTCACGAGGGAATGTTCGGAGGTCCCGATTTCGCTGTGAAGAAATATTTGAAAAAGGAGAACACGCTTGTGGTGAAACTCGATCCGATTCCTCAGATGTTTTTAGGGAATTGGCCTCCTAACGCTAATGAAAGTTGGAAGTATACCGTGGTGTTTAATTGTGTTTATGGTTGGCACTATGCTCAAATTCCGTCATTGGGAATTTGGCGTTCGGTAAAACTGGAATCACAGGCTCCGGTGGAAATAGAGGCGCCTTTTGTATCGACCCGTTCTTTGCAGGGCGATATGCGGTTGGCAGTGACTCTCAAAAAAATAAATGCACCGCTAAAAGGTAAATTACAAATTAGGGTCGTGCCTAAAAATTTTGAAGGTGCTCCTCAATTCTTTGAACATGAAATTAATTCGTCGAAGAAAACCGAACAGTTTTCATTCGATTTCAAAATAGATGCTCCCCGCCTTTGGTGGCCTAATGATATGGGAGAACAGTCTCTTTACGATATGACAGTCGCATTTATTCCTCGTAACGGAGCTCGCCCTGATGTGGAAAAGACATCGTTCGGTATTCGTACGATCGACATGGCTCCGTTTCCGGGAGGCGAGCGAGAAGACCGTTATAATTGGACTTTCGTCATTAATGGTAAACCTATGTTTGTGAAGGGAACCGGTTGGTGTACGATGGATGCTTTGATGGATTTTTCGCGAGAAAAATATGACCGCTTGTTAAGTATCGCTAAAAGTCAGCATATTCAGATGATGAGAGCGTGGGGTGGAGGATTGCCCGAAACCGATGATTTTTATGAATTGTGCGATAAGTATGGCATTATGGTGATACAAGAGTGGCCTACGGCGTGGAACAGCCATAATACGCAACCGTTCGATATGTTACAGGAGACGGTAGTGAGGAATATGAAACGTATCCGAAACCACCCTTCTTTGGTTATGTGGGGCGCCGGTAACGAATCAGATAAACCTTTCGGGCCGGCTATCGATATGATGGGGCGTTTGAGCTTGGAGCTCGACGGTTCCCGCCCGTTTCACCGAGGAGAGGCATGGGGCGGCAGCGATCATAATTACAATTGCTGGTGGGACGATGCTCATTTGAATCATAATTTAAATATGACTTCTCCGTTTTGGGGAGAGTTCGGAATTGCTTCTCTACCGCATATAGAGAGTGTAAGACGTTATTTGGCCGAAGAGAAAGATAGATGGCCGTCTCGTCCGGGCGATCATTTCCGCCATCATACTCCTATTTTCGGGACAATGGGAGAGTTCGGCAAGCTCTCGCAATATTCGGGATACTTCATGCCCGATACCACATTGGCCGAATTTATTACGGGGTCTCAGCTCGCACAAGTTGTCGGAGTAAGGCATACGTTGGAACGGGCTCGTACTTTGTGGCCCGAAACAACCGGAGCTCTTTATTACAAGATGAACGATAATTATCCGGGTGTCTCTTGGTCGAGTGTCGATTACTACGGAGCGATTAAACCGGTACATTATTTCGTGCAGAAATCTTTTGCACCATTGACGGGAGTTTTGCTTTTCGACCGGACGAATTTGTCGAGCCAAGAAGTATCGTTGCCGTTGTATTTACTCGACGACTGCCGTCAGTTGAACGGTAAAGATTACACGGTATCGGTGACAGTTTATAATGATCGATTGGATACTGTCGTATGTCGGGAGTTCGATGGGCATGGCGAATTGGAAACCGTAAAAAAATTGGGTAATCTCAATTTGAATCGAGCACAGACGAAATCGACCATGTTGTTTTTTGTTGTCGATGTTTGTTCGGAGGGTAAACGATTATCTCGTAATTATTATTTTACCAATTATGAAGTTCGTCGAGGGGTAATTATGTCGATGCCTCGTACAGAGATTACCATGAAGAGAGATGGACGACAGATAACGGTGACGAATGTCGGGAAACTGCCGGCCATAGGTGTCTATGTGGAATCCCCCGGATATGCACATGAATTTATCGCATCGAAAAATTATTTGTGGCTCAATCCGGGAGAGTCGCAAATTATCGAGGTGAATGTCGATTATCCGGTTTGCGTGAAAGGTTGGAATATAAATTAGGAAAACAGATATTGTATGAAAAGAGTAGTTTTTGTAGTTGCGTTAGGTTTGTTATTGTGCAGTTGTAGCAATAAGGTAGCTAAAACGGAAGGTAAACCTTATGGTGTAAATATGGCTTGTGCCGACTTCGGTTCCAATTTCCCAGGTGTATATAATACCGATTATACCTATCCTCAGGCTTCCGATTTGGATTATTGGAATGAGAAGGGATTGAAATTAGTGCGTTTCCCATTTAAATGGGAACGTTTACAATATGAATTGAACGGAGAACTGAATCGTCATGATCTCGACAAAATGAAAGAATTTGTTGCTGCGGCAGCAGAGCGAGACATGGTTGTCATGTTGGACTTGCATAACTATTGTCGTCGTTATATGAATGGAGAGCATACGATTATCGGGACAAACGGGTTGACACCGGAACATTTGGCTTCGTTCTGGAAATCGCTGGCTACGGAATTTAAATCATTTGACAATATTTATGCTTATGGGTTGATGAACGAACCTCATGATTTGGATTCTTGCACGACTTGGTTCGAGATGGCGCAATTGTGTATAGACTCCATTCGTACGGTCGATATGGATACTCGTATTATGGTGGGGGGCAATCATTGGAGTTCGGCTGAACGTTGGGTTGAACTTAGCGATACGTTGAAATATTTGAAAGATCCTGCCGATAAGTTGGCATTCGAGGCGCATGTCTATTTCGATGCAGATGCTTCCGGTACTTACAAACGTGGATATGATGAAGATTCTTGCTATCTTGAAAAGGGTATAGACCGTGTGCGTCCCTTTGTGGAATGGCTGAAAGCCAATAAATTCGAAGGCATGGTCGGTGAGTATGGTATTCCTGATAGTGATTCGCGTTGGAACCTTGTATTGGATAAATTTCTGTCTTACTTGCAGGAAAACGATATAAACGGTTGTTATTGGGCTGCCGGACCGTGGTGGCCGAAAGACGAATTTATGGCGATTACTCCGGTAGACGGGAAAGACCGTCCGCAGATGGAAGTAGTGGGTAAATATTTGACAACGCAAAAATAAGATCAATATGCCCCGGCATGTATTCATATTGTTTCTTGCATGGATTGTCCCGGCTCTTGTCGAAGTACGAGCGGATAGTTGGTCGGGTAAATCGGTCGATTTTTCTCACGGAGACTTGTGTGTGTCTCCCAACGGGCGTTTTTTGCAACATACCGATGGAACTCCGTTTCTCTATTTGGGAGATACGGCTTGGGAGTTGATTTATCGATTGAACGAACCAGAGGTGGAACTGTATATGGAAAATCGTCGAGCCAAAGGGTTTACGGTGATTCAAACGGTTATATTGTCCGAGCTCGATGGTTCGGACGGGATTAACAGGCCATTGATAAACGGTTCTCCGTCTACTCCCGATCCTGATTATTTCAAGTGGGTAGATCGTGTTTTAGAAATAGCCGGGGAGAAAGGGCTTTATGTGGGATTACTTCCTACGTGGGGTGATAAAGTGGATAAACAATGGGGTGCGGGACCAGAGATATTCGACGAGGCGAATGCTCGTGAGTACGGCCGATGGCTCGGACGTCGATATGCCGACACTCCCAATATTATATGGATTATCGGCGGAGACCGTAGCGGAGAGGGTAAGAACTTTACCGTTTGGAAAGCGATGGCCGAGGGCATTAAGGAGTGTGATAAACGGCATTTAATGACTTACCACCCGCAAGGAGAACATTCTTCTTCTTTTTGGTTCCATGATGAGACTTGGCTCGATTTCAATATGTTCCAAAGCGGACATGCTCAACGCGATTATGCCATATATAGGCGATTGCTACTGAACGATTTACAGAAACAGCCGATCAAACCGGTTTTAGATGGGGAGCCTCGGTATGAGAATATACCTATCGATTTTAAATCGGAGAATGGTAGATTCGATGATTTCGATGTCCGTATGACATTGTATCAAAGTATGTTTAGCGGAGCTTGCGGATATACTTACGGTTGTAATGAAGTGTGGCAGATGTATTCCGATAAGTATTCTCCGATGATAGATGCGCAAACAACTTGGAAAGAAAGTCTGGATTTAGCCGGGGCTTGCGATATGATACATTTCAGAAAATTGTGTGAGGCTATCGATTTTTTCCGAGGAAGACCATTGCAACATTTGATAGAGCGACCGGAACAGACCGATGACGATTATGCTGTGGCATACGGTGGAAAAGATTATGTTTTATTTTATATGCCTTATGGTCACAGCATAACGGTAAATCTGTCCGGTTGGACTCAACGAAAAAACGTTCGGTTGGAGTGGTTTAATCCGCGTAACGGGGAACTAATATTTTATAAAAATATCGAGACAAGTGAGGCTTTTGAAGTCGTATCGCCAACACAAGGACGAGGAAATGACTGGGTTTTGATAGCCCGTTGATTATAAGATTATTTATTAAGATATTATATGGTTATGGTACAAGAGTTAGAGAGATTGAGAAAAGAGTATGAGGCTCTTATTTCAAGAAAAAACGAGAAATGCAATAAAAATAACGGGGTTTACGTTCGATATAAGTATCCTGTGTTGACTGCCGAACATGCTCCTTTGATTTGGAGATATGACTTCGACGAGAAAACCAATCCCTATATGGAGGAGCGTATCGGTATCAATGCGACGATGAATTCGGGTGCTATTAAATTGAACGGAAAGTATTACTTGGTGGTGCGAGTGGAAGGCGATGATCGTAAGTCTTTCTTTGCAGTGGCCGAGAGTGATAGCCCGGTGGACGGATTTCGTTTTTGGGACTATCCTATTTTGATGCCCGAAACAGATATTCCCGATACCAATATGTATGACATGCGTCTTACTGCACATGAAGATGGCTGGATTTACGGTATCTTTTGTGCCGAACGCAAAGATCCCAATGCACGTCCGGGAGATTTGTCGGCAGCAGTTGCTTCGGCCGGAATTGCCCGGACAAAAGATTTGAAAACGTGGGAGCGTCTTCCCGATTTAAAGACTCGCAGCCAGCAGCGTAATGTCGTTTTGCATCCCGAGTTCGTGAATGGGAAATATGCTCTTTATACCCGTCCGCAAGACGGTTTCATCGATACGGGAAATGGTGGAGGCCGCGGATCTGGCTTTTGGAGCTGAACAGAATGGAGTTTGTGCTGATGATCGCAATACCGGGCACCACGGCCGCCGAGATAAGCGGCAAGCCGCCGCTCGCCCGGTCGAGCGTCATAGCGGCCGTTCCGGACATGCAGACAAGGACAAACGTACGTAGTCCCGCCGCATGCCGTTTTGTCGCGCGCTCACAGCCAAGGACCGCGCCAAACGTCAACGCCAGCGCCAGCCGGAACGCTATCGCCCAAAGACCGTCTCCCGCGCTCCACGTGCCAATAAGCCCTCCAATCGGATCGTACATTGCTCATCCTCCCTTTCGTGCCGTTGTGTTTCGTCCTGTCATCCGCGAAAAGCCCATCTGCTCGCGCTGTTCCACGGCTGCCTGCGTGAAGGCCTGCTCCTCGGGGCTGATATCCACATTGTGCGCGGGCAGCTCCTGCTGGATTTTCTGGATGCGCTCGATGAGAAGCTCGAGCTCCGTTTTCTTCGGCGCTTCCTCCGCCGACTCCTCCACGTCGACCAGCTCCTCGAGCTTTGTGGAATACGAATGCGACAGATAAAGCGCCAGCTTCGCGCAACCGGGGCCGATGAGCTCATAGAGAACCGACGAGGCTAAGATGATCGTCTGCAGATCCTGCCCGATCTCGCCCCCGAGCGTCCTTGCGCCGAGCGCCGCCAGACCGATGGCCACGCCCGCCTGCGGAATGAGAGCCAGACCGAGATAGTCCCGCGTGCGCCTGGGCTTTTTGACCGCCAGACAACCGAGCCACGCGCCCGCGTATTTGCCGAGAATGCGCGTGATAAAATAGAGCACGCCGACCAAAATCAGCGGCACACTCCCGAGCGTGTTCTGCGCGCCAAAGAGCGTATCCAATCGGAAGCTGAGCCCCGAGCGCACAAAGAACAACAGCAATACCGGCGGGCTGAAATAAGCCAGCTGCTGGAAAAGGTTCGCGTCGTTCGTGAGGTTGATATACACCATGCCCATCGACATGCAGCCAAGAAGCGGCGAGACGCCGAGAAGCGCGCACACTCCGCAGAATGCGAACAGCGTCGCAAGCGACACAATCAGCCGGTTGTCTGTCGAGCGCTTGCGGAACAGCAGCTTGAGCAGGAACCCAAAAAATCCGCCGAGCGCCAGCACGAAGAGATTCGCCAGGATCGGCTTTATGATTGTCTCAAAGCTTGATCCCCGGTTTCCGCTCCCGGCCAGCGCGATGGAAATGGCAATGCTGTAGGCAACAAGGCTCACCACGTCGTCTAACGCCACAATTTGCAGCAGCGTCTCGACAAAGTCGCCCTTCGCACCTGTCTGCCGGATGGTCATGACCGTGGACGCGGGAGCCGTCGCTGAAGCAAGCGCCGCGAGCACCGCACAGAACGCGAGATCGAGTCCCAACGCAAAATACGTCAGCACTACCCACACAAACAGTTATACGAGATGGTAACAAGGCACCTAATCCAATGCAGGCACCGGCTCCGCAGGA
>ENA-UEQE01001881-UEQE01001881.1-human-gut-metagenome-genome-assembly--contig:-NODE-1881-length-16206-cov-3.976006_pt1 | contig 16206 bp, 10 predicted proteins | sample MGYA00242934_ERZ507935 | MGnify/ENA primary metagenome ERZ507935 (study PRJEB26167, sample SAMN06115423) | human gut metagenome | host: Homo sapiens | place: China:Anhui | collected 2015-03-30... | reverse complement strand
AATGGATATGTGTTTCAGAGGATCAAGTCTGCTTATGATCGAATCGAAATCTAAAATCGCATCTTTAGAGGAAAGTAATGCATATATTCAAAAAATTCTAAATTCAATGAAACTTTTTTTGGATTGTCTGCACTTTCCTATTGCGATTATCAATGTGGAAGGACGGTACGTTTACTATAACGAAGAAAGCGCAGAAATTGACGGATGCTCTCGCGAATTTGCCTTAGGCAATCTTCTGCTGAATGTTTATAAGAAAATGCGCCCAGAAGAAAGCACTATGTTGCAATCGTTACAGACTGGTCGATGCTATTCCTCGCATGAACAAAATTACTTTAATGCGAGAGGAAAACTGCTCAACTACATGCATACAACCACTCCCCTTTTCAATCAAATTGGGCAAACGGTTGGCGCTATAGAAATCGGCTGGGATGTTTCGCAGATTACCAAACTGCAAAATCAGATTCTGCTTCTCACTAAAAAGCTGCAAAGTCGCCAAAATAAACAGATACGACCTGGTGAATCTTCTGTAAAAATCATCACAAGATCGCCTTTGATGCTTAAAATCATTGAGGATGCCCGCATGTTGGCCGCATCCAATGTACCTGTAGTTATTATGGGAGAATCCGGCACAGGCAAAGAGCTTATTGCTCAGCTCATACAGAGTGAGAGCAACCGTAAAAATAATGTTTTTGTAACACTCAACTGCGGCGCACTCACGGAAACATTAATTGATTCCAGTCTTTTTGGAACGATTAAAGGCGCTTTCACCGGCGCAGATAATTCACAAGGTTATTTGGAATTTGCTAATGGCGGCACACTGTTCCTAGATGAATTCAACTCCATGCCGCCATCCATGCAGGTCAAACTTCTTCGATTCCTGCAAAATCGAACTTTCAGTCGCGTCGGCAGCCCCAAACAGCTCACAAGCGATGTCCGAATCATTGTGGCCATGAACGAAAACCCGCTCAGATTGATTGAGAAGGGAACTTTGCGGGCAGATCTTTATTGGCGTCTATGTGTCGGGCAGATTGAGTTGCCTCCGCTGCGAGAACGCCGTGAAGACATACCGCTTTTAGTAGAGTATTTCATTGCAAAATACGCTGCGGATGTGGCGCATCACATCACCGGCGTCACACAAAATGTACTTGACCAGCTAATGGCTAAACCATGGCCAGGCAATATACGGATGCTGGAGAACACCGTTCTGCGTACGATGGTTATGCAGAAAGAAGACGGCCCAATATCAGAAGTATTTTTTGACACATCAGAGTCAGACTTGTCGCAGCTCAATGAAGACTTCCCCAAACAAATATCAGAAGAATTACCAGCCTCATTAAACATCAAGAAAGCAGATAACAACGCAACAGCAGAAGATTTAACCATCGACAAGCCATATAACGAAATGGTCGATGACTTTGAAAGAAAAATACTCTCAACAGCACTGAAGAAAGCAAAAGGGAATGTTTCAGAGGCAAGCAGCCTATTAGGCGTAAATCGCAGTACTCTCAATTATAAATTGAAAAAATTAGGCATTCCTCACGGCTTTATTTCTCGAGTAGAAGTTGAATAACAAAGCAATATCTTAAAATAAACTCCAGCGAAAGAGATGATGTTATTCCCAACATTACATCACCTCTTCGCTGGAGAAACTTCAAATAATTAGTTAGTTTTTATGATTTAGAAAGTATGTGATATGCCGAAATTGAGGACAGTGCGGTCCAGACCAGCCTCCTCCAACGAACCATCAGCATTGGAGTAACTCAATGCACTGTAAAGAGAAGTGCGCCCTGAAAGGTTATAGGTAGCACCTATGCCGGCCACATAGCGGTTCACATCTTCTCCGGCAACCGTTTTCCCGTTCATGTACTGAACACTGGCCATGAGCCATGCTTCACCAAGTGTTTTTCCGACGCCAATCATGTACGAGTCATTTTGATTAACCATGTCCTCACTGCTCACTTCGTACCACCAGCCGCCAAACTGGGAGCCGGCGCCGTAGTTTTTCGCATATTGAGCAGCGCCATAGAGCGTCAAAAAACCAAAATCATAGGAGATGCCGCCGGTGATGAAGTAAGCATCATCCGTCGGGTCAGAGTGCTTCTTCCATTCGCGCTCGAACATCACCTGTGCATGGAGTCCGCCGATGTCATATTGCAGTCCGAGTCCGGTGTAGCGCGTATTTTCATTCCAGTGACTGCTTTCTGTACTGGACTCTGTGTAGCCGATTTGGTTGGAATATTGAGCTGTAAACTTAAAGCCGGCAAATTCCGGTGAAACATAGGTCACAGCATTGTCAAGACGTGAGGTTTCAATCATCGTGGCCTGAATGCCTGCGTCGGTATACCCAGCGCCGAAAGGATCTAAGGCGCAAGCCATGTCATAAGTGCCTGCAGCGCTGCCGATGGATCCCATGCGGCCGATAGCGATCGTACCGAAAGAACCGCGCAGCCCCAATACCGATTCACGCCCAAACATGCGGCCTTCAAAGGTCATTGAACCATCGTCAACGCTGTAGCCTTGTTCGAGCTTGAAAAAGACTTCTGTGCTGCCGGTCAGTTCTTCGCTGCCCTCTAATCCGAAGGCCGGAGAGTAGTTATCGCCGGAAACGAGCTCGAAGGTAGTGTCACCTCCGCGCACATTGGTCATGCGGAAACCCGTATCGACAGTACCGTAGATACGGGTTTCCGCGGCGGAACTAACTGCAGCGGAACCCAGAGCAGCCGCAGCCAGAACGGCACAGACCAAAATTTTGCGAGTGAAGATAGACTGCATGTTTGTCATCCTTGAGAGAACAGAATGAACTTCACCTCAGTTGAGATGAAGATTCAGGACCCGCCTGCCGGCCTGCCGATTGGCAGAAGCAAGCGTGAAGGGACCGATCACCAGCGCAGCGAAGGCGAGCCCTACTGCGGCGCCGATCCAAAAGCCAAGCGCGCCGAGAGAGAAAGGATCTGCAGGAAAAAGCCCTGCAAACCATGAACCCAAAGAAAGCCCAACCCCGCACAGCAGACAGCTGTGAACAAGCATGGGGATGAGCGTGATGCGGTAACCGCGAAGAACGCAGCTGCCGGAGCACTGAATAGCGTCCGCGATGTGATAAGCACTGGCTACGGTGATGAAGCTCACCGCCATTTTTTGCACCGCTTCATCAGACGAGTAGAGCGAAGCGATTTCGCTGCGAAAGATGAAATTGATAATGGAGACTGCAACAGCTAGAAAAAGCGCCATGATCATGACGAGAAAAGCTGCGTAGCGAGCACTTTCCGGTGAACCGGCACCAAGACTTTGAGAAACTAAAACGGTGCCTGCCACCCCGACTGCAAATGGAACAACGTAATAGAGCCATACCAGGTTGGCTACGATCTGATGAGAGGCAAGAGAGACCGCACCGAAACGAGCAATAAAAATCGCCATCAGCGTGTAGGAAGTCATCTCAAAGAAAATCGACAATCCGATAGGCACGCCGATTTTGAGCTGAATGCAGATGCTCTTCATCGATGGCCTGCACCATCGTCTTGATCGCATGGCTCGGTAATAGGGGTCAATACGCCAAATCAGCACATAAGCACCCAACGCAAGCCAAGAAAGCATGCAGGTTGAAAGCCCTGTACCAGCCCCGCCAAATCCCAGCTTATTCATGCAGAACCAATTCACGGGGATCTTCAAAACGACAATCCCGAGCGTCACGAACATGGATGCTGCGGGTCGCGAAACCGCGGCATTGACTGCAATGAAAGTTCGACCGCAAAGAATAGCCGGAAGTGCCAGGCCGGCGAAAAGAAGGTATTGGGAAGCGATCTCTGCGACCAAGCCGGAGGTCTCGGCAACAGCCATCCACATTTTGGTCTGCAGGGTCAGCACCAAGCCGGGAACAGCGAGACCGACAGCCAAATAAAGGCATTGATGAAGTGAGTCACCGACTTCGCGAAATCGTTTAGCGCCGAATGCAAACCCGGAAATTGGCGAAACACCCTGCAGAATGCCTGCCAATGAAATCGAAATCCATGTTGCTACAGCGATGCCAAGCGCAACCCCGGCGAGATCTTCCGCCGAAGTTTGCCCAGCCATGATCGTATCGATCGTGCCGGAGCACACGATGGCTAGGTTTGCTGCGCCTATAGGCGCAGCGAGCTTAAGGATGCTCTTAACGCCGGCACGAAGCTTCGTTCTGGTTGGCATCATCCGAAGGACTTTTATAGAAAAGGAAATAGGAAAGAATCACTAACCCGGTGAGTCCGGCCTCTGCGAGAAACATGGAGAAGCCGTCAGTGCCGAACCAGCCGCTGACGATGATCAGTACATTGGCGGTGATAACGATGACCCCCGTCCATGGATGCCACCGAACGCGATAGGTGCTTTGCAGATAAGGTTCGAGACCGCTGTTGACCAATGCACGGTATTTAAGCTGACAAGCGCAGATGACGATCCAGGCGACGCAGCCCACTTGGGCCGTACTTGCAACCAGGAAAAGAAAGAATCTGCGGGCGTTGATAAATTGCGTGAAGATGCAGACCAGTGACAAAGCTGCGCAGAACCAAATTGCACGGCGCGGAACGCCGTTGACACTCAGTTTTTTAAAGAATGCCGGGGTCATCCCCGACTGCGCCATAGACCAGAACATGCGCGAGCAGGCGAAAATGGCGGAATTGACGGCAGAAAGAGAGGCCGAAAGAATCACCAGCTTCATGAAGTCTTCTGAACCTGGAAGTCCGATTTCGCGGAACACTTCCACAAACGGACCGCTATCGCTGCTTTTAACCCAGCCGCTCGGATTCAGGATGGCGAGCACGGTGACCGCGAGAATGTAAAAGAGGATGATGCGTATACCAATCGTTCGGATGATCTTCGGAAGCGCCTGCTCCGGGTGCGGCGCTTCACTGGCCACATTGCCGACTAATTCCGCCCCCTGAAATGAGTACACCACGATGGCCATGCACTGAAAAATCGGGGCAATGCCGAATGGGAAGAGTTCCCCCTCCACCCGCAGTGTCGGCACCCATTCGGTTGTTGAGGCTTTATCGCTAATGAGCCAAATACCGCAGGCGATAAAGAAAACGATGGCAAAGACTTTGATGCCGGCGAGCCAATATTCAAATTCACCAAATGCGCCCGCAGAGAGCATGTTGACCAATGTGAGTACGGCGAGGTATCCGCCGCAATAAAGCCAGATCGGGATGTTCGGCCACATTTCGTGCGACACGATCCCTGCGGCAACAAGTCCTGCGGCCAGCGCAAAAACCCAACTGAGCCAATACATCCATCCGATGGTGTAGGAAAGCAGAGGGCTGGGGAAAAATTTGTAGGCGTAGTACTGAAAGCTGCCTGAATGAGGAAAGGAAGTTGCAAGTTCTCCGAGACACATCATGGTCCCGAGCATTACAAGCCCTGCGGCAAAGTAAGCAAGGATGGTTCCTAGTGGACCGGCTTGCGTCAGCGGTTCAGCAATGCCGATGAAAAGTCCCGCACCGATTGTGCCGCCCAGACTAATCATGGTGACATGACGCGGCTTAACCGAAGAAGACAATTTGCCGGAAGGCTCGGGAGGCTTCGAACTCATAAGTCAAAAGGGGGCGAGCCGGTCTGCTCGAGAGCCCGCCCTCATAAGCAAGGAGGAAACTCAGGTGGACTCACCGCCTCTGCCGCATCTGCCGCAGAGGGGGTGAGTCATGTTTTCAGCCTGACGGCATCAATTGATGAAGCGCTTTTCCACTCCGTCTGTTGTGCACGCCGCTAACAGCCCTGTGTAGTCGAGTTCGAAAGAAACCTTGTCGCCTACTTTGAGCGGCGTCTTGCAGTCCTCGATGTCGATGATGGTGTGATCGGACGTCTGGCCGAGCACAGTGATCGAATCGTCGCAGGGCACACAGTTTTCACTTGGCACATCCTGACGGCCGAAAGCGAGGAGTGCACGCCGACGAATGCCGCGGTCCTCAAACGTCTTCGTCTGCAGGAATGCGTCAACACCAAGCTCGCCGATCGGTACAGTGGGTTTGGAGTTGAGTTCAATGATTTCGGCCGTCAATGTATAGAGCGGAGAACAGACCTTTTCGACCGGCTTCTGCGAGTGGTGGTACTGGTCGAGGTAGTGCACTTTGACGTATTCAATGCCGTACTCGTGGAGACCGCCGATGCGAAGATGATTGAGTCCCTCTGGCCACTTGCCCTGATCAATCAACACGTAGCTCGTGCAGTTGCCCGCAGAAAGCCGAGGAATCTTGATGCCTGTGTCAGCCTCGACCTTTCTCGCAATGTCTCGGAAATCGCAGCCGTTCTTCACCGTAGGCATCACCGTGCCGTAGCAGTTGAAATTGGTGCCGAGACCATAGAGCTTGAGGTTAGGCAGCTCATTGATGAGCTTTACCGTATCAACAATGTCCTGATAGTGATCGAACATGATCCCTTCCCGGAGGTCGCCCATGTCGACCATGAGAAGAACTTCATGCGTTTTACCCTGACGGACAGCTTCTGCCGAAAGCGCCTTGATAACTGCGACTTCTGAGTTAAGCGAAATATCGGCGTAGCGGATGACGTCTTCAATTTCACTCAGCACAGGACTGCGCAGCAGGCAGGTACGACACCCGAGGGCGTCTTTGAGTTTTTTGAGATTGTAGGTGCGGGACTCAGCAATCACATCAATACCGCCCTCGAGTACGGCACGCGCAGTAGCTACGCAGCCGTTAAAGACTTTATTGACGGCCATGACTTCAATACCGTGTTCACCAAGCTCCTTCTTTTCGACGCGAGCGTTGTCGCGCAATTTAGGAAGGTCAATCGTAAGAATGGGTTTGTACATCCTGAAATCTCCAAATTACTTGTTTGCCGCATTGCGCTTCTGTGCGCGGTGATATGTCCATTCCGCCAGCGCGATAGCGAGCACCGCACCGCCAAGCAGCTTGGCCAGATAGAAGCCGTAGCCGCCCATATCGAGTTCAGCCGGCGGAATGAAGACGAGAACCACAGCAAAGAAGATCGAGCACCAACCAAGAAGAGGCAAAACGATGGGCAGGATCTTTCCGGGGATGCGGAAGGAGCGAGGCACATTCGGCTGGATCTGGCGCAGACGAATGAACGACGGGAACATCACGAGGTAAGGGATGAAGTAGCAGATCGTGGTAAGTGCGGTCAGCATCCAATAAGCCGCTGCCACAGAGGGAGAGATGAAGGTCGAGAGGCAGAGGATGCTCACGATCACGGCCTGAATAATCAAGGCAAAGGCGGGCGTTCCGTACTTCGGATGCAGTTTGGCAACGTTCTCACCCAGAATCTTGTCTTCGCGAGAAGCTTCCTGAAGCATGTAGATCGGCCCCACAAGCCAGGAGTTGACCTGACCAACTGCGCCGAAGAAGAGGCAGACGGCCATCAGCGGAAGGAGCCAAGGGGCACCCAGCGTCTCAGCACCGGACTTCATAGCCTGCATAATGCCGGCCACGATGTCTGTTTTCCCCGCAGGAACCAGCGTATTCACAGCAATCGTGCCGATCATGTAAATGCCGACGATGACAATGGCTGAAAGCGCCATCGCTCGCGGGAAGTCGCGCTGCGGATTCTTTGTGCGGCCAGCAACCATCGGAGCAACTTCAAAGCCGGCGAATGCGAACATCATTGAAGAAAGGAAGACGATCGTGTCCCACTTGGTGAAGTCCGGCATCCAGTTGGCTGCCGTCATGTAGTCCGTCGACATGGGATGACCGGAAATGAGCCAGGCACCGGCAACGAGGATCAGGATGGCGGCCGGAATAAATACACCGAGCCAGGCTGAAACCGAGTTGATGATCTTCGTCCACTGCATGCCTTTAATGTTCATGAAGGTGAGGAACCAGAAGATCACAATGGAGCTCACACCGATGAATGTCGGGTTCTCTGCCAATTCTGGCGAGATGACGTACCCGAGCGCCGTAAAGGCGAATTGCAGCATCAGGGGGAAGAAAAGCACACAGGAAAAGAGGTAGCAGACCACGATGATCCAGCCGACGCGCTTGCCCCAGGCCTCCTTTACCCAAACGAAAATGCCGCCGTCTTTCGGCCAGCCGGTAGAGAGTTCACCGCAGACCATCGCAAGCGGCAGGAATAGGCAAACTGCAGCGAGCAGCCACAGCAGCATTGCGGAGGCCCCGTAGGGCGCTACGTTGGGAATTTGACGAAGTGAGAGAATCGCAATCACATTCATGATCACGATGTCGCGAATCCCCAAGAGCGTGTTGTTTTTGTCTTCAGACATTCGATTCTCCAGTCTGAATATCTGCGATGCAGAACCTGCAGCGCAGGGGTGAGTTGAGGCGGCTGACGACTGAGCAAGAAGTCAGCCGCTTTCTTTGGGAAGGTCCCAAAATGGTTAGTAGATGTCGTACGAAACCATGTCTTCGTAGGTGTCTGCGTGCCGGATGAGACGATCCTTGCCGTCCTTGTCGATCAAGACAACAGCCGTGCGGGCGCGGCAGTTGTAGACCGTCTGACTTTCAATCGAGTACGCGCCTGCATCGAGGAAGACGAAGACATCGTCGATCGTGGTGTCCTTAGGCATCAGGAACTCTTCGCCTTTGACGCCCATGTGGTAATAGTCGCCGCCGTCACAAAGCGGACCGGCGATCTTGACGTAATGATCGTGCGGTTCAGCAATGCGGCTCGCGTTGTAGATGTAGAAGAACCAAGCGTAGTGCTGAGCGTCGGCCATGACGTTGTAACCCGCGTCACAGAACTTCCAATCCACATGACACTGAACATTGCCCTCCAAGTCATAGTTCGTCTTAATCTTTTCGCACTTGATCGTGGAGAGCATTACCGCGGCTGAGGAAGGAATCTTGCGGCCGGGTTCGATGCAGATCTGCTTGTCTTCGCCCCACTTCTGCACCTCACCGATGATGGCGTCGGCAAAGTCCTTCGAATTGATACCCGCATACATGTTGTCGTGAAGCGGGTCGCCATTTTCTTCGTCGTACTTGTAAGGCACCGGGATGCCGCCGCCCACATTAATCAAATCAAACTTAATGCCAAAGAGCTTTTCCAAACGAATGCTTTCATTGACGAGAACTGCGGTGGCCTTGGCAAACGGTTCGCTTTCGGGCACCTGATCGCCGACATGCATGTGCAGACCGCGAACCTGAACATACGGCATCTCCAGAATGCGGCGAACAGCACCTTCGGCCTGCTGCAGATCAATGCCGGACTTCGCGTGGAATGCAGTCACCAGACCAGGATGCGTGGCCGACGGGACATTGGGTTCAACGCGGACACAGACATGCGCCACTTTCTTTTGAGCACGGGAAATCTCATCGATCATGTCGAGCTCATAAAGAGAGTCAACATTGATGAGGTAAAGGTCATGAGCAATGGCGTATTCCAAGTCTTCACGGGTCTTCATAACCCCGTTGAATACGATATCTTCGCCTTTGAAACCGATTTCTACAGCCTTCTTGATTTCATTGAGCGAATTCGTCTCAATGCCGCAGCCTGCATCCTTAAGAATTCGCAGAATAGCCATGACAGAACAGGCCTTGGATGCATAGAAGATCTTGGTGTTCTTATGTCCTTTGAATGCCTCTTCAATTTCAGCGAGATTGCGCAGCAGCTCCTTTTCGGAATAAACATAGACCGGCGAACCATATTTCTTGGCGAGCTCTTCGACATTGACGCCTTCGAAGCAAAGCTTTCCGTTTACCTCGCTAAAGCGCCGATCCTTCGTGATAAGGTTGTAACGAAGGTGCTCAAAGATTTCGGTGGTCTTATCGCTCATGACAGCTCCTGAATGAATGAAAATGAAACCCATATGCGGGGCATTTCAAGTTCATACAACGCAGAAGTGATGCCAATTCGTAATTATTTGTTATATACGGAATATCGCCTTATCAGAGGTGTGGTGAAAATTAATCAGTGACAAAAATTCACCATAGGCAGATGTGTGTAGTGATCAAAATTTGTCAGTTTTGTCCCATGCAAACTGCAGCCGCATCGAGACGTGATTGCTTATAAACACCCTTCTTCCGCGGGTTCTGCACATCCCGCATTGCACCGCAGGCGGCCATTGAAAGCGCTTGAACCGCGCACAGTCATGAGCCACGCCCTACAATCAGAGACTGCAGGCTGCAAGAGGCCTGTGCCGAACACCTACCGCCCGAAGGCTGCGCACGCTTGAAGCGCTCTTCGGGCGCATGTATTTCTTTTCATCAGCGGAGACCAGCCTCCAAGCCTCTCCGTTCTCCGTCCGGATTGACTAAAGTCCGTTCGAAGCGCCAATGTTCAACTTTCTGAAAAAAATCATGCCCACCTCCGACACGACACCTAACCCTTTGCTCTCGATCACGGATCTGATCGACTACGCTTCCGTGCGTCCCGAACATGTCGTGCCGGCCGTCAAGTCGCTTGCCGCTCAGGTTGAAGCGGCGCTTGAAAAAGCCGATGCGCCGTCCACTCCGGCGTCATGGGAAAACACGGTTGAGCCGCTCGAAAAGGCTGTGCTTGCTTTTGGAAGAGCCTGGGGGGCTGTCGGCCATCTGCAGAGCGTTGTAGATACACCGGCGCTCCGCGACGCCTTCAATGAGGCGCTGCCTATCGCCACGGATCTTTTCCTCCGGCTTTCTCAGGATGAAAAGCTCTGCGACAAGTACCGAGAACTCGCCGCTTCGCCTGAGTTCGAAAAGCTTGCCCCGGTGCGCCGCCGCATTGTTGAACGGGAACTGCGAGACTTCCGCTTGTCGGGTGCGTCGCTCCCCAAAGTGCAGCGCGAACGCGTGAAAGCGATTGGACAAGAACTCTCGCAGACTTCGCAGAAATTCAGCGAAAACCTGTTGGATGCCACCAACGCCTACGAACTCATCATTGAAGATGAAAAACGTCTTGCCGGCATTCCGGAGGAAACGCTCGCCCTCTATCGGGCGAGTGCCGAGGCTGCCGGGAAAAAGGGCTTTCGCCTGACGCTGCAGTATCCGTCCTACCTCCCCGCTATGAAGTACTGCGCTGACCGCGGCATTCGCGAAGCGCTATACCGTGCGTTCTCCACACGCGCCTCGGAATTTGACGGCGGCAAATTTGACAACACGCCGCTCATCAAGCGCATTCTCGAACTGCGTGCTGAAGAAGCGTCGCTGCTCGGCTTTAAGAATTACGGTGAATTGTCGCTTGCGACCAAGATGGCCAAGAGCCCTGCGGAAGTACTGGACTTTCTGCGCGATCTTGCCCGCCGCTCTAAACCTCGTGCAGAGGACGACGTCGCTCAGGTCGACGCCTATGCCCGAGACGAACTCGGCATCGACAAAATTGAGCCGTGGGACCGCGCTTATGCTGCAGAAAAGCTTCGCGAGGCCCGCTACAGCTATTCCGACGCGGAAGTGAAGCGCTACTTCACACAGCGTGCGGTCTTCAAGGGACTTTTCGGCCTGGTCGAAAAGCTCTTTGGCATCGAAATCGAAGAAGCTCAGGCTTCCGTCTGGCATCCGGATGTCAAGTATTTTGAAGTGAAACGCAACGGCGAAAAAATCGCCGCCTTCTATGCTGACCTCTATGCCCGAGAAGGCAAGCGCTCCGGCGCCTGGATGGACGGCGAACGTACTCGTCGAATTGAAGACGGCAAGCTCATTACTCCGATCGCTTATCTTGTCACCAACTTTGCGGCCCCGCAGGCAGGCCGTGAAGCCACGATGACGCACGACGAGGTAACGACGCTTTTCCATGAATTCGGCCATACGCTGCACCACATCCTCACCGCTCAAACCGAACCGCAAGTCTCCGGCATCAACGGCGTCGAGTGGGACGCGGTCGAACTGCCCAGCCAATTCCTCGAAAACTTCGCTTGGGAACACGAAATTGTCAAGAGCATCTCCGCTCACGTCGAAACGGGTGAAGAGCTCCCCGACGAACTCTTTGACAAAATGATTGCCGCCAAAAACTATGAGGCCGGTGCATTTTGCGTGCGTCAGGTTGAGTTCGCCCTCTTTGACATGCTGCTCCACTCGGCCTTCAATCCGAAGACGGATTCCGTGCAGGCACTGCTGGAGTCCGTGCGCCGTGAGGTTGCCGTCGTCTTCCCGCCCGCTTGGAACCGCTTCCCGCAGAGCTTCTCGCATATTTTTGCGGGCGGCTACGGTGCGGGTTACTACAGCTACAAATGGGCGGAGGTCCTCTCGGCGGACTGCTTCAGCGCCTTTGAAGAAGAAGGCGTTCTCAACCCCGACACGGGGCGACGCTACTTGAAGGAAATTCTCGAGCGCGGCTCGAGCCGTGACGCGATCGACAATTTCGTTGCTTTCCGCGGCCGTAAGCCTGAACTCGACCCCTTGCTTCGTCTCTCGGGCATCATCGAGTCTCAAAAGCATTAAGCATGCCGCATTCCCGCCCAATGCCATTAGGGATTGGGCGAGGCATCTCGCTGCAGCGGCAACGGCCCTGCCGCCCTGCCTAGTTCGATCACGGAATGAATCCGCATTGCAGACAGCCAAAAGCCGCCGGACACTCTAAAAGGCCGGCGGCTTTTTATTGGGCTGAAGCGGCATTCAGAGCGCATGATCAGCGCAACTGAAAACCGTCATTCCATACCGTTTATGGATGGAAGGCTTTCTTCACGTCAAACGGAAACGCCTGATAGCCTTCTGCGCCGTGAAGAATGATTTCAACCGAAGGCTCTTTGGCAAGCCACTTGAATTCATCAATCACGGGCGACGGGAATTTCGTATAGGAGAAGGTCTTCCAATCGAATTCCGCACCGGCCGTCGCCGAGTAGACCATGATGGAATCCTTGTCGCCGTAGTACTCCGTCAGTGACGTCACCGGGCTGTACCAAGCGTGGCCGCGCTCCTTGCCGTATTCCCACACTTGTTCAACCGTCATCTTCTTCTGGTCGACTTTGTAGACCACCGCTCGAGAGTACTTCATTTCTGGCAGCGCGGGCTGCTCCATACCGCGGGCATCGCCATTGTCAAAGGCCGAGATATAGATCACATCTCCCTTGCTCAGCTCGCTTCTCACCTTCCAGCCCGTATGCTGCGTCCAAGTCCAGTCGAAGTCGCCTTCACACTTGGAACCTTCGCACTTGATGGGCTTGCCGTTCTTGTCAACCGGCTGCAGGAGCTTATCCTGATAAGGCGTCTTCCAGCCTTCGTGCGAGCCGAGAATCCACTTCACCTTCTTGTCGCGGCCGATTTTGATAATCGCTGACTGATGGCGAGAGCTGATGATGATGGAATCATCGGTTTCATCGTAGTCCACAGAGTTGACGTGCGCCCAGTTGCGCCCGGCACCGCTGCCGACAATGTCGCCGAAGTGATCGTTTTGATCCTGCTTGGCAAGTTCTTCAGCCGTCAGGGTCTTGCCCTGCTTGGCCGGGTCGATATTCAGGCACACCGCACCCTGGTCAATCGCTTTGAGCACGTTGTCGCGGTACGGATCGAGAATTTCAAAGAGCCGGAAGTCGTCAACCACATTGCCGTCGCCATCCACCTCAAGGATCACGTCGCGCACGGTGCGCACAATCTTGTTGTCCGGGCGTTTGTATCCGTCGGAAGCTACGCGCAGCAGATAGTGGCCGTTCGATTCAATCTTTTTCGAAGCATGCGAAAAGTCGGCATACCCGGTCGGCAGACGGCGATTAAAGATCTCGCGACCCATGATGTCATACTTAGCGTAGCGCTGACCGTAACCCCAGCTCATTGCGCCGTCAGCTTCCTGACGGAAGCCCATCATCGTGCCGCCGTACCAAATGTTGTCAAAGGAATAAATGGTTTCGGGCAGCATGTACCAGCGAATTTCGCCCGTCGTATCAATGATCGTGTTCTGCGGCGAATAGTTCCACTGCAGCGCGCCGCCCACAGGGTTATTCCAAACGGTCTTGGTACTGCGTGCGTCAAGCTGCCCGAGGTTGTTGACGAAATAGAGACGATCCTTGAATTCCGGATCAACCTTCTTCACTTCCGGATTAAAGAAACCCGTATCGCGGGCGCCGTAGCCGTCTGTTTCAACATAAGCAGGCGCTGTCCAGATTCGGTACGTCTCCTTAATGTGCTTCATCTGATCGCCTTGCCAGCGGTCATACTCCACTTCCACGGTATTACGCCAGTCAGCATAAAGCCCAAAAACCGGAATGCCGCCATAGGTCTTAGCCTGGTTGTCGCCCACTTTGTAGGCGATTTCCTGTCCGTTTTGTTTCGGGACGATGCGCACTGAAACGTTCTTCAGCACATAACCGCCGTTGTAGATGACCGCAGTGAGCGGCGCGATTTTGTAGGGGTTCACGGCGACAGCACCGAGCTGACCAGGCACTTCATACGTATAGCCCGGACCCGAAGGACCAGCACCTGCCTGAACGGCTGGAGCAGCAAGCGCAGCTGCCGCAGCCATCATCAATACGGCGGTCAGCTGATTGAGCTTCTGATGAGCTTTCTGCTTAGACATTGGATCTCTCCTTGATAGCAGTGGTTTGGATTAATTGCTGAGGAAAAATTCTATTTTTCAAGGCTTGACCGCCGCATTGCGGCTTTCCTCAACGCCCGTTTCATCTTTCGCGTCGGGCCGATCGTTTTTCTTGCATCACGGCGTCTTGATCTCCCCTGTATCTCGCCCTACGATCCGTAGCATTCCATCCGCCGCACGAACAGCGCTTTCTCATGCACATCGACAAACTCGCCATTGAAGAACTCCGACTTCTGGTTCTTCTCTACAAAACGCATTCACTCAAAGATTCAGCCGTTCGCCTGAATGTCAGTACGCCCACGGCCAGCCGCATGCTGGCGCGTCTGCGTGCGGCTGTGGAGGATGAACTTTTCATTCGAAGCGCTTCGGCCATGACGCCTACTCATGCCTGCCGACGGCTCTTCCCCCGCGTTGAACGCATTCTTGCGGAAATGGATGCTTTGACTCACGAACCGCAGGTCTTTCGCCCATCACACATCAAACGGATATTCCGTGTGATGCTCCACGAACAGCTCTTTCTCGCGCACTTTGCAGATGTCTTTCGCGAAGTACGGCGGCTTGCACCAGGCGTGAGCATTGTTATTGAAGCAGTGAGTGATGCGGGTCATGAAGCGCTCAAAACCGGCGAGCTCGATGCGATGATCTTTCCCATGACGGACAACGTATCTCCGGACATCAAAGCTCAGTTTTTAGCCACCTGCGACTTCGATATCCTGATGCGAACCAACCACCCATGGCTAACCGAAGTCAATAGAGACGGCACGCCAGACTGGTCGGCGCTTAAGCGCTACGAAAAAATCGAAACAACCATCGACAGCTTCGGTACGCGCGCGCCGGGCGGGCTCGATCATTGGATTTTCAAAGGCAAACTTCCTGAGCAGCACACGGCCCTTTGGTGTCCTTATGTTCAAGCTGCAACTGAACTGCTTCCAGAGAGTGACCTCACCATGGTGGTCTATTCCCCGCTTGCGCGTGAACTCTGTCGTCGCGGCGGACTCACCGCTCTGAGTCTTGCGTCCTTAGGCTGCGGATATCCGCTGGGCTTTCTGCGGCACGGACGGCGTGATGATGATCCCGCCTTAGAATGGCTGCGCGCCGTTTTCGTCTCTTGCTTTAACCAAAAGCATTAAGGCCGCCCTTCCTGTATTGGGAAAGACGGCCCTAACCAGACTGAGTTTGAGCGGCTCAGTCTTTTAGGCGAGTGTCGCAACCATCAGCGCTTTGATGGTATGCATACGGTTGCCCGCCTGCTCAAAGACGATAGAGGCCGGAGACTCAAACACTTCTTCCGTCACTTCCACGCCGTCGGCAAGTTCAGGATGCTCCGCAATCACATTGGCGCCAACCTTGGTTTCGTCATTGTGATAGGCCGGCAGACAATGCATGAACTTCACTTGCGGATTCCCCGACGCAGCCATCAAGGCAGCATTGACCTGATAGGGCTTCAAAAGCGCAATACGTTCTGCCCAAACCTCTGCCGGCTCACCCATCGACACCCAGATGTCGGTGTGAATGAAGTCAACGCCCGCCACGGCCTCGTTGGGATCCTCTGTGATGGTAATGTGCGCGCCGGAAACGGCAGCCAGCTCTTCAGCCAGAGCGATGATTTCTGCCGAAGGCCAGTAGGCTTTCGGTGCGCCGATGCGCACGTCCATACCCATCTTGGCACCAATCATCAGCAGCGAATTGCCGGTATTGAAGCGGGCATCGCCAAGATAGGCAAAAGAAATGTCTTTCCAGTTTGCCGGGACCGACGTAGATGCGCGACGAAGGCTGCGGCAGCCGCTGGGTGAAACGTTTCACCGAACAGAT
>ENA-UEQE01001879-UEQE01001879.1-human-gut-metagenome-genome-assembly--contig:-NODE-1879-length-16211-cov-3.736767_pt1 | contig 16211 bp, 16 predicted proteins | sample MGYA00242934_ERZ507935 | MGnify/ENA primary metagenome ERZ507935 (study PRJEB26167, sample SAMN06115423) | human gut metagenome | host: Homo sapiens | place: China:Anhui | collected 2015-03-30... | reverse complement strand
TGGCGAGTTTCTCGTCCTCGTCGGGCCACAGCAGCCCTACCACCTCGGCCCGGCTGACGACCTTGGAGACCAGGATGTAATAGAGCAGGGCGTTGATCTTGGCGTAGGGGAGAAAGACGCTCTGTCAGTCCTTGGTGATCTTGGGGACGCCGAACAGCTTGCAAACGATCTTACTCACTCAAGCACCTCCTAATATGGTATGCCGCAGCAAGAGCATGGCTCAGAGACGCGGGGATGCGTCCGAGCGGGCTGGAGCCGCATGGTGAATTTCCGTGGCGCAGACATCTGGCCGATTTATCTATTATAACGGAAAAGACCGGCGCTTTCAATGCGGAAGGAAACAAATTTTCACAGGAGCGGCATTGGTAAAATGACGAAAATCGACCCGCCGAAACTGGGAGAAAATGGGCTGGGCCGGGGCGGGTTTTCATGCCGTGAAACGAGGAAGGGGGCAATGAAAAAAATAAGAGAATCGGACTTAAAAAAGTAAAGACGCAGGGCTGAAAAAGACAACAAAATCTATTTACGAAATTGAGAGAATGCGGTACAATATGCCCATAAAGCAAACCCGACCAAACTGTAAAAATAACTAAGGAGGCTGTCAAACATGACCGATATCGAAATCGCCCAGGCGTCCAAAATGCTCCCCATCGAGGAAGTTGCTGCCAAGGTGGGCATCAAGCCCGAGCAGCTGGAGAACTATGGCCACTACAAGGCCAAGGTCGACATCCACGCCCTGAAGGACCTGCCCCGCAAGTCCAAGCTGGTGCTGGTGACCGCCATCAGCCCCACCCCCGCCGGCGAGGGCAAGACCACCACTTCCGTGGGTCTGGCCGACGCTCTGAACCAGCTGGGTAAGAAGACCATCGTCTGCCTGCGTGAGCCCTCTCTGGGCCCCGTGTTCGGCGTGAAGGGCGGCGCTGCCGGCGGCGGCTACGCTCAGGTCGTCCCCATGGAGGACATCAACCTGCACTTCACCGGCGACTTCAACGCCATCGGCATCGCCAACAACCTGATGTCCGCTCTGATCGACAACCACATCCAGCAGGGCAACGCTCTGGACATCGACGTGCGCAACATCCCCTGGAAGCGCGTTGTTGATATGAACGACCGTCAGCTGCGTCACATCGTGTGCGGTCTGGGCGGCAAGGCCTCCGGCGTGCCCCGTGAGGACGGCTTCGACATCGTTGTTGCCTCCGAGATCATGGCCGTTCTGTGCCTGGCCACCGACCTGGCCGACATGAAGGCCCGCCTGGCCAAGATGGTCGTGGCTTACAGCCGTTCCGGCCAGCCCGTCACCGCTCACGACCTGAAGGCCGAGGGCGCCATGGCTGCCGTTCTGAAGGACGCCATCAAGCCCAACATGGTCCAGACTCTGGAGCACACCCCCGCTTTCATCCACGGCGGCCCCTTCGCCAACATCGCCCACGGCTGTAACTCCATCCAGGCCACCGAGACCGCTATGAAGCTGGCCGACTACACCGTCACCGAGGCCGGCTTCGCCGCTGACCTGGGCGCCGAGAAGTTCCTGGACATCAAGTGCCGCGCCGGCGGGTTCCACCCCGATGCCGTGGTCATCGTTGCCACCGTCCGCGCCCTGAAGTATCACGGCGGCGTGCCCAAGACCGAGCTGAACCACGAGAACCTGGAGGCTCTGGAGAAGGGCCTGCCCAACCTGCTGCAGCACGTTGACAACGTGAAGAACGTCTATGGCCTGCCCTGCGTGGTCGCCATCAACGCCTTCCCCACCGACACCAAGGCCGAGCTGGACCTGGTCGAGGCCAAGTGCAAGGAGCAGGGCGTGAACGTCCGCCTGTCCGAGGTCTGGGCCAAGGGCGGCGAGGGCGGCAAGGCTCTGGCCGAGGAGGTCATCCGTCTGGCCGAGGATACCACCAACGATCACTTCCAGTACGTCTATGACCTGGAGGACTCCATCGAGGAGAAGCTGAACAAGATCGCCACCAAGGTCTACCGCGCTGACGGCGTGGTGCTGGCCGGCGATGCCAAGAAGCAGGCCAAGCAGCTGGCCGAGCTGGGCTTCGACAAGATGCCCATCTGCATGGCCAAGACTCAGTTCTCCTTCTCTGACGATCAGACCAAGCTGGGCGCTCCCCGCGGCTTCAAGATCACCGTCCGCGAGATCAAGGTCAACGCCGGTGCCGGCTTCCTGGTTGCCAAGACCGGCAACATCATGACCATGCCCGGCCTGCCCAAGGTGCCCGCCTCCGAGCGCATCGACATCGACGCCGACGGCAAGATCACCGGCCTGTTCTAATCTAGGACCCATATAAGAGTTCCCCCTCTTTCTGTATCCGACCCAAGCGAAAAGAGGAAGAGCCGCATGGCCCTTCGGCCATGCGGCTCTTCTTCTGAACAGAAAATACAAAAAGAGGATTTATTCCGGCATGGGAATATCCTTGGATTCAAAATAGGTCTTCAGCTCCACCGAGGTCTGGGAGTCGCCGTACCGCTTGATGGCGGACAGCAGCTCGTCCAGCTCCCGGGTGCCCCGAACGGCGAAGCGCAGCAGGGCATTGAACACGCCGATGACATGATAGTGGCTGATGATACCGGGATCGTTCCGGCAGAATTCGCAGAAGCTGTTGTACTTCTCCGGCTCCAGGGCCACCAGAATGAATCCGGTCATTCCGCTGTCCAGACGGGCGCGGTCAATGTCGATGCGAAAGTCGCGGATCACGCCCTTCTCTTCCATGCGGCGCACCCGCTCGGAAACGGCGGGGGCGGTCAGGCCCACCTGGTCGCCGATACATTTGAGTGTCGCCCGGCAGTCGGCCTGCAAAATGTTTAAAATCTGATAATCTGTCCGGTCCATACCGGTCACTCCTTTATCCAAAGTCTGCTCGGCCGCCAAAACAGGGCCGGGCTGTTGCCGCGCCTGCGCTGTCAACCGATTTTTTCAATTTACAGTTGTATTTTATCGAAAAGCTAGTATAATTGAAAATACTTGTATTATATAATAGAAATACAAAAAAGGTATGACGGTATGAATTTCAAGCAGTTGGAATACTTCGTCGCCGTGGCAGAGGCCAAAAGCATCTCCAAGGCGGCGCGCAAACTACACGTGGCCCAGCCCCCCATCAGCCGGCAGATCGCCATGCTGGAGGACGAGCTGAAGGTGTGCCTGTTTCTGCGCACCAACAAGGGCGTGGAGCTCACCGAGGCCGGACGGAGCCTGTATCAGCAGAGCCAGCACATGTTCCAGAACTTCCGCATGATGGTGGACAGCGTAAGGGACGTGGATGCCGGCGTGCGGGGATTGTTGAAGGTGGGCGTTGTCTACTCCAACACCCCTGTCGTGCTGAACTATCTGAAAGCCTATCACAAGGAATATCCCCAGGTAGAGCTTTATATCCGGGTGGGGGCCCCCGGCGACCTGCTGGACGACCTGAACCGGGGCGACCTGCATGTGCTCTTTCTCCGCACCCCCACCGAGGGCAGCTCAGACTTCCACGAGAAGATCCTGGGCGAGGACCCGCTGGAGCTGGTCATGTGCCCGGAGCTGGACCCGGCCCCGGACCAGGACAGCATCCCCATCGAGCTGTTGAAGGATGTGCCCATGTGTCTTCTGCGCAGCGACGATCTGTGGGGCTATAGCAGCCACCTGATCAACGAGTGCCAGCGCAAGGGCTTTACCCCCAACACGGTGTGTCAGTGCTATGACACGCCCATGACCATGCAGCTGGTCCAGGCGGGCTTTGGCATCAGCTATCTGCCCCGGTCCATCGTAGAGACCCATCCGGGCTCTAACATCTATTCCAAGCCCTTGGTCGGGCTGCCCGCCAAATCTTATCCCACGCTGCTGTGGAGCAGCAACATTTACTACGCAAACTGCGTAAAGCGTTTCATTTCCATGTTCGGCTATCCCACATAACGCCGGGATGCCGCCGGACATGGTTGAGAAATATCCAAATTGTTATTATGAATTATGGAGGAATTTATCATGGCTAGACTGGTAGAGTGTATCCCTAACTTCAGCTGCAGCAAGGAGAAGGACGAGGCCACTTACAACGCCCTCGTGGAGACCGCCAAGAGCGTGCCCGGCTGCACCCTGTTCGACGCCCAGACCGACGGCAACCACAACCGCTGCGTGTTCACCCTGATCGGCTCCCCCGAGGCCATCGAGGAGGTTGCCTTCCAGCTGACCAAGGTCGCCACCGAGCGCATCGACATGAACCACCACAAGGGCGAGCACAAGCGCATGGGCGCCACCGACGTGATCCCCCTGGTCCCCCAGTCCAAGGACGTGACCGTTGAGGAGTGCGTGGAGATGTCCAAGCGCCTGGGCCAGCGCATCTGGGACGAGCTGAAGGTCCCCTCCTTCCTGTATGAGGACTCCGCCACCCGTCCCGAGCGCCGCAACCTGGCTACCTGCCGCAAGGGCGAGTTCGAGGGCATGCCCGAGAAGCTGCTGCAGCCTGACTGGGCTCCCGACTTCGGCGAGCGCAAGATCCACCCCACTGCCGGCATCGTGGCCATCGGCGCCCGTATGCCCCTGGTCGCCTTCAACGTGAACCTGGCCACCTCCGACGTGGAGATCGCCAAGAAGATCGCCAAGGTCATCCGTGGTTCCTCCGGCGGCTTCCGCAGCTGCAAGGCCATGGGCTTCATGATGGAGGACCGCGGCATCGCTCAGGTCTCCATGAACATGGTCAACTATGAGGACACCCCCCTGTACGTCGCTTACGAGATGATCAAGGCCCTGGCCGAGCGCTACGGCACCTATGTTCTGGACAGCGAGATCGTCGGCCTGACCCCCGCCAAGGCCATGATCGACTGCGCCGAGTTCTATCTGAAGGCCCGTGACTTCGACTGCCACAACCAGATCATGGAGTATCACCTGCTGGACATGCAGGGCTGAGCCTGACCGGGATAAATAAAGGAGAATATAACGATGAAGAAGTTAGCCGAACTGACCACTGCCGAGTTTGTTGACCTGCTGGCCTCTGACGCTCCCGCCCCCGGCGGCGGCTCCGCCGCTGCCCTGGAGGGTGCTCTGGGTGCCGCCCTGTCCGCCATGGTCTGCGGTCTGACCACCGTGGGCAAGAGCAAGGAGAAGTACGCCGACTATCAGGAGTTCGTCATCGAGAGCCAGAAGAAGCTGACCGAGCTGAAGGTCGCCTTCGTGGACGTGATGGATCGGGACACCGAGGCTTTCAACGTTGTCAGCGCCGCCTTTGGCATGCCCAAGGCCACCGACGAGGAGAAGGCCGCCCGCTCCGCCGCCATCCAGAAGGGCCTGGAGGGCTGCACCGCCACTCCCTTTGAGATGATGGAGCTGTCCTGCAAGGCTCTGGAGATGACCCACGAGCTGCTGGGCAAGACCAACGACAGCGCCGCCAGCGACCTGGGCGTGGCCGCCCTGTCCCTGCGCGCCGGCATCCAGGGTGCCTGGCTGAACGTGCTGATCAACATCGGCAGCCTGAAGAACAAGGATCTGGCCGCCGACTACAAGAAGAAGGGCGAGGAGATGCTGGCCAAGGCTCTGCCCCTGGCTGACAAGATCTACGAGAACGTCCTGGCTCAGATGTAATTTTTTCCACAACGGGTCAGCCGGGCTTTGCCCGGCTGACCTTGTTGCGCCTAAAAACCAAAGACTGATTGACACAGACCGATTGACAGAGTAGACTTAAGCGCGTCAAGTGCCGCCGGATGGGAGGTCGCCGGCGGACGAAGGGAGCGTCCCGCGTCGCTAAAGCCGCATCCGCTGCCATGGAGGACCCAGCTCCTTTCATGGCAACACGCCGTGAAAGGAGCATTCTGCTTTTTATGAGTTCCAAAGAAAAAACCATGATTTTGTGCCGTCTGGCCCTGCTGACTGCGGCCTATTTCGTGCTGAGTATCACCCTGACCGTAAAGACCCCCTATCTGGAGATCACCTTCAAGTCCCTGCCCGTGGTGGTGGGTGCCCTGATGTTCGGCCCGGTGGGCGGCGGTCTGGTGGCCCTGTTCGGCGAGCTGCTTGCCCAGATGATGGGCCCCTATGGCCTGATGCCCACCACCGTGCTGTGGCTGCTGCCTCCCCTGACCCGGGGCCTGCTGCTGGGCGCAGTGGCCGCCGCCTTCTCCAAGCGGGGCAGCCATCTGGAGAAGCGGCCTTTGATGTGCTATGGGGTCTGTCTGGGGGCGTCCATCGTCACCAGCTGCGTGACCACCGTGTGCCTGTGGCTGGACAGCCTGATCTATCACTACTATCACTTCGCCCTGATCTTTGGCAGTGCCCTGGTCCGCTTCGGCAAAGAGATCGTGGTCACTGCGGTGGTCACCTCCCTGGCCATCCCCATGGTGCGGCTGCTGCGGCGCATGGGTCGGGTAAGTCAGCCCGCCTGATGCCGGCCGGGGCGCAGAAGGAAAGGAAGTATCTTTATGGAATGGAAGCTGTTGACCCAAGCCGATCAGGTGACCACCACCTGGTCCGGCGGAACCACCACCCAGCTGGCCATCGCGCCCGAGGGTGCGGTGTATGCCGACCGGGATTTCCTGTGGCGGCTGAGCTCCGCCAAGGTGGAGCTGGAGCACTCTGACTTCACTCCCCTGCCCGACTATAACCGCCTGATCTCTGTGCTCCATGGGGAGCTGGATATGAAGATCGGCGACGGGGCGCGCTTTGGCCTGGAGCCCTTCACCCTGCGCTCCTTCGACGGCGGCGTGCCCGTGGAGTCCTGGGGCATGTGCACCGACTATAACCTGATGGTCCGCAAGGACAAGTGCCAGGGCATTGCCCAGTCCGTGGCCCTGAGCGACGGGGCCGTCTGCCGCTGGACTGCGCCCCTGGCCGCCCCCCAGGAGGGGACGAGCTGCACCCTGGCCCTCTACTGCGTCAAGGGCGGCGTGAGCCTGCCCAAGGCCGGTGTGGAGGCCAAGGAGGGCCAGCTGCTGCTGTGCCGCCGGGCCGACGAGGGTGCCGTGGAGCTGCGTGCCCACGGGGATACCGTGGTCATGGCTGCGGCCATCTATACCCGGTAAGACGGGCCGGGCGGCCGCAGGCCGCCCCTACGGCAGGTCACGATGGCCTATGTAGGGGCGGCTATTCGCCGCCAGCCGTTGGTGTACCGGTGGTGCGGGCGGATGATATCCGCCCCTACGCCGCCTGTTGGGGAACGCTTATCAGAACACACTAGGAGGAACATACATGGCCATATTGATGCCCGGGGGCCCGGTGGGCAAGGCGCTGAGTGAAAAGACCGCGCAGAATGCGGCCCATCTGAAAGAGATGGGCGTGACGGCCACCCTGGAGGTCATCCGGGTGGGCCAGCGGCCGGAGGATATGGCCTATGAGCGGGCGGCGGTGAAGCGGGCCCAGGCCGTGGGCGTTCAGGTGCGCCACACCCTGCTGCCCGCCGATGCCCGGCCTGAGGAGCTGGTGGCCGCCCTGCAGCGGGTGAACGAGGACGACTCCGTCCACGGCTGCCTGCTGTTTCGCCCCCTGCCCGAACAGCTGTCCGCCCCCGGACTCACCGAGACCCTGCGCCCGGAAAAGGACGTGGACGGCATGACCGCTGCGGGGATGGGCGGACTGATGACGGTGGAGCGAAACGGGTTCGCCCCCTGTACCGCCGCCGCCTGTATGGAGATGCTCCGCCACTATCACATCCCCCTGCGGGGGAAGAACGTCACCGTGGTGGGCACCGGGCGCACCGTGGGCATGCCGCTGCTGCTGCTGCTCATCCAGGAGGATGCCACCGTATCCGCCTGCCACCTCCAGACCCCGCCGGAGCGGCGGATGGAGCTGTGCCGCACGGCGGACATCATCATCTCTGCTGCCGGGTCTGCCGGGGTCATTGACCGGGCACACCTGGGCCGGGGCCAGACCATTGTGGACATCGGCCTGAGCCCCGGGCCGGACGGCGAATTGCTGGGGGACGTGGATTTTGATGCCGCCGAGTCTCTGGCCGCCGCCCTCACCCCCAAGAAGGGCGGCGTGGGTGCCGTGACTACGGCGGTGCTCATGGCGCACACCGTGGAGGCGGCCATGCGCAAGTGCGGGCTGGAAGAAGTTTAAATTCTGTGTCATTGCGAGAAGGCCCAACGGGCCGATGCGGCGTACCCCTTGCGGGTACTGCGCCGACGGCGGGCCGCTGAGGACAGCGGCCCCTACGGACGAGAAGACAAACTTTTGTGCAATGACAAAACACGCTGAAACACTTTGAGAGGAGGTGCGGTGGATGACGGGACAGGAAGCGGTGGAACGGATCCACCAGGAGGCTTGGATCGGACGGGAGCCGGGACTGAGCCGGATCACAAAGCTGCTGAGTATGGTGGGCGACCCCCATAAGGCGCTGAAATTTGTCCACATCACCGGGACCAACGGAAAGGGCTCCACGGCGGCGATGACCGCCTCGATCCTGGCGGCTGCCGGGCTGCGGGTGGGGCTTTATACCTCGCCCCACCTGTGGCGCTTTCACGAGCGCTTTCAGGTGTGCGGCCGTCCCATCCCAGACGAGGCCCTGGGCCGCATCGGGGAGCGGGTCATTTTGGCCGGGCGGCAGATGGACGACCCCGCCACCGAGTTCGAGCTGATGACCGCCCTGGGCATGCTCTATTTCCGGGAGGCCCAGTGTGACCTGGTGGTGCTGGAGGTGGGCCTGGGCGGACGGCTGGACTCCACCAACGTGATCCCCGCGCCGGAGGTGGCGGTGATCACCAACATCGGCCTGGAGCATGTGGAGCAGCTGGGTGACACCCACGCCAAGATCGCCGGAGAGAAGGCGGGCATCATCAAGCCCGGCTGCGACACCGTGCTGTATCACCAGCGCCGGGACGTGGAAGAGGTCGTCACCGATGCCTGCCGCCATGCGGGCAGCCCCATGACCGTCACCGACCCGGACAGCCTTGAGGTGCTGTCCACCGGACGGGACGGACAGAACTTTATGTACCGGGGGGAGGGCCCCTATCACATCAACCTGCTGGGCCACTATCAGCTCAGCAACGCCCTCACCGCCCTGGACATCGCCGCCGTGCTCCGCCGCCGGGGCTGGCCCATTTCCCGGGAAGCGGTGATGCAGGGCATGCGGGAGGCCGTGTGGCCCGCCCGCATGGAGCTGGCCCGCCGGGACCCGGACGTGATATTGGACGGCGGCCACAATCCCCAGTGCATGGGAGCCATCCGCCAGGCCCTGGAGGAGCTGTATCCCGGCAAGAAAATTTTGTTCCTGGTGGGCGTGCTGGAGGATAAGGACTATCACGCCATGGTGGGACAGCTGCTGCCCCTGGCGCGGGCGTTCATCACCATCACCCCGGACAGCCAGCGGGCCCTTCAGGCCCAGGCGCTGGCCGATTATCTCCGGGGGGAGGGGGCCGAGGCCCACTCCTGCGAGACGGTGGAGCAGGGTATGGAGAAGGCCCTGTCCATGGCCGGACCGGAGGACGTGGTGTGCGTGTGCGGCTCCCTGTACATGATCGGCGAGGCCCGCCACGTGCTGGGGCTGTGCTGATAGCCTGAAAACGAGAAGAGAAGAGAGACAGGGGACCCGCCGGGAAAACGGCGGGTCCTTTGGCGTTTTGGGGAGCGTAAAAAAGCCTTCCCCTGGGGGAAGGTGCCCCCGCAGGGGGCGGATGAGGGGAACGCCGAAGGGCTGGGAACTGTTGTGCGGGAATCCCTCAGTCACGGCTTCGCCGTGCCAGCTCCCTTTCACAAGGGAGCCGAATGGTGCGCAGCCAACAGGCCCCATCGCCTTCCCCTGGGGGAAGGTGCCCAGTGGGCACAGCGGCCATCGGCGGGCCGCTGGGGACAGCGGCCCCTACAGCTCTTTTTCAAAATCAAACGGGTACACATGACAGACTTTCCCCATTTCTGCCCCGTTATGTGCAAAGATGGGGTCGGTCACGCCGTATACCCGCCAGCCCGCTTTCCGGGCGGCGGCGCAGGCCAGGGGGGAGTCGTCAAAGAGAACGCAGTCCCCATTCGGGACTCCGCATATCTCTGCCGCCCGGCGGTAGAGGGCGGGGTCCCGTTTTTCCAGCCCTAATTCCGCCGCGGTCAGGATGTGGGAAAAGCAGTCCGTCAGGCCGTGGCGGGCCAGGGCGGCCCGGCACAGCTCCGGCATACAGGAGGACAGCAGGGCGCAGCGCTCCCCCCGGGCGTGGGCACGGCGGACGAATTTCCCAGCCCCGGGCTTCAGGGGCAGCTGATGGGAATAGGCATCTAAAGCCATGTCCAGCCACGCCTGGCAGATATCCTCCTCTGGTATGTTCAGGCCGAACCGCCGCCTGGTGTAGGCCGCCGCCTCCGGGAAGGAGTGGTGGGTCACATATTCCGTGTAATCCTCGGGCACGGGGGATATCCCGTGCATGGCCAGAAAGTCCCGGTCGATGTCCAGCCAGATGCCGTTGGAATCCAGCAGGGTGCCGTCTAAGTCAAAAAAGTACATATCGGTTATTCCTCCGTCCAGAACCGCCAGGGGAAGCGGGCCGCCTCCTGGGCGTAGTCGATGCCGATGCGCTCTCCGGTAAAAACCCGCTGCGGCGGGGGGCCGGCGCAGACGGTAAGCAGGCCGGCCGGGTCGGTGAGGTCCAGGCCGTTCTGCTCCCGGGTGAGCATTAACCCCCGGCACAGCTTGCCCGGGCCGTTTAAAAAATTTTTTCGCTGATAAGCGGTGAGCCGGTCCGCCTTGCGCCCAAAGCGGTTTTCTGCTATAATATCCTCGTTTTTCACTGCCTTCGCCCCCCGGATGAGCACCGCGCAGGGGGTGCCCTCCGGCTCGGTGACGAAGTTCAGGCAGTGGTACATGCCGTAGATCAAATAGAGATAGGCCGTCCCCGGCCGGGCATACAGCGTCTGAGTGCGGGGGGTGCGCCGCCCGCCGTAGGCGTGGCAGGCCTTGTCAATGGGGCCGATATAGGCCTCTGTCTCTGTGATGCGGCAGACCAGCTGCGTTCCGTCCGGCAGTTTGCGGACGATGTGCTGTCCAAGCAGCGCCCGGGCCACCGTCAGGGTGTCCCGGGCGTAAAATTCCCGTGTGAGCAGTTGCAAACGTCCCGCCTCCCCTCGTTTCCCTGATATCATAGCATACCTTTCTCATACTTTGCAATTCGGAGTTGATCTTATGTCTCCCAAGACCATGAAACTGCTGGCAAAGCCCATGCTGTTTGCCGCTGCCATCATCTGGGGCACCTCCTTCTTCATTATGAAGAACGCCCTGGACATCATCCCTGTATTTCGTCTACTGGCCGTCCGTTTTACGGTGGGGGGAATCCTGCTGGCGGCCCTATGCGGCGGACGATGGAAAAAATTCACCCCGGACTATCTGTGGCGGGGGGCCATTGTGGGCGGGATGCTGTTCATCGCCTATTCCGTCCAGACGTTTGGCCTGTCCATGACCACCCCGTCGAAAAACGCCTTTCTCACGGCGGTGTACTGTGTGCTGGTGCCCTTTTTCACCTGGGCGGTGGTCCGCAAGCGGCCTGACCGATATAATATCGCCGCCGCCCTTTTGTGCGTGGCGGGGGTGGGACTGGTATCTTTGAATGACCAGCTGTCCATCAACGCCGGGGACCTGATCACCCTGCTGTGCGCCGTGTTCTATGCCGCCCACATCGTGTCTGTGGAGAAGCTGGCCCCCGGGAAGGACATCACCCTGCTCACTGTATTTCAGTTTGCCTTTGCCGGGCTGTACAGCTGGCTGTTCAGCCTGCCCACAGAGCGCTTTGATATGGGCCTTCTTCTGCAGCGGGAGCTGCTGTGGCCCATGGTCTATCTGTGTGTGATGGCCACCACGGTGGCGCTGCTGTTCCAAAATGTGGGACAGCGGTGGTCCGACCCCGCCTCCGCCTCAGTCATCCTGTCGTTGGAGTCGGTGTTCGGCGTGCTGTCCTCCGTGCTGTTTTACGGCGATCCGGTGACTGGGCGGCTGCTGGCGGGCTTTGGTCTGATTTTTGTGGCGGTGCTCTGTTCGGAGACCAAGTTCGGTTTTTTGAGAAAAAAACCGAGCCAACGCAAGACCTGTGAAGAAGGAGGATGATCTGCTGTGGCCCGGACCTTTCAAAATGAGCAGGCGCTGGCCAGTGCGCCCATCGGCCCGCTGATGCTCCGTCTGGCCGCCCCCGCCGTGGCCGCCCAGCTTATCAACGTGCTGTATAACATCGTGGACCGGATCTATATCGGCCACATCGCCGTGGTGGGAAAAACGGCCCTCACCGGCGTGGGGGTGACCTTTCCCATCCTCACCCTGATCTCCGCCTTTTCCGCCTTTGCGGGCATGGGGGGCGCCCCCTTGGCATCCATCCGCTTGGGAGCGGGGGACCGGAAGGGGGCAGAGGCCATTCTGGGCAGCGCCGTGTCCATGCTGGTGACCATGGCCCTGGTTTTGACTGTGGGCTTCTCCATGTTCCAACGGCCATTGCTGTTGGCCTTCGGCGCATCGGCGGACACCATCGGCTATGCCACCGACTATCTGACCATCTATCTGCTGGGGACGATCTTTGTGCAGCTTTCCCTGGGCCTGAACACCTTTATCAGCGCCCAGGGAAAAGCCATGCCGGCCATGTGCTCGGTACTCATCGGGGCGGTGCTGAATATCCTGCTGGACCCGCTGTTCATCTTTGTATTCCGCATGGGGGTGAAGGGTGCAGCCCTGGCCACCATTTTGTCCCAGGCCGTCAGCGCCGTGTGGGTGGTGGGCTTTTTGTGCTCGGGCCGGTCCGGCCTGCACATCCGCCGGGAACACCTGGGCTTCCGTCCCCGTGTAATGGGCAAGATCGCCGCCCTGGGCGTGGCCCCCTTCATCATGCAGTCCACCGAGAGCCTGGTGACGGTGGTGCTGAACGTGGGGGCGCAGAAATACGGCGGGGATCTGTATGTGGCAAGCATCACCATCCTGCAGAGCGTGATGCAGGTCATCGTGATGCCCAGCCACGGCATCACCACCGGGGTGCAGCCCATTATGAGCTATAACTACGGGGCCAAGAACTATGCCCGGGTGCGGGCGGTGTTCCGCCGTCTGCTGGCGGTGACCATGACGGTGACCACGGCGGCCTTCCTGCTGGTGGCCCTGTTCCCCGCCGCTGTGGCGCTGATGTTCAACGACGACCCCCAGCTTGTCACCCTGGTGGGCCGGGTGATGCCCCTGTTCTTTGGGGGCGTGTGGGCCTTTGGGGCCCAGGTGGCCTGTCAGTCCACCTTTATGGCTTTGGGCCAGGCCAAGACCAGCCTGTTTCTGGCCCTGCTGCGCAAGATCATCCTGCTGGTGCCCCTGGCCGTCCTGCTGCCCTGGCTCAGCGGCAGCGTGATGGGGCTGTATGCCGCCGAGCCGGTGGCCGACTTTTTGGCCTCCGCCACCACCCTGACTCTGTTTTTGAAGCGTAGAAAGACCCTGCTGCCGTTAGAGACGCAGGAAGAAGACTGACAAAGAGCGTTAGGAGAGAGAAGATCATGCACGGAAAGACCTTGGGTCACCTGGCCGCTATGTTCACGGTGATTCTCTGGGGGACCACCTTCATTTCCACCAAGGTACTGCTCACCGGGTTTCAGCCGGTGGAGATCCTGTTTATTCGGTTTGTATTAGGATTGGCGGCGCTGACAGCGGTCTGCCCAAAACGGATCAAGGGCACCACATGGCGGCAGGAGCTGACCTTTCTGACCCGGGTCATCAGCGGCTATGGCCATCCCGTGCTGCAGACCACCCGGTGTATCTGCTGAATCTGCTGTTTCTGGGCCTGGGGGCCTCGGCGGCCTGCTTTGCCAGCTGGAACTTTGCCGTTGGCATTTTGGGGGCCGTGAAGACCAGCGCATATATCTACGGTGCGCCCGTCATCACTGTGGCCGCCTCCGCCCTGATCCTCCATGAGCCCGTCACCCCGGCCATCGCCGCGGGCACGATGCTCACCTTGGCGGGGCTGGTCCTGTCGCAGCGGCGGCCCGGGAGGAAGAACAACAGGGGCTGACCGCCACGGCGGACAAGTGGGCAACTTCTGCATATCTTCCTTCCTGTTTTCCTCTGTATTTTTATGGGACACTCGTGTACAATAAAAGACAGCAAGACCTGTTTTTCAGCGGGCGGAGCTGCCCGCGCAGACCTGAAAAGGAGGCGCTTTTTTTGAACACGAAGAGCACATTTCAGCCCCAGGAGCTGCAATATCTGCAGCTGCTGGCCAAACAATATCCCACGGTGCAGGCGGCCAGCACCGAGATCATCAATCTCCAGGCCATTCTGGGTCTGCCCAAAGGGACAGAGCACTTTATCTCTGATATCCACGGGGAGTATGAGGCATTTTTACATATCCTGAACTCCTGCTCCGGCGTGGTGAAGGAGAAGCTGGACGAGCTGTTCGGCACCACCATGACCCGGGCGGAGCGGGATCAGCTGGCCACCCTCATCTATTACCCGGAGGAGAAGCTGAAGCTGATCACCGCCCAGGGGGATGACCTGAAGGAGTGGTATCGCATCACCCTCCACCGGCTCATCGAGGTGTGCCGCTGGGCCGCCTCGGTCTACACCCGGTCCAAGGTGAGAAAGGCCCTGCCCCGGGACTATGCCTATATCATCGACGAGCTGCTCCACGTCAACTATGACGAGGCGGACAAGCGGGACTATTACGAGAACATCATTAACACCATCATCGACATCGACCAGGCCCCCGGCTTTATCATCGCCGTATGCGGAGTCATCAAGCGCATGGCGGTGGACCGGCTGCACATTGTGGGCGATATCTTCGACCGGGGCCCCCGGGCGGACATCGTCATGGATGCCCTGCGCGGCTATCACAGCGTGGATATCCAGTGGGGCAACCACGATATTCTGTGGATGGGCGCCGCCTCCGGCTCCCGCACCCTGGTAGCCACCGTGCTGGCCAATTCCATCCACTATAACAACCTGGAGGTCATCGAGACGGGCTATGGCATCTCTCTGCGCCCCCTGTCCATCTTTGCCAACGAGGTGTATAAGGACTGCGACACCCACCGGTTTGCCGTGAAGCTCACCGGGGCGGATGCCGACCAGTACACCGAGAAGGACAAGCTGCTCTCTGCCCGGATGCACAAGGCCATCACCGTCATCCTTTTCAAGCTGGAGGGGCAGAAGCTGATGCGCTGCCCGGAGTTCGGCATGAACGACCGGCTGCTGCTGGATAAGATCGACTATGCCGGCAAGACCGTGACCATCGGGGACAAGACATATCCCCTGGAGGACTGCGACTTCCCCACTGTGGACCCAACCGACCCCTATGCCCTGACAGCGGAGGAGAGTCAGGTCATCGACCAGCTCACCGCCTCCTTCCAGCGCAGCGAAAAGCTGCAAAAGCACATTCGCTTCCTCTATTCCAAGGGCGGGCTGTATAAGGTGTTCAACGGCAACCTGCTCTTCCACGGCTGTATCCCCATGACGGCGGAGGGGGAGCTGATGTCCTTTACCATCGGAGGCAAAAAGCGCGCCGGCCGGGAATTTTTGGACTATGCCCAGACCACTGCCCGCCGGGCCTATTACGACAAGCCCGGCTCTGCCGAGCGGCAGTTCGGCATGGACTTTTTGTGGTGGCTGTGGGCGGGGCGGAACAGCCCCATCTTTGGCCGGGACCGGATGACCACCTTCGAGCGGCGGCTCATCGCCGACGAGAGCGCCTGGACCGAGCCCAAAAATAGCTATTATACCCTGTACAACGACCCCGCCGTGTGTGAGGCTATTTTAAAGGAGTTCGGTCTGGAGGGACCCCACTGCCACATCATCAACGGCCACATCCCCGTGAAGACCAAGAAGGGGGAGAGCCCCATCAAGGGCGGCGGCAAGCTGATCGTCATCGACGGCGGCTTCTGTAAGGCCTATCAGCCCACCTCTGGCATCGCCGGGTATACCCTGATCTATAACTCCAAGAACATCCGCATTGTGTCTCACCAGCCCTTTGCCGGGCGGGAGGAGGCCATTCTCCACAACCACGACATCGCCAACGACAGTGTGATCTTTGAGCGAATGGAGAACCGGGTGAAGATCGCCGAGACGGACATCGGCCTGGAGCTGAAGCGTCAGGCCGACGACCTGCGCCGCCTGCTGGAGGCCTATCGCTCCGGTGCGGTGACAGAGGACCACAAAGAATAAGGCAGAAAAAAGCGCCCGGTATAGACGGTTTCGCCTATACCGGGCGCAGCTGGGAGCAGGTTAATTTCCCACGGCGAAAAAAATTCATTGACAAATGGGAAAGTACCCTTTATAATATGGAATCGATGTTAAATCGATGCGGCTGTGCTGGAATTGGTAGACTGGCAA
>ENA-UEQE01001878-UEQE01001878.1-human-gut-metagenome-genome-assembly--contig:-NODE-1878-length-16212-cov-4.752526_pt1 | contig 16212 bp, 1 predicted proteins | sample MGYA00242934_ERZ507935 | MGnify/ENA primary metagenome ERZ507935 (study PRJEB26167, sample SAMN06115423) | human gut metagenome | host: Homo sapiens | place: China:Anhui | collected 2015-03-30 | study... | reverse complement strand
AGCCATCGCCGTTAAGGTCGGCCCAGGTCATAGTGGTGTAATAATTACTCGTCGTCCCCTGATTTCCATAGAAAACCCCCGTCACAATCTGGGTATTGGTCAGCGTATAATTACCGTTTGCATCCACGCCATTGGTCGCGACCACCAGTCGGGTATTCGCACTGCTGGAGCCTCCGCCTGAGGTATAGTTGGTGCCTACCGTCCCGTGATACACAATGTCGACATAGCCATCATTGTTGAGATCCACGCCAGAGAGATCGCGGCTCATTTGCGCATTGTTATTGTTGGTCGATGCCACCCCATCCTGGGTTGTAGCGGTTTGTCAAAGCCGATAATAGTGCCGTCCGTGTTCATTACGATTTGCGTATCATAGCCACCCGGTGCGTTGGAATCATTTGGAGATCCATCGCCGTATACCATGTCGACAAATCCATCCCCATCAATATCAATGCCCATTACGCCGCCGTACCAACTCCATGTGTTGCCATTGACATCATTTGTCTGTCCCGCAACGCCATTAGAACCCACCTGGAAGGTGGTGTAGGTGCCGTCCGCATTGTATTTGAAAGACTGCTGGCCATTTGCATAACTGGTATCTGCACCGAGGATATCCATCAGGCCATCACGGTCAAAGTCGACAAATGTTGATTGCTGCTGTCTGTCCGGACCACTGATTGCGACGGAGCTGAATGAACCTAACGTCGTCGAACTGGTTGCGTTCTGGGTAAAGACCGTAGAATTGCTGAGGATCCTCCATGAGCCATCTTCAGCCAGGGTCAGTGCCGTGCCCGTATCCTGCGAAGAGGCTGCGGTCGAGGTAAAACTTATTTCCGGCGTCGGTGATACCGTCAGCTCGTTCGCGGAGTCATCCGCCGTGATCTGCGTGCCGTCAGCTTTGTAAAGTGCAGCCTTGACATCATATGTGCCTAGCGCCAGGGCGTCTGCGTCAGGGATCTGCACGTACCAGGTACTGTTCTTAGGATCAACAACGACAACGCCATTGCGAGAACTGTAAACCACATTGTTGACCGTCACTTCAACGTATTCACCATCGAGGATCTCGAAGTCAACGCGGCCGGTGATAATCGGCGTGGTATCCAGGGTATCCTGCACCTCTACATACATTTGCAAATCAACGGTGAAATCAAACACAGGTGAAGGTGTGGTTTCATTTCCAGCGGCATCGACAACGACCGCCTAAAATTCCCCTTTTTCTCCATCTACCAGCGGATCCGTCAAGGCGAAGGACCAGGAAGTACCGTTTACGTCAGCCTCGCCAAGCAAGGTGCCGTCGGCGCGATACACACGCACCAGCTCGCCGGTCAAAAGCGAGGAAGACAACGTGCCGTTTAGCACAGGCAAACGATCGTCTGTTGTCGTGCCAGCACTAAACTCACCGCGTGATGAGCCTACCTCATCCGTATAGCTAATAATTGTCGCTGCGGTGTTAGACGGCGTCAGATCGACGGTAACCACCTGCTCAGCCGTTGCGCCTGTATTCCCCGCTAAATCTACAACCCGAACTTGATAGGTATGTTCCCCTTCAGGCAAATCGCGGATATCGATGAAGCTCCAGCGGTTGCCATTCATCGTGACATACTGCCAGGTCAAACCGTTATCGACGCTGATCTGCACATATTCACCGCTGGAAAGCGGCGCACCAATCGAACCATTGATAGTCAGTGACGTATCATTAGTCAGGAAGTCGCTGTCGCTATAGCCCGTATCGGTTGAAATACTGTCAATGCTGACGGTAATCGCACTATCAGGCGCCACCAGGTCCACGGTCACCTTCTGATATGCCGACCCACCAATGTTACCCGCGATGTCTATTACCCGCACATAGTAGTCATAGGTGCCGTTAATCAGCGTGCGGCCGTCCACGTAGTACCAACTGTTGCCGGTGACGATCACGTTCTGCCAGCTGACTCCGCCGTCGATGCTAATCTGGGCATATTCGCCGTCGGCCAGCGTTGCGCCGAGCGAGCCGTGCAGCGTCAGGGAGGTATCATTGGTGATAAAGTCGCTGCTGCTCAGGCCGGTATCGTCGCTGATGCTGTCGATAGCGATCGTTTTGCTGGCGTCCGGCGCGACGGTATCAATGGTCACCACCTGGCTGGTGGTGGCGCTGATATTCCCCGCGTCGTCAATCACCCGCAGCTGGTAGTTGTAGTCTCCGTCGGCCAGCGTGCGGCCATCAACGTAGGTCCAGCTCAGACCGCTGACGCTCACGTCAGTCCAGGTCGCGCCACCGTCCAGGCTGATCTGCGCGTGGTCGCCGCTGCCCAGGGCCGCGCCGAGCGTCCCTTTCAGGCTAATCTGGTTGTCGCTGGTAATGAAGTCGCTGTCGGACAGGCCGGTATCCTGCGAGACGGAATCCACGGTAATGCTCGTCGCCGCAGGCTTAGTCAGATCGATTACCACGTCCTGGCTGTCCGTTGCCCCGACGTTGCCCGCGTTATCAATGACGCGCACCTGGTACGGGTACGTACCGTCCGTCAGGGTGCGGCCATCGGTGTAACGCCAGGTGGTGCCGGTCACGGTCAGGTCAATCCAGGTGACGCCGCCGTCGAGGCTGATCTGCGCCTTCTCGTTATTGCCGAGCTGCGCCGATAGCGAACCGTTCACCACCACCTGCTTATCGTTGGTGATGAAGTCACTCGCGCTCAGGCCGGTATCGTTTTGCAGGGAATCAATGCTGATCCCCATTGACGGTGCGGTGAGATCCACGGTGACGCTGTGGTTATCGCTGGCGCTGTTGCCGATGGCGTTGCTCACCTGCGCATTGATCACGTACGAACCGCCGTCCGCCAGCGCGGTCACGTCTGCGCTGCCGACCGTATAGCTCCAGGTGCCGTCATTTTGAACGTTAGCCGTGTAGGTTTTACCGTTAAGCGTAATGGTCACCGTCTGGCCCGCAGGCGCGTCGGTGGTGCCGCTGACAATTAGCGGCGTGCCGTGCTCGGCGGCGTTGACGATATCGTCCTGGGCAAAGGTGTTAATGACGATGGTCGGCACGTCGCCGTTCAGCGTCACGTCGTGTGTTGCGCTGCCCGGGTTACCCGCCTTATCGCTCACCGTAGCCGTAATGGTGTAATCCCCATCGCTCAGGCCGAGGAAGTCGCGGCCCGGCACGAAGACCGACCACGAACCGTCTGATCCAACGGTCGCCTGATAGCTGTGCCCGTTGAAGGAGACGGTCACCGTCTGGCCCTGCTCCGCGGTGGTGGTCCCGCTAATAGTCTGCCCCGCCAGCTGCTCGGCGTTGTTGACGATATCGTCATCGGCCACGGTGCTGATGGTGACGGCTGGTGCGACGGTATCGACCGTTAAGGTATGGGTCGTCTGGCCGCTGTTACCGGCTTTATCGTTGACCACGGCGGTCACCGTCAGCGCACCCTGGCTCAGTGCGGCCAGGTCTGCCGCCGGAACGTCCAGCGTCCAGATGCCATCGCTGCCGACAAGCGCAGTGTAGGTTTTTCCGCCCAGCGTGACGGTCACCGTCTGGCCTGCTTCCGCGCTGGAAGAGCCGTGTACGGTGAGCGGCTGCTGGGCTTCCGCCGCATTCAGCACGTCGTCACCCGACAACGTGTTCACGCTAATAACCGGCGCGGTGGTGTCCACGCTGATGGTATGCGTCGCCGAGGCGCTGTTCCCGGCGCTGTCCTGCGCCGAAACAGAAATCTGGTAGCTCGCGCCGTCGGCCAGAGCGCCCACGTCGGCGGCCGGAACGGTGGTCTGCCAGGCGCCGTCGCTCTGAATGGTGGCCGTATAGCTCTTACCATTCAGGGTGATAGTGACCTGCGTACCGCTGGCGAACTGCGCACTGGAACCGTTGATAACCAGCGACGCGCCCGCTTCTGCCGCATCGATCACGTCATCACCACTGAGGGTGTTGACGGTCAGCGCGACCGATGCGGTATTTACCACCACGTCATGGGTCTGAGTGCTGCTGTTGCCTGCGCTGTCGGTGATAGTCGCGCTGAGGGTTACGGTGCCGTCGGCCAGTGCGGAAATCACGCTGGCCGGAACGCCCACGCTCCAGTAACCGCTGGCGTCAACGGTGGTGGTGTACTGATTCGAACCGATGGTGATAATCAGCTTATCGCCGACGCTGGCGCCGGTTGCGGTGCCGCTGATGATCTGCGCCTGCCCGTGCTCCACGCTGTTGATGACGTCATCACCCGCCACGACGTTAAAGCTGACGGTCGGCGGCGTGGTATCAAGCGTAATCGCTTTCCCCGCGCTGCCCGGGTTACCCGCGGCGTCACTCACGCTCACCTGCACGGTGTAGCCGTTATCCGCCAGGGCGGACAGGTCTGTGCCCGGCACGTTAACGCTCCAGACGCCGCCCTGCTGAACCTGCGCGGTGTAGCTGTTCCCGCCGAAGGTTACGGTTACCGTCTGACCGACTTCCGCCGTGGTGGTGCCGGAAATGGCCACGCCCGCAGCCGCTTCGCTGCCGTTGATCACGTTGTCGCCTGCGACCGTGTCAATCGTCACGGTTGGCGCGGTGGCATCTACACTGTATTCGCGGCCCGCCGAAGCGCTGTTGCCGTGCGCGTTGGTGATGCTCACCTGCACGCTGGCGTCGCCGTCTTTCAGACCCGCCAGATCCGAGGAAGGCACGCTCGCCGTCCAGTTGCCGTCGGCATCGACTTTGGCGGTGTAAGACTTGCCGCCAAAGGTGATGGTCACGGTCTGGTTCTCTTCCACATTGGATGTGCTGCCGGAAAGCACCAGATCCGCGCCTTTCTCCGCCGCATTAATCACGTCGTCGGTGGCGATGGCATCGATGCTGATCGCCACGGCTGCCAGATCGACGGTGACGTCGTGGCTGATGGAGACCGGATTGCCCGCCGCGCTCTGGCCCGCTACGGTGACGGTCATCGTGCCTGCGGCCAGAGCGCCCACGTCTGCCGCCGGGATCGCCGCGGTCCAGGAGCCGTCTGCCAGTACCGACGCGGCATAGGTCTTGCCATTCAGGGTCACGGTGAGCGTAGTGCCCGCCGCCAGCCCATCGCTTGAGCCAGTGACGATAAGATTCTGACCATGCTCAATGCTGTTGATCACGTCATCGCCCGCCACGGTATCCACGCGCAGCCCCGGCAGGCTGGCGTCGATAGTGATATCGCGCTCGCCCGTTCCCGAATTGCCATGGTCATTAGTGACGGTCGCTGACACCGTTAAATCGCCGTTGCCCAGCGCCGTCAGAACCGACTCAGGCACGTTCACGGACCAGGTCAGATCGCTCTGCACCGTCGCGGTGTAGCTGTTGCCGCCGATGGTCACCGTCACGGTGTTGCCCGCCTCAGCGTTCGTTACCCTGCCGCTGAGGGTCTGCCCCGCAGCCACTTCCGCCGCGTTAATCACGTTGTCGCCCGCCACTGTGTTGATGGTGACGGTTGGCAGCGCGGTGTCGACAAGCAGGTTCGCGGTATTGCTCACGCTGTTGCCCACGCCGTTGGTGGCGGTCGCGCTCAGGGTGTAGTTGGCTTCGCCCAGGCTCGCCAGATCCGCCGCCGGAACGGTCAGGCTCCAGGTGCCGTCTGCCGCAGTTGTCGCCGTGTAGTTTTTACCGTTCAGAATTACGGTCACCACGGTGCCTTCCGCCAGGTTGGCGCTGGTGCCGCTGACGCTCAGGTCCTGCCCTTTTTCTACCGCGTTCAGTACGTTGTCATCGCTGATGGCGTTAAAGCTGACCGACGGCAGACCGGTATCGACGGTCACATTATGCGTGCCGCTGCCGGTGTTGCCCGCCGCGTCGGTGACAGACGCAGTGACGGTCACGGTGCCGTCGCTGAGGCCTGAAATCACATTTACCGGAACGCCCACGCTCCAGTTACCCGCCGCGTCCAGCACGGTGGTGTAAGTCTGGCCGCCGATCGTGACGGTGACCTTATCGCCCGCCGCCGCGCCGGTGGCGGAGCCGCTGATAATCTGTGCCTGCTTGTGTTCAGCCACGTTAATCACGTCGTCGCCTGCCACGGTGTGGATGGTCACAGTCGGAACGGTGACGTCCACCGTCAGGTTGTGGTCCACCGACGCCGGGTTACCCGCCTTGTCGCTGACTGAGGCAGTTACCGTCACGCTGCCGTCGGTTAATCCTGCCAGATCCGCCGCCGGAACGTTCAGCGTCCAGCTGCCGTTCGCGCTGACGGTTGTGGTGTAATCTTTGCCGTTCAGCGATACGGTCAGCGTCTGGCCCGCTTCGGCGGTGCTGGTGCCGGAGATTGCCAGGTCTGACTGCGCTTCCGTGGCGTTGAGGATATCGTCTGTGGCAATCGTGTTGATGGTCACGGACGGCGCGGTAGCATCCACGCTGTACTCGTGGCCCGCAGACGCGCTGTTGCCGTTCACGTTGGTGACGCTCACCTGCACGCTGGCGTCGCCATCCTTCAGGCCAGCCAGATCCGCTGACGGCACGGTGTAAGTCCAGTTGCCGCTGTCGTCCACGGTGGTGGTGTAGATCCTGCCGTTCAGACTGATGGTCACGGTCTGCCCGGCTTCCACGTTGGTGGTCGCACCGGACAGCACCAGATCCGCGCCCTTCTCCGCCGCGTTAATCACGTCGTCGGTGGCAAGCGCATTGATGCTGATGGCAACGGTAGCCAGATCCACGGTCACATCGTGGCTGATGGTGATCGGGTTACCCGCCGCGCTGTCGCCGGTAACGCTGATTTTCACGGTGCCTTCCGGCCACGCGCTCACGTCGGTGGACGGGATCGCCGCGCGCCAGGTGCCGTCCGCCAGTACCGTCGCCGCATAGTCTTTACCGTTGACGGTAACCGTCAGCGTCGTGCCCGGTGCCAGCCCGTCGCTGGAGCCTGAAACAATCAGGTTCTGCGCGTGCTCAATGGTGTTGATCACGTCATCACCCGCCACGGTATTCACGCGCAGGCCCGGCAGGTTAGCGTCGATAGCGATCTCGCGTTCGCCGGTGCCGGTGTTGCCGTGGCCGTTGGTGACGGTTGCCGTCACGCTCAGGCTGCCGTTGCCGAGTGCGGTCAGCACGTCAGACGGCACATTCACGGACCAGGACAGATTGTTCTGCACCGTTGCGGTGTAGCTGTGGCCGCCGATAGTCACGGTCACGGTGTTGCCCGCTTCGGCATTCGCCACGGTGCCGCTCAGGGTCTGACCTGCCGCCACTTCCGCCGCGTTAATCACGTTGTCGCCCGCCACGGTGTTGATGGTGACGGTTGGCAGCGCGGTGTCCACCAGCAGGTTCGCGGTGTTGCTCACGCTGTTGCCCACGCCGTTGGTGGCGGTCGCGTTCAGGGTGTAACTGGCCTGACCGAGACCGGCCAGATCCGCCGCCGGAACCGTCAGGCTCCAGGTGCCGTCTGCCGCAGTTGTCGCCGTGTAGTTTTTACCGTTCAGAATTACGGTCACCACGGTGCCTTCCGCCAGGTTGGCGCTGGTGCCGCTGACGCTCAGGTCCTGCCCTTTTTCTACCGCGTTCAGTACGTTGTCATCGCTGATGGCGTTAAAGCTGACCGACGGCAGACCGGTATCGACGGTCACATTATGCGTGCCGCTGCCGGTGTTGCCCGCCGCGTCGGTGACAGACGCAGTGACGGTCACGGTGCCGTCGCTGAGGCCTGAAATCACATTTACCGGAACGCCCACGCTCCAGTTACCCGCCGCGTCCAGCACGGTGGTGTAAGTCTGGCCGCCGATCGTGACGGTGACCTTATCGCCCGCCGCCGCGCCGGTGGCGGAGCCGCTGATAATCTGTGCCTGCTTGTGTTCAGCCACGTTAATCACGTCGTCGCCTGCCACGGTGTGGATGGTCACAGTCGGAACGGTGACGTCCACCGTCAGGTTGTGGTCCACCGACGCCGGGTTACCCGCCTTGTCGCTGACTGAGGCAGTTACCGTCACGCTGCCGTCGGTTAATCCTGCCAGATCCGCCGCCGGAACGTTCAGCGTCCAGCTGCCGTTCGCGCTGACGGTTGTGGTGTAATCTTTGCCGTTCAGCGATACGGTCAGCGTCTGGCCCGCTTCGGCGGTGCTGGTGCCGGAGATTGCCAGGTCTGACTGCGCTTCCGTGGCGTTGAGGATATCGTCTGTGGCAATCGTGTTGATGGTCACGGACGGCGCGGTAGCATCCACGCTGTACTCGCGGCCCGCCGAGGCGCTGTTGCCGTTCACGTTGGTGACGCTCACCTGCACGCTGGCATCACCCTCTTTCAGACCGGTCAGATCCGAAGATGGCACCGTGGCGGTCCATTTACCCTCAGCGTCCACCGTGGCGGTGTAGTTCTTGCCGCCGAAGGCGATGGTGACGGTTTGATTTTCCTCCACGTTCGCAGTGGTGCCGGAGAGCACCAGATCCGCGCCCTTCTCGGCGGCGTTGATCACGTCATCGGTGGCAAGCGCATTGATGCTGATGGCGACGTTTGCCAGATCCACCGTCACATCATGGTTGATAGTCACCGGATTGCCCGCGCTGCTCTGCCCTTCAACGGTCACGGTGACCGTGCCTGCGGCCAGCGCACTCACGTCCGCAGAAGGGATCGCCGCACTCCAGGTGCCGTCTGCCAGCACGGTAGCCGCATAGGTTTTACCGTTTACGGTGACGGTCAGCGCCGTCCCCCCCGTCAGGCCGTCGCTTGAACCCGTGATAATCAGATTCTGCCCGTGTTCGATGCTGTTAATCACGTCATCGCCCGCCACGGTGTCCACGCGCAGGCCCGGCAGATTCGCGTCTATCTCGATTTCGCGCTCGCCCGTTCCGCTATTGCCCACGCCGTTGGTGACACTGGCTGACACGGTTAAATCGCCGTTGCCCAGTGCGGTCAGCACCGACTCCGGCACGCTCACGGACCAGGTGAGATCGCTCTGCACCGTTGCGGTGTAGCTGTTGCCGCCAATGGTCACGGTCACGGTGTTGCCTGCTTCGGCATTCACCACCTTACCGCTGATGGTCTGGCCGGTTGCCAGCTCCGCCGCGTTAATGACGTCGTCACCTGCCACGGTGTTGATAATCACGCCCGGCAGAACGGATTCCACGTTCACGGTGTGCGAGGTGCTGGTGCTGTTGCCGACGCTGTCCGTCGCGGAGGCCGACACGGTGTAAAGCGCTTCACCCAGTTGCCCCACCTCGTTCGCCGGAACGGTGGTGGTCCATTGGCCATTGGTAGCTACCGTGGCGCTGTACGCTTTGCCGTTCAGCATCACGGTCACCACCGCGCCTGTCGCCAGGCCGGAAGCCGTACCGGAGATCGTCAGATCCTGGGTTTTCTCGGTGCTGTTGATCACATCGTCACCGGAAACGGTGTCAATGGTCAGCACCGGCGCGGTCAGGTTCACCTCCACGCCGTGCGTGGCGCTGTTGCTGTTGCCCGCTTTATCGGTCAGCGCCGCGGTAATGGTGTAATCCCCGGCGGCCAGCGCGGTGACGTCCGCCGCAGGCACGCCCACGCTCCAGTTGCCGGAGGCATCCAGGGTGGCGGTGTAGGATTTGCCGTTGAGGGTAACGGTGACCACGTCGCCCGCCGCCGCGCCGGTCACGGCGCCCGTAACAATCAGAGCCTGCGCATGCTCGGCGCTGTTGATCACGTCGTCGTCGGAAACGGTGTTAATAGTCAGCTGCGGGACGGTGGTATCGACCAGCACGTCGCGATCCGCAGAGGCCGGGTTGCCCGCCTTATCAGACACGGCGGCGCTGATGGTGTAGTTGCCGTCGGTAATCGCGCCCACGTCTGCAGACGGCACGGTCACGCTCCAGCTGCCGTTTGCCTGCACGGTGGTGGTGTAGTCCACGCCATTCAGCGTCACGGTGACGGTCTGGCCCGCTTCGGCGTTGGTCACGCAGTTAACGACCAGATCCTGCTGCGCTTCGGCCGCATTGATGATGTTGTTGTCGCTGACAATTTCAATAGATACCGTCGGCGCGGTGGCGTCCACGCTGTACTCGCGGCCTGCCGACGCGCTGTTGCCGTTCACGTTGGTGACGCTCACCTGCACGCTGGCATCGCCGTCCTTCAGGCTGCCCAAATCGGCGGACGGTACGGTCGCCGTCCAGTTGCCGCTGGCATCGACCGTCGCGGTGTACGACTTGCCGCCGAAAGTGATGGTAACGGTCTGGTTTTCTTCCACGTTGGTGGTCGAGCCGGACAGCACCAGGTCCGCGCCTTTCTCTGCCGCGTTAATCACGTCATCGGTGGCGATGGCGTTGATGCTGATGGCAACGGTCGCCAGATCCACCTTCACGTCGTGGCTGATGGAAACCGGATTGCCCGCCGCGCTCTGGCCTTCCACGGTCACGGTGACCGTGCCCGCATTCAGCGCGCTGACGTCTGCCGCCGGAATGGCCGCCGTCCAGGTGCCGTCCGCCAGCACGGTTGCGGCGTAGGTTTTGCCGTTAACGGTGACCGTCAGCGCAGAGCCGCTCGCCAGCCCGTCGCTGGAGCCGGTAATAATCAGGTTTTGCGCGTGCTCAATGCTGTTGATCACATCGTCGCCCGCCACGGTATCGACGCGCAGGCCCGGCAGGTTGGCGTCTATAGTGATGTCGCGCTCGCCGGTTCCGGTGTTGCCGTGGCCGTTGGTGACGCTGGCTGACACCGTCAGTTCGCCGTTACCGATGGCGGTTAAGACCGTGGACGGCACGTTGACCGACCAGCTCAGATCGTCCTGAACCGTCGCGGTATAGGTATGGCCGCCGACTGAAATAGTGACAGTGTCACCGCTCGCCGCGCCGCTCACTTTGCCGCTCAGGGTCTGCCCGGCAGCCACTTCCGCGGCGTTAATGACATCGTCCGTGGCGACAGGGTTGATGGTGACCTGCGGCAGCGCGCTGTCGACCAGCACGCTGTGGCCGGTGCTCGCGCTGTTGCCTGCGGTGTCGGTTACGCTCGCCGTTACGACGTAGCTTGCTTCACCCAGCGCAGAGACGTTTGCCGCCGGAACGGTGACGCTCCAGCTGCCGCTGGCGTCGGTGGTGGCCGTATAGCTGATACCGTTCAGGGTCACCGTTATGGTGGTTCCGTCCGGCTGGTTGCTGGTGCCGGACACCAGCAGATCCTGGCCTTTCTCGGTCGCGTTGATCACGTCGTCAACCGCCAGGGTATTGATGGCAACCACCGGCGCGGTCAGGGAGACGTCAAACGCGTGCGTCGCGGTGGTGCTGTTACCGGCTTTATCGGTGAGGGTCGCAGAGATCGTCTGCTCGCCGTTTGCCAGCGCGCCCACGTCGGTCGCCGGAACGCCCACACTCCAGCTGCCGGACGCATCCAGCATGGCGGTGTAGTCTTTGCCGTTCAGGCTCAGGGTAATCACGTCGCCCGCCTGCGCGCCCGTCACCTTGCCGGTGACAATCAGCGCCTGGCCGTGCTCAGCAATATTAACAATGTCGTCGCCCGCCACAATGTTGAAGGTAATCTGCGGCACGGTAGTGTCGACCAGCACGGACGCCCCCGCGCTGGCCGGGTTGCCCGCTTTATCGGACACGGTCGCCGTGACCGCCGCGCTACCGTCGGCGATCCCCGCCAGATCCGCCGCCGGTACATCCAGCGTCCAGCTGCCGTTTGTCTGCACCTGGGCGGTGTACTGATTGCCGTTGAAGGTCACGGTGACCGTCTGGCCTGCTTCGGCAGTAGACGTCCCGCTCAGGGTCAGGTCCTGCGCCGCCTCTGCCGCATTTAGCATGTTGTCGCCGCTGATGGTGTTGATGCTGACCGCTGGCGCGGCGGTATCGACGCTGAATGCCTGCGAGGAAGAGGCCGCGTTGCCGTTCATGTTGGTTACGCTAACCTGTACGCTGGCGTCGCCATCCTTCAGGCCGCTCAGTTCGGCAGCCGGTACGGTGCAGGTCCAGTCGCCGTTGGCATCGACCATCGTGGTCCAGGTTTTACCCGCAAAGATAATGGTAACGGTCTGGCCCGCTTCAACGTTCGAGGAGGAGCCGGACAGCACCAGATCCTGGCCTTTTTCTGCCGCGTTCAGCACGTTGTCGTCCGTCACGCTGTTGATGCTTATCGCCACCGGGGCGAGATCGACATCCACCACGGTACCGATGTTCACCGGGTTGCCGGAGGTATCCTGCGCGCTGGCGCTGATGGTGAGCGACCCGTCCTCCCACCGGGAGACGTCCGCGGCCGGAACCGCAGCCTGCCAGGTGCCGTCCGCCAGTACCGAGGCGGAATAACTCTTGCCGTTGATGCTCACGGTGACGGTGCTACCCGCCGCCAGGTCGGTGCTGGTGCCGGAGATAACCAGGTTCTGCGCGTGTTCAATAACGTTAATGACGTCGTCACCGGCGACGGTATCAATGCGCAGGCCGGGCAACTGGGCGTCAATGGTGACATCCAGGGAAGACGATCCGGTATTACCGTGCGCGTTCGTCACGCTGGCCGATACGGTCAGGTCGCCGTTGCCGAGCGCGGTTAACTGACTCTGGGTTAACGGCAGGCTCCAGGTGAGATCGTCCTGTACGGTAGCCGTGTATGTCTGCCCGCCGATGATAATCGTGACGGTATCGCCCGATGCCGCGTTCGATACTTTCCCGGTCAGGGTTTGCCCTGCGGCCACTTCCGCCGCGTTAACGATATTGTCGCCCGCGACGTTGTTGAGGGTAACAACCGGCAGCGAGCTGTCCACCAGCACATCGTGCGTGGCAGAGGCGCTGTTGCCCACATTATCGGTGACGCTCGCCGTCACGGTGTAATTGGCTTCACCCAGCGCGCTCACCGCAGAGGCGGGTACGGTAACGCTCCAGTTGCCACTGGCGTCGGTGGTGGCTGCATAGTTGATACCGTTCAGATTAACGGTGATGGTGGTTCCTTCCGGCTGGTTGCTGGTACCGGAAAGCAGCAGATCTTCGCCCTTCTCTGCCGCATTGATCACGTCATCCGCTGCCAGCGTATTAATACCGATTACAGGCGTGACTGTATTGACCACCACATCCACTGAACTGCTGCCGGTGTTGCCGGACCGATCGGTCACGGAGACGTTAATGGTCCAGGTGCCGTCCGTCAGCCCCTGAACGACGGACGCAGGCAGGCCGAGGCTCCAGTTGCCCGCCGCATCCACCACGGTGGTGTAGTCCACGTTATTGATGGTGATGATGACCAAATCACCCGCCGCCGCGCCGGTGACGGAGCCGCTCAGGATCTGCGCCTGTGAATGGGCCAGCTGGTTAACGGTGTTGGTGTCGGTGACGAAATCGTTGATGGTCACCTGCGGTTCGGTGGCATCCACCAGCCCAACGCGGTCCGCGCTGCTGCTGTTGCCCGCCACGTCACTGACGGTGGCCGTGACGGTGACATTGCCATCGGTCAGCGCGCCAACGTCGGCGGCAGGCACGTTCAACTGCCAGCGACCGTCCGCCTGGACCGTGGTCTGGTAAGATTTACCGTTCAGCGTCACGGTGACCGTCTGGCCCGCTTCAGCGGTTGTGCTGCCGCTGAGCACCAGATCCTGCTGCGCTTCTGCCGCATTAATGATGTTGTCGTCGGTCAGGTTATCAAGCGTAATGGCTGGCGGCTGTGTATCGACAATCACCACGCGTGAGGCGTCCGCGCTGTTGCCGTTGACGTTAGTCACGCTGACGCTCACCTGCGCCCGCCCGTCGATCAGCGTTTCCATCGCGCTCGCCGGAACGGTCAGACGCCAGGAGCCGTCCTGCTGCACCTGTGCGGTAAAGGTTTGATCCGCGAATTTCACCACCACGGTTTGCCCGGCCTCTACGCCCTGCGTCTGACCGGAAAGCGTGACATCCGCGCCTTTTTCCGCCGCGTTGAGCATATCGTCAGTGGTTACGGTATCGATGGTGACGGCCACCGCGTTCAGGTCAAGCTCGATCGGGTGTTCAGCCGCCACGGTGTTGCCCCAGGCATCTTCCGCACTGACGCTGACGGTCATGCCTCCCGCCGTCCATGCCTGAAGGTCCGCCGACGGCACGCCAATCTGCCAGCTGCCGCTGGCGTTAACCGTGGTGACGTATTCAACATTATTGATGGTGACGGTGATCTGTGTGCCTTCGGCCAGATGAGTGCTGGAGCCGGTCACGGCCAGATCCTGCTGCTGTTCAATGGCGTTAATCACATCATCGCCAGAGATCGTGTTCACGCGCAGGCCCGGCAGTTCGGCGTTGATGTTGATAGCACGCTCGCCGGTGCCGGTGTTGCCGTGCGCATTGGTGACAGAGGCGCTGAAGGTTAAATCGCCGTCGCCAAACGCCTGAAGGTCGGCCGATGGGATGGTCACGCTCCATTTCAGGTCGCTGCCAACCGTCGCGGTGTAGCTCTTGCCGCCCACGGTGACAGAGACGGTATCGCCCACCGCCGCGCCGGTGACGCGTCCGCTGAGGGTTTGGTCAACCGCCGCTTCGGCGTTATTGACCATGTTATCCCCGGCAAAGGTGTTGAGGATCACCTGCGGCAGCGCGGTATCGACCAGCAGATTCGCCTCGGCGGAGCCGCTGTTACCCACGCTGTCGGTGCCGCTGACGCTCACGGTGTAAAGGGTATTCGCCAGATCCAGCACGTCGGAAACCGGCACCTGAACGGACCAGCTACCGTTCTCAACGGTGGCCTGATAGTTAACGTTGTTCAACGTCACGGTGACAGCGCTGCCGTTCGGCAGATTACCGGTCCCGCTCAGGCTCAGAGGCTGCATGGCCTCCTGCGCATTCAGGACGTTATCCTGGCTGATGGGGTCAAGGGTGAATTCCGGCGGGTTGCCGCTGAGCGTAATGCCGTGCGTCGCGCTGCCGGTGTTGCCCGCCGCATCGGTCACGGAGACCGAAATGCTGTGGCTACCTTCACCCAGCGCGCCAATGACAGAGGCAGGCACGCCGACGCTCCAGCTGCCGTCCGCCTGGACGACACCAGTAAAGGTCTTGCCGCCAACGGTCACGGTGACAACGTCGCCCGCCGCCGCGCCGTTCGCCTGGCCGGAAATAATCTGAGCCTGCCCCTGCTCGCTGGTGTTCAGAATGTCGTCGCCCGCGACAGTGTTGATAGTGACCACTGGCGCTGCGGTATCGACCGTGAAATCGGCGGTGGTGGAGGCCCCGTTACCCGCTTTGTCGCTGACGTTTACCGTCAGGGTGTGCTCGCCGTTAGCCATCGCCTGTACTTCACTGGCCGAAAGCGTAACGGACCAGGTGCCGTCGCTGCCCACGGTCGCCGTGTGATTTTTGCCGTTCAGCGTGACCGTCATAACCTGGCCCGCTTCCGCATCGGTTTTTCCGGTCAGCGTCAGCGGCTGATTATGTTCAGCCGCGTTGATGATGTTGTCCTGGGCGATCGTGTCGACAGAAATCGCTGGCGCAGCGGTATCGACGCCAATCGTCTGGCTGCCGGTCACGGTGTTGCCCGCCGCGTCTTTGCCGCTGACGTTGACCGTCCAGGTACCATCGCCCAGCGCCTGCGCGTCAGCAGCAGGCACCTTCACGCTCCATGCGCCGTTTGCCCCCACTTCTGCGGAATAGGTTTTACCGTTCAGCGTGACGGTAAGCGCCGTGCCCTGCGCCAGGTTTTTGCTGGTGCCGGACAGCGTAAAGCCAGCGGCCTGCTCGCTGGCGTTGATCACGTTATCGCCCGCCGTGGTGGCGAGCGTCACGCTGGTATCCGCTGTAGAAACGGTTACGGTAATACTGCCCGCAGAGGTCGTTTTACTGCCGTCGATCTGAACGACGGACCAGGTATGTTCCCCGTCCGCCTGGGTCGGAAGTGTTACCGTCCAGGTGCCGTCCTTTGCGACCATGGTGCTGGCGATGGTGCTGCCGCTGCTGTCTTTAACCTGAATGGTCGCGCCCGGCTGCCCGGTACCGCTGAAGGTTGGGGTGTTATCATCCGTGACCTCTTTTGCACTCAGCCCCCCCTGCTTGTCACCCGCGTTATCCGTCAGCAAAAATGTTGGCGTGGCGCTTTCGACTTCTTTCGTATTATCAATAACTTTTGTTTTGGTTTCGCCGTCACCGCCGTGAGCCAGCAGTGCGCCAATCGCACCGCCTCCCAACGCCGCTCCGGCAATCCAGCCCCACGGCGCATCGCTTAAGACGCTTCCCTGCTCCAGAAAAGGTTCAATGCTGCTAATGGGTGCAGCCTGGGCGGTTAATTCGGTGGCGGCAACGCCTGATGCTTCCCCGGCATCGGCAAATGAAATATGCGTCAACTCCTGGTTATCGTTAAATACCAGTTCGGAATGATTATGGGTTTCCGTGTCTTCGACAAAATAATTATTGCAGCGGATCAC
>ENA-UEQE01001875-UEQE01001875.1-human-gut-metagenome-genome-assembly--contig:-NODE-1875-length-16226-cov-6.386030_pt1 | contig 16226 bp, 4 predicted proteins | sample MGYA00242934_ERZ507935 | MGnify/ENA primary metagenome ERZ507935 (study PRJEB26167, sample SAMN06115423) | human gut metagenome | host: Homo sapiens | place: China:Anhui | collected 2015-03-30 | study... | reverse complement strand
GGCAATCACTTGATGCAGGACGTGCTCCGTTTCCTTCCAAACGGAGTGCGGAAGGAAACGGAGCACATATGCGGGGGTCCGGGGGGGCGCTTGCCCCACCGGGCAGGGTCAAGGGGCGGCAGCCCATTGCCGCCGGAGGCCTCATCACAGGCTTTTCGCGCCGGGATCAGCCGGATGGGGCGGCCCCTTGCCGCAGGGGCTATCCCATTCCCTCTCGGTTCCTCCCGCTCTGCGTGGCGGCCCTTGCGTCGGGTGCTGCATCCCGGCTGCGGTTGCGCAAAGGCCGGGGCGGACGTACAAGTGAGCCATGCAATACAAAACAATACTCTTTGATCTTGATGGGACGCTGACGGACTCAGAATCGGGGATCGTCAATTCAGTGCGGTACGCGCTGCGGAGCTTCGGGATGGACGCGGAACCGGAGACGCTGCGGTCGTTCATCGGGCCTCCACTGTACGACTCGTTCCGGGGGACGATGGGCATGAGCGACGCGGATGCGAAACGGGCCGTGGATACCTACCGTGTGTATTTCCGCGATAAGGGGATATTCGAGAACGCTCCGTATCCGGGAGTGCCGGAAATGCTTGAAGCGCTGCGTGCTGCGGGCGGGCGGCTCATTGTGGCGACCTCGAAGCCGGAGGTGTTCGCCAAGCGCATCGCGGAACATTTCGGGTTTGCTCGGTCGCTGGGTGGTGTCTATGGTGCGGATATGGAGGGGAAACGCTCCTCCAAAATCGACGTGATCCGCTACGCCATACGTGAGCAGGGCATAACCCCGTTGGGCGCGGTCATGGTGGGTGACAGGAAGTACGACATCGTGGGTGCCCACGAGGCCGGGCTTGCGGATATTGGGGTGCTGTACGGCTACGGCTCGCGGGAAGAACTCGTGGAGGCCGGCGCCACGCGGCTGGCGGCAAGCGTTGCGGAACTGCGTGAAATGCTGGGTTCTTCGGGCTGTTGAGGGCTCGCGGCCGTTTTGCGCGTCTCTGTGGGAAGGAGGGAAGATCCGCTTTCGTTCCAACCGCTTTCATCTGCCGCACAAAAAAGTCATAGGGGTGCCATGAAGCCGTCGCGTTGCGGGGGATACATCCGAATCCACGGAACAACCCCCGCAAGTGAGGAACGGTATGAACACCTCTCAGTTGGCTGCATTGCAATGGATGATGGAACGGGAGCTTTCGGCTCTGCGGTCATCCCGGATGTCTTCGGAGATTTCCTTCAAATGTCCCGATGAAAACGAACTGGCCTCGCGCCTGAGCGAGTATGCGGTGGACGAGCGCCTGACCGCCCGGCGTGTTGAGCGTATCCGGGCTTTGGAAAACGCCCTGCGGCGTATTGAGGTCATGGACTACGGCGTCTGTGAGGCGTGTGGTGAGCCCATACCGCTCCTGCGGCTTTTGGCGTCGCCTTCGGTGCGGTACTGCGTGGCTTGCCAGCAGGAACTTGAAGAGGAGCGGGCCGTGGCTGTAGCCGGATCTTTTGAGGCCCCGCGTCCCCGGCGTACAATGCCGCCGCGTCCGGTTAGGCCGTCCATGCCGTTTTTCCTGCCGCGCCGCAGGCAGGCAAGCCGCTGACCCCAAAGGGGGCGCTGGCTTTTGGGAAGGGCGCGTCAGGGTGGAGGGCGCCATGCAAGGCTGTGGGATATGCCCGTATCCCTATGCGGGAAGGGGCCAGCCAAGCGGAGATATTCGCGTTTTCCAATAACAATTGTATTTAATTATATGAAATATAAAATGAATTTTTAGAAAACTCTCGAAGAGGCGAATGTCTCGCCAAGCGGCGCTTGCCCCGTCCATGCGGAAAACGGAGGGAGTGCATTGGCTTGGGCGCGTAGGCGGCAAGTTGCCCGCAGGTGTGGGCAAGGGCTGTGAATATGCCTATGGTCTGCGTATATCCAGACTGCCCGCAGGCGTAAGGGCTTCCTTCCGAACGGCGGTGGGAGCGCGCAAGATTCCCCGCGCATGTGCGGGAAGGAATTGCCCGCGGCTCCCGCCTCGCTGTGTTCCATAAGATTCTCCGCAGGTGTGGGAAGGCGTTCCGCAGCTGCTTTTTCTTTGAAGTTCCAAAGGAATAATCAGCAAAATGTCTTGGCTATGGAGTCCGTTAATCGAAAAATTGGAGAAAAAGTCTCTATTTTCAACATCCTGCTGAAATAAAACAACCATAGACTATGGTAGGGCCTTTCTTGAAGCCGCCACACTGCCGCTGTGGGGTTATCGTGCCGCGCATCGGGCGGGATTGGGCGGATTACCGTTGTTGGGGCGGTTCACCGCCTTTTTTGCTGTAGTGAAGGTTGCGTAGCGCGTGCCGATGGTTAAGGAAGAGGTTCCGCCGTATGCCGGAAGGGAGCTCATCAAGCCTGGAAGCCTGCGCTTTGGACGGTTCCGTCCCGGTACGGCGGGAATGCCAAAAAGACTTTCCAATGCCGTCCTGCCTCACAGGTTCCTCCGGCGTATACCGGGAATGCGTGCTTTGACGCCCCCACGAGCTCAAGGAAAGGTTCCGCCCCGGTGTATGCCGGAACGGAACTTTTGTTTTTGGTGGCGGATAGGGGGGCCGCCGGAAGGGTATCCGGCGGCGTCCCTGTGATCAGCCTTGTCCGTGGGCCAGTGCGTTCTGGGCGAGCTGTTGCGTCAAGTCTTCACTGGCTAGGGTATCGGCCTGCACGAGGATTGTGGTGCCGTTCCCATTGGTGAACTCGGCGTAATTGCCGAGGCTGGTGCCCGGTTCCCCGTTTCCGTCAGCCGTCGGCTTCCAATCCCCGGAGAGGTGGAGCTTGTCGTCCTCTATGGAGATGCCGATATTCTTTAGATCATCCATACTCGTCAGGCTCAGGCTGTCCGGCTTGGAGGTGATGAACACTTCGATGTCGCTCTGGATGGGGTTGCTGTCCTTGTCGGCGAACAAGCTGTCCAGCGTGTCCCTGTCGGCCCCGACAAGGAAGTCGATGCCTTCACCGCCGCTGGCATGGGCCATGCCTTGGTTGTAGACGAGGATATCGTTCCCTTCACCGCCGTAGAGCGAGTTACGGCCAGCCCCGCCGTCGAGGTAATCGTTGCCCGCGCCGCCGAACAGGGTATCGTCACCCATACCGCCGAAGATCTGATCATCTCCGTCGCCGCCGAACAGCCAGTCGTTGCCCGAACCGCCGTGAAGGGCATCGTCGCCGCCTTCGCCAAAAAGCACTTGCGAATGCGGTGCATTTGGATCGCCTAGGGGATCGGTGCCCTCACCGCCGAGAGCCGTGTGCAGATTCGTCAGGTTGATTTCCAGCGAGCCGTTGGAAGTGCCGTCAGCGCCGTTTACGGTATACTCGAAGGATTCCTTCAGGTCGGAACCGTGAGCTTGTGCCTCCGCCAGCTTGTGGAGGCCCTCCTCCGAGGTATCCAAGGTGTAGGTATATCGCCCGGTTTCCGCATCGAAATGCAGCGTCCCGAATGTCCCTTGGATGTCCCCGTCTTGGGCTTTGTTGAAGGTGTAGGCAAGCACGTTCCCATGCGCGTCCGTGCCGGGCAGGGTATCGCTGTGGGTCATGTCCGGCATCAGATTGTCCAGTGGCATGTCTGCATTGACGCCCGTGCCCATAAAGCTCACGGACAGGGAGCCTGCCGGAGTCGTCACAGTCGCATGACCGTCACTGACGGTAATCTGGAAGTCATGCTTTACGATTTTTCCCAGTTCGGCCCCGGCCTGCGCTTCGGCGCTGGGGGTGAAGGTGTAGTTCCACGCGCCGCCCTCGCCTTTCGTCAATGTGAACGTGCCCAGCCCGTCAATGGCGGCGGTGCCGCTCGTGCCTTCGGGGTTCAGGGTTACATCATATGTCTTGCCGCCGATGCTGACGGCAAGGGAATGTTTGTCGTTCACATCGGCGTCGGTGAAGGTGAAGGAGCCCGTAGTGCCGTTGTCGATCTGCGAGCTCGTAATCTTCGGGGCGTCGTTGGTTCCGGTAAGGTTGACGGTGATGGTCTGGGTAGCCGTACCACCCATGCCGTCGTCCACGGTGACCGTGAACGTTTCAGTGGCCTTCTCTCCTTTTCCGAGCGCGTCGCTGGTCAGTACGTACTTGTATTTGCCATGTTCATCTATGGTCAGCGTGCCATACTTGCCTTCAGCCGATGGGCCGCCGTTCCCTTCCGCTCCTTCGCGCTTTACCGAGAAGGTGTGCGTGTCATGGAAGCTTCCGTCAGCCTTTTTGTCCGCATCGGTAAACTCGATCCGGCCTGTTGCTTGGGCCGTCCCTTCGGCCCCTTCGCTCGGTTCCGTCAGGTTGAGTGTCGGGGCGGCGGAGGTGATCACCGGGGCGTCGTTGGTGCCCTGAATGGAGATCTGGAGTTCGGAGGGTTCCGTGGTTTGCGCCCCGTAGTTATCAACGGCAACGACCTTGAAGCCATCGACGGCCGGTTCTTCGGCGCCAAGGTGCTGCGCCTTCCCGTTGTCGAACGTATAGGTGTAGGTGCCGTCCTTATTGATGGTGATGGAGCCGTACTTGCCTTCAATCGTGCTGACAAGCTCGCCCTTGGCGTTCACGAACATGTAGTTGGCGACTTCGCCGTCATAGTCATGGGCCTCCACCTTCCCGGTCACCTGAGTGTTGCCGCTGTCTTCGATCAGCGGGTTCTCTGCATTGGCCTCGATGACGCCGTTTTCACCGCTCTTGATGATGGGCGCGGTATTCGTGCCTTCGATGGTGACGGTGAGTTCCTTTGTGTCTGACAGTCCTGACGTGTCAGTGACGGTCACGGGAACCTTCACCTCGTACAACTTGCCCGCTTCCATCCCAAGTACGGCTTCGGACTCATTGTTGAGCGTGAACGTGTATTCCCCGGTCTTGGTGTTGATCCTGAACTCGCCGTATTCGTTTTTTATAACCGCAAACGTGCCGTTTTCGTTTTTTACCGTTTCAGCGCCCTCAAAGGAGTAGGTCAGATGCCCTTTGTCCGCATCGTCTTTGTCGGAGCCTATGGCGGTTCCACCTATGGCCCCGGCCCCTTCACGCACGTAAAGGGCCCCGCCGAGGCTCAGCAACGGTGCATCGTCGCTGCCTTCGACATTGACGGTGAGCTCAATCTTCGTCTCCGTCCCGTGCTTATCCGTCACGACGAGGGTGAAGTGTTCTTTCTGAATACCGTCCGCCTCACTGAGGCCCTGCACGGTCGGGTCGGCATTGTTCAGGGTATAGACATACTTTCCGGTAGCCGGATCGATGTGCAGGGTGCCGTACTTGCCTTCAGCGACCATGCCCTGCCCGTTGATGGAATAGGTCAGGTTGTCCAGCCCAAGCCCTTCGTCGTCAGAGATGAGCTCGTCCAGCTTGCCTGACGCCGTGGTGGTCACGTCTTCCTGAACGGAGAGGGGCGCTTGTTCCCCGATCACTTTAGGGCCCGTGTTGGTGCCCTTGATGGTGACGTTGATTTCCTGATCAACCGTCTCCCCGTGCTGGTCACGCACGGTGACGGTGAACGAATCGGGAAGCGTTTCCCCTTCTATCAGATGATCCACATTGGGCGTGTAGACGTATGTACACTCGCCCCCTTCATCAACTTTCAGGGTGACTTTGCCGTATTCGGTTTCCAGCTCTTTGACGAGGTTGCCGTCCTTGTCGCGGAAGAACCACTCAAGCGTCTCGGTTTCAGTCCTTGCATCCCCATTGCCGTCGAGCGCGGGGTTGCCATTCCCATCAAGGATGTAGTCGATGTCTTCAGCCTTCAGGGTTCCTTCCATCGACTGAAACCCCTTTTCGGCGTCTTCCTGAACCTTCAGGCTCAGGTCTTTGGCCTCGCTGGTAATGACGGGCGCGTCGTTGGTGCCCCGAATGGTAATGGTGATCGTGGAGTCCGTCACCTTGCCGTTGAGCATGACCTTGAAGGTTTCCTCCACCACCTGCCCGGCGGCGAGGTTTTGCACCGGGCCTTCTTCGCCGTTTTCGCCGTTGTGCAGGGTATAGGTATACTTCCCGGTAACGGGATCGATGACGAGGACGCCGTATTTGCCTGACGCGGCGTTGCTCTGGATCTGGTTCCCGGTTCCGTTTCCTTCCGCGTCCGTTTCTTCGATGCCGAAGACGCGGTTGGGCGCTTCCACCCCTTCAGGGCCTTCGCCGTCCCATTCGGCTTTAAGCTGGCCTTCAACGACCGTGCTTTCCACTTCGGGGGTATCTTCCCGGTCGCCGTCTTCATACACTTCCCCGGTGTACTCATTGCCGGGGTCTTTGACATCCACTCCACCAGGCTCTTTGTCGTCAGGTTGTTTGATTTCGATGGTGAGTTCCCTCGTCTCTTCGGAAACCCCGCCGTGGGCGTCGACGACCACGACCTGCACCGTGTCTTCCAAAGGCTTGCCCTTCTCAAGGGCTTCCCTCAGCGCCTCGTTGAGCTTCGCGCTTTCGTTGTCCAGCGTGTAGGTGTAGTGCGTGATGACATTGATAATATTTCCGGCATCATCCGTTACTTCCTCATAGGTGAGGACGATGGTGCCGTAGTCGGTCTTGAGCTCAGTAACGGGCTCCCCGTTCTCACCGACCAGCATGAAACGGACGTCCGTGTCGTCGATGTCCTTCCAACCGAGGATGGTTCCCTTGTAGACCAATCCGGGGTTGTCGGCAGTGCCGTCAGCGACGAACGCGTCCTGCTTCACCACGCCACCCGTGAGGCCCGTGACCTCGGCGGCAAATTCCGGGGCGTCGTTGGTGCCATTGATGGTGATGGTGATTTTCGTATCGACGAGCTTGCCGCCTTTGGTCTCCACCTGCACCTTGAAGACTTCGGTTTTGCTGTCTCCTTCGTTCATGGACTGGACGATATCTTCGCCGTTCTTGGTCAGGACGTAGGTGTAGGTGCCGTCTTTATTGATTGTGAGTGTACCGAGCGGTTCGTCGACCGGATTTCCTTCCTTGTCCGTGACCTCGTTGCTGACCGTCCACTTCAGCTCGCCCTCGCCCTTGTCCGCGGCATCGACCACGCCTTCCAGCTCCAGCTTTCCACTAACGGACGGAAGGCCCTCATCGTCGCCGCTTTCCGGGATATTATCCTCAACCACCGTTCCCGCACCGGGCTTGACGATCGGAATGTCCGCCGATCCGGTGACGTCGATGACGAGCTTGCCGGTGCTGTAGGCCCCTTTCGGGTCTTCGACGCGGATGGTGAATGCTTCCTGCTCTAAAACGGAGCCAATGAGCGTCTCGCCTTTATTCAGCGCGTCCAACAGTTTGGGATTAGTGATCGTATAGGTGTAGCTGCCGTCCTCTTTAAGCTCAAGGATGCCGTACTTGCCCTGGATGTGATGTTCCAGTTGCCCGCGGTTGCCCACGATGCTGTAGGTGAGGGCGTCGCTGTGGCCCTCGTCGGGGTCGTGGGCGTTCAGATTGCCGGTAATGGTATGGTTGCCGTCTTCCTCCAGCTCGCCCGTGCCGATGGTGATTTCGGTGATGGGCTTCCCGTCTTTGTCGGTGAAGAAGGGCCGGTCATTGGTGCCGTTTATGTGGATCTGCACATCCTGCGTCAGGACAAGATCCCCGTCCTTGATGTTGAACGAGCCTTCCCCGTTGGCGTCGCCCTTCACGAGGGATTCGTGGGCGGAGTCATAGACGCCGACCTTGAGATCCTCAAACAGCTCTTTGCGCTCGCCCTCGTTGAGGGCGTCGAGGTTCTTGGCTTCCTGAGAACCCGGCTCCGGTGGGATGAAGGAGTAGACGACTTCGTAAGTGCCGTCTTCGCCTTTGACGGCTTCGGCGTGCAGGGTTCCGTAGGGGGTTTCCAGGTCTCCCACGTGGAACTCGTTACCCACGACGAACCCGGCGATAAGCTCACCCGCCGCCGTCTCGTCAGTGCCTACCGTATCGATCTGCTTGACCGTGAACGAGCCGAGTTCGTAGCCGTTGGGGGCATCTCCAAACGGATCTGTCTCCTGATCCTCGCCTTTGATGTGGAGCGAACCGGATACGTCCTTATTCCCAACCACACCGGCCTCGGTGAGCTCGATCACGTTCGCGTCAGGGGCATTGCCCACAAGGACAGGGGCGTCGGCGTCGCCCTTCACGATGAAGGTGATATGCTGCTGCGACCACGCGCCGTGCTCGTCACGCACGAAGATGGTGAATTTATCCCTGTAGATTGAGCCAAGGACAAGGCTGTCGTCGGTCGGCGTGTACGCATATTCGCCGGTCTCCGGGTTGATGGTGAGCACGCCGTACTTGCCTTGAACTTCCGTATGTGCCGCGCCCATGCCGGGGTCTTTGCCTTTATCGTCAAAGGCTTGTTGGATATCCTCGACATTGGTGCTGTCCGCGTTACCGATATGCCCTCCGGCAATGCCATAGGTCAGCGTGGAGCCGGAGTCCACATCCGTCCCGTGGGCCTTGCCGACGAAGGCGTCGCCGTCTTCGTTCATTTCGATCTGGGCTTCTTCAGTTACCGTCTTCCCATCATTTGTCGTCTTTTCAACGATCATGATGCGGTCATCGTTGCTGTCTAACGTCAGTTCGGGCCGGTCGTTGGTGCCTTTGATGACAATGTTAAAGCTGCCATTGTAAACGCCGCCGTGCGGGTCGGTGATGGTATAGTCGAGAGGACGCCCGGACTGGGAGCCCTGCTTGAACGTATCCACGAGGATGCTGCCCGCCGAGCCGTCCGGGGGAAGCTCAAAGGTGTATTCGCCCTTTGTATTGACGGTAAGGGTGCCGAGCTCCACATTTGGGAGGATACGCCCAGCGTTGCCGTAAGTGAGAGCCTCACCCTCTCCCAGCAGCCCATCCGCCTTAAGCGCTTCTTCGAGTTCCGCAAAGACGTCCTTCGGGAAGTTATCGCTGAAAAGGGCAGCCATGACCCTTTCGTAATCGGCGCCGTTGCTCAACAGGGGGTGCGTTGTCCACGTCCCCACGGTTTCGTCTTCGTTCAGTGTGTATACCAGCTCGCTGCAATAGCTCCTGCCGGCGCTCATCAGGTTGATATCCAGCTTGAACTGCCCATCTCCGAGGCCAAGGCCCACGCTGACGTCGTCGTCCACGTCCTTGAGGCCCGTTACTTCCAGCTTGCCGGAAAACTTGTGGGTCTCTCCGCTGGTGTTGCCTTCCGTAGTTGCGTTGTTGCCGCCGTGACCGGTGTTGGCATGGTAGTAGACGCCATCTTCCTTGACGTAGATGTCCGCCATCTTGCCGTAAGGCAGGTCGTTGGAACCGTCGAGCTCGACCTTGACGTCATGGGTGCCCTCAGCCACCGCGCCGTGATTATCCTTCACGCTGATGGTGAAACCAAGCTCCACCTTGTCGCCGATCTGAAGATCATTGATGGGGTTATCATCAAGAACTTCTTTACCATTTTCGAAGCGTGTTTCTTCGGCCTTGGTGAAACTGTATTTGCCGTTCGTGGTATCCAGACGGAACTCGCCGTAGTCGGTGGAGATGATTATTTCGTTCCCTTCCTGCCCGACCCCGGTAATAGAGATCTCGCTTTTCGTACCGTCGGCAAGCGTCAGGGTGCCGATCTTGTCACCCACCTCGAAGGTGATGGGGTTGTGATTCTTGTCAGAGAAGAAATACGTCAGCGTATCGTTGGCGTCCGCATCGGAGGCTTCCACCTTCCCCGTGAGCATGTCTTTGCTGTCAACGGCTATATTGCCTTTCTCCGGGTCGTAGCCGTCGTAGCCTTCTTCCCTCAGCGTGAGCGTTTCGCCCGTACTGATGACAATGGGCATATCATTGGAGCCTTTGACGGTGATGGTGACGGCCTCTTCCGACCATGCGCCGTGTTCGTCGCGCACGTAGATGGTGAACTCGTCGGTTCCGGTTTCCGGGTTGCCGTCCTTGTCGAGGCCGAGCTTATCCGCCGCGCCGTTTTTGGTGGTGTCCAGCGTATAGGTGTATGTGCCGTTGCTCGGATCAAGCGTCAGGGTGCCGTATGTTCCTTTGACCGTATGAATCCCTTCGCCCATGCCGGGAGTGTTGTCATCGCCCGCATGGAACGCGGTATCGCGGTTGCCGGGGGTGGTGCTCACGCCGAATTCGAGCGAGTGATCGGAATCAGGGTCAGCGCCCTTGAACGTACCGGTGACGGTGAGGTCTTCAGGGACTTCATTATTATCTTTGTCGTAGCCGGGATCGCTGACTATCGTGTCGGAAGTAGGCGCCAGTTCCAAGGTAGGCCGATCGTTGGAGCCCACGATGTTGATCGTGATGTCCACGGAAGCCTTGCCGCCGTGCCCGTCGTCCACGGTGATGGTGAAGCTTTCCTTCTCGGTCTGGCCTTGCTTGAGGGACTGCGTTTTTCCTTCGTCGATCGTGTAGGTATAGGTTCCGTCCTGCTTCAAGGTAATGGAACCGTATTGGGTTTCCAGCGTAATGCTGCCGTCGCGGTTGGTCGTCGTATCGCTGACCTGAGTGCCTGATCCTTCCTTTGCCCCGATGCTGAGGGTCAGGGTGTCGTCGGCGTCGGTATCTTTGGCCTCAACCTTGCCGGAAATTTCATTCCGGGAAAGGCCGGTATCATCTCCGGTCAGCTCGCGGGAATCATCGGAGGTATCCGCGGTATTCTTGGTGTCGGTCGTCGTGCCGTGAGCCGTCGAGGTGTCCAGAACGCCCGCTTCCTTGACCCAGTGCTTGGTGGCGTCAGCCGTAATCGTCGGCGTGTCGTTGGAGCCGGTGACTGTGAAGGAAACGGGTTTCGCCGTCCATGCGCCGTGTTCGTCACGCACATAGATGGTGAACTCGTCGGTTCCGGTCTGCGGGTTGCCGTCGGCGTCGAGGCCGAGGCGGTCGGCGTTTTCGTTGGTCTTGTAGGTGTAGGTATTGCTCTCCGGATCGATGGTCAGCGTGCCGTATTCGCCGTCAATCACGATCTTGCCATCGGCTTGCTGATGGAGCGGTTCGCCCATGCCGGGCTTGCCGTCGGAACCGGAAGCAAAGGCTTCGTTCCGGCCCGCTTCGGACTCCACGTCCTGCTTGCCGTGCGCCACGCCGTAGAGCAGGTTCGCGCCGCGGTCGTCGTCTTCGGACTTGAGCGTCCCGGAAACGGTGGTATCGCTGGGGGCGTCGGCCTTTTCGGTGATGTTGAATGTGACTTCGCCGGTCTGGTCATCGGTCTCGACCGTGACGTTGTCGCCGTGGGAGGGCTCAGCCAGATCGAGCGTGGGCCGATCGTTGGTGCCCTTGATCGTCACGGTCAGAACGCTGTCGGCTGTTCCGCCGTTGCCGTCGTCAACGGTCGTGTGGAAATTGAAGGTCAGCTCTTCGCCCTGCGCCAGCTCGTCGGCGTCGTCGGACCCGCTGATGTCGAAGGTAAACTCACCGGTCTGCGTATTGAGGGTCAGGGTGCCGTAGTTGGTCTCGATGGTCTGGATATGCGTGGCCGGATCAATCGAGGAGGAGGTGACCTCGACTTCCACGGTCTTGGGGGCGTCGGGGTCACTGCCCTTGATTTCCACGGTCAGGCTGTCGGCAGTGGGGCCGTCGCCTTCCTTCAGGCCCTTGATGCCATAGGTGAGCTTGTCGTTCAGATCGAGGTCGCTTGCATCCAGCTTGCCTTCAATGGAAAGCTGGTGCTCGCTGTCGCCTATCCCCGTGCCGCCGGAATGTTCCGTGGTGGGGGTGTTGGCGTTGACCGTGTCATAGACCCCCTGTTCCTTCAGTTCAATGGCGGCACCATTGAGCTGCGGAGCATCGTTTTTGCCCGTCAGGGTAACGGTGATCTTCTCTGTGGAGGTCGCACCGTGCTCGTCGGTGACGGTCACTTCAAAGGTCTCGATTTTGGTTTCGTCCTTGCCGAGCCCCCGGATCGCGTCGGGCTTGGCTTCATACGTCCACTCCCCGGTGGCGGGATCGAGGGTCAGCGTGCCGTATTCCGTCTCGAACGTGGCCGGCGTGCTGCCTTCGGCGGTGTGGGAACCCTTGGTAGCCGTGCCGGTGGTGTCATGTTCCTTGCCGTCGGCGTCCGTAGTCTTGCCGCCTTCGATGCGGAAGGTCTGGTTTTCCCCGGCGTCGCGGTCGTTGTCGCTGACCGTGAATGTGCCGCCGATGGGCAGCTCGTCGCCCTGCGTGATGTTCCAGTCCTCGCCCTTGATTTCGAGGGTGGGGATGTCGTTGGTGCCGTGGATGGTCACGGTGACGGTCTGCGATGTCCAAGCATTGTGCTCGTCGCGCACGTAAATGGTAAAGGTTTCGTGAATGGTGTCGCCTTCGGCGAGCTGATCAAGGGAAGTGTAGGTCTTGCCGTCGATCTCAAAGCTGACGTTTTCGCCTTCGCCCTTCATGGCGTAGGTGTAGGAACCATCGGATTTGATCGTCAGGCTGCCGTACTGCCCGTTTGCGACCACGGAAGAGGCCTCGTCGCCCGTGGCGGTGGAGTCGGCCGTGTTGAACTTCACGGAAGGATCGAAGGCTCCGTTGGCCTTATCGCCCGCAGCTGCGCCGAAATACAGGATATGCCCTGCATCGGCGTCATTGCCGGTGGCGGTTCCGGTGTCGGTGGTATGGCCCGTAAATGGGGCGTTTTCCTTGCCGGGATTGTCGGTGGGGGTGTTGGCGTCTTCACGGCCCACGCCGTCCTCGACCACATGGAGGCCGTCGCCGCCGAGCAGCCCATTGAGGTTGTCGTTGGAAAGATCCAGCGTGGGGATGTCGTTGGTGCCGTGGATGGTGACGGTAATGGTCTGGGGTTCGCTCTTTCCGGTCTGGGCGTCGGTGACGTAGACGGTGAAGGTCTCGGTTACGGTCTGGCCGAGGGCGAGGTTGTTGACGGCGTCGCTGTCCGCTTCGCTTTTCAGGGTATACTCGTAGGAGCCGTCCGCATGGAAGGTCAGGGTGCCGTAGGCTGATTCGTACGTATAGACGATGTCCCCGGTGCCGGGGGTTCCGGTTCCGGTCACCGTGGTGGGGGCACCGCCGTCGCTGTCGGTCAGGCTCGAACCGGCATGCTCGACGTGGAAGTTGAGCTTGTTGACGTCGTGATCCGTGGAGCCGGCCCCGTTTTCCTTGTCGATATCGGAAGCGTAGATCTTGCCGGAAAGGGTTCCGGTCTGATGCTGGCCTTCCCCGATTCCGTCCCCTGTGGTGGGGGCGTTGCCGTCGCCGCCTTCCGTAGGCTGGTAGACGCCCTGTTCCTTGAATGCAAGGTGGAAATCGCTCTGTTCGGTGTCGATCACCGGGATGTCGTTGGTTCCGGTGATGGTAACCGTAATGGTCTGGGTGGAGGTCGCGCCGTGCTCGTCGGTGACGGTTACGTCAAAGGTCTCGAATTTCTTTTCACCGGCATTGAGCTGCTGGATTTCTTCGTTGGTGTTGTCGAGCTCATACGTCCACTGCCCGGTGGCGGGATCGAGGGTCAGCTTGCCGTAGTCCGTGGTGAACGTGGCCGGCGTGCTGCCTTCGGCGGTGTGGGAGCCGTCGACAGCCGTGCCGGTGGTGTCATGAACCTTGCCGTCGGCGTCCGTGGTCTTGCCGCCGGCGATATGGAAGGTCTGGTTCTGCCCGCTGTCGCTGTCCGGGTCTTCCACTTCAAAGCTGCCGCCCACGGAGGCGGTGTCTTCGTGGATGGGCTGTGCAGCGTCGGCAATGGAGAGCTCAGGCCGGTCGTTGGTGCCGGTGATGGTGACGGTGATTTCCTGCGTGGCGAGGCCGCCGCGTCCGTCGCTCACATAGATGGTGAAGGTTTCGGTACGGGTTTCGCCACGGGCGAGGCCGTTGGTATCGGGGTCGGCGTTGTCGAGGGTGTACGTGTAGGTTCCGTCGGGGGCCATCGTCATCACGCCGTAAGGTGTGGTGATGCTGCTTACTTGCGCCCCGTTCGCGTCGATGAAGCCGAAGGAAAGCGAGTCCCCGTTGCCGTCAGTGCCGGTGGCGCTGCCGGACATGGAGGGGATGCCTTCATAGGGGGTATTGCCGCCGGGGAACACGCCGGATTCGATAAGGTTGAGTGAGCCGCTGACGCTGAGGATCGGCTCGAAGTTGGGGGTATCGTTACCGCGCAGGCCGCCCCACGGGTCGCGTTCGGGGAAGAAGGCGCGGCTGCTGCTCAGGTCGAGCCCGTCAAGGCGGTTTACGCCGTCAATGAGGGTGGCGTCGGTGTATTCGCGGAAGCGCCCGCCGTCCGCGTTGGAGGCGTTTGCCGCCGGGCCGGCTGCGGGCATGAGGTCGGGCTCGTTGAGGGCCATAAAGAATTGTTCGCCCGCAATCGGGGTGCCTTCGATCACGAAGTCGGGCATGGATTCCTTGGTATAGGCCGTATAGAAATCGCGCAGGGCAACGGTGCCCCCGTCGTCGAAACGGAAAATGAGGTCATTGCCGGAGCGTTCCAGCGTTGCCTGATCAGTAGGGAAGTTGAGGTCGATCCGGCTGTCCCCGGCCGCCTCAAAGACGGCCTGAGTGCCCGCTTCCGGCTTATTGAGAATGATGTCCGCCATACAGGACTCCTTAAGTGTGGAAGGAAAACAAAAGAGGCCGCTGCACGAATTGTGCAGGGCCTTGTCTACGATGGAACAGTCCTGATGATGTCGGGCTGGGGAGAGGTGCGCTAAGGCGCGTTTCTCAAGAAATGACGGGCATCCCCAACGGGGCGGGATACCGGATGTTTTTCTTATCTATAAGCGGCCATCCATCGGCTGTCAATGAGAGTTGCTGTTCTTTGCCGTCCCGCTGATGAGTATCATCGGAAGCCGCCGCTGTGGGGGCTTTGTCCCTTTTTGATGGTTTTTCATTGAACAGGGGAAAATCGTATCCGAAGCCGGAGCTTTTGCGGCGTCCGGGCATGTTGGGGATGCCCTTTGCCGAGGCATTCACTTTTCGGTGGTTTTACAAAAAATTTATTTTATATTTCATATTGTTGAATATAAGTTTCATTGGAGGCGTGAATATCTCCTTTTGCCGGGGCAAGCCCCGGAAAAGGCTTAGACTGATTTGTGGCTGGTTGCCGGGTATATGTCCGTCCGGGAATGGGCGACGCTTAACGTGTCGTACCAGTCGTTGGATGCCGGGTATATTTCGTCCGGCGAGCTTGGTCTGCTCCGGCGGCGCATTGGCTGGATGCCGGGCATACCGTCCGGGTTGGTGCCGGAAAAGGGGCCTATCGGGGCATGGAGGTTTGGCGGGCGAGATTTCCAAAGTGGGGTTCCCAAGGTGGGGCCGTTCCACCGCACGGGGGCAGGCTTCGGTACGTCTCCTACGGCAAGGTTTCCAAGGCTCCGTTCCGCCCACGGGTGGCAGGCCTCCAAGGGGGAACCCGCTACCTTTACATAATAGAATAGGCACGATCCCGGACAGGCTGCCGGGACACGGCGGCAATGATGTCGATGGGGCCGCAGCAGTGCCGGTATGGATCGGGCTGCGGCGTTGAGGGGAACGGTTTTCCCTTGGAGAGCCCCATCCTCCGTACAGGTGCCTTGCCGTCAAAAGGGGAGTGGGCGCATCTTCCGTGCAGGAACCGGGGCTTTGGGGGAAGGTTCTGCCGCCTCTGGAGGCTTTCGCGGGGTGTTTCTTGAGATGGCTTTTTTCTGTAATTAGGAATTGTTACTTTTTAAGGACGGCCTGCATGCGTTGCCGAAAGGAACGGCGAAGGAAGAATGTTTGATATTTTCAGAAAAAATAATTCATTATCCATAATGTGTTATGCGTAACTAGCTGCAAACTGGCGGTTGACAGAACGCCCCCGATATGACTCGTCCGGGCATAAAAAAAGCTGAAAAATTTTTCATCCCGATGGAAGCCTTGTTTATCGGGGCTTTTGAGGTGAGAGCTTTCGTTTGGGCACGCTGGGGGGTGTTGATCCTCTTCCGGTTTGCGTTTACATCTTTTTCACGCAGAGAGGCATCCCCCCTGACAAGCGAGGGTTCGCTGCCGTATGCCCCCGGTATCGGGGAGAGCATATCAACCCTCGGATATTCAGAAAGTTTTGATAGTGGGTCTCCCCGTTTTAACGAAAGAGCGATGGCTTCGTTGCTCTAAGGCGTCCTTTTTTGCGTCCCGATGGCGGGCGGCCGGACGGCGGATGGTTCAAAAAAGAACTTTTCGGAAAAGAGTGTTGGGCACTAGCCCAAAGTCCCCGGATAGGCTATGCTGGATGTATGAACCTGTTTCCTTCAGTGACAAGCATCTGCTGTTGTGAACGGCAACCAGCCTTTTTTTCCAGATAACGCGAGTGAGATGACGAATGGTTAGTTCTATCAGGAAACGTGCCGCACATCATCTACGAGAGCGACAGCCCCGACACGGTAAAGAACCTGATCGCCAGCGGTCTTGGCGTGGGATT
>ENA-UEQE01001868-UEQE01001868.1-human-gut-metagenome-genome-assembly--contig:-NODE-1868-length-16275-cov-12.200951_pt1 | contig 16275 bp, 26 predicted proteins | sample MGYA00242934_ERZ507935 | MGnify/ENA primary metagenome ERZ507935 (study PRJEB26167, sample SAMN06115423) | human gut metagenome | host: Homo sapiens | place: China:Anhui | collected 2015-03-30... | reverse complement strand
TTGGGATGGATGGTAAAGTGTGTGATAAGATGTACAATTTAAACGCATTTTAAAAACCGCCCCGAAGGGCGGTAGAAATATCACGTAATGGAAAATAAATTACCGTACGGCATAACTTCTGAAATAGGGTTCATTCTCGCTCCGTTTGTCAATGTGGCTGACGCATATATACCATTTGTTGACCAGTACAAAGGAAACACTTTGTTGTCAAACCACACGATAATCATAATAGCTAAATCCTGATTAAATGCTGTGTCTGACTTCAGTAACTTTGTCTTGTAAACAGCGTCGGCGGATTCGCCTAAAATAAATCCAGTTCCCTTCAAATGCATTCCGTCCCGACAAAAATTGATTGCCAGATTAACGTTTGTCGCTTTTCCTTCGACCGCTCTCAGCACGTAGTCATAGGGCACAATATATCCGTTTTGGCATTCAATTTTAAAGTCGATCCATGCTGAGGTAATCTCTCCGGTATTGTAAAATGCAAGCGTATAATCTCCGCTGTCAACCTCAAAAGTAACAGACGTTCGCGTTTTCTGCCGCGAGAACAAGCAAAGACGTGATTGCGCTCCGGCGCTGTCTGTAAGTGCGATCTGCTGCTGATTAAATGTGTCGCCTTCGACTGCGCATATACCAGACACACGCACTCTCACTTTTCCGCCGTTTGCGGAAATTACAGAAAATTTTGACGTCTGTTCATATGACTTAAAAAACAGCGCATCATCAAGCAATGTTTTCGGGGTATTTAACACGTTTGGAGAAAATGGGCGTATTGTTGTGGGGCTGGTTATAGCATTACTGCAATCAAACCATTTTCCCGGGTAACATCTCCCATTATTACTATTGCGGCTGATAATCTGGTTAAAGATTATTGTATTTAATCTATCGTTTGGATGAATCCAGATTCCGTTTGAATTATCATTTAAATAATATTTTGTATAATTTAAATGATTGACTGGGCATAGTGTAAACAAATTGAAATATTCAATATTATATTTTTCGCAATATCCGATAACCATGTCATTAAAGGCGTCCTGTGTACTGCCTGTATATCCGTTTGCCTGAGAGGCGCCCCACGATTCTTGATGTACAATTGGTGGTAAAACAAAAATTGGAACACATTTTTTGTTCATCAAAAATGTGAAAATTGCATTAAGACAATAGTTAATATCGTTTGTGCTTCCCTTCATTCCAGCGGCACCCGGATAGTTATAATGCCAACCACCAAGCTCATTTGCGCCATAGCACATAAAAATATAATCAAAATTATCTAAATCTGCTGCGTTCGGGATTAGATCAATCGCGCCGGTGCTGTTATTATCATGTATAATTGCGGTTCCTGATATACCTCTGTTTGTGATGATTGCGCCAAAATCTGATAGTTTTTTAATATAACTATTCTCAATCTGCGTTGTGCTGTCACCGTAAACAACTACTTTTTTATCGCGAAGCCAGTGTTTTCGCGCAACAACATCTTTCACGTCAACTATTTGCCCCAAAATATTAAAACTTTTTACTTCTGCCATTTTGCCCCCCTACAAAGTTATTCCGCTGGTAAATGATATTGTCTCGTTTTCATATTCCACCACTAGGCTCTCTTGCGCCAATCGTTTAACGTTATTTTCATTTGTTGTTGCCTTATTTAATGCATTGGTAGCGGTTGTTTTAGCACTGGCTGCGCTGCTTGCGGCGGCTTCTGCTGATTTTAATGCGTCCTTAGCACTTTGTGCAGCGCTTTGAGAATTTTCAAGCGCGGTATTAGCGTTTGTAGCAGCTCTGTTAGCAGCATTTAACGCGCTGTTAGCAGTTGTTACCGCGTTTTCGGAAGCAGTTATAGCGGACTTGCTACTTGCAAGCGCGGCATTAGCATTTTTTACAGCGTCTTGCACATTTTCTCGCGCTGCGGCATCTTTTATGTTATATGCGGTTCCGCTAATTGATATTTTTGACACATCACTCATTTTTTTGTCTCCTCTAGAAGTATTGTTTCTGTAGCAGGATCATAAATGGCGGTAATCATTATATTATTAAACTGTTCATCAATATACTGTCTGATATTATCGCTTAAATCTCCATTTACCAATCCAATTAACTGATTTACAGTGTAAACGAGTTTGCATAGTGTTTCATAATAAGACATTGAGTCATCAAATACTAGCGGAATAATATTCTGTTGCCGCCTCCATGCCCACGAATTCTCATTCATACTATCACCACCTAATATATATTCATAAACAAATCGCTAAGTTCAAAAATAATTTGCATATCAATGTTTAACAATGTTTCCCTATATTCCTGTATAAGCGACGCATAAGAAGAAGAACTATTTTTACCTGTAACATGCTCTACATAGTCTCTAACATTTTGATTTTCTTCCGCAAATTTATTATTTGATTTTCCGGTTGTGTTTCCTGTAGTATCCGTTTTATTTGCTGTTGTGTTTTTTTCTGTTTTGCTGATTTGTTCACTTCCTGTTTCTGATAAAACATCCGTTCCGCTCTGCGTTCCGGCTGTCGTAACGGAATTGTCAGACGAAGTTGTGTTTTGCGCGGTATCGGTTGTAATTTCTGCATCTGTCAAATATCCGTTCGTTTTTATATTATCAATCGTTCCTTGAGGAGTGTCGCTATGCAATTTCTGCCCGTTGTTTGTAGCACTGATAGTTGTTGTTCCGACGCTAGTAACGGTAGAATCGTTTTTATTGTTCGTTGTGCGGCTCGAATCTGTTTTGTTTGTTCCGGTGTTTGATCCGGTCAATTCGCTAGTTCCGTTTATATTTTCTGTTTTTGTTTCACTGTCTGTTCTATCACTATTACTTGTTCCGCTTTTATTTGCATTGCTGTTTTCTGATATTGTTCTGGTAAAATCAATTTCATGTAGCGGATCAAATTTCAGCTGTTCTGTCATATATAATTTGTTGTAATATGGCATTATTTCACGCATTTTTTGGTTTAGCCAAAACTTCCAAAGAGAAACAGTTTCAGCGCAAATTTCACGCGTGTAATAATGCTGCAAAATTTTCTGGCATAAAAATTCCCGGTAATTTTCGTCAAAAATAGGGAAATTTGAAAAAATTTTATTCCATGATTTTGATACGACTAAATCTATATCATTATATCCGGTACTTTCCAGTAACCCTGCTTCATACTCACAAATATAGCGTACTTCTGTTGTGTAAACACTCAAATAATATCATCCCCTGTCTCTGGTTCCGCCAGCGGTTCATTGTTATAGTCAGTTAATGTACCATTATCATATTTTACGCTTATGTTTAGATTAAACATATTATTGATCTGTTCTGCTGCTTGCTGTCTCGCTTTTAATCGATTTTCTCTCTGTGCTGTGCTTGCTTGCCGTGCTTCCTGTGTCTCGTGCGTATTCAGTCTTTCACGTTTTTCGATTTCAAGACCACCTACCCCTAAAAACGCAAGCGCTTCTTGCATGACGTTTAATTTTTCTTTTTGTAAATCACTCACCAGAAACGGGGCTTTCAAATCAAGAACTCTCAGCGAATCTAAATCGAGTGCTTTGTCAGCGTAAATGACTGGAGCATTCATATCTATTTTCATAAATAGATTTTCAAGCGTAAGCCGTTGCTGATTCGTACACTGTAAAAGAATCGGTGTTTTCTGCGCTCTTAAATTGATATCTTTTGTGATTTCCAAGTTTGTCAATCGTTTGCAAAACGTCTGAATAATTGGAAGTAATGACATATGCATCAAATTATCATACACAAGAACACTGTCTTTATCCGTTTTCATTGATTGAAAACCATTAGAAGCATATGCGTTTCGTCGCGTAGGAATGTTATACACGTCAAAATTTCCAGCTGTCGCGCATGGTAAAAATAAATGCCCGAGCACCTCATCATTAAAAAACAATCCGTTACTGTTATAAAATAATGTGTATTCAATAAAACGAGAGTCAACACTGCCGGGCAAACCGTCCCATTTGAAACAACTCATTGCGATAGATGCAAGCCGCATAAAATAGTAATTATATGTGGACTTTATATCTACCGCCCCTGCATAATTTGAATCGTATTTTTTGCTACCCATGTTTACATCACCTCACTATGCGGGAGCATTGTCTAGTGAATAGTTCCCTATATTGTTATGATTTTTCCAGAAACGAACACCGTTATCGAACATTGATTCTATATCACGTGCCGCGCTTGCTGGCATATTACCGTGAACTATACAGCCAATTGTTTTGCAATATGTCCAGGTCGGTCGTGCATTCATATTCGGAACTAAATGCTGGCGCACCGCATATCCGAACATATCAAAATAATTATCTAGCATTATTGCGTAGTTTTTTGTAATTGTACGTGTATAAAAATAAAATTCTTTGGCAAGCAATCCGAACATAATATCAGGCGCACTGCGCCCTTTGGAGACAGACGGTGCCGGAGTGCGAATAGCATTTGATATCAATGTATCAGAAACAAGTTTTACAGTGCCAACACTAGCAGATGCGGCACTTGCCGCTCCCCCCGCCAGTGCTCCTACCGCGATGTTAACGCCCTGCCCTACTACATCTTGAAAAAATGTACTGTTTTTCTGCGCAAGGTTCGCTTTGTATTGGTCAACTGCGATTGCACATTGCGGAAACTTCACCATGTTTAAGCGCTCATCATAATTAAAAGCAGCCCCCTTATAATTACGAGGCACTAAAACAGCTTCTGGTGAAGCTCCTGCGATCATATAAATTGAAAATTTGCATGTATTTGCGTCGTTATCCCAATTGAAAAATTCGTAGCGATAATCAATACTTTGCCCTTCGCTGTTCGATACAGATAACATTGCATAAGGGTAGCACAGTAGTTTCTTGTTTCTTGGTGTGTAGCCGTCCAACGTACGGCGATTGTCAATAATGCTAACTTGATGCACGCCAGGGATCGGATTATTCCAATTTTCTACCATTTTAGTTGGAAGCATTAAAACAGTCACAATGCTATCAACTTTATTTGCATCAATCAGTGACTGAATAAAAGTGTTCGCATCTGCCGCCAATTCAAATGCTTTCACTGCGGCGGCAGAATATATTCCATTATGGATCATACCCGTATTGGTGCCGTCAGGATTATATACAACTGCAATTCGATAGCCGTTAAAAAATCCGCTTTTAACTGTGGTATTTATTACAAAATCACCGGTATCTAAACCTTCCTCTGCAATATTATCCCCGACACCATCATGTAATGTGTGCTGCCGCTCTACAAAACATTCACCTAAAGTGAACACACCCATATATGTGAGCATATTGTCAATCTCAAAATGAATCTCAGTTAATCCATTATTGATGTATTCTACGTTTGTGACATATGCATAAAACCAAAAATTTTCGAAACTGGTGTTTTTATAGCGTATATATCCGATATTAATTGCGGTTGACATTGGCAGCGACGATCTGATAATACCCTTTTCGCGCGATACATAGGTTAATGATTCTTCACTTGCAATTTTTGCCAAATTAGCAAAATATGCATTTTTTGATGATACACTGTCAAAATACAGCGTATCATCACGTGATAATCCAAGATCGGAAAAATATTGTACTGTTGAGTTTGGTGGAATATACGACATATTAGGATACCCTCTTCCACATGCGGAGTGATACAGCTGTTGTGGTATTGCCTGTTCTTGCATATTCTGGAGCGTCGCTAAAAATTTTTCCGGTTGCATAACTACCACCAGTGTATATAAGATCCCAACCTGGCGAGGTAATCGTACTCCATTTTCCTACCGATAATATAAAACTATTTTCTCCACAAAATATACTTCTGATCGGAAATAAAATGTCTACAATTGCTTTTAGTTCACTTTCAGAAAATTCTTTTTCCCCGCGACGAATGTTCTCTCCTGTCGTTTCCCAGACATTTCCATTCGAATCAACTGTATCCGCTGGAATCAATTTTTTCATATTCTACCATTCAGCGGCGATTTTACAACCGCCGCTTACTGCCTCTCTTATTTTTGGAATGTCACTGTAGTTCCTACCTCTGTAGCCGCATTGATGTTTGTCGCCGCTGTATACTTTGTTCCGTTTACAGTTAATTCTAACTTTAAATTTGTAGCCGCTGCACTTGCCGGGATCAAAATAGCGCCGTACTTCTGGATTGCCACTCCCGCCGCTGTTGCTGCTTCGATCTGCGTGAACAGGCAATTGTGTGGCGCCAGTGTAGCAGCATCAACCTGCGGAATTAACGACAGCACCGTTGCATCGTCAGATGTCGATTTATCCGCAACCTCTACTGTAATTGACGCTGGCAGTGCACTATCAGCGGTCGCTGCCACAAATACTACCGCATTGCTAAATGGGCTGTAAGAAATTGTTTTCCATGTATGGAAAAAGTAGTTCCAATATAACCCCGCCGCTGCGTACTGTTCTGTAAATTTTGTGTTGTTGTCATATACCTGAAACCACTCTTCGTCTACCAAAACCGCTTTAACGTCAGCCATAATATCCAACTCATCGGCTGTAATCTCTTCCAGCCCGTCACTGTTTGCTCTGATTTCTGCAAACCGATCATTATCGAATGATGCAAAATCATCGATCAAATATAAGCGCCCGATAAAATCCGCTTTGTCCATGTTAAATGCTGCCGCTAAAACATCTACGTCATACTCCGCATTAAACATCGCATCCATGAAAATTGCCTGATCTTCACGCGGAGTAGCGGTTTTAACTCCAGCTGCGTTATTATCGCTAGACATGAATGTCAATTTATTTGACATACCACGGAATTTTTTAGCCGCATCATCCGGCTTAGTCGCATCGACTGATACCGGCGTCATTTTACCTGACGATACGCCTTTGATCAACAGATACTTAAACAGCAAAAACTCGTCATACTCAGCTGCCTTATAAATAGAATCTACGATCTTAGCAATTAAATCCTGAACGCCTGCCATTGACAGAAACGCCCGCTTTAAATCATCATCCTGAATTGTTACCGGATACATCACGCGCCAATTCATTGTGTGAAACGCGGATCTAACGTCTGGTAACGTGCGCTTAAATTCTCTTGCAGCTGCTTTTTCTGGATCGAACTTTACAACCTTTGCAATCTGAACAAAAATTTCCTCTACTGTTTCTCCGAACTCTAAATATCCTTTTTTCAACCGCGCGTACGGATTGTTAAATGTCGCTGATCTTGCGCGAACAAGCGCAATACGATTAACCAGCGCATTAATGAACTGATTCGCAAATGCTGGTGTTCCGTAAATTACTTCCCCTACGTGCGGGATATCAGACGCCTGTGCTACTACCGGCACATTTTGCTGATAATCATATGATGCATTCTGACGTATCACATTTAAAATATCAATTGTAGACGCATTTAGCGTCGACTGCGCAACTCTGTAAGCCATTTATTTTACCTCCTCTGAGAACAGCGATTCAAATGTTAATTTTTCCGGCTCCGGTTCATTCGGTTCCGGCTCATCTGGTTTCGGATCAAAAAAACGATCACGATATTTTTTCCTTAAATCCTCGTTTTCCGCTCTTAGCTTTTCAATTTCTGTTTCGTGCTGCGACATACTGTTTATAGTGTCTGACGCATCCTCAATGAATGAAATATCTTCGTCCGATGTACTGTCCCCGACTCGCTGTTTAATCATCGCTAAAAATTCTTCCGACGTTCGAATAGCCACTTTATCACCTCACATTTTTTTCATATAAAACCACAACGGCATTTTTCGTCTGCCCCCGGTCGGTGGTTCCGGTGGAACCGGATGCCCTGACATGTATTCATACCATTTTCTAGCGGCAGCCTTCCGCTGAGGCAGATATAGTTCGCCTTGCTGACTGTAGTGCCACTCCATGTCGTAGAACCAAAATTCAGTTGCTTTGTCGATGTCAGCGCCTGTGTTTCCGTTCAATTTCTGATATTCAGAAAATGATATTGACGGGTAGCTACTACTTGTCTGCCAGCCCCACCGGGGACCCTGCCCATAGCCCATTGATGTATATGCTGCGTCATCTGCCTTTGTTAATAGCCAGCATTGAAAATTACCATCCCACCAATTTTTCTTTTCTTTGTTAGCCGACCAAGGAAGCGGATTTGGGTATGTAGCAGTATATGCGGGGTAATCTGTCCACTGTGCTAAACCCATACCACCGGGAAAAAACGGCAAGTTGCTCAGATCACCGCCATGCGATGTTTCATAAATTCCGGGATTCAGCCCGGATTCTTCTACAAAACAGCCAATCGCTCCAGCAATCGCTGTTAAATTCCAGCCATAACCGGTTAGAACTGCTTGTATTGCTGACACATTTTGACGTTGATCTGCTTCACTGATTCCGGTGCCAGATCCGCCTATTTTGTATACAAAATCAGCCATTTTTTTTAATCACCTTCAATAGTTCGTTTACGTATTTTTGTACGCGGTTATAGTCATATCCTTCCGCGGTTAATGCGTCAACGCGTTCCTGCCCATTTCCATATTTTCCCCCTATTACTAGCAGCGCGACTGAAAGCAGCTCAGGCATTTCAACTACGGTAATTGTTTCACGTGAAAAATCATTATTCATCTGCGTCACTCCTCAAACGATCACACAACTTCTGTAATGCAACTGTATTATTGTTTACTGCTTCTGTCATTTTCTGAATGTCCGTTGAGTGTTTTTCATTAATTTCTTTTACTTCTTCTCGGTGCTGTTCGTTAATCTCTTTAATCTGATTCTGCGATCGAATACAATACCATCCCATTGCACAGCAAGCTGCAATTGGAAAACCGAGTGATCCAATCAACTGCGAAACTGTTGAAATATCCACTGTAACACCTCTCTTATTTTTTATTTCCATATCTATTATAATATAATTAATAGTATATGAAAGGGAAGTGTTACATTATGTTTGAACAATATGATAATTTTAAAACTGTACCCCCCTATTATAATGGGGACAGGCTACTAAATATGCTTGATTTACAGTCAGCACGTCCAGAAATTTATATTTCCACGTCCAACCGAACCGCCGGAAAAACTACATTTTTCAACGGTTTTGCTGTGCATGATTTTATTGCAAACGGGAATAAGTTTGTACTACTATATCGTAACAAGTATGAGACAGAAAGTGCATCTGAGAGCTTTTTCAAAGAAATAGGCACAATATTTTTTCGGGGGCTATCAATGGTTCAAGAGACACTGGTTAAAAACGTGTGCTATAGATTACTGATTGGGGAAACTGTTGATATAGATGATTCTGGCGATACGTTTTGCGGAACCTGTTGCGGCTATGTAATATCACTGTCCGCAGCTGAACAGATAAAACGATGTTCACACTTAATGTCCGATGCGACGAAAATTATATTCGATGAGTTCCAATCTGAAAAGGGAACATATTTGAAAAATGAAATTTCACTGTTAATGTCAATACATGATTCCTTGGCACGTGGAAATGGAGAACAAGCAAAATATCTTCCGTTATATTTAATAGGAAATCTAATTGATATATACAATCCATATTATGAATCCTTGGGAATCACACAACGCTTGACTCCAGATTGCAATTATATGCGCGGCGATGGATGGGTTTTAGAACAGGGATTTAACGCGGCGGCAAGTGAAGCCCACGAAAAAAGCGCATTTCATAGAGCGTTCGCATCGGAATCGTATACATCTATGTCAAAGGCAAAAGAATATCTAATAAAAGATTCACAGTTTATAGATAAAAATATACCGAATCGCGGCTTATATATTGCAACGATTCATTTTAATAGCGTAGATTATGCCATTCGATATATTGAGGAATATAATATATATTACATTTCAACTAAAATTGACCCGTCGAAAAAAATAAAATTTGCCGCAACAGAAAACGATATTTGCGCTAATGCATCTTTTTTCCGAAAACACACGCTAAAAGATAGACTACGCGAGGTTTTACATGGAGGTCAATTATGGTTTGATTGCCGAAAATCGCAGACAGCCGGGCTTGCATTTATATACGGGAAGGCATAAAAATAACGGGGCTGAGGACTGCCCCGTTACTATATATTGTATAAGACGAATCAGAGATTAATTTGTTACTTCATACGGCATTCAATATATTGTACGGATTCATGCGTGCTTTCCAGCTGCAAAATCTCCGCTTCCGGGTGCATATCATGCATAATCTGCATTGCTTCTTCATATGAAAAAACACCGCGGATTTCTTTTATAACTTTATCTTTATAATACGCTGTATAGATATTTGTTTCACTCGTTTTTATAACGATCATTTCTAATCCACTACCGAAGCATTCTTAATGAAATCTTCAAGTTCCATTGCATATTTTACAGATTCCTGAGAAATCTCTACTGTAGTGATTGCTGCTTCCGGGTGCATATCCTGCAAAATTGATTTTGCCCCTGCATATGAATATCTACCTCGGATTTCTTCTACGATACCGTCTGCATAATGTGCTGTGTAGATGTTTGTAACTACTGTTCTTGTAATCTTCATTTCTTTCACCTTTTTAAGCTAAGCTACAAGTTGCAAAGCTGTTTCCCTTCTTTGATTTTAAATGCTGAATCTTGATAATGATCGGCTCGTCTGCATCTTCGTCATCTGCAAATGAGTTAATTGTTTCAATGATTTCCTGCAATGCTCGCAAGAAAAATTCTGACCGGGTAGCGATGTACTCGTCCTCTCCGACTTTTACTGTTACGGAATTGAACGTTTCCCCAGTTGTTTCATTGACAATTTCCTGTACCACGTGACCATAGTATGTGAACTCTTTTCCGTCAGGAATGTCTTTCAGTGGTGTGATGTTAGTTGCCGTTGTAATTCTCAGTGTTTCGCGTGCCTTAAATGTGGTTTCAACTACTCTTGCGCTCATGTGTTTGTTCTCCCTTTCTTATTTTTTGTTTTTTGAGTGCTATTTATTTGTTATAATGATATAATACCATATGGTGTTACATTTGTCAAGCTTTTTTCGCAAAATAATGATAATATAATAGTGGGTAGTATATGTTACACATGTTCAGATATCGCGCATTAATTTGTGCTGAATGTGTGCCGGTGATGCGGAATCATATACGCCCTTTTTTAAATGTCATCCTGCGTGTATATAGTGTTTAAATTATTAATCAATTCTTGATATTCATCTGTTATGCTCAGCTCGTATGTTGTCCGCAAAATTGCCACATTGGATTGTATATGCAATTCGTTCCCGTCTACAAAAAATAATTCGTTAAAATCATCATTATATGTCAATGTTTTTTTCCAGTCTTGCCGCATTTTAACTGAATCGCTGTCTTTTACTTCGAATTTATAGCCAATTTTAAAATTGTTTAAATCTCCTAATAGCTGCGCCCCTGCTTTCTTCGGCACGCCAGCTATTGTTATTTCCAGCTCTCCGTTTTGTTCAACTGCGTATTTTTTAGCGCCAAGCGTTTTAAATTTGTCGTACTTTCCCTCATAATCCGCAACGCCTAATATCTGCTTTTCGCCATCTTTTGTGAATGCAAAATAATTACACCCGCATTTATCCGCATATTCAACCCATTTCTTGTTATATTCATCGAATGCACCTAAATATTTTTCGGGGTTTAGCATTTTACATGAGTCTGTATCACAATATACAAAATCATTGCCGCACATGTCTATCATCTCTTGTAATCGCACACGGGCAACAGCTGTCACGGTAATACCCCATTGATACGCCAGAAATTTACGTTGCATCGGTGTGTAATAGTTCTTTAACTGTTCTTTTGCTTCATCTTCTGTTGGTTGACGTGAATGCAATAATTTGTCGGTGTTATCATACTCTATCACTTCCTTGATTATTTGCTCTACCATCATTCCATATACAGAATTTACTCTATTTTTCGACTTCATGTATTCATATTCCATTCCCGCTACATGCTTTAATGACGTTTTTTTCTCGTACCATTCATAGCATGTTTTACGCAGTTCGTCCGGCAAATATCCTTTTTCCGTATAATAGCATTTTGTTACATGCATGATTCCTGTATACTGTTTTAAAATAATTTGCAGTTCAACGCCTAAAAACGTAAATTTACATGGCTTATTCATTCTAATTATACGCCCGTTATCATTTATAATATCTAGTGTTTCACGTGAAACATTTGAAATAAAATCATAGTCATTTTCACTTATACGTTCTACTTTTGCAACCGGAATGTATGGAACTGAACAGTTGTATGGATCGCGCAACTCTAGCGTTTCGAACACAACCTCTATAATTGTAAAAAATTTTTCTGAAAACGCAATTAGATTTTCCATCGTCTGAACATCGTTTGTGCATTCATCAAATTTTCCGATCGGAAATTGATCTGAGCATATTACAACCGCCGGGTATGAACTCGCAAAATCATAGCTACCTACGTTATTCAATATTTGATCTGCGTAAAACCGTGACGCATGTGTGTTGCCACCACGGAATGCCTTTACACACATATTGTATTGATCCAATGATAGCTCACACTTATGAAACAACTTTTTATATGCCCCGAACCGCTGATTCATTTCAATGCGTACGCTCTTTTTACGTGTATTCTGATATTCACCAATGCAAGCGTTTCTACACGCGCGTCGGACATAACCGGTGTTTGTCATCGGAATTGTGCGTAGTGTATCACACTCACGATCCATGATTGACGCGACCGCGTGGTACAATGTGATAACATCCATTAATGAATAATATAATATTTCATCCGTTAATGACGTCCACGGGTAGCGCTTAATTTCATAGTCAATCAATTCTTTATCTTTACGATATTTTTCGTCGTTATAATTTTCTGTGAATTTCTCCAATGACATATTTGACAATAGATAACTGCATCTAAATTCTATTGCCCCGTCATATGCCAATGCTTTCGCAATTCTCCGGTTTTTTAGCGCAAAAACATTCTCCATTGAAATGACACTTTTCAAAAATTGAAATTCAAACGATAAATTGTGAATATATATTACAATACATGATTTAGGTTCATTCAACAGCGGTATCGCTACTCGCTCAATCGCGTCCTTAAAATCATATATTGTTCGGAAAATAAAATTTTTCCCCGCAATGTGTAATTGCACAAGATAGATAAAACCTATATCAGTATCCGTGTTATTCCACAATGTTTGTCGTGCTACTGACGTTGTTTCTGTGTCCAATGTCGCAAAATCTGCGCAAATGGAACGCTTGTTTTTTCTCGCATATGTTTCATGTGAAACAATTTCCCGGAATGCTGCTTCTAATTCCGGGATATCGTTTTCAAAATATTCAATTTTAGATAAACGTTCTATCGGAACTGATTCCGGGCGATTGACAAGCATTTAAAATTTAATCCCCTTTTTCTTTTTATACTCTTGTTCTTGCTCAATTAGAAAGCCGCCCCATGACTTTTTCGATTTTTTAAAGTTATTATATATTTCTTTCAATTTTTTCGACGGCTGGTTTTTATCAGCAATCGCTAATGCTTGTACTACAATATTGCTATCGTATGTTTTCTTTTGCTCTTTTATTTCATCTGATCCGAGAAACTTTAAAAAATCATCCGCGTCTTTATTTTTACTGAAACCATCAAAATTTTGTCTAATCCATTTTCGCCTGTTTCGTTTTATCTTCTCAATTCCCCTAGCAGTCGATGTTTTTGCAGCAATAAATTTTTCTACTACTGCTATTGATTGTCTTAACTGGTTTGCTTTTTGTAACGCGTCGCTAGTCTCGGGTATTTTAAATTGTAAATAGTCGCCCTCGTGCAAATACGGGCTTCCTATATACGCAGTCAACCTTTTGTATGCTTCAGATTCACTTCTATGTTTTCCTAGCCGCGCTATTCTGTAATTTGCTATTCTATACAGTTCTGACGCTTCCTTTTCCAGTTCAATCAATGACATGCGATTTATATTATCCCAGTCCATTATTTTTTCACCCCTTTAGAAAAATGTTTAATAAACAACAACTCTTTTTTTTCTCCGGCTTTTCCGATCATGTGTAAATAGCGTGTTATTAATTCAGATTTTGTGATTCCCATTGACTCTGCGTTATACTCTAACAATGCAATTGTTGCATTATCTAATGAAATTGCTATTCTACGCTTGTCATCTCTAATCAATCCTGTTTCTCCTCTCTCACCCAGTATTCAACTGACAGATATTTAGCATCAATACCCGGTGAATATATTAATTTTTTCCCAGTACCATATCTGCCAGAGTATTCCATGCGCAAATATGCCCCGTGTATATCATATTGATATTTTCTTGCAGTTGCTCTGTGATGTAAACGATAACCTTTAGCATATAGCCTCTCTCGCGCAATTTGTATATCTTCATACTTCATAACTACTCCCATTCTGGATTTACAATTCCTGTTTTATCATAGTGCGAATCAAATATTACAAATCCGCGTTCATCTTTTATTGTAAAATAAACACTCTTAGCTACATTTTGGTAGTACAACGCTATAATACGACGTACTACCACTGACATAGCGGCATCAATACTATCACCCTCATATAATAATAGCTCATCTGCCACACCTTGTTCTTGACTATACAGTTTCATAATAATCCTTTCTTGCCCGCACAAGCAATTATTTTGTAAACCACGCCCACAAAACAACACCAAAAAATAATATCATTATCATCAACTCACTATTATACACTCCAATCCCTCCTCCCATTCTTGTATAATCTACACTTACGCCCGCTTTTCATTGACTGAACAACACAATATAACGCATCTGACTTATTTGTAAATTCGTGGTTTTCTTCATTTAATAATTTAAATTCTAAACAACCGGTTATTTCAAACGATTTTATATCGGTATACGTCTGAACTCTATACACAGATTGTGTATTGTTTTCTGTTATGTCCTGATATATTTCATCCTTTTTATTATAGCAAAATGCCTTTACAAATAAATATTTGTCCATCATTCTGTCAAACGCACTTTTTGCTTCTGCTTTAATATCTGTATAAAAAATTTCTTCGTTGTAATCATTCTTTGCTAATATCATATATTTCTTCATATTATACCCGCCTTTACCATAAATGTACGTTTAACTCCTGTCTGTCCTCCATATATTTCTAAAAATCCAACCGTATCGTCGAATATTATATAACGCTCCACAAAATACCTAACATACTCTTTTCCTACTGTTAAATTTAAAGTAATGCCAGTATTACTTGCCACAATAAATGTATCCGCCCGTTGTGCTCTATAATGATATCTGCATCTACTTAGTCTATATGCTTCTTTAACTGCGTCTTTTAATTCGCTATATTCCCGTATTAGCAATGCCCCCATTTTAGTTCCGCTGTATGCACTATATACTCCATATTTTTTCATATTATTTTCCTTCCTCGCCCACCCACTGAGATGCTATTTTTTTCTGATTCGCTGCAAAGCCTTCATATAGCATTAGCATTTTTAATCCTAAATCCGCGTAATACAGCACGGAATAGTGATACATAACATTATATTCTAAATCCTCTTTATTAACAAAACTTGGAACAATATCTTTTTTCATTCTATTCACTACAAAAACATGTTTCTCGCGCTGCCCCATGTTGTATAAAATGCGTGCTACAAATGACGCGATATTAACCGCTTGATTCTTGTTCTCGCACGCCATAGTATCGCCACCATAAATTGAGCACTCCTCATTTACGATAACCAGCCAATTTTTTCGCTCCATTCTCAATCCATCCTTTATATTATAGTAACTATTTCCTTAATTCATTGCAAAATCATCTTTATACGATGTTAATGATTATTGCAATACTCATTTATCGCTCTAAGAATCTTCGACGATGAATCGCGGGCTATCTTTCTCAACTCGACACAATCTTCTCCATCATAATAGCACGCCGCTCTATCCATGAAAATAGCGAGCATTCTTAGTGTATCCTTCTTTGCAGTGATATTTCCAAACTCCGTTTTAATTGTCATGATTACCCTCCTCTATCGCTTCATGCATGGAATCTGATACCGAACGCGCTAACTTAGCTACCTCAAAAAGCTCCTCGTTTTCATTGTATCTCGCCGCATCCTCCAGAAAAATACTCAACCATCCTAAAACGTCCTCATCTGCTATAAACCATCCGATCTTTGTTAAAATTTTCATTTTCATTCCTCCTGTATTGTGTTGTTCTTTATTACATTATTCTAACATAAAGTGTTACACTTGTCAAGCACAAAATAAAGAAATATAGTATAATTATATTATAGACAATCGCATTCCTTCTTTCTTCTACCGCCCTTCGGGGCGGTTTTTAAAATGCGTTTAAATTGTACATCTTATCACACACTTTACCATCCATCCCAA
>ENA-UEQE01001861-UEQE01001861.1-human-gut-metagenome-genome-assembly--contig:-NODE-1861-length-16319-cov-5.675717_pt1 | contig 16319 bp, 14 predicted proteins | sample MGYA00242934_ERZ507935 | MGnify/ENA primary metagenome ERZ507935 (study PRJEB26167, sample SAMN06115423) | human gut metagenome | host: Homo sapiens | place: China:Anhui | collected 2015-03-30... | reverse complement strand
GATAATGTACAATAACTTGCGCAAATTAAAAAGAGCATAAAAGAAGACATAGCTTGCAGGCTCTGGTAGAATGAAGTTACCACACAAACATTCGAAAGGAGCAAGCAAACTATGTCCGAGAAAATTGTACAGCTGAATGAGGAAATTATCAAGGGGCAAATCAAGGAATTGGTTCGCGGCAGCGTGGAGGAAACCCTGAACGAGCTGCTGGAAAAGGAGGCGGAGTCGCTGACGCAGGCGGCGCGCTACGAGCGCAGCGAGGCCCGTCAGGGCTACCGCAGCGGTCACTATGACCGGAACCTCACCACGACCTCCGGCGATGTCACGCTACACATACCCCGGTTCAAGGGCGTACCTTTCGAGACTGCCATCATTGAGCGGTATCGTCGCCGAGAAAGCAGCGTGGAGGAGGCGCTCATCGAGATGTATCTGGCGGGCGGTTTTAAAGATCTGCCGTCCGCCCTCGGTTGAGAGCGCGTAGATGCCCGCCTTTGGCGAGGATGCCAGAATTTTCAGTTCGCCGCACGCCTACACTTCCTCGCGGCGGATCGTGATGTGCCGTGAATGCGGCACCATGAACGTGTCGTCAAAGCCGCGCATGAACATCGAACTCCGACGTGCCACCATGTGCGGGAACACGCCGAAGAGCTTTTCCTGCAGGTCGTGCTTGTGAATACCATCATGATAATAGAGTCCCGCCTGTGCGCCCCAGCAGATGTGAAACGTGGAATAGACGTATGTCTTCGTTTCAATCTTCATCGGCATCAGGGTTCAAAACCAGAATCTGCAGCGGTCGGATGTCCTGTGTCACGGTGCGCGTCTCCTTCTTCACGGAGATGTTTTCGCCGGCAATCCGTTCGGTATTTTGATCGGTATCGGGGTTCCTCCTCATTTTTTCACAGTCAGACAAAGAAAGGCGGTCATGGACAACGCACCCATGACCGCCTTTGGAAATTTGTTCGAGCAGCTCTCAGAACAAACCAAAGACGGTCTTGCACATCATCATAACCATACCGATATTCATGCTGCGCACCGTCCTTTCGTCTGAATTCCTTGGGGATATTGTAACGTGTTCTGCAGGACTTGTCAAGAAAAGCGCTTACAGGAGCCGATACGTCCAGCCCATATCATCGGCAACCGTCCCGGTTTGCATGCCGTAGAGCGTATCATAGAGCTTCTGCGCCACAGGACCGACCGTACCATCCGCGACCTGAACATCCGTGCCCATCACATTTAGCCAGCCGATCGGCGAGATGACCGCTGCGGTACCGCTGGCGAAGATCTCCTGCAGGCTGCCGTCCTTCGACGCGGCAACGACCTCGTCGATCGAGAGCTTCCGCTCCGAGACCTTCACGCCCCACTTTTTCAGCAGCTGGATGACAGAATCGCGCGTGATGCCGGGCAGGATCGTGCCGGAATCGAGCGGCGCGGTGATAACTTCGTCCGCGATGCGGAAGAAGGCGTTCGACGTGCCGATCTCCTCGACATACTTATGCTCCGCCGCGTCGAGCCACAGCACATCCTTGCAGTTATATTTCATCGCGTCCTGACTGGCGCGCATGCCGCCGCCGTAGTTGCCGCCGACCTTGGCATAGCCCGTGCCACCGTGCGCCGCGCGGATGTATTTGTCCTGCACATAGATGCGCGTCGTGGCCAGGCCACCGTCGTTTGCCGCGTAGTAGGAGCCCGTCGGGCTGAGGATGATCATAAATTTGTAGTGCTTGGCCGGCAGAACCGAGAACGAGACCTCATCGCCGAAGATGAACGGCCGGATATACATCGCAGTGCCCGGCGCGGAGGGAATCCAGTCGCGATCCGCCTCAATCACAGCCTTGACCGCCGCGAGGAACAGGTCTCCCGGCAGCTCCGGGATGCACATGCGCTCATTCGTGCGGGCCATACGCTTGATGTTCATGTCCGGCCGGAAAAGCTGGACGCCGCCGTCCGGTGTGCGGTAGGCCTTCATGCCCTCAAACATCATCTGTGCGTAGTGCAGCACGCAGGACGCCGGCTCGATGAGGAACGGCTCGTGCGGCACAACGCGCCCGTCGTGCCAGCCCTGTCCTTCGTCATAGTCCATGACGAACATGTGGTCGGTGAAGTATTTCGCAAAGCCCAGCTTCGTCTCGTCGGCAGGACGGGGCTTGGGGTGCGTAGTCCTTATCACAGGGAAGTTGTATTCCATTTTTCATTCCTCCTGATGTTCATAGTACATATAAAAGCTGTTTGTAGGGGCGGAGCATCGATCAGACCCGATAGAGCTCCGCCCTCCGGTCGCGAAAGACATTGATGGAGCTCCGGATTCCATCCAGCATCTCCAGTTCACAATCCGCGGCCAAAATCTGCTCGTCCTGCCCGCCGGCGGCGAGCAGCTCCCCCCACGGATCAATGATTGCGGACGCGCCGCCGTAATGTGTCTCGCCCGCGTCGCCGCAGGAATTGCAGCAGATGACGAACGCCTGATTCTCAATCGCCCGCGCGACCGTCAGCGCCCGCAGATGTCCGATGCGCGCCGCTGGCCACTGGCTCACGACGAAGAGCATGTCCATCCCCTGCACGGCGAGTGTCCGCGTCAGCGCCGGGAAGCGGATGTCATAGCAGATTACAAGGCCGCAGTCGTGTCCGTCGAGCCGGAAGCGGCAGAGATGATCGCCGGGCGTGAAATACGCATGCTCGCCCATCGGCGTAAACAGGTGCGTCTTATCATACTCTGCGACGCAGTTCCCCGCGCGGTCAAAGACGCACGCCGTGTTATAGACCTTTCCGCCGCGCACATTCGCGACGCTGCCCGCCACAAGATTCACGCCAAGCTCCGCAGCCAGCCCGCCGAGTTCGCGTTTCACCCGCGCGCAGTCCCGCTCGGCCAGCTCGGAAAGACGCTCTTTCGGGAAAAACCCGGTGTTCCATGTTTCCGGCAGGACAACCACGTCCGGTCCGCTCGCCATCGCTTCGCGGATGAGCCGCTTCGCTTTCGCGAAGTTCTCCTCCGGCTGCGCGAAGAGCATGTCCATCTGGATGCAGGTGGTCTTCATCCGGCGAACTCCTTCCCAGCCTGAAGCGCCTGCATGTTGAGGTCGAAAAGGTCGGCCTTGCGCGCCGGGATGACCTTGTGCAGCGCGTCCGCGAGGCTCTCCTCCCGGACACACCCGGTCTTCGCGATCAGCGCGCCGAGCAGGATCATGTTGGCAAGCGTCGGCATTCCCATGTCCATTGCCATCTTCGTGGCCGGGACGTAATAAGCCTCCACATCCGTGCGCGTAACCTTGCGGGCGATGAGCGTGGAGTCGAGGAAAATTTTCCCGCCCGGCTGCACGGCGTTTTCATATTTATCGAGCGAAGGGTTGTTCATAACCATGAGCACGTTCGGCGTGTTTACGATCGGCGAGCCGACCGGGGCGTCCGACAGAATGACGTTGCAGTTCGCCGTGCCGCCGCGCATCTCCGGGCCATAGGACGGCAGCCAGCTGAGCTCCCGCCCTTCGATGAGGCCCGCGTAGGCCAGAACCTTTCCGGAGAACAGCAATCCCTGTCCGCCGAAGCCCGCAATCACGATTTGATGATCTGCCATCTCTCAGCCCTCCTTGTCTCGGTAGACACCCAGCGGATAGTACGGGATCATCTTCTCGTCGATCCACTCCAGCGCCTTCTGCGGCGTCAGGCCCCAGTTCGTCGGACAGGCCGACAGCACCTCGATCAGTGAGAAGCCCTTGCCCTCCACCTGATAACGGAACGCCTTTTCGATCGCTTTTTTTGCGTTTTTCACGTTTTTCACATTGTTCACGGTCACGCGCTCGAGATACGCCGGGGCCTCCAGCGTTGCGAGCATCTCGCAGATCCGGATTGGCCAGCCGCAGGTGTTAACGTCGCGTCCATAGGGCGACGTCTGTGTGATCTGGCCGGGCAGAGAGGTCGGGGCCATCTGGCCGCCCGTCATGCCATAAATCGCGTTGTTGACAAAGATGACCGTGATATTTTCGCCGCGCGCCGCGGCGGAGACGGTCTCGCAGAGGCCGATGGACGCGAGGTCGCCGTCGCCCTGATAGGTGAAGACGATGTTGTCCGGCAGCGACCGCTTCACACCCGTCGCGACTGCGGGCGCACGTCCATGCGACGCCTCGACCATGTCACAGGTAAAGTAGTCATAGGCCAGTACGGAACAGCCGACCGGCGCAATGCCGATCGTCCGGCCCTCGATGCCGAGCGTGTCGATCGCCTCGGCGACGAGCCGATGGATGATGCCATGCGTGCAGCCGGGGCAGTAGTGGAATACAGCGTCGGTCAGCGCCTTCGGTTTTTCAAATACAACAGCCATCAGTCGTTCCCTCCTTCGTTTGCCTTACGGATCGCGTCCAGCACCTCATCCGGCGACGGGATCATGCCGCCCACGCGGAAGCAAAGGTCGACCGGCTTTTTGCACTCTACCGCCAGCTGCACATCCTCGCGCATCTGGCCCATGTTGAGCTCCACGCAAACGAACCGCTTCACCTGATCAGCGGCCTTGCGCAGCGGTGCCTTCGGGAACGGCCAGAGCGTGATCGGCCGGATCATGCCGGCCTTGATGCCCTGCTTGCGCGCTTCGACGATCGCGTTGCGCGACACGCGCGCGGTAATACCGCAGGACACGATGCAGACCTCGGCGTCCTCCATCATGAACGCTTCCCACATGCACTCATTCTTCTCGATCTCGGCGTATCGCTCGAAACGCTCGATGTTCAGCCGCTCGAGCTCCGCCGGGCTGAGGTAGAGGGAGTTGACAACGTGATGCTTCCGCTGGCACTTCGTTCCAGTGACGGCCCAATCCTTTTCAGTTGTGTCCGGGTCACGCGCCTCCGGCAGCTGCACGGGCTCCATCATCTGGCCCATCGTGCCGTCAGCCAGCAGCATTGCCGGCATCCGGTATTTTTCCGCAAGGTCAAACGCCTTTCCGGTCAGGTCGGCCATCTCCTGAACCGACGCCGGAGCCAGCACCAGCACATGGAAGTCGCCGTGGCCAGGTCCGCGCGTCGCGAGGAAGTAGTCGGACTGCGATGGCTGAATGCCGCCGAGGCCGGGCCCGCCGCGCTGCACATTGACAATGACTGCGGGCAGATCTGCGCCCGCCAGGTACGAAATGCCCTCGCACTTGAGCGCGATACCGGGGCTGGAGGACGAGGTCATCGCCCGCTTGCCCGTCGCGGCCACGCCGTAAACCATGTTGATGGCCGCGATCTCGCTCTCAGCCTGCAAAAACGTCCCGCCGATCTTCGGCATTTTCTTCGCCATATAGGCCGCGACCTCGGTCTGCGGCGTGATGGGATAGCCCAGATAGTGGCGGCACCCGGCGAGGATCGCGGCCTCCGCGATGGCCTCGTTGCCCTTCATCAATACTTTTTCCTGCATCTTCCCGCCCTCCTTACTTTTCTACCGTAATGACACAGTCGGGACACATCGTCGCGCAGAACGCACAGCCGACGCACTTGTCCGGCTCCGTCAGCTCCACGGGCGCATGTCCCTTTTGATTCAGCCGCGTCTTCGACAGCGCCAGCAACCCCTTCGGACAGGCGTTCACACACAGGCCGCAGCCCTTGCAGAGTTCTTCCTGAAATATCAGTTTTGCCATCTTGTTCCTCCATTTATCGTAATTGGTAATATAGCTTCTGGATCTCCATCGGGAACAGGTTTGGAATGCTCCCGCGCAGTGCGTCGCAGAGCCGTGCAGCGCAGCAGGTCATCTTGAGCGGCAGCCCTGCCCGCGCGGCGACCGCTTCCGCATAGGGCATGCTTGACAGCACATCCGCCGCCGCCGTCGCCTGCCCGAGATTCGTATTGTTGACGACTGCCGTGAACGGCAGCCCACAGGCGGCCTCGATTTCCCGCAGCACAAGGATCGTATCCGCTACCGTCCTTGTCAGCGGCCGGGCCCGGTTGATGACGAACAGCATCTCATAATCACCCTCCGCCCGGATCTCCGGAACATAGCGCCCCAGTGCCAGCGCTCCGCGGTCGTCTCCGCCGATGTCCAGCACGCCGCATTCTCCCCGCTCCGCAATCAGCGCGTAGGTCTCCTTCGGCATGGCCGGAACATCGAGATTCGAATTTGCAAACGGTGAGACGATCAGTCCGATCCCCTCTTTTTTCAGATCTTCTTCTGAATCCTTCGTCCGGAAATAGGGATTTACAATGTCAAGATCGGCCACAGTCACGGCTTCGCCTTTTCGGCGGAGCCACCGCGCATAATTCAGCGCGATATTCGTCTTTCCACTGCCGTAATGTCCGGCAAAAAGCGTTAGGCGTTTGTGTGTCATGGCCGACTCCTCCTTCAGAGCTTGCTTCTGATGATTTTTCCGCTGGTGGTCTTTGGAAGCGTTTCGCGGAATTCCACAATACGGGGATATTTGTACGGCGCAGTATGCGTCTTGACATAGGTCTGAATTTCTTTTTTCAGCGCGTCCGTGCCCTCGGTGCCCTTGACCAGTACGATGCTGGCCTTGACGACCTGCCCGCGGATCTCATCCGGGGCGGCAGACACACCGCATTCGAGCACATACGGCAGCTCCATAATGACATTTTCGATTTCAAACGGTCCAATGCGGTAGCCAGACGATTTAATGACGTCATCCGCACGGCCGACATACCAGTAGAAGCCGTCCTCGTCACGCCAGGCGAGGTCGCCCGTGTGGTAGAAGCCATCGTGCCACGTTTTTGCCGTGACCTCCGGGCTGTTGTAGTATTCGTAGGCAAGTCCGCAGGGAATGCCGTTTTGAATGTTGATGCAGATCTCCCCCGTGTCGCCGGCCTCCGCTTCATGCCCGCTGCTGTCCAGCAGATGCACATCGTAGAGTGGGACAGGCTTGCCCATAGAGCCGATCTTATGGCTGTCGCCAGCCAGATTGCCGATGATGAGCGTCGATTCAGACTGCCCAAAGCCCTCCATGATGCGCATGCCTGTCGCCTTTTCAAATTGGCGGAAGACCTCAGGATTGAGCGCTTCACCAGCGATAGACGCATGCTGAATAGAAGAAAGATCAAATCGGGACAGGTCCTGCTTGATCAGCATCCGGTACATCGTGGGCGGCGCACAGAATGTCGTGATCTGATACTTCGCAAACATCGGCAGAATTTTTTCTGCATCAAAGCGGTCGAAATCATAAACAAACACAGCCGCCTCACACAGCCACTGACCGTAGAGCTTTCCCCAGAGGCTCTTGGCCCAGCCGGTGTCGGAGATGGTCAGGTGCAGCCCGTCCGGGTTGACCTGATGCCAGTATTTTGCAGTGATAAAATGTCCAAGCGGATATTTATAGTTGTGTGCTGCAATTTTCGGGTATCCGGACGTACCGGAGGTAAAGAACATGAGCATTGGCTCGTCGCCGCAGGGCGCGTCGTCCCTGCGCGTATAACGGCGGGAAAACAGGCCGTATTCCGCATTGAAATCGTGCCAGCCGTCCCGGCTGCTGCCAACCATGATCTTTGTCAACTTCATCCCGGTGTCGGCCTCTGCAATGTCGACATGGTACGCAGTATCGCCGTCTGCCGGAGCTGCATATTGGGGCAAACCAGCGTAACCCAGAGAACACATATTGAGCGTATGCCGGTCCGGTTCAATCGCCGCATCGTCGAAAAATCACGGTTATCAGAGCTTGCTTCGGATGATCTTGCCGCTGATGGTCTTCGGCAGCTCGTCGCGGAAGACGACGATGCGCGGGTATTTGTACGGAGCCGTATGCTTCTTGACGTAGTTCTGGATCTCTTTTTTGAGCTCCTCCGTGCCCTCGGTGCCCTTGACGAGCACGATGCTGGCCTTGACGACCTGCCCGCGGATCTCGTCCGGCGCGGCGGAAACGCCGCATTCGAGCACATACGGCAGCTCCATGATGACGTTTTCGATCTCGAACGGCCCGATGCGGTAGCCGGAGGACTTGATGACGTCGTCCGCGCGGCCAACGTACCAGTAGAAGCCGTCCTCATCGCGCCAGGCGAGATCGCCGGTGTGGTACCAGCCGTCGTGCCAGACGGCCTTCGTGCGCTCCTCGTCCTGATAGTAGCCGAGGAACAGGCCGCAGGGCAGCTGATCGCCGCTCGTCTTGATGCAGATCTCGCCGTTGACGCCGTCGGCGACGGGGTTGCCGTCCGGGTCGACCAGGTCGATGCCGTAGCCGGGGATGGGCTTGCCCATGGAGCCGGGCTTCATGAGATTGCCGGTCAGGTTGCCGATGCCGAGTGTCATCTCGGTCTGGCCGTAGCCCTCGGCGATCTGCAGGCCGGTAGCTTTGCGGAACTGATAGAAGACCTCGGGGTTGAGCGCCTCGCCGGCCGTCGTCGCGTGCTGGATGGAGGAAAGATCGTACTGCGACAGATCCTGCTTGATGAGCATGCGGTACATCGTGGGAGGCGCGCAGAACGTGGTGATGTGATACTTGGCGAACATGGGCAGGATCTTCGAGGCGTCGAAGCGGTCAAAGTCGTAGGTGAAGACCGCGCCTTCGCACAGCCACTGGCCGTAGAGCTTGCCCCAGAGCGCCTTGCCCCAGCCGGTCTCGGAAATCGTGAAGTGCAGGCCGTCGGGCTGGACCCAGTGCCAGTACTTGGCGGTCACAAAGTGGCCGAGCGCGTATTTGTAGCTGTGCATGGCAATCTTCGGATAGCCGGTCGTGCCGGAGGTGAAGAACATGAGCATGGGATCTTCGCCGCAGGGGGCGTCTGCCTCGCGGACGTAGCGGCGGGAGAAGAGCTTGTACTCGTCGTCAAAGCTGTGCCAGCCCTCGCGCGTGCCGTTGGCGATGATCTTCGTGACGGGCAGGCCCGGCTCCTCGAGCGCCAGATCGACCTGATGGGCGGTGTCGCCGTCGGCGGTACAGACGATGGCGCTCACGCCGGCCGCCTGGAAGCGGTAGGTAAAGTCGTGCGCAAGCAGCTGGTTGGTCGCCGGGATGGCGATGGCGCCGAGCTTGTGCAGGCCGAGGATGGCGAACCAGAACTGATAGTGCCGCTTCAGGACCAGCATGACGCGGTCGCCGCGCTTGATGCCGAGGGAGGTGAAGTAGTTGGCCGCCTGGCTCGAGCCGTCCTTCATGTCCTTGAAGGTGAAGCGGCGCTCGGTCATGTCGTTCGCCACATGCAGCATGGCAAGCTTGTCCGGGCTCCTTCTGGCGATGCCGTCGACGATGTCGAAGGCAAAGTTGAATTCGTCCTCATGCGCAAAATGGAGCTCCTTGAGACTGCCGTCCTCGTTCTCCACCGGCTGGACGAAGTGCGAACACAGAAGCCGCTCGGGCTGGACCTCCTCGACGGCCCGGGGACGGACGACGATGGCCTGCTCCTCCTCCGTGCTCGCCATGATCATGGCGAGGAAGGTGCAGTCGGCGCCGTCGACGGCGATCATGCCGTGGGGCGTGGAGCTCTTGTAGAAGATGCTGTCGCCCTCGTGGAGCGTCTCCTCGTGGTCGCCGACGCGCACGCGCATCGAGCCCTTGAGCACAAGATCAAATTCCTGGCCGCCATGGGTGGTGGTGTGGATGGGCTGATGCTGCAGCTCCTCGGAATACTGATAGGTGACCCAGTAGGGCGTGGCCAGCTTCTGGCGGAACAGCGCTGCCATGTTGCGGATGGTGATGCCGTCTTCGGCGGCGGTGATGAGGCCGCAGCCCCTGCGTGTGACGCTGTAGCTCGAAAGCTTGGCCGACTGGCCCTCAAGCAGATCGGTCAGCTCGAGGCCGAAGGCCAGCGAACACTTGTGCAGGAAGGTGAACGGCAGATCGACCGTGCCGGTCTCGTAGCTTCTGTATTCCGCTTCCGTCACGCCGGTCTTTTCAGCCATCTCCTTTTCGGTGAAGCCGGTGATGCGGCGCATCTCGCGGATACGGAGCGCGATCTCCATCAGGGGGCTTACGGCGGGGGTCGTTGTTGTCTGGGTCGTCATGGGGGATTCCTCCTTCAAAAATGAAAAACAAAAAGCTCGCCTCAAGAAACCTCTTGAGGCGAGCTGAAAATCAAGCCCGTGGTACCACTCAAATTGCGGCAAAATTCCTTGCCGCCGCTTCAGATCCCGACAGATCCTATCCCTTAACGCGGGCAAACGGAAGACGCCTACTTGCAAAACACAATGTGTTCGGGCCTTCGACTCGGAAGGGATGGGCCTGTGGAGGTTCTGCTGCCGGTTTGCACCAACCACCGGCTCTCTGAAAGCAGTCTGTCCGACCGTCTTCGTCATCGTCTTTGCTGATTTGAACTTGCCCCATTTTTTTATCACAGACGCTGCCGTCTGTCAAGACCCTGTAAAAAATTTATCGATCCTGCGGTGATATCCCCCTCAAGCCGGGCCTGGTTTTATCGAATCTGCTCAGCCGTCTTCGCCGTGTCGATCCCGGCCGCGCCGTCGAGCCCCAGCTCGCGCGTGGCGTCCTCACGCATCTTGTACTTGAGGATCTTGCCGGCCGCGTTCATCGGGAAGGCGTCTGTGAAGCGGATGTATTTCGGGACCTTGTGGCGGGCGAGGCTGGCCCGGATGTAGGCGAACATCTCGTCCTCCGTGACGCTGCCGGGCTCCTTGAGGATGATGCAGGCCATGGCCTCCTCGCCGTATTTCTTGTCCGGCACGCCGATGACCTGTACGTCCTTGACGGCCGGGTGGGTGTAGATGAATTCCTCGATCTCCTTGGGGTAGATGTTCTCGCCGCCGCGGATGATCATGTCCTTCAGCCGCCCGGTGATGCGGTAGCAGCCGTTTTCATCCCGGCAGGCCAGATCGCCGGAGTGCAGCCAGCCCTCCTTGTCGACGGTGGCGGCCGTGGCCTCGGGCATCTTGTAGTAGCCTTTCATGGTGTTGTAGCCGCGCGAGCAGAACTCGCCGTTGACGCCGTCCGGCACTTCCTCGCCGGTCTCGGGGTCGATGATCCTGCACTCGATGTGCGGGAAGGCGTAGCCTACCGTATTGCACCGCAGATCGAGCGGGTCGCCGCAGGCGCTCATGGTGCTGCCGGGGGCGGATTCGGTCTGGCCGTAGACGCTGACGATGTCGGTCATGTGCATCTCGTCCGGCTGGGCGGCCCGGCGCATGAGCTCCGGCGGGCAGCCGGAACCGGCCATAATACCGGTGCGCATGTAGGAAAAATCGGTCTTTTTGTAGTCCGGATGGTTGAACATGGCGATGAACATCGTCGGCACACCGTTGAAGCAGGTGATGCGCTCCTGATTGATGCAGGCGAGCGAGACCTTGGCCGAGAAATACGGCATCGGGCAGAGCGTCGCGCCGTGCGTCATGCAGGAGGTCATGGAGAGCACCATGCCGAAGCAGTGGAACATCGGCACCTGAATCATCATCCGGTCGGCCGTGGACAGATCCATCCGGTCGCCGATGCACTTGCCATCGTTGACGACGTTGTAGTGCGTCAGCATGACGCCCTTCGGGAAGCCCGTCGTACCGGAGGTGTACTGCATGTTGCACACGTCGTCCGGCCGCACGCCCGCGGCCATGCGCAGGATCTGTTCGCGCGGGACCAAGTTGGCCCGGTCCATCGCCTCGTCGAAGGTCAGGCAGCCCGGCATCCGGAAGCCGACGGTGATGACGCTGCGCAGGAACGGCAGCTTGCGGCAGTGCAGGGCGGAGCCGGGCTTTGCGGCGGCCAGCTCCGGGCAGAGGGTCTGGATGATCTCACGGTAGTTCGAGTCCAGACAGTGGTCAATCATGACGAGCGTATGCGTGTCGGACTGCCGCAGCAGATATTCCGCCTCGTGGATCTTATACGCCGTGTTGACCGTGACGAGCACGGCACCGATCTTCGTCGCGGCCCAGAAGGTGATGAACCACGCGGGCACGTTCGTGGCCCAGATGGCGACCTTGCTGCCCCGGCGCACGCCGAGCGAGACGAGCGCGCGGGCGAAATCGTCCACGTCGTCGCGGAACTGCGCGTAGGTTCGCGTGTAGTCGAGCGTCGTGTATTTGAACGCGTACTGGTCCGGGAATTCCTCGACCATCCGGTCGAGCACCTGCGGGAAGGTCTCGGAGATGAGGCTGTCCTTCTTCCAGACGAACTTGCCGGTATGCGCGGCGTTGTCATAGAGCGTCTTTTTCTTGCCGCGCGGAGAGTCGAAGCGGTGCATGTAGTTGACGAAATGTGGGAAGATGACCTCGGGGTCGGTCAGGTCCGGCATCCACTCCGGCTTCCACTCGAGGGAGATAAAGCCGTCATAGTCGATGGAGGACAGCGCCTGCATCATGCTGCCGACGGGCAGCGTGCCCTCGCCGATGAGGTCATAGCTGCCGTCGTCGTCCGAGTCGCGCAGGTGGACGTGGCGGACGTAGGCGCCGAGGTTTTTGATGGTCGTGTCGGCGGATTCGCCGTGGTCCCGGTAGGGATGGTGCATGTCCCAGAGCGCGCCCAGCTGATCGCAGGCGAACGCGTCGAGCAGCGCGCGCAGCCGGGCCGTGTCGGAAAAGACGCCGCTGGTCTTGAGCAGGATCGTGATCCCCTGCGCCTCGGCGGCGGGGAGAAGCGCTTCGAGCGCAGCGGAGATCCGCGCGTCGTCATCGCGCTGCGCAGTCACGGAGACATACGGACACTGCACGTCGTGCGCCAGCTGCATGAGGGCGGTCACGGTCTCAGTGCAGTCCTCGCCCGCGATGTCGCAGGCAGTATCGAAGCACGGGATGCACAGGCCCTTCTGCCAGAGCTCCCGCGCCGTCGCTGCGGCGGTATAGCGGTGCAGCGGGCCGCCGCGGCCGGTCAGCTCCGGCGTTTTGTGGACGTTATAGAGCTCGACGCCGCCGAAGCGCATGGTCTCGGCCATCTGCACCTGCTGCTCCCAGGGGATCTGCTGCCAGCCGCGTGTGGAAAACGATACATTCATGTGCTGCTTCCTCCTCAGGCGTTCGCCGCTTCTTCGTAGACGATCTTGTTGATGGCGTTGAGATACGCGTGCACGGACGCGCCGATGATATCGGTCGAGATGCCGCGGCCGGAATAGAGCTTGCCGCCGCTGTGGAGCTTGACGACCGACTCGCCCATGGCCTCGCGGCCCTCGGTGACGGCCTGGATCTGGAAATCATCCAGCTCGTAATGGCGGCCGAGGATCGATTCGATGGCCAGGAAGGCCGCGTCGACCGGGCCGTCGCCCAGGCTCACGCCCGAGAGCGTCTGGCCGTTTTTCGTGAGCTTCATCTGCGCCGAAGCGCTGATGGTGTTGCCGGTGTTGATGACGTAGCTTTCGAGCCGGTACGTCGGCGGCACCTGCAGCGCGGCGGAGGCGATGATGGCGTCGAGCTCCTTCTCGCCCACGGTCTGCTTCTTCGCCGCGATGCGGCAAAAGGCCTCGTAGACCTTCGCCCCGTCCTCCTCCGAAAGATCGTAGCCGAGGGCGGCGGCCATCTTCATGACGGCCTCCTGCGTGTCGTGCACGGTCAAAACTGCGCCGGAGGAGGTCTGCACGCCGTTGTCAAACGGCGAGAGCTGGCTGCGGCCCGTCTGACACATCCAGGCGATCTGTGACAGCAGGCGGTTCATCTGCGTGAACTGCAGCGTGCTGACGACGCCGAAGTCCTGGGCCTTGGCTGCCAGCAGCTTCGCCAGGTGCGCGAGGTTCGCGGTGTCAACACAGTAGGCCGCGGTTTTGATCTCGCCGGCCCCGGCGGCGATGGCGCTCACGGCGCACGCGTCCGCCATCGACAGCGCGTCCGAGCAGCTCACGCCGAAGCGCACGTCCTTCGTCTGCGGCACGGCCTCGCAGATCCCGCGCACGAAGCTGCCGAACGCGTCCGGCAGCATGTTCCCCGCCGCGTCGCAGACGGTCACGCCGGATGCGCCGGCCGCGATCGCGGCCTGCAGCGCCTCAGCGAGGAAGGCGGGATCGGCGCGCGTGGCGTCGTCCGCGAGGAATTCCACGTCCTCGCAGACCGCCCGCGCCGCCGCGACGGTCTGGCGGATCGCCTCGAGCATGGCGGCGGGCTTTTTGCCCGCGAGGTATTCCATCTGCACGGCGCTGACCGGCGCGGGGACCTGGATGCGCGGGTGCTTCGCCTCCCTGAGTGCGGCCCAGACCAGCGAAACGCTCGCCGGGTCCAGCGCGACCGGCACGCACACGGCGCTTTCCTTCACCGCAGAGGCGACGGATTTGATGAGCAGACTGTCGATCTTCGGGTTTTCGACCGCGTGCAGCTCAATGACGCTCACGCCCAGCCGGTCGAGGAGCTTGGCAAGCTCGATCTTCTCGCGGAACGAGAGCGTATAGCCCGCGGCCTTGCCCGCCTGGCGGATCGTGGTATCTGTCACGGAAATGTGTTTCATCATAGGTTCCTCCTTTTTTCGGAAAACAAAAAGTCCCTGAAGCCAACTGGCTTCAGGGACGAAATAGCTTCGCGGTACCACCCTGCTTATCCCCCGCCTCACGGCGGACGATCCCTCTCGGACTCTGACAAGTCCATGGCCTGTAACGCGGCCAGACGGGCATTGCTACTGAACAAGCGGCGTTCGCAATGCCTGCTCGGGAATCAGACTGCCGCCTGCGCATCGTTACCGGCTCGCACCAGCCGCCGACTCTCTGAAACGTGCACTGCAGGGACAAATTTCCGTCATCGCATTTCGTGGTTATCAATACTTGCGGCCATTAAAGCACGATTCCCACCGCTTGTCAAGCACACAGTCCAAGATTCGACATTTTCACAAAACCATGCGTCCTCTCCGCACCGTGTCTTTGTGCAATCGGTGCTCTGCGCACCCTTCAATCCAGCCCCGCCCAGCGTTCATGCTCCACGGCATCGGCGGTGGCGTGGGCCACGGCCGCCTCCAGAATAAGCAGGAAATATCACACCTGCGCGTCGCGGTTGTCGTCAAAAATCGGCATTCCGAGCTGAAGATCGTCGAGCGACGACAGCGTCTGCCCCAGCAGTCCGTTCAAAATCACCGCCAGCTGCGCACGCGTCACCGCAGCGTCCCAGCGGCGCTGACTGGCACAATGGCCGCCAGCAGCAGTATGATCAGAAACAGGGAAGCGCAGACCTTTTTCATGGAACATTCCTCTTTGTATACCCCCCTATACTGCATCCTCAGGCCTAGGGTGTAAACCAGCAGACTTTTGAACGAAAGAGAAGTCCTTCCGGTTTCCTGGAAGGACTTACCAGTCTGTCAAAAAAGCCCCAAAAGTGTCTCGAGATCTGGTATAATAGAGAAAAAGCGAGGAGCGGAAATGGAAGAACGAAGAAAAGATGCACGGCGGGAGCCGGTGATCGTGGATCTGGAGGCGCTGGTGCCGGAGGATCATCTGCTGCGGAAGATCGAAAGGGTCATGGATTACGAGTGGCAGTATGCGCTGCTGTCGCCATATTACTGCCATGACAACGGCCGTCCGGGGATCGACCCGGTGGTACTGATCAAGATGGTGCTGATCCAGCACCTGTTCGGGATCGCGTCGCTGCGGCAGACATACCGGGAAATACAGGTGAACGTCGCCGGGAGGTCAATGCAGAGCGCGAAAAGCTGGGGAAGAAGCCGATTGAGGAGGAAGACGATGACGACAACGATCCGCAGGATCCCAGCGGCGGAGAGACAGCAGAAAAGACGGTCTCCACAACAGACCCGGACTGCGGAATGTTCGTAAAAGGAGAGCATGAACGGCAGTTTGCGTATGAGGCACATACAGTCTGCGACAAAAGCGGGTTTGTTCTCGGTGTGGAGGTAACGGCAGGAAACGTCCACGACAGTGTGGCATGGGATGCCGTATATGATGAAGTCACAAGGAAATTCAACGAAGTAAAGTTTGTCACAATGGACGCGGGCTACAAGACCCCGTGGATCGCGAAGAAAACGATAGAGGACGGAAGAGTTCCGGTGCTTCCGTATACAAGATACACCGGGCGGCAGGACAGATACAAGCCTTGGGAATATACCTACGATCCGGCAAATGACACCTATACCTGCCCGCGGGGCGGGGTCCTGCGGCATACCACGACAGACCGGGATGGAAAGCGAACCTACCGAAGCACGCCGGAGCAGTGCAGGAACTGCCCATGCAAAGCGAAATGTGGGGCGAATGAAAAGGGGCAGAAGGTCCACACGACGCATATCTGGCAGGAGTATCTGGACTTAGTGGAGCAGATACGAAAAACGGATCGTGCGAAAGCAATTTACGCACAGCGCAAGGAAACGATTGAACGGGTCTTTGCGGACGCGAAGGAAAGACACGCGATGCGTTACACGCACCACCGAGGCCTGGCTGCCGTCACACGATGGGTCAGGCTTAAATTTGCTGCCATGAATCTCAAAAAGCTGGCGGTATGGAGTTGGAAAAACTCCATTTTCGCCTTCATTTCCGCTTGGTTTTGTCCAAATTACGAAAAAACTCCCGCTTTC
>ENA-UEQE01001857-UEQE01001857.1-human-gut-metagenome-genome-assembly--contig:-NODE-1857-length-16337-cov-22.988192_pt1 | contig 16337 bp, 10 predicted proteins | sample MGYA00242934_ERZ507935 | MGnify/ENA primary metagenome ERZ507935 (study PRJEB26167, sample SAMN06115423) | human gut metagenome | host: Homo sapiens | place: China:Anhui | collected 2015-03-30... | reverse complement strand
TGAGCGTTATGACACCGGCTATCGCGCAATAGATGGCAAAATAAATCAGCTTGCCCTTCTTCACAATATTTATCATCCACTTGCAGGCCAGGCAGCCCGAAACAAAAGCAGCCAGGAAACCTACCACCAGCGAAAGCGTCGGAATATCCCCTGCAACCGCCTCACCTTTCATCATCTTCATTCCATCCAGCAGTGCCTCGCCCAGGATGGGAGGCATCACCATCAGGAAAGAGAACTGTGCCAGCTTCGCCTTGTTGTCGCCCAGCAACAGACCGGTTGCAATGGTACTGCCCGAACGGGAAAGCCCCGGAAGCACCGCGCATGCTTGTGCCAGACCGATGATAAAGGCATCCTTCATGCTGATGTTCTCCTTCTGCTTCGGCTTATAATAATAGGAGAAAGACAGCAGCAGAGCTGTCAGCAGCAGGCAGCAGCCCACAACGACCAGTCCCGAACCGAAAATGGCCTCTACTTCGTCCTTGAAAAATACCCCCACAATGCCGATAGGTATCATGGATACCAGTATATTGATGACGTAACGTGTCTCCTCGTTCATCTGCCACTTGAACAGTCCCTTGAAAATCCAGTCAATCTCTTTCCAGAGTATCACCAGCGTACTGAACACCGTAGCCACATGTACCACTATCGTAAAAGCAAGATTCTCCTCTCCCTCAATACCGAACAATGCCGAACCTATGGCGAGGTGTCCGCTACTGCTCACCGGCAGATATTCGGTCAGTCCTTGAATAAGCCCAAGGATAAGCGCTTCAAACCATTCCAATTTGTTTAAGTTTTTAAGTTCTTGAGTTGCCGGAGGGGCTGTCCGGAAGCTCTGTTACTACTTTCTTTCTGATTATTTTTCAGACGCAGATAACGCAGATGACACGGATTTCTAATATTCCAATCTGCGTCATCTGTGTAATCCGCGTCTGAAAGTTTACTCCTCTGCACGACAGCTTTTAGGCTTGCGCAGCACGGCATATATCATGAACACAAACCCCAGCAGGCAAACTACCGGAGCCACCTTGATGCGTCTCACACTAAAAATGTCCGGCTCAAAGGTCGTCGGGGTAGACGCGGGACCGGTCATCAGAAGAAAACCAATGATAACCACCGCCATTCCGATGCCAAGCAGGATAAAATTGGTCTTATCAAAAGCGAATTTCTCTTTACTCATCTATACATTTACTATTTTACTATTTACAATTTACTATTTGGAGGCTGCGATAACAGTGCTTTCTCTCTATGCACTTCAAGGCGTTAAATATAATACAGTGTGCTTGCCTTCATCCTCAGATATTTGTTGATGGAAAGCAAAGCGCACAGCCACGTAATAAGTACACCGAACACCAGCACGGCACCCGACACCAGCACCATCACCTCGGGCGTAATCACCTTGACCAACTCCGGTTCGTAGGACACCAGCCAATAGGCGGCTCCCCACAGAATGCTGTCGGCTATGAAAGCGGCCAGCACACCTATCCAGAAATTGCGCCGCAGAAACGGACGACGGATGAATGCCCAGCTTGCTCCCACCAGCTTCATGGTGTGGATAAGGAAACGCTTGGAATATATAGCCAGACGGATGGTGTTGTTTATCAGCGCAAAGGAGATAAACGTCAGTATCACAGCCAGCCCCAGCAGCATCAAGCTGATATTCCTTATATTATCGTTCACGGCATCTATCAAGTCTTTCTGGTAGAGCACTTCCTGGATATTGGTATTCTTTTTAATCAGTTTCTCTATTTTGGCGATGCTGTCCGAATTGGCATAGTCGGAATGCAGCTTGATTTCGATGGAGGCAGTGAAAGGATTGTAGCCGAGGAACTCTTGCGGGTCCGTACCCATCGCCTCAGTCTGCTCGCGGAGTGCCTGCTTCTTGGAAATGTATTCCGTCTGCTTCACAAAAGCCTCCTTGTCCAGCCTCTTCTGAAGCTTCAGGATGTCGCTCTCCTTCATGTCGTCACTGACAAGCACGGAGAAACTGATGTTCTCCTTGACGTACACGGAAAGATTATGAGCCGCGAGCACAAAGAATACGACCAGCCCCAACAGCAGTAACACCAGCGTCGTACTGATGCTGGACGTAATGAACTGCATGTCAAAATAGGATACCGAGTTATTCTTTGCTTTCATTATACCAATTATAAGTTACGAGTTACAAGCTACAAGTTATGTAAATCAGTCGCTATTAATCATTAATCCCTAATCCCTTTTCTCACCCTTTCTTCCTGAACACGTAAATCATGGAACTGCTGCGTTCCTTCTTCACCAACGCGCTGAACCAGGCCAGTGTACCGGTCACCATTCCCCGCAGGAAAGTACACGAGTGCCTCATGTGCTTTTCTGTCAGCATGGAGACGTAGAAGGCATCGAACGGCATGGGATGCCGCTCTGCCATGATGAAGCCATGCTTGGAACCGAATTGCTGGATGGTGCCCGGTGTGAAGTGCCACAAATGGCGGGGCACATCGTAGGCAGCCCAGTAAGCCCCGTATTTCTTTGCGTCGAAGGAGGAACAGTTGGGCACAGCTACAATCAGCACCCCCTTTTCAGTCAGCAGGGAGTGCAAGGTTTCCCACGTTTCGTTGAGGGGTTCCAGATGTTCCATGACATGCCATAGGGTGATGACGTCGAAACTGCCCGGTGCAAAATCTTTCAATGCCGTATGGGGTTTCACATCCAGATTGAAGTGTTCTTTGGCAAAGGCACGCGCCTGCGCACTCTTTTCCACAGCTTCCACCTGCCAGCCGCGACGCTGCATGACATCGGCAAAGTAACCGGTCCCCGTACCCAAATCCAGCAGGCTGCCCTCCTTGCGGTGTGCTTCACGGAGCACAAGGCGTGCCTTGCGTCCCAGCATATAGTTGCGCACCCAATGGTACACGGAGTTCATCGCCCCCTTGCGGGTATCGGTATGTGATATGTAATCAGGAGTTTCGTAGTAACGACCGATTTCAGCCTCCACGGGAAAGTCTTGCGTGAAAAGGAAACCGCAATCCCGGCAGCGGCACAAGTGGAACATTTCGCCCGAGGCATAATGGTCTACACATGTCAGGGCACGCTCCAAATGCGTTCCACCACATAACGGACAAGCTTTTATAGTGAGTTTATTCATCGAACGTTCTGCCAATAAGGAAGTGCAGCCCGAATGAAACAGACCACACCATACCTAAATTTGGTGCAAAATAACAAATAAAAAGTGATTTATAGGGTTTCCATTAAGGAGATTTAAGAAAACAAACGCTTGCTCCGGCCAGCTGGCGGAACGAATGACCAACTGTTCGATATTAAGCGGACAACTGTCCGATAATGAACAGTTTTCGAAAGCATCTATTCATTGATTATCAACAACTTAAATCTTTGGCATGGGAATTGACTATAATTAGGCGAAGGCGTTTGAGAAAAAGATTAGTTGGAATGCAACTTTTTAATCGGGAACAACGTCTAAAAGAAACAGAGTAAGTAACAACAATTAAAAATAAAGATTATGAAAACTACAAATTTATTCAAGGCAGTCGCATTCGTAGCAATGACTATCGTAAGCGTTATGAATACAGAAGTGAAAGCTCAGGAAAACAACTTCATCACCAATGAAGAAGTGAAAAACGAATTAGTAGTTGCCAAGACCATCTTTAAGCAAGACGGTGCACAACTTTACCGGCACATCCGTTATGAATACTCTTATGACGACCAGAAACGCCTGACCTGCAAGGAAGCCTCCAAGTGGGACGGTACAAAAGACGAATGGACACCTTACTTTAAGATGACATACCAATATGGCAATGATGAAATCACCATGTCCTACGCACGTTGGAACGAGTCTCACAAGGCTTATGACAAAGACATGAAGAAAAGTGTGTATGAATTGAACGATGAAAACATGCCGGTAGCTTACAAACTCTACAATCAGGACGCGCCAAAGTCCGAATTGACCCTGGTAAGCTACAACAAGACCGACTACGTAGCGAATATTCTGGCCATGGCAGAATAAAATTTAAAGTTTATAATATGAAAAGCACGGGCCGTGAGGCTCGTGCTTTTATTCTATATACCGGTGTCATCATACTGATGTCATCGAGACTTTTCTATCCCGTCAGCCGGCTACCTCTTCTCCTTTCAGCGTAGCCGAACTGGATTCGGTAACCTTCACCATCACAAAATCGCCCACACGGTGCGTGCCACGGTCAAACACCACCACACGGTTTTGTTCCGTACGGCCGAACAACTGGTCACGACTACGTTTGGAAACACCTTCCACCAGCACCTCGTACGTCTTGCCCACGCAACGGGCATTCGCCTCGGCAGAGAGACGGTTTTGCAAGGCGATGATTTCATTCAGACGGCGAATCTTCACCTCCTCGGGCACATCGTCCGGCAGGTACTTGGAAGCATGCGTACCGGGGCGTTCGCTGTACTTGAACATAAAGGCGGAATCGTATCCGCACTCCTCCATCAGCGAGAGGGAAAGCTGGTGGTCCTCCTCCGTCTCACTATGGAAACCGGAGAATATATCCGTAGATAAGCCACAATCGGGGATGATGCGGCGGATGGCTGCCACGCGGTCCATATACCACTCGCGGTCGTACTTGCGGTTCATCAGCTTCAGGATGCGGCTGCTCCCACTCTGTACCGGCAGGTGGATGTGCTTACATACGTTGGGCATGTCGGCAATGACCTGGAGAGTTTCGTCGCTCATGTCTTTAGGGTGCGAGGTAGTGAAACGGATACGTACGCCCGGCGCTGCCTCTGCCACGGTGCGCAGCAGCATTGGAAAAGTAATCGTCTCTCCGTCCGGCTTCTCGAAGCGATAAGAATTGACGTTCTGTCCCAGCAGGGTGACTTCCTTATAACCCTTTGCCACGAGGTCGGCCACTTCATTGAGGATGCTTTCCACATCACGGCTACGCTCACGGCCACGGGTGTAGGGAACGATGCAGTAAGTACAGAAATTATTGCACCCACGCATGATGGAGACGAAGCCGGAGATGTGGTTTCCGCAAATGCGCGAGGGGATGACATCCCGATAGGTCTCTGTGGTGGAGAGCTCCACGTTCATTGCTTTCTCACCGGCCTCTACCGAGGCAATCAGTTCGGGCAGAGTAAGGTAGGCATCCGGCCCCACCACCAGGTCCACATGATGGTTGGTGATTAAGTCGTCCTTCACACGCTCTGCCATACAGCCCAGCACACCCACTATCAGGCCGCGTTTCTTCTTCTTGAGCGAGTGGAAGAACTCCAGACGGTTCAGAATCTTCTGCTCCGCATTGTCGCGGATGGAGCAGGTGTTCATAAACACTGCATCGGCTTCCTCCAGGGTGTCGGCCACCGAATATCCCGCCATCTGCATGACGGATGCAATCACTTCACTGTCGGCCACATTCATCTGGCAGCCGTAAGTCTCGATAAACAACTTCTTGTTGTCATCAGCAGTTGCAGATTTAAAGTCTGCTCCCGTTACTTTTTCCATAATCAGTTCGTTTAAAATCAGTTTATATCATAAGTTGGTATCTGTCATCCGGAGCGCAAAGATACTTCTTCCCTCCCAATAAACGGATGAAATGAAAGAAAAATGCCATTACAAGTTGTCAATCTGCGCCTTATCAGCTAATTTATGTTAAGAGAGCAAACATTTTCCGAGTGTTAATTTGGCATAGAGCAAATTAATTCACAAATTTGTGGAATGAAAGAAACATTAGATTTTTTCATAGTTAAGGTTTAGGTTAAAAAAATTAAGGGGAGCTGTGAAGCTGCCCTTTTTTATTACCAATTCCTTGGCTGTAATCAGATTAAATAATTAACTTTGCCCAAAAGCAAAGATAAGAGATAATTGCACTATCTTTGGGTGGAAAATCAAAAAGAATATGGAAGATGTCTTCAAGTTTCTGTTAGTTGCGGCTGTCATAGTAATCGGACTCGTCAAGCAGTTTAAGAAAGAAGCAAATAAAAATGCTGACAAGAGTCCCGACATACCTATGCCCGACGTTGACAACCCACTGCCCGAATACTGGGGCGGAGATACTTACGGAGGCTTTATTCCCGGAGGCCCCAAGCCGGCAGAAAAGCCCAAGCCGGTATCCAAACCGTCTGCCAAATCCAAGCACACTTCCATAAAGGCTTCCCCTCCCTCCCCGGCATCCCGTCCGCAGGAATCCGATGAAGTAACGTCCGAATACGGCATCCACTCGGCAGAAGAAGCGAGGAAAGCCATCATCTGGTCAGAAATACTTCAACGGAAATATTAAAGACAGTCGATAATTGCAGAACCAATTACGAGCCCCTTCAGAATCTTTACACGAAAAAATAACTATTTATATTATGGCACTCAATTACATTTCGGCAGCAGAAGCTGCGAGCCTGATTAAACATGGCTACAACATCGGCTTGAGCGGATTTACTCCCGCAGGAACAGCCAAAGCCGTTACGGCTGAATTAGCAAAAATCGCGGAAGCAGAACATGCAAAAGGAAACCCGTTCCAGATAGGTATCTTCACCGGTGCTTCTACCGGAGATTCCTGCGACGGTATCCTTTCACGCGCCAAAGCTATCCGCTACCGTGCTCCTTACACCACCAACGCCGATTTCCGCAAAGCCGTGAACAATGGCGAAATAGCCTACAACGACATCCATCTCTCACAGATGGCGCAGGAAGTACGCTATGGTTTCATGGGAAAAGTGAATGTTGCTATCATCGAGGCATGTGAAGTTACTCCCGACGGTAAAATCTACCTGACGGCTGCCGGCGGTATCGCTCCGACTGTCTGCCGCCTGGCCGACCAGATTATCGTGGAACTGAATGCCGCCCACAGCAAGAGTGCCATGGGTCTGCACGACGTCTACGAACCCCTCGACCCTCCTTGCCGCCGCGAAATCCCCATCTACAAACCGAGTGACCGTATCGGCCTGCCCTACATCCAGGTAGACCCGAAAAAGATTGTCGGCGTAGTGGAGACTAACTGGCCGGACGAGGCACGTTCGTTTGCCGCCGCCGACCCGCTGACCGACAAAATCGGACAGAACGTGGCCGACTTCCTTGCCGCCGACATGAAACGCGGAATCATTCCGCCTACCTTCCTGCCGCTGCAATCTGGTGTGGGCAACATTGCCAATGCCGTACTGGGTGCTTTGGGACGTGACAAGACCATCCCGCCGTTTGAAATGTACACAGAAGTTATCCAGAACTCCGTTATCGGACTTATCCGCGAAGGCCGCGTGAAATTCGGAAGCGCCTGCTCACTGACCGTAACGAACGACTGCCTGGAAGGCATCTACCAGGATATGGACTTCTTCCGCGACAAGCTGGTGCTCCGTCCGTCGGAAATCTCCAACAGCCCGGAAGTGGTGCGCCGACTCGGTGTTATCTCCATCAACACCGCCATCGAAGCCGACATCTACGGCAACGTGAACTCCACGCACATCGGCGGTACGAAGATGATGAACGGTATCGGTGGAAGCGGTGACTTCACCCGCAATGCCTATATCTCCATCTTCACCTGTCCGTCCGTTGCCAAGGAAGGTAAAATCTCGGCTATCGTGCCGATGGTTTCGCACATGGACCACACGGAGCATGACGTCAACATCATCATCACCGAACAAGGTGTGGCCGACCTCCGCGGCAAGAGTCCGAAAGAACGTGCACAAGCCATCATCGAAAACTGTGTTCATCCGGACTACAAGAACATTCTGTGGGATTACCTGAAACTGACCGACGGCAAGTCACAGACTCCCCATGCCCTGCGCGCCGCACTGGCTATGCACGCTGAGCTGGCCAAAAGTGGAGACATGAAGAATGTAGACTGGGCACAGTATAAATAAACTGCTCCCTAAAAAGGCGGAGAAAAACCGCCCGAAAGATATACCGCGTTGCATGTATATTTCCGGTTTGCTGGATCTATATATGCAACGCGTTGCATATATAGATGGAACACGCTGCATCTATAGTTCCAACAACAAGCTATTTCAGTACCTACTACATCCCTGCATCAATTCCTGGCAAAACCTCCTTCTTACCGGTAAACTCACTATCTTTTGCTTCAGTTTCCTTTTCAGTTTCTTCAATCGATCTCTCACCGAGCCAACACTTATCGTTCGCATTGAGTGAAAAACTGCAATAATTTGTCTAGAGAAATACTTGCCTCCATTTAATCCCTCCTATTCATTGAAAGCGGGCTGCCCCGGAATCACTTCCCAGACAGCCCTTCCTTCACATTTAAAATGAAGATGCAGAGAGAGTAGTATGATGACACTCTATTCCTGACCTCCCCCTAACGCCTTGTAGAGGTTAATCAGGCTTTGTATTTCAGAAAATCGATTTGCCGTCTGTGCCAGTTGTGCGTTGAGCAATGTCTGCCGGGCGGTAAGCACCTCCAGATAGGTGGTGTTGCCATGCTCCATCAGCAGGGAAGTGCTGCGGGCAGCTGTCTGCAAGGAAGCTACCTGCTTGTCCAGCAGTTCGCTTTTGGATAGGCTTGTCTGCCAGGCAGTCAAGGCATCGTTCACCTCGCTGCCTGCATTCAGCAATGTCTGCTGGAAGGCAAGGGAAGCCTCCTCCTGCTGGGCACGGGCTATGCGGTACTGTGCAATGACCTGCCCGCGGGCAAAGAGCGGCTGCGTCAGCGAACCCACTGCCGAAGCCAGGAACTTGCCGGGATTCACAATCATTGAACCGGCAGAATTGGTCCAGCCCGCACTCCCGCCCAGCGTGATGGAGGGATAGAAGGCAGAGCGCGCCGCATTGGTGCCGTAGAACGCCGCTTCCAGTGTCCGCTCAGCCGAACGGACATCAGGACGGCAGGAAAGCATCTGAACAGGAATCCCTATAGAAAAGCCCACGGGGAACTGCTGCTCTGCCAGCACACCGCGCTCGTAATGACGGGGCGTCTCTGCCAGCAACAGCGCAAGGCTGTTCTCCACCTGGTTTATCTGTTCTTCCAAATCGAGCACGGAAGTCTGCACCTGATAGTACGTGGCCTCCATCTGCGACACGGCGGATTCGTTCGCCATGCCCGCATTCATCAGGGCACGGGTGGAAGCAACGGTTTCCCGCCACGTCTCTTCGGTCTGCCTGGAGATGGCAAGCTGCTGGTCCAGCATCAGCAGGGTATAGTAAGTATTGGCTATCCCGGCAATGAGCTGGGTACGCACGGCCTGGCGATAGTCCTGACTCTGCGCATAGAGCGCCTTCGACTGTTTCTTGGCATTGCGCATGCGGCCGAAAATATCCAGCTCCCAACTGGCAGTAACGGGCAGCGAATAGGTCTGTGTGGCCTTGTGGCTGTCAAAGCTGCTCACCGTGCCCTGCGGCGCAAGGGCAAAGGAGGGCAGGAAGGCAAGCTTTGCGGACAGCAGGGTGGCTTCGGCCTCTTCCACGCGAAGCTGTGCCGACTGGTAGTCGGTATTGTTCTGCAACCCTTGTTCGATGAGTGCCTGCAGATGTGGGTCGGTGAAAAGCTCGTGCCAGTCCATGCCGCCCAGGCCAAGGTCCAGGCTGTCTTCGGGAGCCACCGGAGAACCGTCGGTGCTCTCCGTAAAAGTGGCTATTTCTTCCCCGTAGAGGCCGTCGGGGACCTCGGTAGCAGGTTTGTATTTGGTGTACACGCCGCAACTGCTGAACAGCAAACCGGCGGCGGACAATAGGATGATATGTTTCTTCATTGTTCCAATCTGTTTTTATTTTATTTTCCTCAATCTTTCGCCCGTTCTGCCTCACTCTTCTGCTTTTCAAGCAATACCTGCATATCGGCTTCTTCCTCCATTGGCGGACGAACCTTCTCCTGTAAGTACTCGAAGATGATGTAGAACACCGGAACGACGAAAAGCAGCGCTAGCGTTCCGATGAGCATGCCGCCTACTACGCCCGTACCCAGCGAAGAGTTACCGTTGGCGCCCGCACCACTCGAGAACATCAGCGGAAGCATACCGAATATCATCGTCAGCACCGTCATCAGGATAGGACGCAAACGGACCTGGGCGGCCGAATAAGCTGATTCCACAATGCCCATTCCCTTGCGGCGCCGCTCGATGGCATACTCCGTAATCAGGATGGCCGTCTTGGCGAGCAAGCCAATCAGCATAATCACACCCGTCTGCAAATAGATGTTGTTCTCCAATCCCAGAACCTTGGCAAAGAGGAATGAACCCATCAGCCCGAACGGTACGGAGAAGATGACCGCAAACGGTATCAGGAAACTCTCATAAAGACATGCCAGGATGAGATAGATAAGGAAGATACAAATGGCATAAATAAAGACAGTCTGCGCACCACCAGTATTGGCTTCCTCACGTGCCATACCTCCGTACTCGTAACCGTAGCCCAGCGGCAATGTCTGTTCTGCCACTTCCGCAATCACTTTCTGCACTTCACCGGACGAATATCCTTCCGCCGGATTCACATTAGCGGCGATAGCGCTGTACAGATTGAAACGGTTTGCCGTCTCCGGACCGAGCACCTTGTTCAACGTCACGAACTGGCTGACCGGAGCCATCTCCGTACCGTTGCGCACAAACATATTACCCAGTGCCTGTTCGTCCAGACGATATTCGGGCGATGCCTGCATCATGACGCGGTACACCTTGCCAAACTGATTGTAGTTGGAAATATAGGCACCGCCGCAATAGCTGCCCAATGCGTCGAGCACCGCACCCGGCGAGATGCCCGCACGCTTACACTTGGCCGCATCTACATCTACCGATACCTGCGGGAAGTTCATAGCATAAGAGGTATACGCCATAGCCACCTCAGGACGCTGGTTCAACGCACCCAGAAACTGTATCACTGCCTCGTAGAACGTAGCCATGTCACCACCCGTTCTGTCCTGTAGGTTCAGCTCCAGGGAGTTACCCATACCATAGCCCGGAATCATACCCGGCTGGAAGCTGAATATCTGCGCCTCTTTCACGCCGTAGAACTGGGCATTGAGACGGGCCACCACAGCGTCGGACGTGTGTTCGCTCCCCTTCCGCTCGCCCCAGTCCTTCAGACGGATGATGATGGTACCGTAGGAAGTGCCCTGACCGGACATCAGTCCGTATCCTGCCACCTTGGAATAGTGTTCTATCTCGGGAGTGTTTTTCAGGATGTCCTCCAGCTTGCTCATCACCTTCGTAGTTTCTTCCAGCGTGCTTCCCGGAGACGTGCTGACGTTCACCATGATGACACCCTGGTCCTCCTGCGGCACAAGCCCCGTCTTGGTGGTACTCATCAGGTAAACCAGCAATACGACGGTAGCCGCCAATGAAGTCCACACCATCCAGCGGTGGTGGATGAAGAACATCACACCTTTCTTATATTTGCCCAGCACGGCGTTGAACGAGGCATTGTATGCCGCACGCACCCGTCCGTTGATGCTCTTCGCACTCTTCGTACCGTCCGACGGACGCATCATGATGGCACACAAGGCGGGACAAAGCGTCAATGCCGAAATCATGGAGATGCCCACCGCCGTTGCCATCGTGACACCGAACTGCGTATAGAACACGCCCGAAGTACCGCCCATAAACGTCACGGGGATAAATACCGCCATGAACACGCAGGTACAAGAGATGATGGCCATCGTCACATCGCCCATCGCATCCTTCGTGGCAAGGTAAGGGGACTTGTATCCGGCATCGAACTTGGACTGCACCGCCTCCACCACCACGATGGCATCGTCCACCACCGTACCGATGGCAAGCACCAACGCAAACAGCGTCAGGATATTGAGACTGAACCCCGCAGCCACCAGGCAGGCAAACGTGCCGACCAGCGACACGATAATGGAAATGGAGGGTATAAGCGTACTCTTGAAGTCCTGCAGGAAGAAATACACCACCAGAATTACCAGTATAATGGCAATGACCAGTGTCTCCACCACATTGTGTATGGAAGCGAAGAGGAAGTCGTTGGAACTCATCATCGTCACAAATTCCGTCCCTTCGGGCAGGCTCTTCCTCATCTCGTCTATCTGTGCGGTAATCTGCTTGTTGACGGCGGTTGCGTTGGAGCCTGCCGTCTGGAACATCATGAAAAGTACCGCCGGCTTGCTGTCCATCTCACTGCGGAAACCATAGGTCAGCGTACCCAGCTCCACATCCGCCACGTCCTTCAGACGGAGCACGGAACCGTCACTCTGCGAGCGTACCACCGTGTTCTGGAATTCCTCCACACTCTTCAGACGTCCGCGATACTTCATCGTAAACTGGAACACGTTCTTTGAATTCTCGCCCAGCGAACCGGTAGGCGCTTCGATGTTCTGCTCGCCCAATACGGCGGTCACATCCGAAGGAACCAGTCCATACTGCGCCATCCGTTCCGGTTTCAGCCAGATACGCATGCTGTATGTATCGCCCAGCTCCATTACATCACCCACACCTTCGATACGCTTAATCTGCGGAATCACGTTGATATCGAGGTAATTGGCTAGGAAAGTCTGGTCGTAGCGTCCGTCGGTGCTTACCAAAGCACCGATTTGCAGGAAGCTGGTCTGGCGCTTCTGGGTAGTCACACCGATTTTCGTCACTTCGGCAGGCAGCAGTCCCTGCGCCTTGGATACGCGGTTCTGTACGTTCACCGCAGCCATGTCGGGGTCCGTGCCCTGCTTGAAGTAGACCTGTATGGTGGCAGAACCGGCATTGGTGGCGGTAGAGCTGATGTACATCATGTTCTCCACACCGTTGATGCTCTCCTCCAACGGCATGATGACACTGTTCAATACGGCTTCGGCATCTGCACCGGTGTAGTTGGCGCTGACGTACACCGTGGGAGGTGCAATATCAGGATACTGTTCCACCGGCAGCGTAAAGAGCGAGATAAGCCCTATCACCAGAATCAGTACGGATATGGAGATAGCCATCACCGGCCGCTTTATAAATATATTTCCTTTCATCTTAATGGGTCATTGATAGTTGATAAATAGCAGTTCATTATTTCACCTGTGTCCCTTCGCGCAGCAGTCCGGCACCGGTGGAAACAATCTCGTCGCCGACTTCCAGTCCGTCCAGCACTACGTATTCGCGTCCGTCATTTATTCCGGCCACGGTAATCAAGGCAGAAACGGCCTTGCCATCCACTACCTTATATACCACTGTCTTGTCCTGCAACTGCACGGTGGCCTCTTGCGGAATCACAATACAGTTCTTATAAGTGGTAGGCACCACCACCGTGCCCGACGCCCCACTGTGGAGCAGGCGCGATTCATTGGGAAATACCACACGTGCCACTACCGTACCCGTCTGACGGTCAATGACGCCACTGATGGACTCGATGGTTCCTTTCTTGTCATAGACGGAATTGTCGTTCAGTCTCAGTTCCGCTTGAGGCATGTTCTTCAATGCCTCGTCCATGCTTCCGTATTGGCGGGTCAGGGCAAGCAACTGGTTTTCGGTCATGGAAAAGTAAACGTACATGTCGCTGTTGTCACTGACCGTTGTCAACGGCTGCGGCAGACTGGCGCTTACCAATGCGCCCACACGGTAGGGCAGTGCTCCCACCACTCCGTCGCTGGGACTTTTCACTTCCGTATAAGAAAGGTTGTTGCGCGCGCTTATCTCCTGGGCTTCGGCCTGCGAGAGCTGTGCCTTGGCGGTAAGGTAGGCGTTCTCGGCAGTCTTCAGACTGAATTCCGAAACCACTTTCTGCGCATACAGTTCCTTGTTGCTGTTGTAAGTCAGTGCAGCAGTAGCCAGTGTAGCACGTGCAGCCTCCACATTGGCCACGGCCGTTTTGAGGGCAGCCTTGTAGGGCACTTGGTCGATAATGAAAAGCAACTGTCCGCGGCGCACCTTCTGCCCCTCGGTCACACACAGCTTCTCGATGGTGCCCGACACTTGCGGATAGATGTCGATGTCCTGCCGTCCGCGTATCGTTGCCGAGTACGAAGTGGAAAGCTCTTTGTCCGTCGCCTCCACTTTCATGGTAGCGTAAGAAGGTTTCATTCCGGAAGCATCCGTTGCCTGCTTGCAAGATGCCAAACACATTGTACAACCGACAATCCCTATCAGCCGTATCCATTTTCTGTTTAATGTAATCATACTTTTTCTCATTGTCTTTTTGTTAAAACCGATGGCAAAAGTAGGAGAAAGGAACAACGCCATAGTGACCAATTATGCTCCAAGTATGTCCCTTTTTCGCCATTCATCTCTTTTAAGTCTAATTAATTGTATATAAATGACATATAGAACAAGAAAGCCGCATAATGGAACATTCCATATTTCCCATTATTCGCCAACTTTGCAAAGCGCAAAAAAGAAGAATATGGAAAAAGAGAACATAAAAACCGTAGGAATTGCAGACTTCAAGAACAACGAACATGTACTTGACTATGTAGACAATGACTTCGTCATAATCAACAGCCTGGAGGGAGGTCCTTACAACAGTGATGACACAATAAGGTTGGGATGCTTCCTCATTGCCGTCTGTCTGGAAGGATGCATCCAACTGGACGTCAACTACAAAACTTACCAACTGGAAGCGGGCGACCTGCTGCTCGGACTTCCCAACACCACTATCAGCCATGCAATGGTAAGCCCGAAGCATAAGATAAGGCTTGCGGCATTCTCCACACAGTTCCTGCAACGTGTAGTCAAGATGGAGAAAGACACATGGAACACCGTTATGCATATCCACAACAATCGTTTCAAGCACACTCGGCAACGCTACCGACAGCTTTCGGTCGATGAACAACGGAAGCATCAACAGTCCGAGCGTTAACACGCAGGTCATGACATTCTCCCATTTTCCGTTTAAAATGCCGGCAGTCAAAAGTGACACAAGTATGAGCCTTATAATGATGTAAACGCCTGCCTTAACCTTGTGCTGTCGCATTTCACGCACATTCAGCCACCGTGCAAGCCTTTGAAAAAATCCTTTAAGTCGTTTTTTCATAATATCCCCCGATTTTTACACTTATTTTTTCCTTAAAAACGAGATAAACCCCTGTAAAATTGTATTAGCTTTTTCTGCCTGATATTACCGCAAAATAAAAAAGCCACCGCCATCTGCGATGACTCATAAGCATTGATATTAAATTACTTTTTCTCTGACTTCTCTGATGATTCGGCTTTTTCGCCATTTTTTTCAGCCTCAAGCTTTTTCTTGAGTTCCTCTTTGCCGACAGCAAGCATCAGCTTGATACGGTTCTCCTGATTTACCTTCGGCGCACCCGGATCATAGTCGATGGTAACGATATTGGCATTCGGTCTGATTTCTTTAATCTTTCTGATTGCGCCCTTACCGTTGATATGATTCGGCAGACAACCGAAAGGCTGTGTGCATACGATATTCTCATAGCCTGTATCGGCAAGTTCAATCATCTCGGCTGTCAGCAACCAACCCTCGCCCATCTTACTGCCGTAGCCGATAACACCGTTTACAAGCTCCTTTGTGTGAGCATATCTGTGAGGCGGAACAAAGCCGTACTTTTCAGCGGCATCAACCATAAGTCCCTCAAGCTTTGTGAGGTAGTTAAGAAGCATCGAACAGAATTTGTATTTAACTCTGCTTCCTCCGAACATCTTGTAGTCCTCAATACGGTTATCAACCTTAAATGATGCAAAACCCATAAGACCGGGGATGCAAACCTCGCAATCCTGATCTGCAAGAAAGTCCTCAAGACCGTTGTTAGCCATTTTGGAGTATTTTACATAGATTTCGCCGACAATACCGACTTTAACCTTTGGCACTTTATTAAGCTCAATTTTTGTGAATGACTTTGTAATTTTATCAAGGGTTTCGTCAATTTCTTCAAGAGTGTAGCCCTTGCCCTGTATGAGCATATCGGAAATCTTATCCGTCCATTCATCAACAAGCGCCATACTTTCGCCCTTGTTCACTTCATAGGGCTTTGTCTGGTTTGAAAGCAGCATTAACTGGTCGCCGTACACAAGACCGCCGACAAATCTGCGGATAAGCGGAAGTGTGAGCGAAAAACCGCTGTTGTGCTCCATACCGAATGAAAGCGAAATTACGGGAACGAACTCAAAGCCTGCCTTTTTGAGAGCCTTTCTCAAAAGGAAAATGTAGTTTGACGCACGACATCCGCCGCCTGTCTGAGTAATCATCAGGGCAACCTTGTGAACATCATACTTTCCGCTTTGCAGAGCATTGATGAACTGACCTATAACCAGCAAAGCCGGATAACAGGTATCGTTGTGAACATATTTAAGACCTGTCTGCGCAATCTCCGGACCTGTTGTGTCGAGCAAATCAGACTTATAGCCGTAGTAGTTGAACACCTTTTCAAGTATTTTAAAATGAATAGGCGCCATATTGGGCATAAGGATTGTGTATTCCTTTTTCATCTGCTTTGTAAACAGCAAACGACCTGTTTTTTTGTCATACTTCAACTCTGCCATAACAGAAT
>ENA-UEQE01001839-UEQE01001839.1-human-gut-metagenome-genome-assembly--contig:-NODE-1839-length-16474-cov-4.198024_pt1 | contig 16474 bp, 11 predicted proteins | sample MGYA00242934_ERZ507935 | MGnify/ENA primary metagenome ERZ507935 (study PRJEB26167, sample SAMN06115423) | human gut metagenome | host: Homo sapiens | place: China:Anhui | collected 2015-03-30... | reverse complement strand
GCTGTCCGTCCGCCCGGTAGAAATAGGCGATATTTCCCCCTTCATCGGTAGCGCTTGTCATCAGTCCGTCCGCACTGCTGGACAATTTACATCTTCCAGAATCGTAAAGCTGCGCTCTACCCGCACTTCCTTGTGGCTGCTCTCCACCAACTGTTTTACTTCCCCTTGGTAATAGATATATCGGATTCCCCCGCGTCCCCGCAGGCTGGCCCCTGCCGCCTGCATAGCCCCGGCAAGCTGCTTTGCAAAATAATAGCTCTCCTGATGGTATGCTCGTCCCGGAACAGCCGGATAACATTCAAACCCGGCTGCGCTGGAGCCTTCGGGTGCTGAATTGCCGTGGACAGACAACAACAGATCCGGGTCCTGTGCATTGGCGGCAGCGGCACGCTCAGCAGGTTTTGCGGTGCTGTCGTAGCTTTCCCGGGTGGTCAGTGGGATATAATTGGGGTCACGCTCCAGCCAGGCGCTCAAAGCCTCCGCTGTGGCAACGGTCATCTCGCTTTCCTGCACCACTCCCCTTGCACCCGGATCTGAGCCGCCATGTCCGGCATCAATCACAATACGGTACGGCGGCTCACCGACGGCCGGACGAAAATCATCATCGTCCACGGTCGGTGATGTCTGCCCAATGGAGAATGCCGACTGCCACAGATACAGCCCAAAACTGACACCAATAAAACAGAGAATAAGAACCACTGCGCTGCCAAAGGAAAAGCCATTGCCCCTTTTCTTTCTTTTTCGCTGTACCGAATGTTTTTCCATGATGACTTCCCTGCCGTTTTATAAGAAACGCCCGCCCAAAGAATGATCTCCCGGACGGACGTTGCCGGGAAACTCCCGGTATGTTTTTACTTCAATTCAACCACGGTCACACCGCTCTCGCCCTCACCATAACGGCCCAGCCGGAAGCTTTTGACCATCCGGTTTCCGCGCAGATGTTTATGGATCGCAGTGCGCAGAGCACCGGTACCATTGCCATGGATCAGATACACCACTGTCTGCCCGTTCAGAATGGCGCGATCAATATAAGCATCCACCTCAGGCAGAGCTTCATCCACAGTCAGGCCCAGCAGATTTAGCTCCATTTTGGCCGAACGCTGCACACGCTCTACCCTGCCGTTGGGCCGGTTTGCATCGCCTGTCAGGCGGGAATAGCGCTGCTGTGCCTTGGTTTTGGGCTGAGGCTCTTTGATGAGCTTATCCGGCTGCTTCAGGCCCTTGAGCGGGACCTTAGTCTTGATGATGCCGGCACGCACCAGAACATCGCCGTTTTTATCCGGCAGTGCCAGCACGGTGGCCAGCTGGTTGAGCTCTGCAATGCAGACCTCCTGCCCTACCTTGACTTCTTTCAGTGGGACAAACTCCTTGACAGGGTTATGCACCACCTCAGTGCCGATAAAGAGCTTTTCAGACTCTTTCTTTGCAATCTCGCGGGCACGTTGGGCTTTCTGCTGGGTGCTCAGGCGCTCGTCCTTCTGCAGCTGGCGCAGCTCATCGGTCAGTGCATACGCCTTGCTTTCCACCTGCTGTGCCAGCGCACGGGCCTTGGCACGGGCAGCTTCCAACTCGTTTTCGCCCTGCTGGATCAATTCATCCCGCTTTTTCTGAGCGGCCTCCAGCTGGTGAGAAGCCTCATTCTTCAGCTCCTCTACCTCGTCCTGGCTTTCTTTCAGCTGCAGCTTCAGGTCGTCCAGCTGGCCCAAAACTGCATCCAAGCGCTTATCCTCGGCAGACAGATGCTGTTGGGCTGCCTCAATGACACGCTCCGGGATGCCCAGCTTCTCACTGATGAGGAAGGCGTTGGACTTGCCGGGCACACCTACGCTCAGCTTGTAAGTCGGGCGCAGTGTCTCCAGATCAAACTCGCAGCTGGCATTGACTACACCCTTGGTTTCCAGCGCAAACACCTTCAGCTCGGCGTAGTGAGTGGTTGCCATCAGCAGCACACCGCGGCGGCGCAGTTCCTCGATGATGGCCACGGCCAGCGCTGCACCTTCGGCAGGGTCAGTGCCCGCGCCAAGCTCATCCAATAACACCAGCGTGTGCGGCATGGCAAGTTCCAGAATACCGGTGATCTTCTTCATGTGGCCGGAGAAAGTAGAAAGGCTCTGCTCGATGCTCTGCTCATCACCGATGTCCACAAGGAATTCATCGAACACGCAGATCTCACTGCGTTCATCGGCAGGGATCAGAAAGCCGCACTGTGCCATTGCACACAGCAGACCCGCCGTTTTCAGGGTAACAGTTTTACCACCGGTGTTCGGGCCGGTGATGATGAGCGAATCATACTCTTTGCCCAACGCAATGTCCACAGGGACACACTTTTTAGGGTCAATGAGCGGATGACGCGCCCGGATGAGCGAAAAGGAGCTATCGGTGCGGACAGAGGGCTTGAATGCCTTCATATCCAGAGCCAGACGAGCCTTTGCCAACAGCACATCAATTTCCAGCATTGCCTTGTAGCTGTACTGGAACTGAGGCTCAATGGCAGCCACCTGTGCCGTAAATGCCACCAGAATGCGTTCGATCTCCTGCGCTTCCTGTGCACGATACTGCAGAATGCGTGCATTTGCTTCCACGACCGCCTGCGGCTCCACAAAGACGGTGGCACCGGTGGATGAGACATCATGGATGATGCCGCTCACCTCGCCGCGATACTCGCTCTTAACGGGCACAACATACCGTCCATTGCGGATGGAGACCACACTCTCCTGCAAGTACTTGGAGGTATCCATATTGCGGACCATGCTTTCCAGCCGGTCGCGGATGCTGTTTTCCGTAGCGCGGATTTTTTTGCGCAGCTCGTTCAGGGTGTGGGAAGCCGTGTCTGCCATGGCATCCGGAGCCAGAATGGCGCTGGAGATCTGCTGCTCCAGCCCGGGCTGAGGTGCCAGCGCGTAGAACAAATCATCCGTAGGCAGGGCATCATGTTCCGAGGAGCCGTACCAGCTGGTCAGGTTCTGGAAGTTGCGCAGAGCGCCGGCCACCCTCAGCAAAGCCGCTGTCAACAAGATCAACAAGACCCTTTACTGCTGCTTCCTCATCTGGACCGTCTGCAATGATCCTGATAGTTGTGCCGCCTACGATGCCAAGTGAAAGAATTCCAAGAAGGCTCTTTGCGTTTACTCTTCTCTCCTCTTTCTCTACCCAGATAGATGACTTGAATTCATTTGCCTTCTGGATGAAAAATGTTGCAGGGCGTGCGTGAAGTCCTACCTGATTCTGTACTACTATTTTCCAATGCCGTGAACTCCGGCAGTAGTTGGTGAAACTGGAAAACAAAACCAATATTCTTATTACGAAATGCAGATAGTTCTTTCTCCTTCATCCGACTCACCACTGTTCCGTCAATCTGTACCACACCTGCGTCCGGTTCATCTAAAGTGCCCATTATCTGCAATAACGTAGTTTTACCCGCACCGCTCGGGCCTACAATACTAATAATTTCTCCTTTGTTGATTTCCAGATCAATGCCTTTCAACACCTGTAATGAGCCGAAACTCTTCGTAATCCCTTCTAGTTTTATCATAATAGCCTTATAATCGTTTAATGACATATTCAGCCAGATAACACCCAAACACGGCCGGCATATAACTAACTGTTCCACATGTCGATTTCTTATTCTGTTCATCCTCCGTCAGCAATACCGCTTTCGGATCGGCTTGCTCCGTACTGAATACCACCGGAAGTTTCCGTTTCATTCCCATCTTCTGCAAACGCTTTCGCACAGCCTTACTCAAACCGCAATGATACGTCTCCCAAAGATCGGCAAAACGAACCTGAGTAATGTCACTCTTCGCCCCTGCTCCCATACTGGAAACTATCTTTATACGACGTTTCATCGCTTCATAAATCAGAAAGCATTTCGGACTGATCGTATCAATAGCATCTACTATAAAATCATATTTATCGGCATCCAGCAGTTCCGGTATATTTTCATCCTTCAGGTAAACAGGAAGGACAGTCAGCTCAATCGCCGGATTTATATCTTTATAACGGGCTGCCAACACTTCCGCTTTCGTCCTCCCCAGCGTGGAATGCATGGCCGGCAACTGACGATTCATATTAGTAGGCTGCACTGTATCGGCATCTACAATCGTCATCCGCCCGACACCTGCACGGCAAATCATCTCGGCGGCATAAGCACCTACTCCACCCAGTCCCACGACCAATACGTGCGCGTTCCGGATGCGTTCCATCTTTTCCTCTCCTAACAGGAGTTCCGTTCTCTGTTGCCAGTCGTATCTTTCCATTAGTTTTTCTTTAACCATTTATAGAACCATTTGCCGACCTTCTCATAATGTTGAGACTCATTATGTCCACGAGGATCGGAGAATGACACAATTTCCTGCGGTTCGCCAAACTGGTCGGGATACAGGATTATCAAACTATTATTAGAGAAATATTTTCCTAATTGTGCCGGGAGACGTTCAAAAGAGGGATCATAAGAGATAGATCCGCGACGGGCAGAGATAACTACCAATAAATGGTCATAATTCACCTGCCCTGTCAACAGCAAGAGATCCTCCCACTCCTCCAATATGGAGAATTCCGTCGGAGTACCTGCATGTCGCTTTTTCACAAGTTGCTGAACACGCATCAATGTACGCTCATTGGCAAAAAAATGCACCCGACAGCCCAGGATACTTCCCATACGGCAGAAGTGTTCCACCCATTTAGAGAATCCCGATTCATATTCAGCCTTTGGCGGAACGGCAATATTGATTCGACGCAGGGTATTAACAGGCATCAGGAATTTGGCAATCATCACTTCACGATGCGTACCTTTCAACAGACTTTCGGCCAGATGTCCGAAGAAAGAGTCGACAATATTTGCTTTCCGGTGCAGACCGATCACAATATCCGTAGCTTCATACTCCTTGATTGTATGGATAATCCCCGAAGCAATATTCAAGTCATAGCGACTCACCATCGTAACAGGCACATCAGCGGCAGCGGCAATCATAGCCGCCTTCTCCAGATTACGTTTACCCTGCTGCTCTTTCTTCTCCGAACTATTATTGTCATTGATAACGTTCAATGCCACCAATGCATTTTTCTGCTTAGCATCCTTTATTACTAAAGCCAGATTAATCAAATCTTCAATCGTCTCCGGGTTAGCCACCGGAATCAAGATTTGTTCCGTATTTACTTTCTTAGCTTCTTCTTCCGCCTGCACATTTTCATCCAGAGCAAAACGACGTGCCGAACGTTCGGTTACCAAAGAACTGATGACACAAGTGAAAAGTATCATCACTACCGTACCGTTCAATACATCATCATTCAGCAACCGTTCTCCATTCTCCATAATGATTTCATGACCGATCAACACTGCTGCCAGTGTAGCTGCGGCCTGCGCATTACTTAAACCGAATATCATGCTCCGTTCATTCGACTGCATCCGATAGATCTTTTGTGTGATCCAGGCAGCCAGCCATTTACTAAAGGTTGCCACCACTGTCATCACAATAGCCACTTTCAATGCTTCACCTCCGGTAAACAGGCTTCTTACATCAATAATCATTCCGACACCAATCAGAAAATAGGGAATAAACAGTGCATTTCCCACAAATTCCAACCGGTTCATCAAAGGAGATACATGAGGAATCAGGCGATTCAATACCAAGCCCGCCAGGAAAGCTCCTAAGATTCCTTCCATTCCTACAAATTCCATCAATCCTCCTCCGAGGAAAACCATCGCCAGCACAAACACAAACTGCATCACGCTGTCATCGTACTTCCGGAAGAACCAGCGTCCGATACGGGGGAAAAAGAATACAATCAGGAATCCGAGGAAAGCCACTTTTGCCACAAGAAATACCCAGAACCAGCCATCGACAGTCCCCTTAAACATGCCTCCTATGACGGCAAGAATAATCAAAGCAAGGGTGACGGTGACAGCAGTACCACCAATGGTGATATTGACACTGCGCAAACGAGACAATCCGTAACGGCTAATAATAGGATAAGCAATTAAGGTATGGGAAGCATACATACTTGCCAACAGCACCGCCGTGAGAAAACCATATCCCAGCATACTCATACTACTCCATATTCCCAACGCCATAGGAATCAGAAAAGTGAGCCAGCCGAACACGAAACTTTTCGTCCGGTTCTTCTTAAAGTCCTCCATATCCATCTCAAGACCGGCAAGGAACATGATGTAATAGAGTCCTACTTTACCAAACAGTTCAAAACTACTGTCGCGGTCGAGCACATGAAAACCGTGTTCGCCAATCAGCACACCCGCCAGAATCATGCCTATAATATGAGGTATATGGAGACGCCCCAAAATCATCGGAGCAAAAAGAATGATAATTAGTACCAAAAAGAACACCCAGGTCGGATCAGAAATCGGCAGCGTTAAATTGAGATCAAACAGGTTCATAGGCTGTGTTTTTTAGGAATTTTCTGCAAAGGAACAAAAAAGTTTGCAGAATCCAATGAATGTCTAATGGTCATTTCACTCCAATAACCACGTCCAACTATACGGAAGCATGAGTAATCCGCCGAAAAACTGAAATATTTCTCTCAAAATCGATGTTTATATGCTAAATTGTTATAATTTTGCAGCCAAATCTTTTCTATTCGACAGGATAAGGAGAGAAATTCAATATTCACAATTTAACAAAAGAAAAAGATGAAAGTAGCTATTGTTGGCGTAAGCGGAGCCGTAGGACAAGAGTTCCTGCGCGTGCTCGATGAGAGAAACTTCCCGATGGACGAGTTAGTTTTGTTCGGTTCTAAACGTAGTGCCGGAACAACATATACTTTCCGCGGTAAACAGATCGAGGTGAAACTCTTACAACACAACGATGACTTTAAAGGGGTAGACATTGCTTTCACTTCTGCCGGTGCAGGAACATCTAAGGAGTTCGAGAAAACAATTACCAAGTATGGTGCTGTGATGATCGACAACTCCAGCGCTTTCCGTATGGATGCCGATGTGCCTTTGGTGGTGCCTGAAGTAAATGCAGAGGATGCATTGGAACGTCCGCGCGGCGTTATCGCCAACCCTAATTGTACGACTATCCAGATGGTAGTTGCACTGAAAGCCATCGAAAAGCTTTCTCATATAAAAACCGTGCACGTGTCTACCTATCAGGCAGCAAGTGGTGCGGGTGCCGCTGCCATGGACGAATTGTACGAACAATATCGTCAGGTATTGGCAAACGAACCTGTGACTGTAGAGAAGTTTGCCTATCAGTTGGCTTTCAACCTGATTCCGCAGATCGACGTGTTTACAGAAAACGGTTATACGAAAGAAGAGATGAAGATGTATAATGAAACACGCAAGATCATGCATTCTGACGTAAAAGTTAGCGCAACTTGCGTACGTGTTCCTGCATTACGTGCTCACTCTGAAAGTATTTGGGTAGAAACTGAACGTCCGATTTCCGTAGAAGAGGCTCGTGAAGCATTCGCTAACGGTGAAGGTCTGGTTCTGCAGGACAATCCTGCCGAAAAAGAATACCCGATGCCGCTGTTCCTGGCAGGTAAAGATCCGGTATACGTAGGCCGTATCCGCAAAGACCTGACAAACGAAAACGGATTGACTTTCTGGATTGTAGGTGACCAGATCAAGAAAGGTGCGGCATTGAACGCAGTACAGATAGCTGAGTATCTGATTAAAGTAAAAAACGTATAAGAAGGCATAAAGCCTAAGGATATCTGATTAAAGTAACAAATATCTAATACAATAGACTGCATATAATATCCGGTCAATGATAGATAAGCCAAATAAATCAACCGGTTTGCAATGTGATAGTAATCGCAATGCAAGCCGGTTTTTTATTCTCCAAGCTGCAATTAGAGGGAAAATACCTATTCGTAGGTAACGAGTCACTAGTTATAGGTATCAGGATTTGCCAAAATAACTATTTATAGCGATTGATACAAACTCGTTTTTTATCGAATTTTGCGCAAAACTTATCTATGAAGTATTGTCTTTTTAATATAGCATTCTGGGGGCTACTATTTTTCAATTTATTTGAGGCCGCAGCTAATTCAAACATCTATACAATCTCGGGACGTGTGACCGAGGCAAAAACGAATTCTCCCCTGCCTGGTACTTCTATTCTCATTAAAGGTACCTATTTGTGGGCCGTATCCAATCAGAAAGGAGAATTTACGATACAAGGAGTACAGGAAGGGAAATATAATCTGGAGGTTTCTTTTTTGGGTTATGTACCGGCAACAATTCCCGTAAATGTGCGCAGCAATATCAATAACCTTCCTATCATACTCAAAGAAAATACACTTGCACTGGATGATGTAGTCGTTACTGCACAAGCACCTAAAAATGAATTAAACACGACGCTCACCATCGGAAATCATGCATTGGAGCATCTACAGGTATCCAACGTGAGCGATATCTCCGCTCTCCTTCCGGGAGGAAAGACTAAAGTGCCGGATCTTACCGCCAATAATATCTTCTCATTACGCGACGGAGGGTCAACAGCCGGCAATGCCGCATTTGGAACAGCCGTAGAAGTGGATGGAGTTCGTATTGGAAACAATGGTTCGTTTGGCAATATGAGCGGAGTGGATACCCGGAATATCACTGTTGCAGATATTGAATCGGTGGAAGTCATCACCGGAGTGCCTTCGGCAGAATATGGAGACTTGAATAGTGGTATGGTCAAGATTCACACCCGGAAAGGGAAAACACCCTGGAACATATTGCTGTCTATCAATCCTCGCACCGAACAGGTTTCATTTGCTAAAGGATTGGATTTAGGAAACGATAAAGGAGTCATCAACATAAACGGTGAGTGGACCAAGGCTACTCAAAAGTTGGTATCTCCCTATTCTTCTTATACAAGAAGAGGATTCTCTGCCGGATATAGCAACACGTTCCGCAACGTATTAAGATTCGACATCGGTGTTACAGGCAATATCGGAGGAATGAATACCAAAGATGATCCTGATGCCTATTCGGGAGAATACAACAAAGTGAGAGATAACGTATTCCGGACAAACACTTCACTGGCCTGGCTGCTCAACAAATCGTGGATAACCAACCTTAAGTTCGACGCATCAATATACTACAATGATAACAACTCCCACGCGCATACGTTCTACTCCTATGCATCGGAGCAACCGGCTGTCCATGCCACGGAGGAAGGATATTTTATGGCAAACAAACTGCCATATACTTACTTTGCCGACCAAATCATCGACTCCAAAGAACTGGATTATGCCGCATCGTTAAAATATGAATGGAACAGACGGTTTAAGACTGTAAACAGCAACCTGAAAGCGGGTGTTCAATGGAAAGCAACAGGCAATGTGGGTGAAGGAGAATATTACAAAGACCCGTCATTGGCTCCGAACGGTTATCGTCCCCGTCCTTACACTACTTATCCATATATGCATAATGTTTCGCTTTATGCAGAAGAAAGTCTGTCATTTCCTGTGGGAAATACCATGCTTAGACTGATGGCAGGGGTGCGTTGGGAACATTTGTTTATCAAGGGAACGAAATATAAAAATCTGAATACTCTATCTCCGCGTTTCAATGCCAGATGGCAGTTGAACGAATATATCGCTATCCGTGGCGGCTGGGGAATTACCGAAAAGCTGCCCTCTTTCTACACCTTGTATCCCAAACAGGAATATCGGGACATACAGACCTTCGGCTTTTCCTATAATAAGATTGAATCATCTTATATATATTATAGTCAGCCCTACACGTTATTGCACAATGAAAACCTACGCTGGCAACGGAATCAGAACGCAGAAATCGGTCTGGACGTCAACATTGCCCGTACCAGAATTTCATTAGTCGGTTATTTCAACCGTACCAAGCTGCCGTATAAATACGCAAGTACTTATACTCCGTTCTCCTATGATGTGCTCCAATTGCCGGATGGATTCACTATGCCGACTAACCCGCAAATCAATGTAGATAACCAGACAGGGATGGTTTACATACGCGACAATGCATCCAGTTACTGGACTCCTATGGATGTCAAAGTGACCGACCAGACTTTTGTAAAGTCAACTTCTCCCGACAATGGAATGGACGTGATTCGTCGCGGAGCGGAAATGATTGTTGATTTCCCGGAAATTACTCCGATTCGCACGCAATTCCGGGTAGATGCCGCTTATACTTATACGAAATACATCGACAACTCTTTATCGTATTATTATCAGAATGGATGGTCGCACACCAGTCTTGCCAATCGTTCTTACCAATATGTAGGTATCTACGCCAACGGCGACAACTTATCGACTACTGCCAACGGCAAGCGTACCCACTCGCTGGATGCCAATATCACAGCCATCACCCGTATTCCGAAAGCCAGACTGATTATCTCGTGCCGACTGGAAGCTTCGCTTGTGAAGCGTTCGCAGAACATCTCCGAGTATCAAGGAAAAGAATATGCTTTCAATGTGAGCGAAAGCAGTAATACCCAAACCGGGGGAAGTATCTATGACGGTAACTCTTATACCGCTATCTGGCCGGTAGCATACCTCGACCTGAATAATGAGATGCATCCTTTCACATCAGCGGAAGCCGCGAATCCGGAATTCTCCTACCTGATACGCAAATCGGGCAATGCCTATACATTTGCAGCAGACGGATATGATCCTTATTTTTCTGCCAATATCAATATCACCAAAGAGATTGGAGACTATGTATCTCTTTCTCTCAATGCGATTAATTTCACCAACTCACGGCCTTATGTAAAATCTCATGCAACGGGTGTAAGCGCTCTCTTCACCCCGGATTTCTATTATGGACTTACTTGCCGTATCAAATTCTAACTATATGAAACAATTCATCTACATATTATTACTAACAGTGACTGGCATCTTTGCGGGATGCACAGATATCGATAAAGAGAATCCGTATGACAACCAGTTGCACAGCCTGCAGGTTACTGCCGTATATCCGGACGGATACACGGATCATCTCCGGGAAGGAGTGACCGTAAAGATTGAAGATGTCGACCGTGGAAATTCTTACAAGGCTAAAACCGACAAGAATGGAGTGGCGCAATTCTCTTTGACCAAAGGTATATACCGCGTACAAGTCAGCGACAAAGGCGGAAAGGATATTTTCAACGGATTAGCTGATAATGTCAAACTAACCAGCGGAGACATATCTCTTAATCTCCCACTCATTCATTCCAAGGCCGGGACGATCATTATTAAAGAGATTTACTGCGGAGGATGCACAAAGTTACCGCTGGAAGGAAATTATCAATCCGACAAGTACATTATCCTGCATAATAACGACTCGGAAGTGCAATATCTGGATAGTTTATGCTTCGGAGCACTCGACCCTTACAATTCACAAGCCACTAATGTATGGGTGACACAGGATGAAGCAACCGGAGCAACTATCTTCAAGGACTTTGCTCCCATCGTTCAGTGTATCTGGCAATTTGGCGGTACCGGTAAAACGTTCCCGCTTCAGCCGGGAGAAGATGCAGTGATTGCCATCAACGGAGCGGTTGACCATGCGGCACAATATCCGCAATCTGTCAACCTGAACAAACCCGGATATTTTGTATGCTATAATAATGTTTATTTTCCGAACACACAGTATCATCCGGCTCCGGGCGACCAGATCACACCGGATCATTACCTGAACGTAGTGTTGAAGACTGGTCAGGCGAACGCCTATTCATTCTCGATATTTTCTCCTGCCGCGGTTATTTTTAAAGCCAAGGATACCACGATACAGGACTTCGTTCTAAAAGAGGGAAGCGTCATACAAAAACCGGGAAGCACTACGGATCAGGTGATAGCGATACCACTTGACTGGGTGATTGATGGCACGGAAGTATATTATGGCGGTTCTTCCAACAATAAAAAGCGTATTTCTCCATCCATCGATGCGGGATATGTCACTCAAAGTGCCACATACAACGGACGCAGTTTATACCGTCATGTGGATGAAGAAGCGACACAGGAAGCGGGTTACGAAGTACTGGTAGATACAAACAACTCTTCTACCGATTTTTATGAACGGGAAAAACAATCTTTGCATGAGTGAGATGAAGAAAATATATATAACAGGCCTTTGGATCCTATGTCTGACATCCGGAGTTTCGGCGCAGACTTATGACATCATCGAACGGCGTAACTCCTGGAATGCCGGGACAAATGTCACAGGTATCATGATGGACAGTATTTCTGCTTCCTATGCCGAACTGTACGGAAAGAATAACCACGGTGATTTCCACAACTATTACGAAGCAAAAGAAGCATGGAGTGCCGGAGCGGTAGCAAAGTCCATCACTCATCTGAAAGGCTATTCACTGACGGGTTCATTCTCATTCGATCATACTTCAGGCAAGGATATGAGCGGTTCGATGTTTATCCACCCAGGATTTTATCCCGTAGACCTCCTGGAGTTCACACCCGGACGTAAAGACTTGCAAACTTACACTTTCATGGGTGGTATTGCAACTGATATTTCACCCAACTGGCGATTAGGAGGAAAGATAGACTTTGCCGCTTCCAACTATTCCAAACGAAAGGACTTGCGGCATACCAATTACCGACTGGATTTGAAAATAGCCCCCAGCGTCATGTATCATTCGGGAGATATGGCGATCGGCTTTTCCTATATTCTCGGTAAAAACAGTGAATCAGTGAAAGCAGAAGTCATCGGTACAGCCGAAAACTCTTACAATGCTTTTCTGGATAAAGGACTTATGTATGGAGCTTACGAGGCATGGGACGGGAGTGGAATCCATCTTAGTGAATCGGGTGTCAACGGTTTCCCCATCAAAGAATTGTCGAACGGGGGAGCCTTGCAACTTCAATGGAAAGGATTTTACGGAGATGCTGAATACACGTATTCTTCAGGTTCTGCCGGTGAAAGAGATGCTATCTGGTTTAAATTTCCAACCCACCGAATTACCTCCCATTTGAGTTATCATTTCAAACAGGAAAAGAAAGAGCATTTTCTGCGACTGAACTTGCAATGGTCACATCTGGTCAACAACGAAAATGTGATCGGGATAACGACCACTCACGTACACGGTTCCAATCGTATTTTTGAGCAGGATGTTTTCTCCGTCCATCCCGAATATGAATTGATTAGTCCCCGCACGGAACTTCGCCTGGGAACGAATATATCAACATTCAGACGACTGACCACACAGATGTATCCTTATGTGGTTTCGGAAAAGATGATTTGTAGCCAGACTTATATCTCCAGCGTATTTCATCTGGGGAAACTCGACCTGAAAGCGGCTGCATCCTTTGCCATAGGAAACTTTACCGAGAAAAACAGGACTACGGCAACAGATACGGAACCGGGTGATCCGCCTTATCGGCTGACTGATTATTACAATCTGAAAAATGAATATGCAACCGCCCCACAAGCGACATTTCATCTCGGATTGCGCTATCATTTCAACTATGGAATTTATGCGGAAGTACAGGGTAGTTATACGCACGGTTTCAACCTGCAATATATAGATGGTTCGAACCGTTGGAACGAGACTATCAAATTAGGATATACTTTTTGAGAACAATGAATATAAATAAACTAAATTATTAAGCAATGAAAAAGAGTTTGACATTTATCTTCGCAGCAGCGCTTTTGGTCTCTTGTCAGCAGGAAGAGAACGAAGCTACGACTCCTGCAAACAGTCGCATTACTATCTCTCCCATTATTACACGTGCTACGGAAGTTAACTTTGAAACCGGAGATAAAATCGGTGTTACAATCACCCAAAACGGTGACTTCGTATATGCAGAGAATAAACAGATGACATACAATGACGGAGTATTTGCAGGCGATTTACTCTGGTACCCGGAAGGAAATGACAAATCGCAAATAGTAGCCTATTATCCCTATAAAGAGAGTAATACTCCGGCTTCATTTACTGTTGAAACCGATCAGACTAGTGGATATGGAGCGTCAGATTTTATGGCAGCAAAGAAATCGGATGTACTTCCGACTACCAACGTTATAAGCATGAACTTCAAACACATGTTTACTAAATTAGTGATTAATGTAACAAAGGAAGTAGAAGCTAACATCTCGTCTATCGCATTGAAAGGTTCCATCCCGACTGCAACTCTTGATTTGAGTGCTCTCACAGTGACTGCTGATGCAAACGCCTCCGCAACAAGCATTGTTGCACAAGCCGTTAAAGCGAATGAGACATACCGCGCCATTATCGTTCCCCAAACAGTAGCCTTGACGCTTGAAGTAGCAACATCTGACGGCAAGACCTTGTCACAGAAGCTCACATCTACCACTTTGGCACAAGGAGGACAATACAGTGTGAACATTCGCGTGTTACCTGACGATATAGAAGTCAAACTTAGTGGTGACATTGAAAACTGGACAGATGAGGGTGAAATTGGAGCTGATAATGAGATTCCTTTCGAGGAACATCTCGATCAGAACTATTTCCTGTATGATAATGTAAAATATAAGACTGTAACTCTCTCAAACGGTACGACATGGATGGCTGAACCGCTTATTTATTTACCGAAAGGGTATACTCCTTCAAGTGATCCAACTGCTGATAGCCATGTTTGGTATCCGTATGAAATCACAGCCGACGGTGCAACCGTAGCTACAACAAAAGAAAGTGCCATAAAAGAATTAGGTTATCTATATGATTTCCAGGCTGCACTGGGTGGTAAAGAAATTACTGATAGTAATCTGACCTCCTTTGAAGGAGCACAAGGAATCTGCCCGAAAGGATGGCACATACCGACACGTCTGGAGTACTTTAATCTGGTAGGAAAAACAACGAATGATGCCGACGGCAAGGTACCGGCTGATGGTGATAAAGCTCTTTTTTATGATACAGCTTATGATGGAGCCAAAATATCATCACTGATGGATGCAGGATTCAATTACCAATTCTCCGGTGTTCGTATGGCAACAAGTCTTACAGGCGCCGGCAGCTACCAAAAAACTGCAATAGCAGATGACGCCAAGATTCAAGCTGCGTGGCATGGAAAACCGGCAATGAATTATCTCATGACTTCGACCGCCTACAAGCCCATATACAATAGTACCAGCGGCCTACTAACCAATATACAGTTCTTTGGATTAATGAGTACAATCAATGCAACCAAGTATCCGGAAGGCAGATTATCATTATCTTATGTTAGCATTAAAGCCGGTATGCAAGTTCGTTGCATAAGGGATCAAGCCGGCAACTAAAAGACTAATATTTGTTTCATGCCTTGAAACCTTTAGTTTCTCGGCGTGAAACACTTTGTTTCTCGGCGTGAAACACTTCGTTTCACTACTGGAAACACTTTGTTTCTCGGTGAGAAACCAACAGTTTCAAGGCATGAAACTACAAGTTTTTTATAAGTGATTGAGAATGAGATAAGTTTTTATCTCATAAAAAGAAGAGGTTACGAATTAGAAATAAACAGAATGTAGCATCCTGCTGTGATTTACATAACCATCCAAAGAACTCTTTCGGTTGCAAAGGTACGATATTTAATCGGGGATAAAGAATGTTTTAAGATTTTTTATCCTCGATTTTTTGCTTGGGTAAATCTGTTTTTATTAAACCTTATTCTTCTCTATTCTTTGCTATTTCCATTTCAATCCATTCAAACATATGTGGTAAGGGTTCCTGTTTTGAATGGTCTATTTCGTTTGCATATTCTCATTCTTTCGTGTGTTTTGTATAAAAGTCAGCCGTCGTCGCAGAAAGACAGTCATCGTACCTCAGACTAACTTCCTCCGACTATGGCACGGCAAGAAAAATCCTTGGCGGTATGCCTTGAAATACTTCAAGACTATACTGCCAAGGACTTTTCTTTGTTTGCCGTGCTGACAACGGCTGACTTTTATAGCCACAACTCGCAGTTCCATTTTTATCGCACAATCCAAACGACATGAAACAGTGGCACACCACACTTTCATGTCTCAGTAGTACGGCATGAGGAAAAGTGTTTCTTTTTGTCGGTTGCAGGCTAACCGATCAAAAGAAACACCATTCCTTGATTTGCCGTACCATTTTGTTTGCATACTCCACCGCAAGAAAGAAGTCATTGATGTAAACCTCAACGACCACTTTCATGCTTGGCTGCACAGCCTTGGAGAAAACCCGATGCAAGAAGCATGGACAAGCCATACTCTTCTTTCATCGGAATTTCTCTGAAGGCTGTGCCATTCTTGTATGCGATTTCCATTTTCCTAAAAACATTTGCAAGACAGTAATTATATCCATTTCTCAGAAATGAGTATGCGATAATCGTACAGTCCAAAAACTTCCGTGAAGTTTCTATTTTCATTTGCCGCTCTGATTTTCTTTCCTCCACATGGTCTTTCCTTTTGGCATCAACCGTTATCGTGCAGGTGCAAAGGTATGGCAGCGGGCTTTGGAAATAAAAGGTCGAGCCTTCGGTTTTCGAAAAAATCTCCACACCGTTGGGTAGTATTTTTCCGAAAAACCTTGTATTTCCAGCCTCGCCGCCCTTGAAAGGCACCTGAAACGAAACGACCGATGCGACAGGA